>Ga0105099_10000937_pt1 | contig 19106 bp, 18 predicted proteins | sample PPLLak3cmMay2015_2_FD_79138 | JGI IMG/M metagenome (GOLD analysis project Ga0105099, IMG submission 79138) | Freshwater sediment microbial communities from Prairie Pothole Lake near Jamestown, North Dakota, USA - PPLs Lake P8 Core (1) Depth... | ecosystem: Environmental > Aquatic > Freshwater >... | reverse complement strand
GCGGCCCCACAATGGTCGCCGATTACACGCTGGGGGGCACGGGTATTGTCATATCAGAAGAAAATAAATGTTTGCCGTACGGCATATCGGTCTTTGGAAAAAACCTGACGATTACTGTTCTGCATGAACCGGCCCGTATGAGCATATATAAGACGTCGGGCGCAGCGGTGCTTGAAAAAGCGATGCAGCCGGGTGTGCATACTGTTTCACTACAAAATCTGTACGGGCGACAGATACTGATCATACGGCTTGTGTATAAAAACCGGTCAGAACAGCATACCATACCGGTTGTTTTCTAAGGGAATCTGTTTCAGCGTGCCGCGCAATATATCGGTAACGGTTGCCGGCGCGCTATTTTTCATAATAACTGATATATATTATGATATACAACAATCACCGGTCCAAACAAAAAAGTATGCTGCCCTTTATCTATAACTATCTTGATTATCGCCAGTATCTCATGGATGTGTATCAGTCGCTTCACGAGAGAGACGCGGATTTTTCGCTCAGAAGCTTCGCTCGCATGGCCGGTTCCAGCTCGCCGAATTACCTCAGGCTGATCGCCGACAGAAAAATCAATATACACGAGGCCTCGCTTGAGCTGATTGAAAAAGGGGTCGGGCTGAAAAAAAAGGAGGCAGAATACTTAAAAATACTCGCCGGATTCGACCACGCAAAAAACCACCACGAAAAGGATGTTTTTTTCAAGAAAATCCTCCATAAACGGCAGTATAAATCAATAAAAGCGTTAACTAAAGAACAATACCTCTTTTTTTCACACTGGTACATTCCGATAATCCGCGAGCTGGTAGTCCATCCAAAATATACGGGGGACCATGCATGGATCGCGCGCAGGGTCGAGCCGCCCATCAGCATAAGCAAGGTGCGCAAGGGGATCGCTCTCCTTTCAAAGCTCGGTCTGATTGAAGAGGGGGCAAAGCCCGGATCCTGGCGGATGACGAAACAGGTGATAAGCACTGCCTCGGAGGTCCTTTCCGTTGCAGTATCAAAATATCATCGCGACGTTATTGCGCTTGCCGCTGAAGCGATAGACCGCTTTAAAAAACCGGAGCGTGATATACGTTCGGTGACCGTCGGGCTTTCGCCGGAAGGGTTTACGGAGCTGAAAGCGCGGCTTGAATCGCTCTGGAAAGAGATTCTCGATTTCAGCGCAAAACAAAATACTGTTACCCGTGTGTACCAGATCAACACCCAGCTTTTTCCTCTTTCAAAGGAGGAGAAACAGCAATGAAAGCATTCGCTTCTAAAATAGCCTGCTATTGGCTGCCAGCTCTTGTGTTCTGCATCTGCTCATGCACAATCAATCCGACCGGTTTTGCCGGCGGCGCCGGCGCGGGAAACCCGGCAATCCTGACCGTTGTCGCAAACGGCGCGGATTCACTCTATGCCGCTGCGATGCGAAGCTGTCAAACAGCTTTTTGCCCGGCGCTCCGCCGTGAGTTTGCTGCTGTTTCCACACACGCCGACACTCCGGATACCGATATCATCATCACGATAACCGATTACGGGAAAATGCGCATTGATGTGAACGGCGTGTATATTCATGCCCGTTATGCCGCTTTTCCGCTTCCCCCGGGAGTAAAAGCGAAGGATATACAGAAACCGCTGTACTGTGATTCGCATGCGATATATCTGGACGGCCCCTTCGTGTTCGATCTTCTGCGAGGAACCTGTACACCGCCCACGCCGTTTAACCTGCCGAACGGAATATACCGATACGCCGACTTGTACATCGGCCCGGTTGACACTTCCGGGTTTGGCAGGAAATCTCCCTTGGAGTATCAGATTATTATTACCGGGAAATTCATGTTTCTTGACACGCTTAGGAACATCGGTATTTACATTCTTTGTAATGAAAAAAGAACATTTCCCGCGATCGACGGCGGGTTCGAACTCAGCGGACACGACTCCGTCGAGCTGATCATTGGACTTGATGAGCAGAGCTGGCTGGACAGCATCAACATAAAGGGCTGCATCAATAACGGCGTCGTGCATCTTGACAAGGAGGGCAACCTCTCCATCTACGACAACCCTTCCGGGACCGGCCCCGATGCCCAGCTTGCCGCCGGGATACGCTCCAATATGTTCAAATCGGGGGTTTTCAGGCATAAGCATCCCCGGTACTAGCTTCTGATATTTATTTTCCCGGAGCCGGTATTTTAAGCGCTCAAACGAATCTTCTTATTCATGATACCAAGCGGCAGCGCTCGACCCGAAAAGCGAGTGCCGAAAGCGCTGAAAATATTCGTAGGGGAAGCTTCAACAGGCTTGCACCAATGAGCGTATTATAAAGGATCTCCGGCTGGATTCTGATTGTTCCGAACATTGGTATTGATAAAAAAAGTAATGTCACGTATTTTATTTATGCGGCGCAATAGAATATTGAAGAGAAAAAAATCTGTGATTCACCGTTGCGTTTCTTTAACGAAAGTGAAAAAATGCAAATGAAATTAAATTTTGATTTTACCTTGATATTTAATGAAGAACAGCAGGAGTGGGCGAAATTAACACCCCGACAGCGCTATATCGAAAGCAGCAAACTTTGGTCAACCTATTCAGCACTTGGAGGAAGTCTTGATCCAGAACCCGATTCACAAAGTCCTTTTAACTTTCCGGAGTTGCAATGTTCGGTTCCTCCTCATGGGAGGCCAGGCGTGTATTTTATACGGCGGCGCTGAGTTCAGTCGAGATATAGATTTATCGATTGGAATTGATACAAAAAACCTCGCCGCTGTAAGAAAAGAATTGGAACAATGGCGGCTTGGGCGCACCTCATAGTATGAACGCATAAAATCCATTTCAACAGGAATCTATTGCCTCTTCTGTTATACAGTTACTGACGACACCACATTCTGTAAACAAACCGTCCTATTTTTGGGACGGTTAAATCCCAAAAATGATACGGTTAAGAAGAAGAACATGGCAGTTAATCGCTTAAAAGGCGCAGTGTTATATGGCATATAAATTGCAATTTTATAGAGACTATGCTGATTTATTCGTATTATAAAGATATGAAAAACGAGAGCGCGGTTCTGGCAACCAAACCGGTAAAACCGCCTAATCCTTTTCGTGGGGAAACGTTTGAAAATAGATTGCAGGCAATAAAGTTACTATCATATACTCATTATTCATCCATTGGAGGCCGTATGTTTATAAACCGTATTTTTCTGGTCTTGTTTTTTATCGTTTTTTGTACCGTGTCCGCGCAGGACAGGAGTGACACAGAGACTTCCGATCAGACCGGCAACGTGTCGTCAAACCCATCGCCCGCTCTTTTTTCTTCCGGATATGGCCTGGTTACCGCAGGATTCATTTTTCTGGGCGGCGCCGTAGCCAGTGAATCGTTTATAATGAAAACCGGAAAAACCGGAAATTTCGGAGGCGTTATTGCGCTGGGCCTGATCGGCGGCGCCTGTGAAATCGGTGCTCCGATAATGATGTCGGGCGGCGCAACCAAGATCGAGCGCGCCTATCAGGAAGAGCTTTCGCTGGGTTCGTCCTATAACTGGACACTCTATCAGGTCGGCCTCGTTTTTACCATAGCCGCAAAAGTCGCCGGATTTTTACCGGTAGGGAAAGATACACTCTACAAAAAAGTCGAGGAAGATTTTAACGGAACAAAAACAACAGTCATCTCATACAGCCCGATAGGCTTGGGACTGAGTATTGCCGGGCAGTTTTTTTATTTTCTCAACGGAATTCATGCGGCTGCGTATATTTCCAAGGTTAAAAAACAGGTTCAAAACAGAGACAGTTTTTCGTTCAATGTGATTCCGGTGGTTGATTCGGACGGGAAATACGGTCTGGAGCTTGTGGGGACTTTTTAACACGGGTAATACTGCATAGGAGCGAATGGCTATAGTACATAAAAGCCAAAAGGTTTGCCCTTAAAAAAATTGCAATAATCATGGCTTTAGTCTAAATTATAGATGTATTTATCGGAACCGTTGAATTGAAATCCACATCCGGGCAGACTATATAAACGCATTACGGCAGATCAGGTATATGAAATCTCCACGTAACTATGCAAAACACTCCTACCAAACCGAAGTGTTTGAAAAATGGAAAAATCTTTCCAATGACATGAATTGGAGTTACACCAAAGGTCCATGGTATAACAGCGACATAATAAAAATAAAGCACAACTCCTGGACTATTATTTTAGACAATTACCGTGATTCTTTCACCGGTTTCGGGATTATTTACAATAAATTCACACGGGTCAGGGCGCCAATAATAAATAATAATAAATTCTGTTTTGCTGTATATAACCGGGATTTTTTCAGTAGAGTTGGGAAGTTTTTTGGTTTGAAGTCCGCGCCTGCCGGAATTCCAGAAATCGACAGATATTTCATCGTAAAAAAGAATGATGGAATCGTAATGCATAACATTTTGAATAATAATAAGATAAGACATTTTTTCAGAAATAATATTCGCATAAATCTGGCATTAAAACCTGCTGAAAAAGATTGGTATAAAAGCAGTCTGCCGGATAATACATATGAACTCTATTTCAGAGTTCCCGGGTTTATTCAAGATACGGAATATTTAAAGTATATTGTTAATCTGTTTGATGTGTTTTTAGATATATTATCAGAAGAAGGCATTGCATGCAGTATTGCTGATGATGGAATACAATGTGCCTGAAAAACTTCATGCTTTTATATAGAGGAGAGAGATGCAGCTTAAAAATATCTTTGTAACAGCCGTTGTTGTATGGGTATTAATTATATGTAATTGCATTGAACAGGTAAAGTTCATTCATAAGACTGAATCGAGCGCCACATTGATTATTATTCGAGACGGCGGTAATGAAGAAGACGAAATTTATGTGTATGTCGACTCACTTCTTGTTGGAACGACGTTTCAGGATGCAATTTCCTATATTACAATACCAACCGGCTATCACTATATTTTTTTTGAGTGGGAAGATGATTTTGATGGATTTTATTCGGACTTCGGTGCAGATGAGGTTTTTGCCATTAACCAATTTGTCCTTGATGCGTATGTGTATAAGCAATTTAATAATAACGCACTCAGCGATTCAGCATTTTCAGAAAAGATAAAAAATCAAAAACTGGGAAAACACCGTTTTTCATATTTAAATGCCAAGGAGCAGATGAGCGCCCATGATTTTCATGAAAATGTGATCAGCCTGGGAAGCGGTTTTGAAATGCGGGGTGGAGGATTTAAAATCAGGATAGAAGAATAAATAGGGTGTGGCCTAATTGTTAGGTAGACTATCTCTGATGAAACCGGTTTTTTTTCGTGCTCGTAATCGACAGTTTTTCAGTTAATCTTAGTGAAAAAACACATATGAGCGTTCAATGTGTTCAGCGGGGAAGTTATGTAGTATCTGTTCAAAATTGACTGTCTCGTAACCTTACGCCCCCTAAATCCCCCGAAGGGGGACTTGTAAGGTGTTGATTTTTATAAATTCCTGTTCAATAAAAGTCCCCCTTCGGGGGATTTAGGGGGCGTAAATGTCAATTTCGAACAGATACTATGTAAGGCACAGCGATTATATTCACCCTTCAGAATTTAATTCCTATCCCGCCGCAGAGCACACTCGCAAGACCGATATAGTGTTTACCTTCAGGATAGTCGGCCTGATCGTCCGTATGCACCCAGACAACCGCCTCTTCCGTATCTTTTGGGCCCAGCAGCAGAGCATACTCTATGACAAAAAAGAGCCTGCGTGCATCTACCTGAAACTTTATTCTGGGTGAAGCGAATCTGACAAACTTGACATCCGTTGACTTTGTGTTCAGGTAGCCGGCGTAGCTTCCGTGGTCTATGATCGAATTGTACCCAATACCAAGACCCGGAGCGAGAGTGACCGTCTGGCCGAAAGAGAGCCGCTCAAAATACCACACAACACTCACTCCGGCTATCGTGCGATAAAACTCATGCCGCGAATTACTTAACGTCTTTGTGGGGGAACGACCTGTAATACCTTCAATTCCCAGATAATGATAGCGCAATCTGACGCCAAAATCAAACTTCACTCCACTGGGGCTTAACATGCCATTATCATACCATGCATTAACTGTATCGATATATTCGAAAGAGCCGAAGCCTTTGCAGAAGCTCAAACCGATGCGCCAGCGCATCATCCTTCCAGCGGCAGGTGCATGCTGTTGCGGGGGTTGCCGTTTTACGCGGGGAGCAGGTTTTTCCGGGGTTTTTGCCTTACCTTTTCGCGGGGTTTGCGGCTCTGGCGAGGTTTCAGATGTTGTCAATTCCGCAGCCACTTCGGCAATGGCGTCTTTAAGGACGTCGGTCAGGGTTCCGGTAATCTCCCGCTGCACGTTTTTTTCGATCCTCGACGTGGCCACGTTGATAAGGCGCACCGAAAGCAGGAAGGTCTTCTCGATCTTGCCGATGCTTCCCGCCACCATGAACCGCACCCCGATAAGCTGGCCAACCTCGACAATACACTCGTTGGAGGTGCACCCGGACTGCTGGAACCCCTGCTCGCGCAGAATCTCATCCATGGCGCCCCGCTCGATAACCTGCACCGTTCCCGAATTGACCAGCTCGCCGCGCAGCTTGTCCGTCAGCACCGAAGCCTCCTCCGCGCTCACACCCTTGCCGATGAAATCAAGCACCGCCACCGTGGGAAGCCCTTGTGTCCAGGCCGAGACTGCAATTATGAGAACCGTTCCTACTGTATGAACAACGTTTTTTATTTTCATACTAGCACATGCTCCTTTGCAATATAAAATAGTTAGAATTTCACGGTGAGGCTAATAGATTGATATAATTATTGACTTACCCGCCAACAGCTTTTATATTGGATTCCGGGGCATCGATAATGGTATAATGAAGCTTTCAAGTCATGTTTTGAAAAATAACCAATCAAGGAGATGATATGAAAATGCGCAACAGTATTATGGTTTCGGTGGTAATCTCTCTGTTGTGGGCTGGTTCTACGTTTGCGATTGTGGGCGCAGGTTTTCACTGGGGATTTGATTTTACACTCAAGATGGACGACAAATTTGACGACCGGCTGGCGTTAAAACAGCTCGTCCCCCTGCAGCTTATTGATACCGCCTCAATCCCGGATCTTGGAAACTACCTGCCTTCAGGCATAACCGTAGACAGCCTGCACTCCCTCATGACCGAGCACCTATCGATTCTTGAAGCGAGTTCGCCATTCTCCCTGACACGCAAGGATTGGAGCAGGTCGGTTATCAATTTCGGCGGAAAGATTTTTATCGACGTCATTCCGGTTCTCGACGCAATAGAGCTTTCATTCAATATCGGCGCATGGGAGTATGACGCAAGCCTGAAATATCCGACCGATTCAATACAGCCCAATATAACGGTCGAGGACATAAATGAATTTGTCCAGAGTGGCGATTATGAGAAAATTTTAGTAATGGCGGAGATGCCTCTCACGCTCGAAGAGTTCGGCCTCTCCTACCTGAAAATGTTTGGATTGTCAAAAACGCCCTACGTGAAAATGCAGTTTGATCTGTCGGTACGAAAAAACATCATTGCCGTGCCCAAGAAAATGAAAATATTTAAACTCTATGCAGGCGGCGGGCCCAGCCTGCACCTCGGCACACCGGTTGTTACTCCGGCGTTTGTGGAAAAGGTGATCGCTTCTACGGTTGAATCCGCCGGTAATAATATTACAACATTGAGTTCCGGCATGACGGAACCCCTTCTGAAAGAAGTAGTAAACAAACTGATTGAAGACAGTAAAACCCCGACCTTCGGCATGCATATCATCGTCGGAACCATGATAAAGCCGCCTGTTATTCCGGTCGGCTTTTATGCCGACGCTAAATTCATGATACCTTTTGGCGAAATCGATAGAGACGTTGAGCTGGGAGGCGTCGGCTTTTTAATCAATGCAGGGATAAGCCTGTCGTTATAAACCGATAACAACCTGTCCCGGTGTTCTAAAAAGATATGCCCTGATAAAGTCTGTACTTGCTTTGTATTGGGTGCGACCTTAATTTTAGGTAAAAATTTCCTTAGTGCTGCACAGTCCCGCGTCAAACGCGGGATTATACTCCAGGGTAATCGTAATCGTTTTTTTTAAACACAACAACTAGAAAACATATCGATTACGAGTACGATTGCGAGCACGAGCACGACTCCAACTGCGGAATATAGGATCATACCTTGTACTTAAAACCATACCGATACAATACCAATTGCCATTACTGGCGCGTTTAAAAAGAAGTGAATAAAAACAACATACTTTGCCCCGAACCAGAGGGAGGGATTGTATTTGTGATAAAAATCCCTCCATCAGGTTCGGAGCAAGGCTTTTCGACGCCTTAAAAGCGCTTATTATTCAAGCTTTTTTAGAGTTGCATATATACGTATACATGTTTTTGTTGTGATTGAAGTAGATGTGTTTTATATTGAAGATAGAATGAAATAATAATGCCAATATTTGATCAGGTTTTCACGGATTGGCTCTTCCGCAGATAACCTGTACTGTGTGAAAGGGTGGTTATGACAATAGTAGCTGCTATTAAACTGCTGACTTTTATTGAATCGGTATTTCTGGGCGTAATCGCAGTCAAAGAGGACCCTTACAGCCGTGCGAACCGCCTTTTTTCCTTCTATATTTTTTTTGTTGCCGCTTCGTGTCTGGTCGAATTCATGCTCGTGGCCTCATCGACAAAAACCATGTTTCTCTTCTGGAAACAGTTTGACACGTTTATGTTTTTTGCAGTCGCGGCACTGCTTCACTTCAGCCTGATCATGTATGGGGTTACATGGGCCGCCTCGCGAAAATGCTACGCGGTTTTATATGGCGTCACATTACTGATTGCGCTGATTGAAGGGTTTGTCATGCGTCCGCTCGATACCACTTTCGGCAGGTGGTCTCTGGTTTCGGTGTATCCGAAGTCTTTTCTGAATGTCCACACGGCTTTTGTCCTCTTTTCGAGTGCTTGTGCCGCAGTCTCCGTTGTCATACTGTTTCTGTGCTTCCGCAAAGCGACAGACCGCAGGATCAGGACACAGGCAGCGATTCTTTTTACGAGCACTGCGGCGCTTGCTATAATCGGGATCACCGTCGAGGCTGCCGTGTCGCTGACCCACAGAACCGAACTGCCCTATTCATTAACAGCGACGTCGGCGTTTCTGGTTGTTAATCCGATTCTTACGTTTGCGGTGATTCGCTACGGTGTTCTGAAACTGTCGCCGCTCTCTGCCGCGCACACGATCATGGACATCATGACCGAGGCCGTGATTATCACCGATCAGACCGGCGTCATTTCGTATGTAAACAATGCCGCGCAGCGCCTCACCGGCCGCAACGCAGCCTCGCTTGCAGGCTCGCCCTTCGACGGCATTGGCATACAAAACAGCGATATCAACGAAGGCCCGCTGCATTTCGCGTCGGTGCGCAACAGCGGCGCCTGCCTGCAGAATCGGGAATGCATTCTGAATACTTCGGCAAATATGCGTGTGCCGGTGTCCCTTTCAAGCGCTCTGTTGAACTCCCCTCCCTGGGGAGAGATCGGGCTGATTATCTCCCTCCGGGACATTACCGAGCGTAAAAGGATGGAGGAGCTCCGCGACAGCGCCGAACGATTGATGCGCCACGACCTCCGAAACACCCTCACGGCTGTACTTAGTTTCAGTAATCTGCTCCAGATCGATTCATCCCTGACAGCGGATCAACAGCAGATGGTCGGCCATATCTTTGAAAGCGCGAAATTAATGAAGGAGCAGATCGATTCCTACCTCTACCTGCGCTCTATCGAGGATGGCTCCTTCTCTGCGCCGCTGGAACCTGTCGACCTGATCGAAGTCTTACGACTGGTTGTTAAAAACCAGCAGCCGCTCGCCTTGTCCGCAAAAACGGATCTTTTACTGACCGTAGATGGGAACCCCGATACCGGGATTGAGAGCGTCGAAGTGATGGGAATCAGGTCGCTGCTGTTCGGGATGTTCGTTAACCTGGTAAAAAATGCCATTGAAGCAGATCCTCCCGGTAGTACCATTGTTCTCTCTACCCGCACCCAGGATCCACCCGAAGTAACCGTCCATAACAGCGCAATGATCCCGAAAGAGATTCAGTCGCGGTTTTTTACCAAATTGAACCTGTCGGGAAAGAAGCAAGGGCTCGGTCTTGGGGTTTATGGTTCGTATCTGATATCGCGTACTTTCGGATGCATCATCGAAATGGCATCGGCGGAAAAACAGGGTACGACAATTACCGTGAGGTTTCCGCAGAAGAATAGTAATATGAGAGGCTGAAAGAGACGTGCAGAATATGAATGGTTGATTCTTTTTCAGGCAAAATGTAAATTAATTATTCGTCGGGCGCTTCATTCATTTCACCGGGAGTCACTTTTTTCAAAGGATTAACACTATGACCGCATGGTGGTCGCAGCTCAGCGGGTTTGAGCACGTGTACTGGATAATCGCGGTACCTTCTACCCTGGCCCTGCTGGTTCAGCTCATCCTCAGTTTCCTCGCAGGATTCGAATTGCAACATGATTTCGACGTTCACGACGGCGACCTCCACTCCGCAGGCGGAGACATCGGCGGCCATTTCCAACTGCTTACCGTGAGAAACGTTGTCGCATTCTTCGCCATGTGCGGATGGTCGGGGCTTGCCTTGTACCATGGGGGTTTTTCCAAAGTGATCGTTATCCTCGGCTCCTGTTTCACGGGCTTTGTGATGATGGTTATAATCGCCGCAATTTTCCTCGGTATTTCGAAACTGGTCTCGTCGGGAACCATAGAGCTCAAGTCCGCGGTGAATTCCATTGCAACGGTCTATGTTCCGATTCCGCCGAACCGCAGCGGTACGGGAAAGATAAATGCAACCATCGAAGGCAAGGTGGTTGAAATAGGTGCGGTTACGGACGATACCGAAAAGATCGCCACCGGAACCAGCGTCAGAATTAAAGATATAGTCAACAATCAGTATGTTGTAGAAAGGATGTAGTAGATATGCCAGCAAGTATGTTTGTTTTTATAGCTATCAGCGTCGGTATTCTTATCCTGGTTATTCTCTCGGTCAGCCTTATTTCCCGATACAAGCGCTGCTCTTCGGACAGAATCATGGTCATCTATGGAAAAATAGGCAAAGGACAGAGCGCGCGGTGTATTCACGGCGGCGCGGCATTTATCTGGCCGGTCATTCAGGATTTTTCATTCCTGGATCTTACCCCCATCCAGATCGAGGTCGACCTGGACAACGCGCTTTCGAAGCAGAATATCCGTGTCAGCGTGCCCTCCAATTTTACCGTCGGTGTTTCAACCAAGCCGGAAATCATGATAGCGGCCGCAGAACGCCTTCTGGGCATGCAGGTTGATTCCATCAAGAACCTGGCGCGGGATATCATCATAGGACAGATGCGCCTTGTCATAGCCACCATGGATATTGAAGAGATAAACGCGGACCGCGACAAGTTTCTCGAGTATATCTATAAAAATGTCGAGACCGAGCTTGAAAAAATCGGCCTTCGTTTGATAAACGTCAATATCAAAGACCTGCAGGACGAGTCGGGCTATATTGCGTCGTTGGGAAAAAAGGCTGCTGCGGACGCACTCAACAAGGCAAAAAAGGACGTGGCGGAAAAGGATCGTGACGGCGCTATCGGTGAAGCTGAAGCCCGCAGAGAGCAGGTTATCAAGGTTGCGGATGCCCAGTCTGCAGCGGTGTCCGGCCAGGCAAACGCCGACAGGGCACAGCGCGTGAACGTGGCAACGGCAAACTCCCTGGCAGTAACAGGCGAAGCGGATGCGCATAAATCCCAGCGTATCAACGTGGCGAACTTCAATGCCGACGCGAGCGTCGGCGAGGCAAGCGCGCAACAGATTCAGAGAATTAAAATGGCTGACGCAAATGCCCGTGCCGTCGAAGGTGAGAATGTTGCGGCCGTTGCCATAGCCAACTCGACATCCGAAATGCGCGAGCGTAAAGCGGAAGCTGAACGCCGCGCGGCAGCTACGGAAAAAGTGCAGGCAGCCCAGGCTCTGCAGGAAGCATATAACGCAGAAAAAATGGCGGAGCAGATACGCGCAGAACGTGATTATGCATCTCAACAGGCGGATATCGTTGTCAAAACCCGCATCGAAAAGGAGCAGAAAGTCATTGAAGCGGAGGCTGAAGCGGCACGACTGCAGAAGGTGGCCGAGGGCGAGGCCGCAGCAACTTTCGCTAAAATGGAAGCTCAGGCGCGCGGTATTCAGGAGATACTCAGCAAACAGGCCGAAGGTCTCGAACGCATAGTCAAGGCTGCGGGCAATGATCCAAACAAAGCTGCCACGCTGCTTATTATCGACAAACTGCCGGAACTGGTAAAAACCCAGGTCGAGGCAATAAAGAACCTTAAAATCGATAAAATCGTGGTATGGGACAACGGCGGAGCCGGCGGCTCATCAACTGCGAATTTCGTGTCAAACCTGGTCACCTCTTTTCCGCCGCTGCAAAGCCTTTTGAATATGGCGGGTATGCAGCTTCCGGAGTTTTTGGCGAAGGCACAGGAGGGTTCGCAGAAGGAAGAGGTTAGAAAGAAAGCATTATAAAAGCGGTTAAAAAATTTAAAACGCTTTTTTAAAATTGAATACATTGCGATCTTTCTTTTTTCGAGGAGCAGCCTTTATGAAGCGGTCTGTTATTCTCTTTTTCGTGGCGTTATGCATAAGCTGTGCAAGTTATAAGCCACAGATACCGGGATATTTTAAAAATGATGAACGGCTTTATGTCAACGAGAAGGCCGGTTTTACCATCCGAATTCCCGAGGAATGGAAGGTTGGCATATCCCCCAAATCTGCTCCACCAGCTTTTAAAACCACTTTTAAGGCTATTCAGACAAAATCAATTGAAGCATTATTTCTGGGAATGAACGATAATGAACGGGCGTTCACCCGCTGCATCGTACAAGCTTATGACAGCACACTAGAATCTTATTTCAAATCAATATATGAAGCTAATAAAAACGGTTTGTCCACTGTAAGGGCAGATTTTTACAAGGGGAAAGGGCAGGAGCTAATAGTTTGGAGCTATAGCGTCAAAATTAGCAATAATGAGTTAAAATTTGTTGATTATATAATTAACCTTCAAGGCCTTAAGGCAAGATTTAGCTTCTGGACACTTTCCGGTTTATTTAATGATTATCAGAAAATTTTTGAGGATATCGGCATGTCAATCTGCATTTCAGATACAACAGCAGACACGAGTATCGTATGTAATTATGCCTTTTTAGCAAAAGACAGTGTCGAGGAACAACGGGTGATCGATTATGCAACCGATAAGAAAGAACTCTATTTTTCAGAAGAACCACAGGACTTTTGTGAGGGATTAAATAATGCCTGTCTGTGGAAAGTGGCCGGACCCACATCGGTTTGTTATCTTTTCGGATCAATCCATTTTGCAAAACCGGAAATGTATCCGCTCAAGGCTATAATCGAACGGGCTTTTGATTCCAGTGATTATTTGGGTGTAGAAATTAATTCAAATGGAAAGGATATCGAACAGAAATCAAAAGAGCTTATCCGTGAAGGGATGTACCCCACAGGAGATATGCTTAAAAACCATATTTCACCGGAATTGAATAAAAAAATTGAAGACTACCTGACATCAAAAGCCATTCCCGCCTCCAATCTGAGCCCATTTAGACCGTGGTGTGCGGTATTAGTGCTCCAGACCATGCAGCTGCAAGCTCTTGGTTATTCGGCGGATTACGGTATTGACCGCTATTTTCTGAAAAAAGCAAAATTAAAAAAGATATTAGAACTAGAAACATTTGAAGAACAAAAGGCATTGTTACTGAAAATGGATAAAGAGTCGTATCTTGCTTATTCTATGAAAGAAATTACGAGTATTGAGCCAAAAATCAACGGGTTAATATCCGCTTGGAAATGCGGCAATATAAAATTGCTTGATGAGATCCTTTTCCGGGATATTGATAATGCAGTCCCTGAAAATGCCGCTATTATGGATGCAGTTTTTTATAAACGGAATATAAAAATGGCCGAAAAGGTGTCCCAATATCTTAGTGCTGGGCAGAAGTGTTTCATTGTTGTGGGTGCCGGGCATCTGATTGGTAAAAACAGCGTTGTGGACCTGCTTGAGAAAAAAGGGTATTTATTAGAACAACTGTAAAAAATTTAGACTGGCAGAGTAGAATCATTTCGAGAGCAGGTGGTGGATATGCAGATGACTACCGAAATAACCCTTGCCTCAAATTGCAAAGAGTGTTACATGAAAGCGAATTTCCAAATAGTTTTGTTGTTTTAACCGGTATTCAGAAAATGTAAACAATTCGCAAGAGAGAAAATTGCTTTGTAACGTATATAAAAAATAAGAAGTTATGGTGTTAGGCTGTCAAAGTTCAGAAAATTGGTAAATGGCAATAGAGAAGGATAAAGCAAAAAAGAATTTCCGTACCCGGCATTCACGAGCAGTAGCCGTTGATGCAATATAGTACCTGACACTGTGTCGGCTAAAAAGAGGTGGTCTTGCGGATTAAATCCTGCGGAAAGATAATCATATCACTCGTTTCACTCGCTGCGTTCGCAGTAGCGGCTGCCATAGCCCCCGTTTTTGGCGCGGATTCTAATGATGCCACACGTTCCGCACCGTTACTAAAAACCCTGCAAAAACCGGTTTTCGAGTTGCGTTTTTCAAAAGAAGATTCGGTTGTTTCGCCGCTGGACTCGCTGGGGTTTTGTCCTGTTGTCAAAAAAGGAAAAGCCTCATTTCTGGTCGCGGACAGTACGATGGTTGTTTCTGTTTCGCCGGGAACCAGAATGCTCTATTCCCTTGCCATCAATCCCGTCGCCGTGTCACGCATGCGTATTGTCTGGGGTACGGTCAGATTTCCGCAGGGCGTTGACTGGAGCAAGGCTCCCACCCGGCGGGAGCCGATCGGCGTGGCGTTGTCGTACGGCAAAAAACTGAAAACGACCTGCGCTGAAACAAGTTCGATTACCGGATTCCTCAGCTTTGCCGTCTCTTTAATCGGCCGCCTGTTCAGTGCGCCATTCACCACCGTCGTTTTTTTGGGACCGCCGCAATGGCATGGCGGGAAGTATGTGGGCGTTTTATTCAAGAACCGGGTTAAGTATTTCTGTCTGGATTATACGGCAGTCGATTCCAGCGGAACCATCGTTACCGACCTTGGGGTTGACAGCCTTTACCACCAGGCTTTCCCCAAAGAACGAATACGCCCGGTCAATGCCGTGTCCGTGGAAGCGGATCTGGACGGATTGACCGATTCATCGTGTGCGTTTATCCGGTCGATAACACTGTATGGAGAATAACCAAAAAGGTATCATTATGAGAATAGCAATGACTAGTATACGGCATTATAGCACGGGCTGTTTATCGGTTTTTTTTCTTCTTTTCGCATTATCTCTTTCTGGCTGCAATGGAAACGGCTTTCAGGGCATCGTATATGAAAAAACCCGGAATTCCAGTTTCGGACAGAAAATCGCCGGCGTGAAAATCTCTTTTATCAAAGAGAATTCAAATGCCGTGTATACCGCGACGTCAGATCAGAACGGCGCGTATAAAATCTCCCTGGCCAACGGCAGGTACTGGGTGCGTGCGGTTCATGCGGGGTATGAGGATTATTCTTCGAATCCCGGGTTTTTCGTTGTTACCGGCTCCGGATACCAGACAGGCAATATTTTTATGCGCCAGCCTTCCGTTACCACCGTGATACTCAGCCGGCATGCGGAACGTGCAAACGATTCCGACACAACGTCGCTGTTACAGCCAAACGGTTTTGATCGCGCCAGAACCTTGACTGCTGTTTTATGGCGGGCAGGCATAACCAGGGTCTTCTCGACGTCCACAAAAAGGGCCAGCCAGACACGCAAACCCTTTTCCGACTCGTTAAAACTGGATACCGCGATCTATGCAACACCGCAACAACTGAAAAACACCATTTTAGCCGAAAACCCGGGCGACGTGGTGTTCGTTGTGGGTCACAGCAACACGGTCCCGGAGATCATCTCGGCATTCGGCGGCGGCGCCATTGCCCAGATCAACAACGAATTCGACAACCTCTTCGTATTGTCAATATACCCCGGCGGCCAGACACAAGTCCTGAACTTGCAGTACGGCGCCTCAACCCCGCCCGACATACAAAGAGGCAATCACCCGGTAAAAACCCTGATCCTGGTTTCCGGCGCTTCGTCATCAGCACAAAACCTCCTTCACAAGATCCGGTCTTCAGGAGTAAAAAAACTGTATGCGACCGCAGCGTCAAGCCAGCTCCTGCAGCCTTTAAAAGACACGCTCCTGCTCCCCATAACCGTGTTTGATCCGGCAAATGTTCAGTCGCTGGTAGACCAGATTACCACAGACACAACCAAAATCAGCCTGGTTGAAATAAACAAGCCGGTCGGCGAAGAGATCATCACCAAACTTAACGCGTATCCCTACCCGGTTATCTATGCAGACGAAACAGGGAATATAATTGTAATAACCATAAGCAGCAGCGGGTCTGCGAAGGTTGTGCATGTGCGGTATTGACATTTATGTATTTTGTGCGCTTACATTTATTATATTTGTTACTGTGGGTACAATCATACTACCTCTGAATATTGTGGCTTGCCAAATTCGAAAATCATTTTAGAAAGGCGTATTATATGAATAAAATTGCTCTATTATCGCTGTTATGCGTTCTATTTATCGTGCAGGTTCTGCTTTCCGAAACCATCACCATTCAGGATTGTGACGATATTACCATCGGCAATAAAGAGTATGCCAACGACGGTTTTATAGCTCCCTTTGAAAAACCAGCCAGCGACACCCTGGTCATAGATCTGTGGCGATGTTGAGGAGTGACTCAACAAACGAGTCTGGCACGGGTTGCCCTGAATTTTAATCTGACCGCTATTCCGACAAACGCTACCGTATCAAAAGCCGAATTGTCGTTTAACAGAATCGGTGACTATTTAGGTTATGACATGGCCGGCACCTATAAGGTCTATCTTATAACAAAATCATGGACCAGCGCCACCGCAACATGGGATAACCTCTCAACCTCCATCGGCACAACCGCCGTTGCCACAAAGAGTTATACCACCGGCACAAAAGGCTGGATTACCTTCGATGTTACCAGTGCAACCAAAAGCCTGGTTGCCAACCCCTCGAATAACTACGGGTTTATGATTCTGATCGATTTCGTATTGAATTCAAGTACCAACGGCCATATATCAAAAATCCACAGTTCGGAATCAAAATCCACACAACTTCAGCCTAAAATAGTAATCGATTATACGACCGGAACCGCTGTTACCAATCATACCGCTCTAACTCGCGACAAACTGGCTGTTTCCTATTCCCGGAAAGGGAATCTTCTGGTGTCCATACCCCAAAGAGGAAATTATACCATCAGTTTCTATGCCGGCAATGGCAGCATGCTCGGGAAAATCGATAATACCTGTTTTGACGCAGGTACTCACACCCTGCCATGCGCTGACCAGAACCTGCCCAAAGGCGTACTGTTTGTTATGGTGAAGAATGATGATATGGCCGGGGTTTCGAGAGTGGTTGTTTATTAGGCGGAGGGGGAGGGGTGATTTGAGAATAGACGCAACGTTTCACGTTTGCCGAAGTTGCCGCATAGCCGACATGACGCCGCCAGCGAGTCTTCGAGGGGGACGGCGGCGGTCTTTGTTTTCTCTTTTGTTTTTGCAGCCCCCCCAATTTTTCTTGCAGCTCGTTCAAGGTTTAAGTATGCCGAATCAACTTGTTTTGCGGTGCACGATAAATTAAAAGGAGCGGACATTTTCAATGTGTCCACTCCTTTAGCGTATGGCTTCCTTTTTTACTTGAACTCTTTCGATGCTGCGTTCATGGAAGATGAGCGAAAAGTAATCTTTTTGATTGGCATTTTGTTTTTAAGAAGTTCGTAGAAAAGCTCGCAAAGATTTTCACAAGTAGATACTTTTTTGGTTACAACAATTCTGTATTCCGGGTATGACCACGCAAGTGCATGGTCAATCTTTTTGAGTGGAACGCAATTCTTGGGGTCGTTGTTGATGCCTTCCTTTTTGTATACAGCAATAACTGCCTCAAGAAGCGGATCACCTTCCTGAAACAATGTCGCATGGTGGAAGTGATCACAAACTTCCCATGCTTTTTTGAATCCATCCTTACAAGCGTGTGCAAATCCAGTTACCGGGTCTACCGTGTCTTCAAGTTCAATCGATAAAAGACCCGAGTGCCCGTGAAGGTGCTTCGCTTCTCTCGGCCATTTCATAAACCTGTGTGCGTACTGGAAGTCAAGGTTAACGATTGATGTGAACTTGTCGTTTGCCATGATAGTTATCTCCTTAAATAATGGTTTAGATTCAACCTGAGAGCGACAGGCGGCGCATAAGACAAACCTATCAGCTTTTTGCGAGGACTTTGTTGGAAACTATTTACTTCCCCTTTCTTTTGACAGGTTGTTTGTTTTTATTCTGACATTTTTCGCATAATCCAAAGAAATCGATTCGGTGACGTGAAATCTTGAATGCGCTCATTTTTTCGGCTTGCGAATTGATTGTAGAATAGTGTGGCATTTCAAAATCTTCAACCAAACCGCATTTTTCACAGACAAGATGATAGTGAGGGGCGATTTGTGCCTCGAAACGATCAAAGGTACTCCCCAAAGGAAGTTTCTGGATGTGTCCTTGCTCCATAAGAACTTTTAAATTGCGATATACTGTCCCAAGACTCAACTCAGGTATTTCTTCCTTCAATTTCATGTAAACCCAATCAGCGGTAGGATGGGATTTAGTTTCCTTCAGAATCTGTAGAATTCTTTCCCGCTGCTGGCTCTTCCGGTATTCCATAAAGTCCTTATCAGTAATCGTTCCTATTATTAATATACTTTATTGATGCTTTTAAAGTCAAATTGTTTCTTGAAATTTATCAGCCGCACGACGCAGCGTGTTTTGGGGGAGGGGTCTCCTGATTTTTGCCTTCCGCCGCCGACTATAATTTCATTCGTTCCGGTTTATTTCCACCAACGGGTGACCCACGCCCGAAGAATTGCGCCTATAATAATATAATACAATAACTTAACTACGCAATTTTTAGGGCTGGGTCTGTTGTGCGATGCTCTTAAGCTGTTTTGATTTTTAGGGCG
>Ga0105099_10000936_pt1 | contig 19135 bp, 14 predicted proteins | sample PPLLak3cmMay2015_2_FD_79138 | JGI IMG/M metagenome (GOLD analysis project Ga0105099, IMG submission 79138) | Freshwater sediment microbial communities from Prairie Pothole Lake near Jamestown, North Dakota, USA - PPLs Lake P8 Core (1) Depth... | ecosystem: Environmental > Aquatic > Freshwater >... | reverse complement strand
CTGACTGGGAAAAAGGTAATTGTCCTGGAGAAGGACTCAACGCCGGGAGGGGGCGCCCAGGGCGCCCGCACCATACGCACCTTCGGCAGCAAATGGCAGGCAAAACGCAATATACCCGATACGACCGCCGAGTATGCCAGAGAGAAAATGAACTGGATGTACTGGTGGCTGGATGAGAAGCTTGTCAACACCTGCCTGCGCGGCACAGGCCAGTTCTTTGACTGGCTGTGCGAACAGGGCGGCAATATTGAGGACAGATTCACTGCCGGCAAATATGTTTTTGCACACGGCGATTACGACCCGGTCGGTCCTCAGATGGCAGGCTTCGGTAAATTTGTTATGGATATGATGAAGGAGAAAGCCAAAAACTACGGCGTCGAAGTGCTTACAAAACATCCGGTGGTGGATGTTGAAGTGAAAAACAGCAGGATCGTTGCAGCCATTGCTAAATCGGATGCCGGCTATGTCCGCGTAGCATGCAAGGCCTGCGTACTTGCAACAGGCAGCTGGATAAGGAACGATGAGATTATGAAAAAATACGCCCCCGAATTCTATGCAACAATGCAGTCTATGGGGCAGGGCGGTGCACCAGGTGGACAGGGCGGTGAGGGCGGAGCGCCCGGAGGACAAGGTGCCCCACAGGGCGAGCAAGGAGGCGCACCCAGCGGCCAAGGTGGAGCACCAGGTGGACAGGGTGGCGCACCAGGGGCAGCACCCGGCGGGCAGGGCGGAGCGCCCGCAGGACAGGGCGGCGGTTCAAATGTCGGACACACGAGCCCAAATTATACCGGTGACGGCATTCCCCTGGCCGAGAAGGTCGGCGCCTTTGTGGACTATGACAGCTTCTGCATACGTCCAATGGGACCACTGCCGGGTGGCGGATCGAGCAAGGTCTTCAGCGCCATGTCACAGACGCCCTTCATTGTCACTGTCAACAGGAACGGCAGGCGCTATGCCTGTGAATCGGTCATCATGAATCTGGGATTTTTTGACGGCGGATCGGTTCTGACGAGACAGCCCGGCGGCCAGTCATGGGATGTCTTTGATGAAAACGCGATTGCTGCTGCATTTAAATATCATAAACTTCCTGATAGTGAAAAAAAGCCTGAGAAGGATGTAGATCTGGTACCGGGCTTTAAGGTCTATCTCCCTGAGACCCTGGAAGAGATCCAGAAGGACCTTAAGGATAACAGCTCCAGCATTATCAAGGCCGACACCCTTGAAGAACTGGCCGATAAGATCGGTGTCGATAAAAAGAACCTCCTTGAAACCGTTAAAAGATACAACGAAGGCTGTGAAAAGGGCGTTGACGAGTTCTTCAAAAGCAAGGAGCATCTGGCGCCCATTAACAAGGCACCATACTATGCCTCCAGGGGCTCGCTGGGCACTGACGGAGCCTTCGGAGGTGTCCGGGTTAACCATGAGATGCAGGCCTACAAGGCTGACCGCACCAGTCTGGTTGAAGGTCTCTACGTTACCGGTGACTTTGCATCCGGCCGCCATGTCAATGTGCGCGGCGTAAAGTGGCAGGTGCTTAACGATCTGTCCTGGGCCTTCTCCAGCGGGTACATGGCCGGTACAAATGTTGCCGGTTATCTGAAAAGCGTTGCTTGATTTAAAACGATAGCGTCCATAAAGAACGTGAATCTTAACGCAACAATTATCTAATTAGATCAGGGTAGCCCCCGGTTGTGCCGGGGGCGCTCAAAAGATTGACAATTACGGCAATGTAATAAAGCCCCTCAGATATGAACCTCTCAGAATTAATAGAAAAAGAAGCTTTCAATTAAAAGCATACAAAGCTTAAGCCATATAAAGCGGATACACAAATATCATCTAACCTTGATATCCATAAAGGGAAGAAGATGGCGGTTATAAATATTTCGTTATTCAAAGGAAAGATTATCGAAGATAAAATAAGGATTTGTGAAACAATTCAAAAGACTCTCAAATCTGCTTTCAAAATTGAGCATAATAATTTTCATTTCAGAATAAACGAATATGCTGAATCAGAAATGATTATTCCGGCGGGGAGCTCTAAGAATTATTTAATAATCGAAATAGATTTGATCCCGGGGAAATCGATATCAGAAAAAAATATATTCTATAAAAGTATTATAGAAGGACTTCAGGCATTAAAGATAGACGAGAATGATATCTTAGTTATGCTTAGAGAACCGATCTTCGAGAATTGGTGTATCCGTGGAGAAACCGGACAGGAAATGAAAAAAACCGAATAACGAAACAATAAACCTAAAAAACCACCTAATAAATCGATTCAGCCGTTGACTATTAACCGGAGGATGTCATGAGTGAAAAAAATTCAAATTTGACTCGAAGAAAGTTTATGGCCGTGGGTTCAGCGGCCCTTGCAGCTCCGATTGCCGCCCCGATTCTCAAGAATATGGGCGGCATGGTTCCGGAAGCTCATGCAGCAGAAAGGCAATACAATTTTGTTGATAAAAAGAGCTGTGATCTCGTTGTCCTTGGCGGAGGCGGCAGCGGTCTTGTCGCTGCTGTGCGTGCAGCGCAGCTGACAGGCAAAAGGGTCATTGTCCTGGAGAAGGACTCAACACCAGGCGGCGGGGCCCAGGGCGCCAGGACCTTCCGTACCTTCGGCAGCAAGTGGCAGGCAAAACGGAAGCTGAAGGATACGACTGTGGAATATGCCAACGTAATGATGGATGAGGTATACTGGAGGCTGGATCGGAAAACCGTTAAAAACTGCCTGCTGGGCACCGGTCAGTTTATTGATTGGATATGCGGATTGGGAGATAACATTGAAGACAAATTCACCGAAGGCAAATATGTATTAGGAACACTTGACTGTGAGCCAGTAGGGCCTCAGATGTCGGGTTTTGGTAAATTTATAACGGATTTGATGAAGGAGAAGGCCAGGAACTCCGGCGTCGAGGTGCTTACAAGTCATCCGGTGGTGGATGTAGAGGTGAAAGACGGAAAAGTCGTTGCAGCCATAGCCAAATCGGACAAAGGTTATGTCCGGGTCGCATGCAAGGCTTGTGTCCTGGCCACCGGCATCTGGATAAGCAACAGGGAGATCCTGCAAAAATATGCCCCGGAATTCGCAGCCGCGAGGCAGTATCAGGGCGGCGAGGGCGGCCAGGGAGGTATGCCCCAGATGGGCGGCGGACAAGACGGCCAGGGCGGAGCGCCGGGCGGAATGGGTGGTATGCCCGGTGGCCAGGGCGGGGCGCCAGGCGGAGAAGGAGGCCCACAGGGCGGCGTCAGTTCAAACGTCGGTCATGAGAGCCCCAATTATACCGGCGACGGTATTGCACTGGCTGAGAAGATTGGGGCCTTTGTAGATTATGACAGCTTCTGTATACGGTATATGGGTCCTTCAACCGCGAACAACAGTGCGGTTATGATGGCCATGGCAATATCGCCCTATGGCATTTCAGTAAATTATAACGGCGAGCGTTTCTGCAGCGAGCCGGTTTTGCATCTGGGATTACTAAAAGGCGGTCATGTCCAGGTGGGTCAACCTAAGGGCCACTCCTTTGTTGTCTTTGACCAAAACGCGCTTGCAGCCTCATTGGATCTGCAAAAATGTGTCAAGGCCGGAGGCAAGTGCACTGCCGTGAAATTCGATGACATTACAGGTCCGCCCAGCAGTCTTCCGGAAACCATGGAAGAGATACAGAGCGATCTTAAGCAAAATGCCCCGCTTAAGGCCGATACCCTGGAAGAGCTGGCAGACAAGATGGGTGTAAATAAAAAGAACTTCCTTGAGACGGTAAAAAGATATAACGAGGCCTGCGAAAGCGGCATGGACCTGGATGCGTTCAAGAGCAAGGAATATCTGGTCCCCATAAGCAAAGGGCCCTTCTATGCCTCCAGGACTACACTCAGCAATGACGGCGCCTTCGGCGGGGTCCGGGTAAACCCCGAGATGCAGGCCTATAAGGCCGACCGCACCAGCCTTATTGAAGGTCTCTATGTAACCGGCGACTTTGCCTCAGGCCGCCATATCAGCCTGGGCGGCCTTAAGGTTCAGGTAATCAATGACCTGTCCTGGGCCTTCTCAAGCGGGTTCCTGGCAGGGACAAATGCAGCCCGGTATCTAAAAGGAGTATGATTGGATGAAAGGTTTCCAGGATTGGGGGATTCACCAGCCTTCGCCAGATGAGTTCTGGCACGGCAGGAGGGGTGACAAGTGATTGAGCAAGGAATGGACATAGGGTCCCTTATAACTAGAAAGCCGGGAGGCTGGCAGGGTATGAGGCCTGGAGAGCCTTCAGGCTTTTGAGCCTTTTGGTCTTCCAACAAAATAAAGGAGGATATTATGGTGGGAAAAATATTGACTCGAAGAAATTTTATGATTGTAAGCACGGCGGCCATTTCATCTCCACTGCTTTTGAATGTGGCAGGCATACATGCTGAGGCTAAAGCAGCTGAAACCAACACGGCCGTAGCGGGCATTGCCCCCAGAGGAACCAGGATTTACTATATAAATGACGGGTGCGTAGGCTGCCAGGCATGCAAGACCTTCTGTCCGGCCCAGGCCATCCGATTCGGCAATTGCAGAAATGAGATAGACCAGAAGAAATGCATCCATTGCGGCACCTGCTACAGGGAATGCAATATCAGCGTAATCTCTGAAACTGTTTTATCCTGAAGGCCTGGACCTTTGTGAAAGGAGGAGAACAAATGACTACAAAAATTATGGAGTGTGATTTGGTGGTGCTTGGCGCCGGAGGGGCAGGCCTTGTTGCGGCCGTTAAGGCGTCCGAGGACAGCGGCAAGAAGGTGATCATTCTTGAAAAGGCAAAGAAGGCCGGCGGATCCAGTTATTTTGCCGGAGGCCCTGGGGTGGGAAGCCAGGGTGGCGGGGGCCGTTCAAGCGGCGGGTCGAGCGGTGGCCAGGGTGCTCAGGTTGGCGCTCCAGGCGGAACGGGCGCTGGCCAGGGAGGTCAGGGCGCACCGGGTGGCGGCCAGGGTGCTCAAGGCGGCGCTCAGGGTGGAATGCCTGGTGGCGGTCAGGGCTCAATAGGAGGGTTTTCCAGCTGGTTCACGACAAAAGTCGGATCGGAAAACTTCGTAAAAACGGCGCGCATGGAAAAGTATAAGGATCTCCCTGACCCGTCCATTGGACCCGGAAGGGGAGGCACATTTCTTGTTACCAGGATGGTTGAATTCTGTAAGAAGCAGGGGATTGAGATTCTTTATGAGACATCCGCAAAGAGGTTCATTACAGATGGCAAGGGCAAGATTACGGGTGTTCTGGCAGATACCAGGGACGGGGAAGTGCAGGTCAACTGCAAGGCGTGCGTCATCGCGGCGGGAGGATTCGGTCGGAATTATGAAAAGCTCCAAAAGTACTGGCCCGAATCCTACAACAATAAAGAGATATTTTTCCTCTGCCCCCCCGGGATGATGGGCGACGGGATTGATATGGCCGAGGCGATCGGTGCCTATATCGACCAGACGAAATGGAACCAGAATGTCGTGGGGGGGTTTTTTGCCGATGGCCCCATGCATCATCCCTATTCATGGGCTGTTCAGTCACTCATGCAGGGTGGGGGGATGATATATATAAATCTTGAAGGCAAGCGGTGGCAACAAGGCCGCGGAGGTTCTATCGGCGCTCAGCCGGGAGGTGTGGTATATTCTGTAGGTGATAATGATATAGTCGAGGCGGCAGGGGCGCAGCTGGGCAGCAGCGCGGGAGGCATGGGCGGCATGATGGCACAGAATATGAGCGACCCGAATTCCAATGAATCCAAGGCGATCAAAAAGTGGAAGGAGGATCTTGAGTATGAGGCCGCTATTGACGATGAAGGTACGCACGGCCACCACGCAAAAAAGGCCAATACGCTTGTGGAACTGGCACTTAAGATGGATGTGGATCCCGCGACATTTGTCAAAACCATAGAGGAATACAACAAGGCTATCGAGAGCGGAAAGGACGAGGGTTCCGGCAGCCAGGGTGGAATGCCGGGCGGCCAGGGCGGTATGCCCAGTGGTATTCAGCAGGGTGGCCAAGGCGGTATACCAAGCGGTGTGGGTGGCCAGGGCGGTTCATCCGGAAGTCAGCAGGGTGGCGGAATGCCAAGTGGCATGGGCGTAATGCAGGGACAGTCGCGCAAGCCGATTAAGACGCCTCCCTTCTGGGCAATCTATGGGCATCGCTTTTCTCAATGCACGAAGGGCCTGAACGGAATAGCGGTAAATTCCAATTTTGAGGTCCTCAATCCTAAGGGCGAGGCAATGCCGGGGTTATTTGCCGCAGGAGATAACTGTACAAAATATTTGGGGAGCGGCACTGCTACAACCAGCGGTAATATTATCGCCGATACAAAAACCCCCACTCCATGCGATGGCGCCATGAATGCATTTTCGTCCGGATATAGTTCCGGTGTGAAGGCTGCGGAGTATCTTAAGAAAATCTAAAACAACGGCTGCCCTGCCGGCTATGCCTGCGGGCAGTCCCTGTGATCATTAACAAGGAGGATAAAAAATGACCGAGACAAGTTCAAAAATAACGAGAAGAAAGTTTATGCTTGCGGGTTCTGCGGCAATCGCCACGCCGCTGCTCATGAAGGCCGCCGGTGCAGCCGCCGCAGAAAACACAGCGGTGAAAAAGGAGAATTATAACATTAAGAAAAAAATGGATTATGATCTGGTAATCATCGGAGGCGGTCAGGCTGGGTTGATGGCCGCGGCCAGGGCAGCCGAGCTGGGTGTCAAGAAGATCGGTGTATTTGAAAAAGGGAAATTTCTTGGGGGGAACGGACTGATGTGGAACACCTTTGTTTCCTCCGACTTTGCCGACTATGGCGACTATAGTACCGAAAAAAACCAGATAGGGCTGTATCGCCGTGCCATGGAGACGCTCAAGCAAACCGGGAATCCGGAGCTGATACAGCGGTATCTGTTCGCCACCAAGCGAATTGCAAAATGGCTGGAAGACAGAAAGCTGAATGAAAAATGGAAGACGATAAGGGCCGGGGCAGGCCCTTTCGAGAGCGACTGCTCCCGGAATGTCGAGAGTGCCGTGGATGGTGCTCGTCTTGGCGCAATGGTTTGCAAGGCGTTGATTGAAGAGATCAAGGCCAATCCAGGCGTAGAGTCATATCTGAACGCAACCGCAGTGAAGCTCCTTACGAGTAAGAATGGGAATGTCAGCGGAGCTGTAATAAAGCTGGAGGGAGGAGACTATGCCGAGGTATCCGGGAAAAAGCTGATACTTGCCTGCGGCGGTGTCGGCGGCACTAATGAGTCTCTGGCGAAATGGCTTCCCAAGTACCATGCCCCGGGCGACTACATGAATTTCGGGGGCGTGCGCACATGTTCGGGCGACGGTATCGATATGGCCGAGTCTATAGGGGCAGAGGTCGGGAAAGAGATGAATATTCATCTTCTGGGCCCCGGTTATGCCGGAGGCAGAGGTGCGGGAATCGGCCTTGTTGCTAATGATGCCAGAGTCATGGTGCTGAACAAAAAAGGACAGCGGGCCATCGACGAAACCTTCATGCGTGATGCACAGCCCGTTTGTAACCGTGTCCCAGGAAAGGTGCTCTATATATTTCTGGGAGCTGACTCATTCGGCACGATATGGAAGGAAAAGGGCGACGGCACCCCGGTATCGGAAATACCAGCCAAATATGCCGACGACATCAAAAAGGGCGCCCTGTGCGTAGCCAACGACCTGAACGAGGCTGCCAAATTCATCGGCTGTGACGCCAGGGTCCTGAAGGTGAGTCTCGACCGTTACGAAGCAAGCTGCAGGGCCGGATATGACAGCCACCTGCTGAAAACCAAAGAGAATCTTTTACCGGTGGGCGGGGCACCATATTATATACTCTGGAGCGTACGGTCCATGGACAGCACCCAGGGAGGGATAACCACAAACAAGGACTTTGAGGCTGTCACTCCCGAAGGGAAGACCATCGGAGGCATGTACGTAGTCGGCGACCATGTGACCGGTTTTGTCACATCTGATTATTACGGTCCCGGAGGTGCAGGGGCTACCTTTGCAATGGTATCGGGTTTCCTATGCGCTGAAGATGCAGCAAAATATATTAAGGGCTAATAATTGTTTTTATGAAGAGCGGCGCTGTCAGTTGACAGCGCCCTTCTTTGTAGTGAGTGCCGGAAAAAGGCAAATACCACAGGTGTCTCTTGAAAATCCCATCCGGAACCCTTTGATTTATGGCCGGGCACTAATTAAAATGCATCAAAAGTCACAAATTATGCATGCACGGCCATGCCCTAATTTCTTACCAGGAGCTATTCATTATCATTGATAAAAGTCAGCTTTAAGGCAAAATTGAAGCTGAAGACGGAACATTCCGCAATATATTCATAATAAAAAATATTCATTTAATCCGCTATTTTATTTCGTGTACTCAGACCATATACGGTTTCTGGTCTCTGTTTTTTTAAGGTAAGGATGACGCGTCAGATTTTCTGACAATTTCATGACAGCCTGTAAAAAAGGGGGAAAAGATGAGTAAACGATCATTCCAATTCGTTTTAATTCTTGAGTTTATTTTAGCCGGTGGAGCAGGGACTAAAATTTTCCCACTGAGCCCCTGCGTGCGGCGGTGCAATGGCAGCAGTTATGTCCGGATATAGCACCGGTGTGAATATTGCGGAGTATCTTAAAAAAAGCTAAAGGGGGAAAACATCATGAAACGAAATGAAGGAACACAGAAAGCTGTCTCAAGGAGATGTTTTATTAAAACCACAGCCCTTGGCGTCGGCGCGACCGTACTGTCCGGTCTTGAAGCCAAAGAAAGCAGCGCCAAAGGCGGGCAGACTGCCGATAGCTGGTACAGGGAGGCGGATGTTGTGGTAGCAGGATATGGCGGCGCCGGAGTTGTAGCCGCCATCACGGCCCATGATGCCGGGGCAAAGGTGCTGGTGCTGGAGAAGGCGCCCTTCCGCGGCGGCGGGAGCACATCGATTTCATTCGGCGTATGCGCATGTCCCAACAATGTAAAGGATGCCGTTGATTACCTGTATGCGGCATGCGGCGGCAATGATCCCGGAGGTTCGACAACCCCCAGGGAGGTAATAGAGGCATGGGCCGAAGAGGTATGCAGGAATAAAGAATGGTGGAATAAGATGGGGATCGAGCATAAAGAAATGTCGATGCCGGAATTCAGAAACCTGCCCGGCTCCTCCTCTATGAATGCTATAACAGCAACGGGCATGGGTCAGGCGCTTTTCTTCAAACTCAACCAGCATGCAAAGGACAGAGGCATTGAGATCCTGTTCGACAGCCCTGCCGAGGAGCTGATTCAGGACCCTGAAACTAAAGAGATCCTTGGAGTAAAGGCCAGGGTGAAAGGAGAGGAAAAGCGGATAAAGGCGAATAGGGCTGTGGTCCTGTGCACAGGAGGGTTTGACTTCAACGAAGATATGAAGAGGGACTATCTGAAGTGCTATCCCATGAAGTTCTACGGCTGGAAATTCAACACAGGGGACGGTGTCAGGATGTGTCAGAAGGTCGGGGCGGACCTATGGCACATGGACATGCTGGCAGGGGGGCATTGCGCCTGGTTTCCTGAGGACCCGGCTGATACGGGATATACTCTGTCTACAAGGACCGAAAACTTTATATGGGTCAACAGATTAGGCAAGAGGTTTTGCAATGAACCGAACTGGGTAAGGCAGATGCATAAGGGTTGGCCGATCTTTTCGGAATTCAGCTTTGATGGGCCTGGATACCTCCGCATTCCAACATATCTTGTCTTTGATGAGACTGCCAGGAAGGCGGGCTCCATGGGAGAGACCGTGGAATCAACCGGCCGTGAGACCCTTCCGGCAGAGCTGGGCGGCACCACACCGTGGAGCAAAGACAATATGGCGGAGATAGAGAAGGGGTGGATCAAGAAGGGGGATACGATTGAGGCCCTGGCGGAGGCGATAGGCGCTCCAATGGATGCGACAACATTGAAAGCGAGCATAGAGGCATACAATGGATATTGCACGTCAGGGAAGGACCCGGAATTCGACAGGGCTGCCAGGTCATTAAAACCTGTGGAGACCGGGCCCTATTACGCCATATCGTTGTATCCGGGTATGGTCTGCACACATGGCGGGGCCAGAAGGAATGGGAAGGCACAGATATTGGACCCGGATAAAAAGCCGATACCCCGCCTGTACTCGGCAGGGACATTCGGATCGGTCCTGGGGCGGATCTACAGCGTCTTTGGCGGCAATGTAGGTGAGTGTTGCGCCTTCGGCCGTATAGCCGGGAGGAACGCAGCGGCTGAGAAGCCGTGGGGATGATAAATTATAGGTGCAAGGGTTCTAGGATTCCAGTGTTCAATATTTAAGACATAGCTAGAAGGCCAGGATGCTGGGAAGCCAAGAGGCATGAAGGCTGAAAGCTTTCCAGCTTCCCAGCTTGCAGACATTCCAGCAAAAAAAGGAGGATATTATGACCGAAACAAATTTGACTAGAAGGAAATTTATGGCAGTGAGTTCTGCTGCGATCGCAGCGCCGCTTGTCATGAAAATGACAGGCACAGTCCCCCATGTCGAAGCGGCTGAGGAAGCAGCTGAGAAGGAGACTGAGAAGGAGTATAAGGACATGAAATGTTTAGTGATCTATTACTCACAAACAGGAAATACCAAAAAGATTGCTCAAGCACTGCAAAAGGGGATCATCAATCAAACAGGGCAATGCGACATAGCCAGGGTTAAAGAGATAAAGCCTGAGGAACTGGTAAAATATGATCTGATAGGGATAGGCGCCCCGACCTGGAGTAGCTGCCCGAGCCCTATTGTCATTTATTTTATCAAAAGTCTGCCTGCATCTCTCAAGGGCAAGCACTTCTTCTGGTTTTCCACCCATGGGATTTTCCCGGGGCGATGTGTAATAAGGGGGGTTCAGCCGCTTCTGGATCAGGGCATGACCGTTGTCGGCTGGAAGGACTGGTATGGCCAGGCCTCTCTCCCCGGGCACGGCAAACCATGGTACACAGACGGACACCCTGATGAAATTGACCTGGCGGAGGCTGAGTCCTTCGGCGCAGCAATGGTGGTGCATAGTCATGCAATATCCGGGGGGCAAACCAACATTATCCCGACATTACACTCAAAGGAGGCATCCGATCAGGTCTGGGGGACAGGCCACCCCTTCCTCTCCTTTGGTGGAAGCGGAGAGACGGGTCGTGGCGGAGTGACACCGAACCAAACACCTGCGACGGATAGTAATAAGAAAACAGAAAAAAAGCCTTATCCCTTGGCAATCCCATCCTCCCAGAACTATGTCAGGCAACTCGAGGGGCTGCCGGCCATGGAGTCCCGATATGAGCCGGGAAATGAACTGAAAATAAATCCGGATAAGTGCATCCGCTGCGGTCTTTGTGTCAAAGGCTGCCCTTGTAACAATATTGATGACTCTGTATTTCCGTATGTTTTCAAGACACAGGAGTGTGAATACTGCATGTTCTGCGAGGGGATTTGCCCTACCGGGGCAATAGAATATACCTTCCGGAGACTGAATACTAATGTTGTAACCGGCAAGAGGCCTATGGATGTGCAATTGGCCTTAGCCGAGGCAAAGGGACGCTTCAGGAGGTTGCTGAAGGAAGAGGATGTCGGTTTTAATACCCCCTGGGAGACAGTAACAGGGCACCCTCGTCATAAAGAACTTCCATAGGGCCAATAAACGAGCAACCTGACACAGTCGCCGGATCCGCATAGTTATAACATTTTAAAAGAGGGGATTATTATGAGTGAGACACGACGATATCTAAGCAGAAGAAAGTTCATAGCCGCAGGTTCGGCCGCGATCGCAGCGCCGATTGTAATGAACATGTCGGGCAAGTTCCCGGAAGTAAAGGCAGCGGAAAAGAGTTATGACTTTGTTGATAAGAAAAGCTGTGATCTTGTTGTTCTGGGTGGAGGCGGCAGCGGCCTTATCGCGGCTGTGCGCACCGCGCAGCTCTCGGGCAAGAAGGTCATTGTTCTGGAAAAAGCCGGCTTCCTTGGCGGAGGCATGAGGTCCGCGCGCACCGTCCGCACCTTCCGCAGCAAATGGCAGCAGAAGCGCAACCTTCCCGATCACTTCACTCAATACGCCCAGTTGAAGATGGATTACGCGCTCTGGATGCTAGATCCCAGGCTGGTCGAGAACTGCATGCTCGGCACCGGCCAGTTTTTCGATTGGCTGTGCGAATTGCATGGCGCTGATTTTGAGAAACAGTTCACCGAGGGTAAGTATACGATGGCCGATTCTGAGTATGAGCCCATCGGTCCCCAGATCGAGGATACGGGGATGAGCGGAAAGACCTTTGGCAGCATGGTCGTGAGCATCATGCAGGAGAAGGCCAAGGGCCTCGGTATAGAGATTCTCACAAAGCATCCGGTGGTCGATGTCGAGGTGCAGAATGGAAAGATAGTTGCGGCCATCGCCAAGTCTGAAAAGGGCTATGTCCGCATCGGCTGTAAGGCCTGCGTCATGTCAATCGGAAGCTGGATCATGAACGAAGAGATCTGTAAAAAGTATGTCCCTGACTACTGTACCAACAGGTGGGATACTGTGATGGGTGAACGCGAGAAGGCGATCAGCCAGGCGCAGACCGGCCACACGAATAGTAACTACACAGGCGACGGAATTCCCATAGCAGAAAAGGCCGGGGCCTTCATCGACTACAGCAGCTTCTGCATACGCCTGCTGGGACCCATGGCCATCGGCATGGGAGGAGCCGCCGGCACCCTGGCTGATTCACCATATGTGATGACCGTAAACTTGAACGGCAAGCGTTATTGCTGCGAACCGATCTCCCGCCTGGGGGCGATCGACAGCGCCCACCTTCAAGTGGCGCAGCCCCACGCCAGAGGCTTGAGCATCTTCGACCGCAATGTGCTGCAGGCCGTGCTGGATTCTCAGAATAGCACACAGGCAGCTCCAGCCGCAGAACAACAGAGTCCGGGGATGCCGATGATGCCGATGGCCCTTTCAGGATCGGTCGATAACATTATCGCTGCTTTGAAGAAGGGCGGCGGCCAGAGCGGACCTCCGCAGGGCGCTCCAGGCGGCGGCCAGGGACAGGGACAAGGCGGACCTGGCATTGAGGGTCAGGACGGACCTGGCGGCCAGAGCCAAGGTCAGGGCGGCTCTATGAGCGGCGGTCAGATGGGCGGCTCCACCTTGCCTTCTTCGTACTGGGCCGACACGCTCGAAGAGCTGGCCGACAAGATGGGTGTTGACAGGAAGGCTTTGCTTGCGACCGTCAGGCAGTACAACGAGTACTGCGAGAAGGGCTCCGATATGGATATGTTCAAGGAAAAGAAGTATCTGATACCCATCAACAAGGGACCATTCTTCGCCGCAACCAGCACCTATAACCACGACGGCGCCTTCGGCGGCGTCAAGGTCAACCCGGACATGCAGGCCTACAGAGCCGACCGCAAGTCTCTTGTGGAAGGACTCTATGTCACCGGCGACTTTGCCACCGGCCGCCACTGCGCCTTTAACGGCCACAAGCGCCAGGCGATCAACGATCTTTCCTGGGCCTTCTCCAGCGGGTTTCTTGCCGGTACAAATGTAGCCGGGTATCTGAAGGGAATATGATTGGAAGAAAGGCGTCCGGGATTCGAGCCTTATAACCTTCCCACAAAATAAAGGAGATATATATGACTATAAAAGTAATGGACTGCGATCTGGTGGTACTGGGAGCCGGAGGGTCAGGGCTTGTTGCTGCGGTAAAGGCCTATGACCTGACCAACAGGAAGGTGATCATCCTTGAAAAGGCCAGGAAGCCGGGCGGCGCGACTTATTTTGCCGGTGGCCTGGCTGAAGTAAAGGATTCAAAGTGGCAGAAGGATGCCGGATATGAAGTAAGCGAGCCCCAGCATATCTCAGGCCAATTTTTTGACTGGTTTGTATCAAAGGGCGGTGTTGAGAAGTTTTACAGGGTGGCCAAGCCTTCGGAGAACAGGCAGTGGGCAATCTATACCTTGCCGCGTACGGAAAAGTATAAGGATCTTCCTGACCCCTCCATCGGGCCAGGCAGGGGAGGCACCTTTATTGTCGACAAGATGGTTGAATGCTGCAGGAAGCAGGGGGTTCAGATACTTTATGAGACGCCCGCAAGGAAATTTATCACGGACGCCAGGGGAAAAGTGACCGGCGTTCTGGCAGACACCGGGGACGGGCAGCTGCTGGTCAACTGCAGGGCGTGCATCCTCGCGTCAGGAGGATTCGGGCGCAATTTCGAAAGGCTCAAGAAGTACTGGCCTGAAGAGTATAACAATGAGGAGCTGTTTGTTCTCTGTCCCCCCGGTATGACGGGCGACGGCATTTCCATGGCCGAGGAGATCGGGGCCTATATCGACCAGACCAAATGGAGCATGGATGCTGCCGGAGGCTTTTTTGCCAACGGCCCCATCCATCATCCTTACTCATGGGCGGTTCAGTCCCTTATGTCCAATGGGATGTTTGTGTCCGTCAATCTCCAGGGCAAACGCTGGAAGAATGAAGGAGGGTTTGGCGCTTCTCTTTCCACCCAGCCTGGGAGCGTCGTATATTCCGTAGCTGATGCCTGGATCGTAGAGACGGTCGGGTCGCAATTGGTCAACAGCGGTGCGCTCGGGCCGTTAGGCAGTGTAGTTGACCCTAATTCCACCGAAGCCAGGGCGATCAAAAAGTGGAAGGAGGATCTTGAGTATGAGGCGGCCCTTGACGATGAAGGGGCTCGCGGCAACCACACAAAAAAGGCCGATACACTTGTTGATCTGGCACTTAAGATGGATATGGATCCCGCGGTATTTGTGGAAACCATAGAGAGCTACAACACATTTTGCGAGACCGGCAGGGATCTGGATTTCGGCAAAGATGCACAGCTGCTCAAGGCAGTTAAGAAGCCTCCCTTCTATGCAATTTACGGGCACCGCTTTTCTCAATGTACAAAAGGTCTGAACGGCATAGCGGTAAATTCCAGATTGGAGGTTGTCAACCCGAAGGGTGAGGCAATGCCGGGGCTATACGCCGCAGGAGATATCTGCACAATTTATGGCGGCCTGATCATTGATGGCCCGAGCGCACGCCGCACCGCCACTACCGTGGCTGCGAGCGGGGTTTCCGTAGCTGCTCCTGCAGCCGGCGTTAATATTCTCTCCACTGAGCCCTCTCCATGCGGCGGCTCCAGCGGGGCAATTATCTCCGGGTATTATGCTGCGATCAATGCCGCTGATTACCTTAAAAATATCTAAACGAGCGGCTGCCCGCAAACAGCTCAAGACCTAACAGGCGTATACAGGCATTATCGTTCTTTCGTTCATTAAAAAACGGTGAGGGCAACAGTTCTGATGATGGATCATTATTCCGGTGCTCATGCCGCAGGTATGTGAACGGTAATACTTGACCATGCCTGATCAGCACGGAAAGTCATAAAATATTCACGTGCGGCCATGGCATTTTCCGGGGCGGCCACTTATGATGGACACTTCTTCTGTCGATTTCATCTTCATTATACCCGAAATAAGGATGAAATTGACTTTCTCCCGGGTGGCAGCCGGCCTCTTGTCTGGAGGATAATCAGCCTTCAAATATTCAGGCTGGTTGCCGCCCTATTCGACCATTCCCCTTAATAATTATCCGCCAATAATGAACTACACCGCCGCAGAGCAGCGGGATCTCAAAGTTATGATCAAGGCATACCTTAACGTAACCCCTCCTTACCTCCCCTTATCCTAAGGGGAGGTAAGGAGGACGCCGCAAGCGGCGGGGAATTAGACCCTTAGAGATCAAAGAAATGCACGGATGGTCATGAATTATTCACGCCCGGCCATGGCATCAGATTTTGGTCAGAGCTATTTTATAACCGCTGGAAAAATCAGCTTTAAGGCGAATAAGAGTTGATGAGGCCACTCGCGATTTCTCCGCCACAAGAAAATATATTCCTGTGATCCGCAGTTTTATTTCTGTGCATTCGGGCCATGAACATACCTGGCCTCTGCTTTATAAGGAAAAGGATGTCTCGCCGGAATGTCCGGCGATTTTATAACAACCTGTGTAAAAGGAGGAAAGTATGAGGAAACGATTATTTCAAATTATTCCGGCATTAATAGCAGGGCTCATGTTTGTCTTCGGGGACGCATTTATTCTATGTGCCCAGGAGTCAACATCAGATGAGTTCACCCTTGAGGAGATCACTGTAACAGCTGCGAAGCGCGCGGAGAACCAGCAGAAGGTCGCTATAGCCATGGACGTTATCTCCAGCGACGAGATAAAGGAACTCGGGAAGAACAATATTGATGAGATCCTTTCCGGCGTTTCCAACACAATTATTGAAAAGTCCAGAGACGGGTACCGTATCGCGATCCGCGGCATAACCGACAGCAGCCAGCCCTTTCACGGGATGTCGACGGCGCAGCCGGCTGTGGCGGTTAACACGGACGGCGTGTATTCCAACAGGAAGGACACGGTCGCAGGGCTCTTTGATGTTGACCGGGTGGAGGTCCTGTATGGGCCACAGAGCACCATGTACAGCAGCAACTCACCCGGAGGAATTGTAAACGTTGTAACAGCCCAGCCCAAGCTGAGCACTTTCTCAGCCTCCGGCGTGTTTGAGCTAGGGAACTACAATCTCCAGCACTTTGAAGGCGCCTTGAATGCGCCACTGGGCGATAAGATTGCCCTGCGCGCCTCCCTTTTCAGCCTGAAGCGTGACTCCTATGTGAGCAACAGCTCAGATAAGGAGAATACAAAATCAGCCCGTCTCAGGGCGCTGTTCCAGCCGAACGATAAATTATCCCTTACACTGACAGGCGAGTATTCAAAGGATAAAAGCGCCGGATTCAGCGGTGTAAAGGCATTTGCTTATCAGGATGACAAGTATTATCCACCGGATCGTGATGGAATAATTACAGAGTTGACCAATCCATGGACAGGCATCAGGGCCGAGACCCATCCATCAAATGAACAGCCAACAAGAAGGGTAACGGGCCAGATTAACTGGGACACAGGTATAGGGTCTTTGTCCATGGTTCCGTCGTATTCCACGCGAAACGGGAATGCCATAGAGGTGTTTCCGTCTTTACCGGGCAGTGCCGTTGAAGAGATGTACTATTATACGAAGCAGATAGCCAGAGAGAGGGCAATGGAGACAAGGATGACCTCTCCCTCGGATTTCTTTATGAAGTGGATGCTGGGTTTTAACTGGTACCATGGCATGGACTCGCAAAGGAGGGATTCCGCGGATTATGTTACTACCGGCGTCGGCGAATGGAGCAACAGGGGTATGACACAGAAAAGCTATGCTGTCTATGGAAATATCACCTACCCTGTTATAGATGTCTTTCGCCTGACCGCAGGCTATCGCAAGAGCTGGGATAGAACTATTCAGCATGATCAGGGGATGAACGGGGCGCCGCCGGGTTCAGGGTTGCCTCCCAACACCTTGATTTACCAGGATACTTACACCCGATATTCAACAGGCGGAAGACCGGACTACAAGTTCGGCTTTGAGTATGACCTGGGCACAAACTCCATGTTCTATGGCGATTATTCAACCAGCTTCCGCGTGAATGCCATGCCGGGTGGAGCAGGGGGGCCACCGATGAACGTGGCACCGGATTATGAACCACAGGAGGGCGCCGGATCAACTACTACGGATGATCCTGAGATCCTCAAGGCATACACCATTGGAGCCAAGAACCGTTTTTTCGATAACAGGCTGCAGCTGAACCTGGCTGCCTTTTATTACGATTACAAGAATTACATGGCAGGGAACAATATGCGTATGGTATGGGTGTACGATTTAGATGACCCTGTAAATTACCCTGACAACACCATCGGCACAGCGGATCGGAATGAGCAATATATGGAACCCTATGCAAACAGCGCTGGCGATGGCCGCATGATAGGAGTTGATATGACTTCAACTATGCTTATAACCCAGAATGACATGGTGAATCTGTCGGTTTCATACCTGAACTCGAAATGGGCGAATCTTAAAATGGTTTATTATTATGATGAAACTTTAGAATTAGTAAATGGGGAAGTAGTAACAGTAACTGATCCCGGCGCCGATTATACCGGAAAGCCTATGATGAGCAGCCCGCCATGGACTGTAAATCTTTCCTATGACCATTCATTCAACCTGCCCAATGGCGGGGTCCTCAGGACCACCATCGCTGAAAAATTCAGGTCATCCTTCAGGCTTTCATGGGCAGATGAGGATTATCCTCTGAATTTTCAGGAAGGGTACCGAATGACGGATTTTCAGGCGGTATACAGCTCGCCGGGAGGCCGCTGGAGTCTTTCAGGCTTTGTCAAAAATATTGAAAATTATGCAGAGAAGCGGATGTATATGACAGGCATGAGCGAGATATTGACGATAGGCAATCCCAGGACCTTCGGCGGTGTCTTGTCGGTAAAATTTTAAACTATCAGGTTTTCGGTTTGATGCCCCGCTGCTCTGTGGCGGGGCATTTTATTTACCGGGCTTATGGATGCCCGATTTTTTCAGATGCTGCCACGGCCGGTCCGCAGATCTTCAAGAGAGTCCTTCCCAGTATCTTTTTTTGTGTACTCCCTTCATAATTGTGGTATAATTGTGTTGATATTGTAAAAAATGCATGAAAAGCCATCATTTTTTCACCTGCGGCCATGGCATTTTCTGTGCCCAATAACTATTATATATCTGAATAATCATCACTAATTGAGCGAAATCAGAACTGGATTATAAAAGGCACCACATTTTCCGGGTGAAAAAAACATCATTATGACACAGTCTCATTTGTTTTCCGAATCAAGGCCATGATGGCTTTCACTTCAGTTAAATGAATTTAGATGTCGCGCCGGGCACTCCGGTGAATTAATAACAACCAATCAATAAAGAGGAGGAAGTATGAGAAAAAGATCGTTTCAAGTTTTTCTGGCACTGATTATCGGACTCATGTTTGTCTTCGGTGATGCACTTCTCTTGTGCGCACAGGAGTCATCATCCGATGACTTCACACTGGAGGAGATCACGGTAACGGCGCAAAAGCGTGCGGAGAACCAGCAGAAGGTCCCCATTGCCATGGAGGTCATTTCAGGGGCGCAACTGGCAGAAACGGGACAGAACAATGTCAGTGAAATCCTGAAAACTATCTCAAACGCCGTCATCAACATGACCGACGAGGGTATGAGGGTGACGGTGCG
>Ga0105099_10000934_pt1 | contig 19156 bp, 13 predicted proteins | sample PPLLak3cmMay2015_2_FD_79138 | JGI IMG/M metagenome (GOLD analysis project Ga0105099, IMG submission 79138) | Freshwater sediment microbial communities from Prairie Pothole Lake near Jamestown, North Dakota, USA - PPLs Lake P8 Core (1) Depth... | ecosystem: Environmental > Aquatic > Freshwater >... | reverse complement strand
GTGAGTTCGATTTAAGAAATGATAGTAATACTCTAAATTGTAATTTGTTACAAGTTTATCATATGGTATTGGAATGATGCCTGCCTGCCGGTAGGCAGGGAATAGTGGAACTGGAGCGATCCGGCAGTTGCCGGACGATGAAGTCAATAATGGGGTTTCTTCTAACTTTTTTCTTCCATTATTCCATTTCTCCCCTCAAAGTAAAATACTGATAACATAGCACTTAAATTTTTTCTTGCATCGAACGGACGTTAGTTAATAAGCAACAATGTTAAGTAAATTGATTCTAACGAAGGATATTTAATTACTGGCATAAATTTTGGTAAATAACTCAGGTCACTAAAAATATCCAAATGAGAACTATTTTATATTTGGCAATTACATTATTGCTATTTACGACAACCTCGTGCCTCAAGGATGAATCGGAAACAACTCAAGCGCTAAAAACCAACAATCCGTTAATCACTGACTTTGATTTAAAGATAAATGAAATTATTGCCCCTTATGCTATGAAATATTCAACCGCAGGCGTAAGCGTTGGAATTTATAAGAATAATCAAACCTTTTACTATGGGTATGGAAGCAAGAAAAAGGGAATCAATTCAATCCCCGATAGCGAAACCCTCTTCGAGATTGGGTCAATTACTAAAACATTCACCGCATTATTAATGGTTGACTATTTGCAATCACAAGGACTCTCCATAGAAGATCCAATAAACGACTACCTCCCTTCATCCATCCCCCTGCTAGAATACAACGATCATCCCATACGAATTAAGCATTTGCTAAACCACACCTCGGGGTTGCCTCGCCTTCCAAGCGATTTTGAATCGGGGATGGACATCAATAACCCCTATAAACACTACGATAGCACCAAGGTTTACAACTACCTTAAAACATTCACCTTACAAAAAGAACCAGGTGAAATCTGGGAGTATTCAAATCTAGGCGCAGGATTAGCTGGACTTATCCTTGAAAGAAAGAATCATAAGAGCTTCGAACAACTACTATTAGAAAAAATCTGCACCCCACTTGAATTGAATAGCACAAAAATTACACTTAATGATAACGACAAGCAGAATATAGCAGTAGGCTATAACACCTACGGTTTTGAGGCTCACAACTGGGACAATATGAATGCCTATAAGGCTGCTGGGGCAATTGTATCCAACGCCAAGGATATGGTTGAGTACGGTAAAAATATACTTAATTCTCAATCATCGATATTAAAAAACCAAATTGAGGACTGCCTGAATATTTCCTACCAGAGTAGTAGTATAAAAATGGGCTTAGGATGGATATATCAAACCAACAACGACATTGAGATAATCCTACATGATGGAGGAACGGGTGGTTTTACGAGTTTTATCATTATAAGCAAAAGTAAAAATACGGCTATGGTTTTTCTCTTCAATAATATACTATCAGAATCCGACTTAGGCTTTGTTAACGATCTGATAACGGAAATTTTAAACTAATACTCAACCTACCACTCCACAATATTATTACGCAAAGCAAACTTTATCATCTCTACTGTACTTTTGAAATTGTACTTCTGCATGATATTGTTCTTGAGCGTTTTTATGGTAAAAACGCTAAGATTGAGTTTTTCGGCAATTTCGTTATTGGTGCAACCCTCAACGTATAACTTCAATATCTCCTTTTCGCGGGAAGTTAGCTGATGCTTTTTGGCAACATCACCAACACTTGTGTTCTTAACATTATTGATAAAACTCTTTAATACAATTTTCGAAATCGAGGCGCTGTAAAATTCATCGCCATTTGAAATGGTTCTTATGGCCTCAAGTAAAATCTCAGTGGTAGAATCTTGTTTTGGTAAATAACCTTTAGCACCGGCCTGAATGGCACTAACGATGTACTCCTCGTTATTGAACATCGAAAGAATAAGTACCTTAATATCAGGATAGAGCTTTATTAACTTCTCGGTCAACTCAATCCCCGACATGTTGGGCATCGAGAGGTCGGTAATTAGAATATCGGGTTGGTTGCATTTGATGAAATCAAGAGCCTCCTTGCCGCTGCCTAGGGCTCATAACATCAGCCCCAAGCTGAACTGGCGATTCATCCTGAGAAAAACCATTTACTGCAATTGATGCAAAAAGAGCAACTCCCGCAATAGTTTTGAAAAATCTATTCATACAAGGTTTAGTTTTAAGATTTAGAGCATCAAAAGTATCTGTAGCCCATTTGGCGAGCAATAGAACTTGGTATGAAAGAGTAGTAATACTAAGTATTAGAAAAATCTGGTTTTATCATTTTAAGCCCAAAATATTTTGAGTCAAATCAATAAAGGCTTACCTTGAGTTTTTCAAAAATTCATTTCTATGAAAACAGCAAAAGTTTTCGCAATATCAGGAACAATTATCATGTTCTTTACTTTAGTGTACGGATTTATTTATGGCGATTTCTTTAAAGAAGGAAGCGTTCTGATATCCATTGCTTGGGGCAAAGTAAGCCTTATTGATGTTTATATCGGGTTCTTTTTGTTTAGCGGTTGGGTGCTGTTTCGTGAACAAAAAAAGTATATTGCTGTTATTTGGGTAGTAATATTTATGGTTCTAGGAAATTTTGCAACCTGCCTTTATGCCGCAATCGCCCTTTTCAAATCAAACAACGATTGGAAGGTGTTCTGGCTAGGAAAAAATTAACGAATTGCCTTTAAGATATCTCGATTTATGAAAAACAATGCGGTAATAGAAATTGATGGACGTAGATTATATTACACCTTTATTGCAGGTGCAAAGAAAATTCTTGAGAATCAGATTGAGCTGAATAAAATTAATGTATTCCCTGTAAACGATGGCGATACAGGAACAAACCTTGCATCTACAATACGTGCAGTTATTGATTCAATTCATCCAAATAAATCGTATAAAGTAACAGCCGATTTAATTGCTGAGGCTACACTTGTCAATGCCCGTGGAAACTCAGGGATTATTTTCGCTCAGTTTATGTACGGATTAAGCAACGAAACGGGTAATCATGGAACAATCACCATAAATCAGTTTGCCGAAAGCATTAAAAATTCGGTTCGTTACGTTTACGAAGCCGTTGCAAATCCTGTAGAGGGCACAATGCTAACCGTTATTAAGGATTGGGCCGATTATATATACGATAACCGAAAAATTACACCCGATTTCAACCAATTACTAATAAAATCAAAGGCTGTACTCGAAAAATCGTTATTCGAAACCAAGGCAAAACTTGCTGTACTAGCAAAGAATAATGTTGTTGATGCTGGGGCAAAAGGCTTTGTTCTTTTCATAGAGGGAATTATCGAATTCATAATTACTAGCGACCTGAGACATCTTCTAAAATCTAAAACAGAGATTGTTCTATTTTCCGGTATCGACGACCATGTTTCAGAAGAGATTACGCATCGATTCTGCACCGAGGCTATTCTTAAAAATATAAACATCGATTCTCATTCGCTAAATGAGGTGCTTAAATCGTTTGGAGATTCGTTGGTTGTGGCAGGGTCTGATAAAACGAAGAGAATACATATCCATACCGATTCTCCTGCTGATTTGTTCTATCATCTGAAGGATTATGGAACCATTACCTTTCAAAAGGCTGACGATATGGTTCGGCAGAGCGAAGCGGTTTATAACCGTAAATGGAAAATCGCTCTGGTAACCGATTCAACCTGCGATTTATCGACCGAACTGATTGACCAATATCAGATAAACATGCTGCCTATCAACATTAACTTTGGCGACAATCATTACCTCGATAAGGTTACCATTCATCCCGAACATTTTTACAAACTGCTTGATTCAAGCAATGAATTTCCGAAGACCGCACAGGTCAACGAAAAAGCATTTATCAATTTATACTCACACCTTGCATCGCACTACGATTCAATTATAGCGGTTCATCTGACCGATAAGTTTAGCGGTACTTTCCATAGTAGCCAAAAGGCTGCTCAGGCAATTAGCAAGGAGTTTAATAAACCTATCTCAGTAATTAACTCCAAAAACCTTTCAGGTGCTTTAGGATTAATTACACTTCGTATTGCCCAAGCCATTGACCAAGGGCAATCGCACGATAGGATTGTTGAAATGACCGAAAAGTGGGTGGCTGATTCACGAATATATGTAAGCGTAAAAACCTTAAAATACATGGTTAAAGGGGGAAGAGTATCGCATTTTAAGGGATTAATCGCAAAATTGCTCAATGTTAACCCTATTGTTTCCATGGACGAGAATGGAAAATCACTAGTATTCGGCAAAACCTATAGCCAAAAATCAAACATGGAGAAGGTGATGGAGCATATCAAAGATATTAGCAAAGAGAAAAGTATTTGGAACTATATTATTCTCCATGCCAATAACCATGAGGGTGCACAATGGTACACCGATAAAATGAAACTTTTGACTGGCAAAGAACCTACCTCTGTTGTAAATATTTCACCTGTAATTGGTGCAAATGCTGGGATTGGCGCTGCATCCGTTGCATTTATGTTTGAATAATAGTAATTCTATGACATTTATCGAGATATATTTAATCGCATTGCTTTCCATCATGGTGTTGATGTCTACACTATGGATTGTAAGCGTTTTTATTAAAAACGTTAGCATAGTTGACCTTTTCTGGGGCTTTGGATTTGTAGTTGCAGCAGCAGTTTATTTCATTTTTACTGATGGCTATCAAACGCGTAAAGTATTGCTTTTGACTCTTGTTGCAATTTGGGGTTTACGGTTATCAATATACCTCGCGTGGCGAAATATTGGAAAAGGGGAAGACTTTCGGTATGCCCAATTCCGCAAGAATTATGGAGAGCATAGGTATTGGTGGATTAGCTTCTTCCAAACATTTCTACTTCAGGGAGTATTGATGTGGCTAATCTCAGCACCTCTTTTAGGTGCTATGTACTACTCTCAAAATAGCAGCTTGGGTATTCTTGATTTTATTGGAGTCGCACTGTGGATAATCGGACTTTCATTTGAGGCAGGTGGCGATTTTCAGCTTGCAAAGTTCAAGTCAAAACCCGACAACAAAGGGAAAGTTTTAAATAATGGTTTCTGGCGATATACCCGCCACCCCAACTATTTCGGAGATTCAGCTGTTTGGTGGGGTTATGGATTTATCTGCCTTGCGGCAGGAAGTTACATTCCTGTAATCGGCTCAATCCTGATGACAGCATTAATCATTAAAGTATCAGGAGTTGCCCTACTCGAAAAATCATTAAAAGACACCAAACCACAATACCGAGAATACATCGAAAAAACTAGTGCCTTTATTCCTTGGTTTCCAAAGAAATAAAGTGTTATGGTTTTTCTCTGTGTAACTCTGTGCACAACTCCGTGAACTCTATGTTAATTTTTAAAATATATTTAAATGATAATTCAAAAAAACATCTGGCTAATTCTCTTCCTAATTTGGGGTTTACCCCTTACCTACTACCGTAGCAAATTCCGCAAATTGGTTTACCAAACCGATAGCTGGATAATTAACATCAAACCTATATTCTGGAAAGAACTTAGAGCGTTATTTGGTAATATCTTTCCCGAAAACAAAAACTATATCAAATTTCGAAACTTTTATCGTTTCTATCTCACAGTTTACCTCATTCTCTTTATTCTTTACTTTTCATTTAGCAGCAATTCACAAACAACTAAAAACACCGATATGAAAAAAATTGAAATAGGAAGCAGTATACCTGCCTTCACATTAAATGACCAAAACGGAACCCTTTTTGATATTCGCTCAGTTCTTGGGAAAAAGAACCTTGTCATTTACTTCTACCCAAAAGATGATAGCCCTGGTTGTACCAAGGAGGCCTGCTACTTTCGCGATCAATTTGAGGTTTTTACTGAGGTAGATGCAATGATAATTGGTATTAGTGGTCAATCGGTTGAGAGCCATAAAGCATTTGCTGAAAAGTATAGGCTAACCTACACCCTTTTAAGCGATGAGGGGAATAAGATTCGAAAACTGTTTGGGGTGCCAACCAATTTCTTTGGATTGCTGCCTGGTCGGGTTACATATATCATAGATAAATCGGGTAAGGTAATCTACCTTTTCGATTCACAAATGCAGGCAACACAGCACGTTGATGAGGCGTTAAGGATACTTAAGGACTTGAAATAACATTTTTCAAACAATTGTTTTATTTGGTTCAATAATAACATCCGCCGATTAGTATTTTTACTAATTTGCGCCATGGCAAAAGATGCTTATACCCTAACCTTAAATCTTGCCATGAACACAAAATACCAAATCGAGAATTTCGAGAAGTCTGTTAGCCAAAAGTTTGAAATCTACAACAGCATCTTTTTAGGTTTACCTATAAATCGAACCTCAGGAAATTTATTACGGCTATTCTCCCAAACGGTTGACGATGGGCTAAAGAAATCACTATCTCCTCAGGCAATAATAAAGGAGTTCTGCAGTAAGCTGAACTATTCCGTCAATGATTCTCGGTTGATTGAGCTATTGAACGATTTCATCAGAATAACCGAGCGACAAGTGGTTATTTTCGATGCTGTAGAGGATTCGGCATTCGATAAGATAAACGATTTAAGCAGTTCAAATTCTATACTTTACGTTCTAAAGGATTATCTAAATAAAGTTTCTGAAAAGGAGCTGGTTAATACAATTGCCGACCTGAAAATTCGTTTGGTTCTAACTGCACATCCAACCCAATTTTACCCTGGAACAATCCTAGCAATTATCACTGATTTAGAGGAATCAATCCGAAACAACGATATCGAAACGATAAGCAAACTACTTCAACAGCTTGCATTCACCGCTTTTTATAAAGATAAAAAGCCATCGCCCGTTGATGAGGCCAATAGTTTGATTTGGTATCTTGAGAACATCTTCTTCAAGGCAATCCAGTCAATACATACCAAGGTTTTTTCTGTACTCCCCTCCGATGGATTATTAAACGAAAATCTTATAGAACTTGGTTTTTGGCCTGGTGGCGATAGGGATGGTAATCCCAATGTTACCTCGGAGGTAACCGAAAAGGTTGCGGAACTCCTCCGAAAATCGATTATTCGTAAGTACTATCAGGAGGTTCGTCGGATAAAACGCCATATTACCTTCGATAATGCATTCGATGAGCTAGTGAAGGTAGAACAATATCTTGGTAAGTGCCTAAACGATTCATGCATCCTGAATTCTGCAGATCTAATTGCCAATCTTCAGAATATAAAAACGTTAATCGATACAAAGTATCAAGGTTTATATTGCGATGAGGTTCAAAATCTAATCCACACCATCAAAATATTTGGTTCTCACTTTGCATCCATTGATATCAGACAGGATTCAAGGGTATTAAGAGATGTTTTCTCGAAAGTTACCCAAGGTAAATACATCGATAGTAGTTTTAACTCTGATGATGAACGCATCAACTGGATTTCAGCGAATCCCACCTTAAACCCAATTATATCTAGCGATTCTGAAATTCACACCGATACCTGCTCAACCATTGCTGGGATAAGAAAGACTCAGCAAACCAATGGCGAAAAGGGTTGTAATCGGTTTATCATTTCGAACTGTGGTCGAGCATCAGATATTATCATGCTTTACAAACTATTTGAATGCTGTGGTTGGCAAAACGATAAGTTAACCGTGGATTTGATTCCATTATTCGAAACCATTACCGATTTGGAGAATTGCAACGCAATAGTTGAAACGCTGTACCAAAATCCTCTCTATAAAAATCACCTTAAACTCAGAGGCAATAGGCAAACCATTATGCTCGGATTTTCCGATGGCACCAAGGATGGTGGTTATTTTGCAGCCAACTGGTCGATTTATCGAGCAAAGGAGAAACTGAGTAAAATTTCAGAGAAGTTTGGTATTCAAGTTATCTTTTTCGATGGCAGAGGTGGACCTGCTGCTCGTGGAGGTGGAAAAACTCATCAATACTACGCTGCACAAGCACGTAATGTGGCCAATAAAGAGATACAGCTGACCATTCAAGGGCAAACCATTAGCTCTAACTATGGCACACATATATCAGCGCAGTATAATATGGAACAGCTCATTAGCGCGGCCATCAAGAATAAGCTAAACTCCGTTTATCATGCCGAATTCCCTGAACTTCATCTTCAGATAATGGATGAGCTGATGGAAAAAAGCAAGGATTACTACGTTGAACTAAAAAAACGAGCCGATTTTATCCCCTACATGCAAAAATACTCCCCGCTGAACTTCTTTGGAAAGACGAATATTGGCAGTCGTCCCGATAAGAGGAATCAGGGAGGAACTCTCCATCTCAATAATTTAAGGGCAATTCCGTTCGTTGGTTCGTGGAGTCAGAATAAGCAGAATATCCCTGGATTCTATGGCTTTGGCTTTGCTTTGGACAATGTATTTGAGAAATATGGAAAGGAGAATGTTGAGGATTTATACTCCAAGAGCCGATTTTTTAGAACGCTTGTTGAGAATAGCCAAATGGTTTTGGAGAAAACCAACTTTGAGATAACATCTTTTATCAGAAATGATGAACAGTTCAAGGCCATTTGGCAGCTAATTTTCGATGAGTATATAAAATCCATCGAATTCCTGCTGAAATCATCTGGTTCAAAAATGCTGATGGAGAAGAATCCGAAAGACTTACTTTCAGTAAGATTGAGGGAAAATATCATCAAACCGCTGATTGTTATTCAGCAGTATGCGCTCACTAATTTCAATGAAGCACTTGCTAAGGATGATAATGATAAGGCAAATCAATGCGCAGAGATGGTGGTTCAATGCTCATTTGGAATTATCAATGCGGCAAGGAATTCGGCATAATAAGATGAACATTAAAAAATCCAAATAAATATAAACTAGTAGTAACCTTAAAGATTGATAAATATGTCAGATAGAATGATTAAACAATTTATGGAGATGGTTCAAATTGATAGCGAATCGAGCCATGAGGCAAATTTCATAAATTATCTTGAAAAGGAATTTCAGAAATTAGGCGCAGTAACATTACAGGATAGCTATGGGAATTTAATAGCAAAACTGCCTGCCAAAGGATGCGATGGCAAAGAGCCAGTTTTGCTATCGTGCCATGCAGATACTGTAAAGCCTGGCGTTGGAATAAAACCAAAACTTGAAAATGGGGTAATCAGATCAGCCGGCGATACAATTCTTGGTGCCGATGATAAAGCGGGTATTGCAGAGATGCTAGAAGCGTTAAGAATCGCAGAGGTTCGCCCACCCGTTGAGATTGCTATCTCGCGTGAGGAAGAAATTGGTCTGTTTGGTGTTAAAAATCTTGATTATACTAAACTTACTGCCAAACGAGGATTTTTACTAGATAACGACACGCTTGATACAATAATAATCGGAGGTCCATCATACTTTACATTTGATGTTACGGTTAAGGGAAAGGCCGCCCATGCAGGCATGGAGCCCGAAAAGGGGATTAATGCTATTTTTGCAGCATCAAAGGCAATTACAGCGCTAAAACTTGGACGAATTGACCATGAAACAACCGCTAACGTTGGAATTATCGAAGGGGGAATTGTACGTAATGGTGTTCCCGATAAAGTGATATTTAAAGCCGAGTGCCGAAGCCTAACTCACTCAAAAGCTGAAAATCTTGCCAATGAAATGAAAGCAATAATAATCCATGAGGTTGAAGCGGCTGGAGCAAAAGTGGATATCGTGATGAATAACTTATGCAAAGCGGTTGATATTCCCGAAAGTTCTTTCACTGTGGATTTGTCAAAGAAAGCGCTTAAAACAGTTGGTATAGATGCAAAAGCAACATTTATGACTGGATTTACCGATGCCTCAATCTACAATAATATGGGAATAGAAATGGCTGTTGTTGGCATTGGCGCTAGAAACGAGCATTCGCTCGATGAGCATATCTATGTTGAAGATATGGAGAAAGCATTAAAAATGATAGTTGAATTGCTAAGATTGTCTGCACTATAGTATCTTGATTAGTCCTAAAAAAGCGGCACTGATTGATGCCGCTTTTTTCATATATTAAACTCTCCTTTTACTGAATAGGGATTTCAACAAAAAATGTTGAGCCAACCCCAACTTGGGATTCGACCCATATATTCCCCCCTAAAAGTGTTACTAGACCCTTACTTAATGCTAATCCTATTCCCGTTCCCCCATAAATTTTTGATTTGGGTTGAGCTGCCTGCCAAAACCTTTCAAATATTATCTCCTGCTGTTTATTAGAAATACCAATACCTGTATCCTTGACATAAAAAACAACTTTCCCTTTATCGGGATAGTAATCGAACTCTATAAAACCCTTCTCGGTAAACTTAATGGCATTGCCAATCAGGTTATTGATAATCTGCTTTATCCGCTGCTTATCGGAATTTAGAATAAACGTACCCCCCGACCTTTTAAAAATGAGCTGAATCCCTTTTTGCATAAGGCTTTCCTGCTTACTCTCATAATGATTAACCAATTCTGTAAAAAGTGCTTCAGTGCTAAACCGCTCATTGCTTAACAATAGCTGACCCGCCTCAATTCTTGAGTAATCGAGAATATCGCCAATCAATTGCATTAGGTTATCGGAACTTTTCTGGATTAACTTTCGATAGCTCTCCGCCGTTTCTTTCGATGGATTTGTTTTGCATAAAAGCTCCGAAAAACCTAAAATTCCATTTAAAGGTGTTCTTATTTCGTGCGACATATTAGCCATGAACGCCGACTTTAACCTATCGGATTCCTCTGCTCTGTTCTTTAAAACTTCAAGCGATTTCTTTTGCGATATGTAAAGCGAAATTAAATGCCCAATCTTTACAAACTCTCTCCCAAACCGGTTAAGGCTTTTTGCCTTTCGAACATCTTCCGTTTCTAACACCTCCTCAACAATTCCAAGAGGCTTGTTTATCCACCGAGAGGTAACGAAAAGAAAGGTTACTATAAAGCAAACAGCTGTCAAGAAGAAAAGCCCCATGAACTGGTCTGAAAACTTATTATACTGCTCTATAAAGGGTAACCCCTTTTCAAAATGAAGGTACTTATACGACTGACTATTAAACAGTTTAATGGGTTTGTTTATTTCAATTCGATACTCATTGTGATTTGGGTTAACGGTATCATTCAATAAACTAATTGAAGTACCCGTAACCTCCGAAATTATTTTAAGGTAGCTATTATCAATAATTCTACCGATAAAGATATAACCTTGAGGGGTTGTTTTTCTTTGAGGATCAATGGAGGTATGTATGGTTGCTCCAAAAAACTCAACAACCCCTATTGGGGTTTGATCGTAAAACCGAATGAACCGGGATACGGTTAAGGAGTCGAAAATTTTTTCGCTAATCGCATATTTGTTAAGAAGCCTCGATTCATCATTGGTTGCGCAGTAAACATAGCTTCGTAACGTATCGAATACACAAACCGATGATACGCTAAAGGTTGATATTATCGGATCGATATTGTTTCTCGACCACACATCGTCCCTGCTCTTGATGTACTCGATCATCTCATCCCAAAACGAGTAGTCGAATACAACCTGGTGTATCCGGTTCGATTCCGATTTAATGGCAATATTAACGCTTTTCTCAACCTGATTCAGGTTCGATAGGATAAAAACATCCCGACTTTTGCCATTTAAATAATACGCAACGTAGGTGATGATTGCAAAAAATAGCAATATCAGCAGTAAATAGAGAAAGATAATATTTTGAGTTTTGCCCCTTTTAATCATATGTGTATAAAGATATTGCTATTATACGAATATCTTTTAGATAGGTTGATTTGTAACTAATCAGTGATAATATTAATAATTTTAACTTTACAAAAAAACCACAGATTATTCGCTTCGCTCATGAGATCGATTCGCTTTGTTCACGGATTTTAAGAAAAACCATTTCGTTTTACTCGACAACCTTTTTAAAGATATTACCAATCAATCCATTTATTTATCAGTAAAAATTGTTTCGCCTTTCACTAGCCACGAAACACCAAATGCCCATAAGGCAATTGCTTCAAGTATTAAAATTATTTTTGTATTAAATTTCTGCTCTTGAGAAAGTGTTAGCATGCAAATTATCAAGCCTAGAAAACATGCAAGTATAATGATACCGCAAATAATATAAATCTTATTTCTTATTAATTTCTGAGGCTTATCGCCACTGCTCTTACGTGTAAAAAGAAATATTGAGTTGATAGCCAAAAGAATAAAAAATATCGAGGCAAATGTCAAATGAATAATATTTGACTTATCAGGGTACATTTGAAAAATACCTACTCTTTGCGTTTCATACAACTCATTAAAACAAGGGAATATTGCTACACAAAGCCCTGCAATTCCAGTAATAGTTGCAACAATATTGTCAATGGTGAATGTACCTTTGTAGGTCATCAGGAATAGCGCAACTACAAATAGTGTCCCCACTAAGAAATCTCTCATATTTGAGTAGTAGTAAAGGCTAATCGATTGCTGAATGGGGTCTTTTGCGAATAGCCAACCCCCTAGAATTAATATTATGGGCAATAGCATGCCCAAGAAACCGATTAATCGGCGCAACGCCTTATAGGATATTACAATATCCTTATTCCCTTTATGCAAGTACTTTATTATTCCGCTTATCATAGCCCCATTTCAATTTAGTTACACCTCGTTGCGTATTTAGTTACAGATGTGCTAATATAGCGTAAAAACTAACAGATTTAACATATATAGAATTCTTTACTATTCCTTATTTTAAGTTCATTCAAAATCATTATACAAACTATTCAAAATTAATATGTTGCGAATAAAGTTTTCGTTACGCAAAATAACATAAGACATGAAGATAAAATCAACATAAAATCTTTTTATAATCTATTCTTTTGAATTAAATTGCTTGGATAATATGGATTTATTCTTTTTGAAACGCTCTAATAATTATAAATATGGATTTGGAAGTTTATGCTAATACTATCAGAAATCTAATCATTCAAGAAAACGATTTAGAAAATAAATTGGCTGATAGTTTTCAATGGAATACTGCTCTCTGGTTATGTTCAATTAATAAATGATATCTTATTGAGTATTTTACTTGCATTTGTAGGAATAATCATCTCTCTCTCATTTTGGTGGTCTCTCTTTCTAGGAAATAAAGCGGTTGACTTTTTAATCAAAAAATGGCAGGATAAACTTAAGTATCACGATAGAAATTTTGATGAATTTCCACCTATTGCCGGAATTCTAATAATTCAAACTATGTAACTATTCACCACGGAAAAACGCCTGCCTGCCGGTAGGCAGGGAGGGCACAGAGTTTCACAGAGAAAATATTTATGTTTTTCGTGTTAGTGATTCTTCTGCATTATGATACTCAGTCGCTTTTTATAATTGCCTCTCCCGATAAATCGGGACAAGTTGTGGTTCTCCGTGCTCTCCCTGCCTACCGGCAGGCAGGCGTGTCTCAGTGGTTTTTGTTCAATTCGCCTTCTGCTGAATAGTTACCAAACTATAAATTACAGGAAAAAATAACATCATTAGGCAAGTTTATTGCACCTTCAAAAATAATATCTCCAGTTCTAATTTCGATTTGGATAACATTGATAGTATGTACCCTTTACAAGGGTCTAAGATAATAGCTATCAAAAAGAGGTTAAGCCTTCCTTCTAGTATTTATCCTCAATCACTTTTCTCTTTTCATTATCATTTTTTTATTTTTCATTCTCCATTAAACATTATCTTTGCACGCTGAATAAAAACGCTACAAATTCAACGCTTTATGGAATACAATTTCAATGCGATAGAGGAAAAATGGCAGGAGTACTGGAAGGTTAACAAAACCTACAAGGTTGACATTGACCATTCACGCCCAAAATACTACGTGCTCGATATGTTCCCATATCCTTCGGGAGCAGGGCTACACGTTGGACATCCGCTAGGTTACATCGCATCAGATATATACTCTAGGCATAAACGCCTTCAAGGGTTTAACGTGTTGCACCCCATGGGCTACGATGCCTTTGGCCTACCCGCCGAACAGTACGCAATCCAAACGGGTCAGCACCCTGCGCTAACCACCGACAATAATGTAAAGAGGTACAGGGAGCAGCTCGATAAAATTGGTTTCAGCTACGACTGGGACCGCGAGGTTCGCACCTGCGACCCAAAATACTATCATTGGACCCAGTGGGCGTTTATCCAAATGTTCAAGCACTGGTACAATAATACTACCCAAAAGGCGGAGCCCATTGACGCTTTAATTGCTGAATTCGAAAAGAACGGCAACACTAAAATTAATGCTTCTTGCAGCGATGTTCGTGCCTTTTCTGCATCAGAATGGAAAACCATGAGCGAAAAAGAGCAGCAAGAAACGCTGCTTGCGTATCGCCTCGCATATCTTGCTGATATTATGGTGAATTGGTGCCCTGCGCTAGGAACGGTTTTAGCCAACGATGAGGTAAAAGAAGGTTTTTCGGTTCGTGGTGGTCATCCTGTTGAGCAGCGAAAAATGAGGCAATGGTGTCTCAGAATATCTGCTTACGCTCAACGTTTACTCAACGACCTTGAACCTTTGGAGTGGAGCGATTCATTAAAAGAGATTCAACGAAACTGGATTGGTCGCTCCGAGGGTGCCGAGGTCTTTTTTAAGATTGATGGTTCAGAGAAGAAAGTGCTGATATTTACCACCCGCCCTGATACCATTTACGGTGCAACCTTTATGGTGCTTGCCCCCGAGAGCGAACTGACCAACGAGCTGACCACCCCGGAGTACCGCGAAGCGATGGATAACTACATTAACGAGGTAAAAAACCGTACCGAGCGTGAGCGCATTGCCGATACCAAAAGGGTTACTGGTCAATTCTCGGGCAGCTATGCCATTAACCCATTCACCAACGAGCGCATCCCAATCTGGATTAGCGAGTACGTTTTGGCAGGTTATGGCACAGGTGCAATTATGGCTGTCCCTGCGCACGATAGCCGCGACTTTGTTTTTGCACGTACTTTCAATCTTCCAATCATACAAACCGTTACAAAATCTGGCGACGAGCCAACATCTACAGCATTGTGGCAAGAATCGTACGATGCAAAGGAAGGCATTGTAATCAATAGCGGCGTTATTAATGGGCTAACAGTTAAAGAAGCGATCTCAAAGATCAATGATATTATTGAATCACGAGGGCTTGGTCGTCGGAAGATAAATTTCCGCCTGCGCGATGCCATCTTCAGCCGTCAGCGCTACTGGGGCGAACCATTCCCTATTTATTATAAAGATGGTTTACCATACCCATTAGAAGATAATAAACTCCCATTAGAATTACCCGAAATTGATGCCTATCTTCCCACCGAAAAGGGAGAGCCACCACTCGGACGAGCCAAAAATTGGCATACCTCGGAAGGCTACGCTTACGAGATGAGCACAATGCCCGGCTTTGCTGGTTCTTCGGCATACTATCATCGCTATATGGATCCAAATAATAGCAAGGGTCTGGTTTCGAAGGAGGCGAACGAGTACTGGGAGAATGTTGACCTCTACATCGGTGGAACCGAACATGCCGTTGGGCATCTGGTCTATTCTAGGTTCTGGAACAAATTCCTATACGACTTGGGTTATGTATGTAAGAATGAGCCCTTCAAGAAGCTGGTCAACCAAGGGATGATTCAGGGTCGATCGAATTTTGTTTACAGGGTGAAGAACTCGAATACATTCGTATCATTAAACCTAAAAGAGAGGTACGACACTACGCCACTTCATGTAGATGTTAACATCGTGGAGAACGATTACCTCGACATCGATAAGTTCTGCGAATGGCGACCCGAGTTTAAGGATGCTGAGTTTATCCTCGAAAATGGTAAATACATTTGCGGATGGGCGGTTGAGAAGATGAGCAAGAGCATGTGGAACGTGGTTAACCCCGACCTAATTGTTGAGAAATACGGAGCCGATACGCTTCGCATGTACGAAATGTTTTTAGGTCCATTAGAGCAATCAAAACCTTGGGATACCAATGGGATTGATGGCGTACATAAGTTCTTCCGCCGCCTCTGGAGGTTATACCACGACAAGAACAATCAGCCCTGCATCAGCTACGAAGCACCATCCAAAGAGGAGTTGAAAACGCTTCATAAAACCATTAAAAAGGTTTCTGACGATATCGAAAAGTTCAGCTTCAATACAGGCGTATCAACTTTTATGGTATGCGTGAACGAGCTAACAGATTTGAAATGCAATAAAAGGGCAATTCTCGAACCCTTCACAATAATCATTGCCCCTTATGCTCCCCATATCGCCGAGGAGCTATGGTCGGTACTCGGTAACAAGCCAAGCGTTTGCGATGCAAAATGGCCAGAGCATAAGAGTGAATACCTTGTTGAGAGCACCTTTACCTGCCCTGTATCCTTTAATGGAAAAACAAGATTTACTCTCGATATTCCATTAAATCTTGGTCAGGTCGATGTTGAGAAGATTATCCTTGAAAACGAGAACACCATAAAATACCTAGAGGGAAAACAACCTAGAAAAATTATTATTGTTCCGAATAAGATTGTTAATATTGTTGTTTAAGTGAATTCTACACAGAATGTATGTTATATTGGAATGATGCCTGTTTGCAGACAGGGAATATTGGAAGAATCAAACCGAACCTAAAAACTCAACGAAGTTAATTCGGAAAGATGAACGAGAATTCTATACATTCGCCCATTATTCCTCCATTCCCTGCCTACCGGCAGGCATCATTCCATTCTTTGTTTACATGGAAATACAAGAATATTTTAAATGAAACACCTTTTCGAATCGTACACCAATAGCCATATCCCATGACCACAAAGCTAATCCTCAAGAATGCCCGAACCTATTCAATTATAGTATTCGGGTTGCTCCTGTATGCAATCTCATGGACAGCGTTTTTACTCCCCCATAAAATCACAGGCGGTGGCGTGTCGGGCATTGGTGCGCTGGTCTTTTATACAACAGGTATTCCAATGGGATATACCTACCTACTTATAAACGTAGGGTTGATTCTTCTGGCCATTAGAATGCTTGGCGCAAACTTCGGGATCAAGACCATAATTGGGGTGGCCGCAGGGGCATTCCTATTAGGATTGATGCAAACCTTAATCTCGCTTCCTGTTGTTCACGATAAGTTTTTATCGGCACTTATTGGCGGAGGGCTTGCAGGGGTTGGGTTAGGAATAATATTTACACAAGGGGGCAGTACTGGTGGTACCGATATTATAGCAATGATTATCAATAAGTATCGCAATATCAGCCCTGGGCGAGTAATTCTTGCCTGCGATGTATTTATCATCGGATCATCCTTTTTCGTTCTCCTCGATATGCCGCCGATTACCCGAATCGAAACCATTGTTTACGGTTATGTTTCCATGGCAATCACAGCCTATTCGCTCGATGCAGTTCTTTCAGGGAGTAAGCAATCGGTTCAAATCTTTATATTCTCAAATAAGTACGCTGATATTGCCGATAGAATCACCCACGATCTTAACCGTGGAGTTACCCTCGTAGAGGGCAAAGGTTGGTACACCAAGGAGGAACAAAAAGTACTAATCACCATGGTGCGTAAATTCGAAGCGAATGATGTTTATAAGATCATCAAAGAGATTGATCCCGATGCTTTTATATCAACGGCTAGCGTTATGGGGATATTTGGAAGAGGATTCGAAAGAATTAGATCATAAAATATTAACCTTCTTTACTTTCAATTCAAAATGAAGCAAATCTACAAAATCATTATTCTTCTCACCTTATTAATTGTTATTGCAACAGTGGTATATTGGAGTGTTTTTAAACCAACCATTACGCTAACAAAAAACCTAGCCATTGATAAGAATACAACCATTAAAGCCGTTTATGAGTACGGGATTCCCATCGATTCGTTTACAGTGGTAAAAGGTCGCATTAGAACGAACCAAACCCTTGGCGAGCTGCTTAGCAGCTTAAACGTTAAGCCAAATATTATAAATAAACTACCTATATATACTAAAGGTAAGTTTGATTTAAGGCAGGTTGTTGCAGGGAATACGTATAAAGCGTTTTTAAATCAGGATAGTGCTTCTAGTCTAGTTTATCTAATTTACGAGAAGTCGCCCATCGATTTCGTGGTATTCAATTTCAAGGATTCGCTAACCATTGAGAATAATCAGAAAGAGGTTACGCTGGTTCGAAAGCTAAACGAGGCCACCATCTCGTCGTCACTTTGGGAAACCATATATAATCTTAACCTTAACCCCAATTTAGCGTTGGATATGTCTGATATTTTTGCTTGGACGGTTGATTTCTTTGGTCTTCAGAAGGGCGATAGGTTTAAAGTTCTTTACGATGAAAGGTATGTTGGTAACACCTCTGTTGGTATTGGAATGATATACGCCGCTTGGTTTGAGCATAAAGGCGAAAGGTTCTACGCCTATCGGTTTGCACAGGATTCCACCGCAAGCTACTGGGACGAGAAGGGTAACTCCCTGCGAAAATCGTTTCTGAAAGCACCGCTCCACTTCTCAAGGATCACCTCTCGATACTCTGGTAGCCGCTTTCATCCCGTGCTTAAAATATATCGCCCGCATACAGGGGTTGACTACGCAGCACCCACGGGCACACCAATAATGGCCATTGGTGATGGCTTCATTATTGAGAAGGGGTACAATGGATCGGCAGGTAACTATCTTAAAATTAGGCATAATAGCGTTTATACAACTGGATATAATCACCTATCGCGTTTTGGCAATGGTGTTGCCAATGGCGTTCGGGTTAAACAGGGTCAAATAATTGGATTTGTAGGCTCAACCGGCTCATCCACTGGACCACACCTCGATATGCGCTTCTGGATGAACGGTCATCCTGTTGATCCATTGAAGGTTAAATCGCCCCCCGTTGAACCTATCAAGAATGAGATGATGCAGACCTACCTTTCATTTACTAAAATCTTGGGGGAAAAGCTCGATAGCATTCCGCTCACACCCATTTTCCCCGAGGCAGCTGTTGAATCGATTAGGTAGTTGGGTGTAATAGCGAGAAACCATTCAACGATATTGAAATGTGACAGTGTTTTAATGAACTACCCCGCCGCAAGCGGTCGGAGTATCAAAGAACCTCCGCAAAATTTAAAATGTGCGCCCCAAAGGGCATAGCCGTCAACCTAAAGATATTTAATTGGCATAATACCAGCAATATACATAATCTAAAAATATGGTATAGTATAGGGGGGTATGTGATACCTGCCTGATGAACCTAAGAGACAAGGT
>Ga0105099_10000933_pt1 | contig 19159 bp, 13 predicted proteins | sample PPLLak3cmMay2015_2_FD_79138 | JGI IMG/M metagenome (GOLD analysis project Ga0105099, IMG submission 79138) | Freshwater sediment microbial communities from Prairie Pothole Lake near Jamestown, North Dakota, USA - PPLs Lake P8 Core (1) Depth... | ecosystem: Environmental > Aquatic > Freshwater >... | reverse complement strand
GATCCAGCCCGACCGGGAAAACCGGATCATTCCTGTCCACCCCGCTATGGGGCCGCTGAAATCGGGCCATCTTAGGCGGATGGTCGAAGCCGCTCTGAATGCGCTCGATAATACCACGGAGATGCTCCCCGCCTCCATCCTTGACAGATCGGGATTCTCCGCCGCCGCCGCATCGTTTCGCCACATCCACCTCCCGGAGGATATGTACGGCCTGCCGGCTTCGCTGAAACGGTTCAGTTACACCGAATTCCTCCTCTTTCATCTCGAATTGGAGGTGGTCCGCCGCCATTTCCGGCAACGGGAACGGGGAAACCGTTACCGCTTCGGCCGGGAGTGGCAGGGGCAGGTCAAACGAGCCCTCTCCTTCCAGTTGACTCCCGGCCAGGTCGGTATCCTGGAGGATGTGTGCCGCGATCTGCTCGCACCGATGACTATGTCCCGCCTGATCCAGGGGGAGGTGGGCAGCGGCAAGACGGTCATCGCCTTCCTGGCCCTGCTGGCAGCGGCGGTCAACGGCCGCCAGGGAGCATTCCTGGCACCGACCGAGCTGCTGGCCCGCCAACACCACCAGAAGGCGCTGCCGTTTTTCGGCGAATATGCCGTGGCCCTGTTGACCGGGTCCACCCCGGCCGGCGAACGGCACGAAATCCTCAAAAGGCTGAAGAGCGGTAAAATCAGCGTGTTGGTCGGAACCCACGCCCTGCTGAGGGAAACGATCCGGTTCGCCCGCCTCTCCCTGATCGTCATCGACGAACAGCACCGTTTCGGCGTGGCCCAGAGGGCCGCCCTCTACGCCAAGGGGCAAGCGGTCGACGTGCTGGCGACGACGGCCACGCCCATTCCGCGCACTCTCCAGCTTTCCCTGCAGGGCGACCTGGAGGTTTCCCTGCTGAAAAAGGAGGGGCGCCCGTTTGCCCCGATCACCACCCGGATCATCCCCGCCGAAAGGCGCGACCGATTCTACTCCTGGCTGAAAAAAAGGGTGCAGGGCGGGGAAAAGGGGTATATCATCCTGCCGCTGATCGAAGGATCCGAGGACCTTCCCGACCTCCGTTCCCTGGCCGGAGAACGTATTTTTTTCACCGCCTGTTTCGGGAAAGACCGGTGGATGGCGATCTGCGGGCGGACGGCGGCGTCCGAAAAACACCTGCAACTCGATCGCCTCCGTTCCGGCGAAATCGGCGTCCTGGCCGCCACCACCGTGATCGAGGTGGGGATCGACATCCCCGACGCCCTCTTCATCGTCATCGAAAACGCCGACCGCTTCGGACTGGCCCAGCTTCACCAGATGCGCGGCCGCGTGGGGCGGGGGAACCAAGCCTCCTCCTGTTTCCTGATCGCCTCGACCGCTCCGACTCCCGGGGGGAAAAAGCGCCTGCAGGCTATGAAAACGACCGATGACGGTTTCCGAATCGCCGAGATGGACCTGAGCCTGCGCGGCCCGGGCGTCATCGCCGGCCAGGAACAGGTCGGTGTCGCCGATTTTCATTGCGCCGATCCCGAAACGGAGCCGGAACTCTACCGCCAAGCTGCCCTTGATGCCGCTGTCCTGCTTGACACCGATGATCTCACACCGGCCCTGCGCGCCCACATCAATCACGTCAACCGGAAACTGCACCGCCTGAGCTTTTCCTGAACTGCATCGGGAGGCTCTTGACGACAAAAGGCGGTTTTCTTACAATGGCCGCATGACCGGTATCCGTTCCAAGCATCACCAGCAAGATCCCGGCTGGAATTTCGACAACTCCTATGCCCGGCTGCCCGATTTTTTCTTTACCCGGATCGATCCGGTGCCGGTACAGCAACCGAAATTGGTCATCCTCAACCGCCCGCTCGCCGCTGGGCTGGGATTGAACCCTCAGACCCTGGAAAACAAGGAAGGAACCGCGGTGTTGGCCGGCAACCGCCTTCCACCCGGTGCCCAGCCCTTGGCCCAGGCCTACGCGGGACACCAGTTCGGATTTTTCACCATCTTGGGGGACGGCCGGGCCATTCTCCTGGGCGAGCAGGTCACGCCAGCCGGGGAACGGTTCGACATTCAGCTCAAAGGATCGGGACGGACCCCTTATTCCCGCGGGGGAGACGGCCGGGCGGCCCTGGGACCGATGCTGCGGGAGTATATCATCAGCGAAGCCATGGCGGCTCTCAATATCCCCACCAGCCGCAGCCTGGCGGTAGTGGCCAGCGGCGAACCGGTGTTCCGGGAGACCCCCCTGCCGGGAGCGGTTCTGACACGGGTAACCGCCAGTCACTTGCGGGTGGGGACTTTCGAATGCGTCGCTTTCCATAACCGCATCGAAGACCTCCGAGGACTGGCCGATTACGCGATTGGGCGTCATTTTACCAAAATAGACGGTTCCCGGAATCGCTACCTGGAATTTCTCCGCCATGTCCTGAAGCGCCAGACCGCGTTGATCGCCCGCTGGCAGCTCGTCGGCTTCGTCCATGGGGTCATGAACACCGACAACATGTCCATCGCCGGAGAAACCATCGACTACGGACCCTGCGCCTTCCTGAATGAGTACGATCCCGCCGCCGTCTTCAGTTCCATCGACACCTCCGGCCGCTACGCCTATGACCAGCAGCCCGCGATCGGTCTCTGGAACCTGACCCGTTTCGCCGAATCCCTGTTGCCCCTCTTCCACGACGAACCGGAAACAGCGGTCCAATCGGCCCGCGACGTGTTGAGCGAGTACTCCGCCATCTACCAGACCGAATTCCAGGCCGGCCTGAATAAAAAACTGGGGCTGTTCGCCGGCAGAGCGGGCGACGAAGACCTGGGTCGAAAACTACTGGAATGGATGCACCGCCAGCACGCCGATTTCACCCTCACCTTCCGCACTCTCGACCCTGAACCCGATTTAGAGCTGGAATCGAACGATACAGGAGAATTCAGAGCCTGGAAAAGAAAATGGCGGAGCCGCTTGGCCCGACAGCCCCAATCTCTGGAGGAGGCGCGACTCCTGATACAGGCCCACAACCCCGCCCGAATCCCGCGCAATCACCAGGTCGAAGCAGTCCTGGCGGCGGTGCAGGACGGCGATCTCGATCCGTTGCACAAAATCCTAGCCGCCCTCGCCCACCCCTACCAAGAGCAGCCGGAGTACGCCGCCTTCCGCTTGCCACCTTCCCCATCCCCCATCCCCTACCGGACATTCTGCGGCACATAAAACTTGACCTCAACCGCTTGTTTCCCTACAATGGTTCCATGCAATTCATCAAGCTCGCATGGTTCTCAGCCATTACCCGTATTCTGGTCACACTCACATTACTGACCTGTGCGATCGGGGCCGACCAGTTCATCAAAATCGACGACAAAACCTCCCTCTCCCTGGCCGCGGCCGCACGCGCCTACCTGCTCGACGACCAGCGCATCCAGTGGAGCGGCATGGAGTTCACATTCGGCGCGGAGTCCGACCTGACCGCTAAGCTCCGCCGGCAAACCGCCTGGGGCGAGGTGGAAGTTCAGGCCCAGTTCTTCCTCAATCAACCCTTCGACGCCAACCGCCTCCTCGACGAACCACGCGCCCGCTATTTTCAAAACTTCGACGTCCCCGTCCTGGAGGTGAAGCAACTGCTGGTGCAGGCCACGGCCGGGTCCTGGACTTTCGGGTTGGGCAAACACCTCTCCCGCTTCGGCCGCGACGACCTGCTCCATCTATCGAACGCCCTGCTGGATTCTCCGTTCATCCGCAGCGAAGCCATCTTCAGCCACGAAACCGGGTTCTTTCTCCGCTATGCGCGCGGCCGTTTCAGCCTCGACCTGTCGCTCACCAACGGCGGCGAGGACCGCGACACCAACGGCATGAAGGCGGGGATCATCCGCCTGGGATATGATTCAGCGAATGGAAAATGGGGGATCGGTTTGTCGGGGAAATACCACAACGGCATCGGTTCCGAGTGGCAGAAACGGTTCAACAACCATGTCGGCGTTGATTTTTGCTGGCATACCGGTCATTTCCAACTAGCAGGCGAACTTCTCTATGATGAATACGGATTCCGCCGGGATTACCCCATTGATGAGGTATTCTGGCCGCGGAGCTACTATTACCGCGACCTGATGAAGGAACCGGCAACGCCGTTCCGGGGATTCGGCGGGTACATCGATCTCCGCTACGACCGGCCCGGTTCGAAGTGGATGCTCGACCTGACCTACAGCGATTATTACCCGGAAAAGATCGGCCACCCCTACCACGACGATCCCATCCGGCGCACCATCGTCAAGGTGCTCTACCGGTTCGAGGGCGGCTTGCAGGCATTCGCCTGGGGAGTGTTCGAAAACAACCGCACCAGGGAACCCCTCTTCGCCGGCGCCTCTCCCTTCGCGTGGAACCTGGGAGTTCAGTACAGCCTCTAGCTACAGAATCCCATCCAACGCCACTATTCCTTCCGATGGGGCACTGATTCACTCCCACTCCGCTGCGAAGCCAAATCCACCCTGTATCCCCCCTTCGGTAAGGTGGGCTAGGCAATTTCGGGGACAATCCAAACCTATTTCGGGTCAAGTGCCTATTCTTGTACCCCCTTTATCAAGGGGGGGTAGGGGGATTCTGAAAGGAATATACACTGAGCTTTTCGAAGTGACAAACGCCCGGTGGCTTCGACTGGCTGGGTCACCGAGAATATATATTTTGGCTGCGAATTCGCAGAATCCTCAGATCCTCTCCGGATTGAGAAATGAACACTCTACTGCCGCACGAACATCTTGGCGCGGATGAAGCAGGCGGCCAGCGCCAGGGCAGCACAGATCAGGGTGCTGACGGGGGTGAAGGAACAGTGGGCCGGATAGCCGAGCAGGCAGGGTTTACTGGCGGCGGCCGGGATCAGGGTCGTGATCGCCGCCAGGGTGAACAGGACCGTCAGCGCCATCCATATTCCATATCCAGGTTGAATTCGTTTTTTGGCCATCGGGCCTCCTTATTCGGTGATCTCGACGACATAGAGCTTCGGCCACATCTTGCCGGTGAGAAAAAAGCGGTTTTCCCCAGGGTCGTAGGCGATGCCGTTGAGGACAAAATCGCTGTGACCGCGGTACTCGGCGGGAACGAGCGAGGCGCAGTCTAGGCGGCCGGTCACCTGCCCCGACCGGGGATCGATAGTGACGATGAAGTCCTTTTGCCAGACATTGGCGTAGATTTTTCCCCGGGCGAATTCCAACTCGTTCAGGTTGGTCAGCGGCTGGTTCCCCTCGCGGACCTCCAGCGTCCGGTCGCATTGGAAGGTCTCCGGATCGAGGAAATAGAGATTGGCGGAGCCGTCACTTACGATCAGCTTCTTACCGTCGTGGGTCATGCCCCATCCCTCGTCGAAGCGGTTATACCGAAAGGTGGCCCTTAGTCGGAAGGTCTCCTTGTCGTATTGGAAGCAGAGACCGGTGAGCCAGGTTAACTGGTAGATCCGGTCCCGGAACACGGTCACCCCCTCGCCGAAGATCTCCGGCAGAAGCGGCAGCGTCCGGACCGGTTTGCCACTCCGCCAATCGACCTGGCGTAACGTAGAGGCTCCGTTCCGGCCCGTCCCCTCATAGAGACAGCCATCGGCAAAGGCCAATCCCTGGGTGAAGGCTCGCGGATCATGAGGACATTCCTGGATAATCCTCAGCTTCAAGACTTTCACGCTCTCCGCCGGTTTGGCCGCCATCGCCGCCAAGATCAGCGCTCCTGCAATCAGTACCCAAAGTCCGACATACCGTTTCATATTCACCTTTCCGGAATCGTTTGCCCTATTATAGCGCAAATCGGAAAATAAAAATAAATATTTTTGTTGACTAATTGTCACCTTTAGGTTATATTTTGTTACGTTTACTTACCAATTAGAGTATCAAAGTGATCTCGATACTCAGGAGGTTCGATATGAAGCGGATCGTATTCATCTTGATCTTGATGGCTGTCTTGATTGCATTCCTTTTCGGCTCACAGGAAAGGGCTGAATCAGCCGCTACCTTGAAAGGTTATACCGATAAGGGGACATTTACCTATTTGGTCGATGAAGAGAAAGTCGGAAGCTCGCAGATCACCTGGAACGCCGATGGTTCACTGATTTGCAATTCCCGAATTACGATGTCGGGACAGACGATTACCAGTTCCATGAAAATCGATGTTGACCCGAAAGGGAGCTGGTTGAAAATCGTAATGGACACCCCCAGGGGACCTGTGGTGATCGAGAGAACCGAAGATGGTGCCACGATTTGCATCGGCACTGAGAAGCAGCAAGTCAAGCTGGAAGAAGGATCGCTAATCATCGAAGACATGTGCCCGGCGCTGATGAGCCAGGCGGTACTAACTTACGACCACCAAAAGGCTGGATTGCAGAGATTCCCCCTCTTTTTTATCCCGACAATGCCTATCCAGGCATCACTTGAACTCACCGGCTCATTCGATCAGTCTCATGCCGGAGAAACGTTTCACTTTCGTAAGTACATGTACCAGATGAACCCCATCTATGATGTGGAGATCGTCGTCGATCACCAGAACCGGGTTTGTCTGGCAAGATATCCGGCGCAGAACGGACTCTTTATCCGCGATGGCTATGATTTTTTACGGCCCGCTCGACAGGCAATCTCCACGCAACCGCCGCCTGAATCGGATGTACTGGTGGAAAAAAACATCAGCATCCCGATGAAAGACGGTCTCAAACTGACCGCCGATATCTACCGCCCGGCCCAAAAAGGGAAATATCCGGTCATCCTGGTCCGCTCCCCCTATAAAAAGGAAAACAATGAAATCCAGGCCAAATTTTTCAGTAAACGCGGATATGTGTTCGCGGTTCAAGACGTCCGCGGCCGTTTTTCTTCCCCCGGCGAATGGAAGCCGCTTCAAAATGAAGCCGATGACGGGTACGAAACAATCGAATGGCTGGCTGCACAATCATGGTCCAACGGCAAGGTTGGGATGATCGGGGCCTCCTATCTAGGATGGACTCAATGGCTGGCGGCTAGCCGTCTTCCTCCTCATCTCAAGGCAATGATCCCCAATGTATCGCCTCCGGAAGCCTATTTCAATTTCCCCCATGAAAACGGCGCTCTGATGCTATCCACCTCGCTCTGGTGGGCCGATATCCTGGAACGGAATGCCAGTGCCGACATTTCCGGATTCGCTTTCCTGGAATCTTTTTCCAGGCTGGATCAAGAAAAACTGCTGCACCTTCCCGTAATCGAACTGGATCAAATCCTCTTCAACCAAAAAATCCCGTATTGGCGGGAATGGCTGTTTCATCCGGATTACGACGCGTACTGGAAAGGGGTCTCGTTTCTGGACAAATTGAAAACCTCCGAGGTGGCGATTTTTCATCAATCGGGTTGGTTCGATGGAGACGGAATCGGTTCCAAGCTCAATTTCATGGCTTTGCAGAAATCGGGAAAGAAGCACCAAAAACTCATCCTTGGTCCCTGGGGTCATACGGACTTCGCCAGTCGCTACGGTCCGAGGGGGATCGACTGGGGGGAGCAGGCCCAGATCGACCTACCACTAAAGTATTTACAGTGGTTCGATCGGTGGCTGAAGGGAATCAACGACCAATCCTATCCGGAACCAACGGTCGAGTTGTTCATCATGGGGACCAACAAATGGGTGACCGGCAATTGCTACCCGTTGGAATTAACGGTCATGACTAAATACTATCTCTCCTCACGGGGAGATGCCACCGGGTATGATGGGAAAGGGGTGTTGACGACCAACCCGCCCGCTGATTCCAATAGTTCCCCCGACCGGTATACGTATGATCCCGCTGATCCAACCGGGATCAATCCCTTGGGACGGAACGATATCTTGGTCTTCAAAACCCCACCCGCCGAGAAGCCTTTCACGGTCGCAGGTCCGATATCAGCAGTCCTGTATGCATCGAGTTCAGCTAAAGACACCGACTGGGTGATGCGATTGGCCCGGATCGACAGTCAAGGGAATCCTCTCCCCCTGGCAGATGGCATCATTCGCGCCCGCTACCGCCGATCGTTTACAAGGCCTACGCCACTTCAACCTGGACGAATCTACAAGTATCAACTCGATCTCTGGCAAACCGGTATCACCATTGGTAACGGCGAAAGCCTACTTTTAATCGTCAGTTCGGCGCTTTTCCCCAAATTCAGCCGCAATCTCAATACCGGTGGTCACAATGAGCTTGAAACCCATTTTGTCAAAGCCGAACAAACCATCTACCACGACAAACGCTATCCGTCTCATCTGGTGCTGCCCATTCTCGATATCGAAGCCCAGAAAAATCAAAAGCAGGAAAAATCTGCCCATCAAAGTATTGCCCCGTCTCGATAATACGACAAACAGGAGGAATCAACATGAATAAAATCGAATTACTGGATAAAAAGAGAAGACAGTACAGCAAATTCTACTTTATGGGTTTAACTGTTTTCACCATTGCCTGGATCCCCCGCCTGATCCTGAAGAGCCTGGATGTCAAGTTCGCTCTCGCCGACCGGATATTGATCTTGGTGCTGGCTCTGAGCCTCCCCTTCCAGGTGTACGGCAGCTGGGGCCTGGCCCGCATCGCCCGGCTGATCAAGAAGGATCCCGAGTTGAAGGCAGCCCTATATAATGAATATTACCTGTGGAATGATCTGAAAGCCTGGAAGACCGGATTTTTTACCATGGGAGCTTGCCTGGCGATATTTGCCGTGGCCTCGCTCTTCATTCCGTTCGATGTCATGGCCGTGGCCCTGACCGCAATATGGACCGGAGTCGGCGGCTACCACATCTCATTGTACCGCCTGGAAAGGAGCGAAAATGGGTGAAATCGTATTGAAAAACAAGCTCAAGGTTCTGCGGGCGATGAAGGACTGGACCCAGGAAGAACTGGCGCAACAGGTCCAGGTGACCCGCAAGACCATCAATACCATTGAAAACGGCGTCTTCATCCCCTCCACCTGGTTGGCCCTGAAGATGGCCCGGGCCTTCGGAACCACTGTCGAGGATATATTCCAACTCCCCGACTCGGATGACGCCCATTAAAAGGACCTGCGGAAACATTTTCAGGGGAGCCGCAGGGGATCGCCCCAACGCTTATTTTCCCGCTACTTGACAGTCTCCGGCAAATAGACCAAAATTGATGCGACGAGGAGGCTGAACATGCGTTGGCAAGGGAGACGAAAAAGCGAGAATGTCGAGGATCGCCGCGGCATGCCGGGCAAGCGGATCGCTGTCGGCGGCGGGCTCGGGGCGGTGGTGGTCGCCGTCATCATCATGCTGCTCGGGGGCGACCCCGACAAGGTAGTACAGAACCTGCAGGCACCCGCCGAAACCGCCCAGGGCGAAGCCAGGCCGCTGACCGAAGCGGAGCAGAGGATGGGCGATTTCGCGGGGGTCATCCTGGCCGACACCGAGGATGTCTGGAACAAGGTATTCCGGGGTGAAAATTTGAGCTACCGGGAGCCAAAACTGGTGTTGTTCAGCCAGGCCGTCGACTCGGCCTGCGGCTTTGCCCAGTCCGCGACCGGCCCCTTCTACTGCCCCGGCGATGAAAAGGTCTATATCGATCTCGATTTCTTCCAGGAGATGCAGCAGCGGCTGGGCGCCTCCGGCGATTTCGCCTGCGCCTACGTCATCGCCCACGAGATCGGCCATCATGTGCAGAATTTGCTGGGGGTCATGGATCAACTGGCCGAAAAGCGGCTGAACCTCGACGAGATCGAATACAACCGCTTTCTGGTACGGGTCGAGCTCCAGGCCGATTTTCTGGCCGGCGTCTGGGCCCACCACGCCCAGCGGATGAAGAACATCCTGGAGGAGGGCGACATCGAGGAGGCGATGAATGCCGCCGCTGCCGTCGGCGATGACCGGCTGCAGAAACGGCAGCAGGGCTATGTGGTCCCCGACGCCTTCACTCACGGTACCTCCAAACAACGGGTGGAATGGTTCACGCGCGGCTTCAAGACCGGCGACATCAACCAGGGGGACACCTTCGCCGCCAGGAACATCTGAGTCTGTTCCCGGCCGATGGTTTTCATTGATCGAATTCTGAGCTTTCGAAACGGATTCATGCAGCAAACACGCTGTCCCATTTGCCATACCCCCCCCGCTACCGAACCCCCGCCCCTGAGCATTCACCTCTGCGCCAACTGCGGATCCCTCTGGACATTCATTCCGGAGGAAATCGATCCAAACGGTTTTTATAAAGACGAGGTCTACGCGGTGGTGGATAACCGCGGATCGGTGGTAGAGCGGATCATCTTTCGCGAAGCAGGGAGGGTTTTGCAGCAGGCGGCGGCTTGCCTGCCCGCGGGAAAACGGCGACTCCTCGATTTCGGCTGCGGCAAGGGACAATTCCTGGCCAAGGCCAAAAGTATTGGCTGGGCGGGCCTGGGCATCGAAACAGCCGCGGAACGGGCCGGTTTTGCACGTGATCGCTACGGGGTGGAGGTGCTGCCGGAGGCCTATTCCGGGGGAAAGATCAGCGCCGGGGAGTTCGACCTGATTTGCCTGAACCACGTCCTGGAGCATTTGCCGGAACCGCTACGCTTGTTGAAGAAGCTGCTGGATGCCAACCTGGCTGCCAATGGGGTGGTATACATCGAGGTGCCGCGGGCCGATTCCCTGCAAACGAAAATCGCCGGATCAAACTGGATCCATTGGGATATCCCCAGGCATTTGACCCATTGGACAGAACCAGGATTGGTAAAGGAGCTAAAACGGATCGGTTACAAAAAGATCGCCCAACGATCTTTTTCCCTTCACCTGGGAGTTCTGGGCATGCTGCAAGCCTTGATGAGCCGATTCGGTTATCGAAAAAACCTGATCATCGGTTTGAAACGTAGACGGTCGCCCGGCCTGATGGTGGCGGTCGCACTCCTGCTGCCTTTGGCCCTGATGGCGGAGGTTTTTTCCTCGCTGATGGAGAAAGGGGGAATCACGGGCCTCTACTTGAAACGGCCGGAGTGAACCCCCAAAACGGGAACGATCAGATGAGGATGACCCGGGTCAAGATCGAAGCCTTCTCCTTGCCCTCAGTATCGAGAAATAGGATCCGATACATCTCTCCAGTCGTCACCCGAACATCGATATCCATTTCCCGCAGGTTGGGTACAGCCGGCCAGGAGATCGCGGGAACCTCAGCTTCTTGAATCCGAGGCCGGTACGTCCCCAGGTTTACCCTCATGCCGCCGTCGAGGACCATGACGATCATCACCTCTTGATCGAAAGCGGCCGTCTCAAGGGCCTCCCGGATCTCTTTCATATGGAACCCCCAGCGGAATGTCCCCACCTTGGAGAGCCAGATTCCCGACCGGATACGGATCTTGCCCAGCCGCTTCCAGGCGGCGGTTTCTTGATCTCCACCGGTTTGATTCTGAGCGTTTACGATCGACAAAGAGAGAACACCCAGCATGAGAAGGCCCGCTAGAGTTTTAAAAACCTTTTTCATTTTTTCCTCCCCGGTTTCGGCTGGATTGAGAATCAGCCCAATCCGAAATCCTCTCAGCCATCCAGCTACCCCATTTGACCGGAAATGACTGAAGCAATTATTATCGGATAATCGTCTTTAAAAGTCAAGAAAGAGCCAGTTTGGATCGGCCAGTGGCTCGGAACAGCACCGGGAAACCTTCATTGACAGACCTCCTTGGGGGTGATAAGATAGCGACAGGCATCATGAACAATAAGCCTGAAAAACCCAATCAGTCCATCATTCCGCCGCCTCTGGCGGAACCCCTGGACTGGTGGTTTATCCAGGGGGAGTTCTCTACCGCCGCTGGCATCACCAACCGGTTTCTCTGTTGCCTGTTCCGCTACCGCGCCGACTCCGGGAATCGACGTCTCCGCGATCACTATTCCCTGCTCCTGGCCAACCGTAGAACCGATGCGCCGAATCAAGCCTTCCGGAGCCAGATCACTACCGGCCTGCACCGCCATTTTCTGGAGCGGATCCGCAAGTGGCGCCCGCAGGGATTCGACCCGGAACTGATCCGGGTATTCGCCGCCGAACTGGCCGAATCGGGCCCCCCCGCTTCCATCCGAATAGAGAAAACCCCAATCTCATTTCGGAATCACCCGTTGTCGGTAATCTGGGACGACTTTTCCCTGACCACCGCCCCGGATGGGTTTGATCTCACCTTCATAGTTCCCGATACTGGACTCCCCTGCCGGCTTCACCTAGGGAACTCAGATTCGATCCAGGGCCCCATATCAAACGTTTTGTTCGGACGCAACATTGGCTACTGGAGCCATCCCCGTTTGAAGGTCACAGGGGAATACGGTTCCGATCCGGTTTCCGGCATGGCCTGGTTCGAGTACCAGGGCCAAAACCTCCGACCCCTGTTCCGGATGGAAAAAAAACCGATGCAAATCCTCGGTTGGGAGTGGCTGGCGGTCAATCTGGACGACGGATCCGACCTGATGCTCTTTTCCCAGAGGCTGATGAAGAGCGGCCGAACTGTCAACCGATCCGGGTTTTTACGCCGGCCTGGGGCCGCCCCGATCTGGTTCGACGATTTTATCTCGAAACCCCTCCGTCATTGGGAAAGCCCGGAAACCCACTGCCGATACCCAACTTCCTGGGAATTTTTTCTCCCTGGTCTGGACGGGACCATTCGCTTCGAACCCGAGATCGACCACCAGGAGATCCCCGTTTACGGGCTGATCCGCGCCATTTGGGAGGGAGCCGGCCTGGTCAGCGGCACTATCGCCGGCCGGCCTGTCTCGGGCCGCGCCCGACTGGAGTTGCAGGGATATGGATTTCTCTTTTCCCTCACCGCTTATCTGGAACAGCAAAAAAAAAGGATCGACCGCAACATTGCCGCCTATTTTCCCACCCATTTCACCCGACCGCATCTGCAGCGCTTTGTGGGCACGATCGAATGGGAAGATGATCCCGAGGCCCACACGCAGATACTGTCCCAGCCCGTCTGGAACCTTTTAAAGCGGTCCGGCAAGCAGTGGCGGCCACTCTTCGGCTTCCTCCTGCTGGAATCGCTCGGCACCGACTCGGTTCCCTACGAAATGCTCCTGACTGTCGCCTCCGAACTCTCCCATACCGGATCGTTGATCATAGACGATATCGAGGACGATTCCCTGCTGCGCCGCGGACGGGAATGTATTCACCGGTTATACGGTCTGGATGTAGCCATCAACGCCGCCAACACCCTTTATTTTCTCCCCTTCCTGATCCTGGAAACCCACCCCGGCCTCGATGATCATCAACGATTGGGGATGCACCAATCCTACGTCCGCAAGTTCGTCCGCTCCCATTTCGGTCAGGGACTCGACATCTACTGGTCGAGGGAGATCAACCGAGAAAACCTGGACCGCTGGAACCGCGACTCGCTGGGGGCAAAAATCCTGCAGATGTACACCTACAAAACCTCGGCCCTGATCGAGGGGGGGGTCGATTTTGCCTGCATCATCGCCCGCACCGACAAACGGACACGCCGCGCCTGCCGCGACCTGGCCCGCAATTTCGGCGTCGCCTTCCAGATCACCGACGATATCCACAATTTCAGCGAGTCCCCCCGTTGGCGCAAACATTTCGCCGAGGATCTGTTGGAAGGGAAATTGACCTATGTCATTTTCCGGGCCATGCAAAAGCTGCCCGATCCCGAATGCAAAAGGCTCCAGGAGATACTGGTAGACCGCGATATGCGTCGTGACCCGAAAATCGTCCGTGAAGGTGCCGACCTGATCATCGGCTCCGGCGCCCTCCGGGAATGCCGCGCTGAAGCTCTGTCTATGTTCGAAACCAGTTGGAAACGCTTTTCCCGGGTCGTCAAGCCATCCGACCCCAAGATGATCCTGCGCCTGATCTGCACCCACCTGCTCCACCTCGATTTTCAAACGGCTCCCGGCAACGGCCACTGATCAGAAAGAGAGGCACTGAAACCAGGAACAGACCTGTTTTGGCAAACCCGACGGTTACTTGCGGACGCGCACCGGGAAAGCCGGGTGTTTCGGTTTCGCGGGAGCCGAAACCGGCAGTTGCTTCATGATCAGTTCGATCGCCTTCTCCAGTTGCGGATCCTTTCCCTGAGCCACGGCCGCCGGTGACTGCTCGACCTCGACATCGGGCGGTACCCCCTGGTTCTCGACCGTCCACCCCTCATCCTCAGTCCAGATCGCCAAGTTGGGGGCAGTAACGTAGCCGCCGTCCATCAGGACCGGGAATCCCAGGACCCCGACCAGACCGCCCCAGGTACGCTTGCCGACCAGGGTTCCCAGTTTGAGCTTGCGGAACATCCACGGCAACAAGTCTCCCCCCGACCCGGCCGTTTCGTCGATCAGCATGACCTTGGGCCCCTGGATGGAGGCGCTCGGCGTTCTGCTGTCATGGCCGTAGCGGGTGGCCCACCAGGCGATAAACGGCCGGCGCAGGATATCGATGTAATAATCGGCGAAGGAACCGCCGCCGTTGAACCGCTCGTCGACGATGATCGCCTCCTTGTCCGACTGGGGGAAGAAGTAGCGTTTGAAATAGGTGTGGCCGGGCATCGAGGTATCGGGGACATAGACATAGGCCACCCGGTTGCCGGTAGCGGCGTGGACCCTGCGGATATTCCCCTCCACCCAATCGCGATGGCGCAACCCCGTTTCGGATGGAATCGGAGTCACGCGGACGGTGCGGCTGCCGGAGGCGTCAGGCGTGGGACCGACCTGAAGCTCGATGATCCGGTCGCTGGTGTTCTCGAAATAGCGGAACAGGTTCTCGGGCGGAACGGCATCGATTCCGTCTACCGCCAGCAGATATTCCCCCTCTCTGACATTGACCAGCGGTTCGGTCAAGGGTGAGCGGAGTTCGGGATAGAAATTCAGGCCACCGAAAATCTTCTTGAACCGATACCTCCCGTTCTCGACGGCGAAGTCGGCGCCGAGGAGGCCGACGGGGATGCTCCTGGGCTGATCGAGGAAGTCGCCGCCGCCGCAGCGGGAATGGCCGACCGCCAGTTCGCTGAGCATCCACTGCATGACCCGGTTCAGGTCTTCCCGGCAGGAGAGGGAGGGAAGGAAGGCGGCATATTTTTCCCAGACCGCCGGCCAAGCGGCACCGTGCATGTTATCGGCATAGAAATAGTCACGGTTGATCCGCCAGGCTTCCCGCAGGATCTGCGGCCATTCCTGCACCGGATCGATCCGGACCTCGATCCCCTCGGTATTGAGAAGTCCCTTTCCCGGTTCGATCTTGGGAGCGACGGCGGTCAGGAACCACTTGTTGTTCGACTGGTAGAGAATTTTATTCTTGTCCTGCGTCAGGTCGAAGCGGCGGATCTTCTCACCGATCACCTCGTCCTTCCGCTTCACAAGATCATATTTGTGTAGCCTGGCGCCGGTGCTGCCGCCATCGGATTCGAGGAAGTAGAATTCGTTTTCCTTGCCGGCACACAGCCCATAATAATTGGCGGCTGGCAGGTTGACCACCAGGATGCGATAGCGAAGGCCGGTAAAATCGATCACCACCTGAGATTGGGCGCTCCGGCCGGCTTCGGGCTTTTTCGGATCATCCTTGGCCGCCGCAGGTTTCACCTCTTGCTTCGGTGCCGTCCCTTTCTCTTCGTCACTCTCCTTGGCCAGCGGCGACGGGGTCCCGGCATTCAGAACCGCCACGTATATCGAACTGGTCAGCCGCATGTCGGTATTGGACAGATCGAACCACTGCTTGACCGGACCGGCATCGGTGGAACCGAAGAAATACAGGTACTTCCCCGATCCGTCGAACACCGGCTCGTGGACTTCGCTCATGCCGTCGGTGACCAGGAACGACTGATCCTTCTCCAGGGAATACAGGTAAAGGCTCTGGAAGCTGGCCTCGGTGTTGAGCGTATAAGCGATCCAGCGCGAATCGGGCGACCAGGAGGGGGCGATGGTGACGATACCGGCCGGTGTATAGAGTCTTTCACTGCCGATCCGTGTCACCGCCCCGGTAGCCAGGTCGATCCAGAAAAGGGTGAGGGAATTGTCACGGAAGGCTATTTTCCGGCTGTCTGGGGACCAAGCCGGGGCTTCGTAAAAGCCGGCTCCCGGCAACGGATAGGTTTTAGCCGTACCTTTCCCGTCCTGATTCTGAACCACCAAGGCGTACTCGCCCGAACGGTCGGAGAAGTAGGCGATCGCTTTCCCATCCGCTGACCAGGCCGGTGACCGCTCATGAAAGCCGGTTGTCTGAGTCAGATTTCGCGGATCGCCTTTTTCCGCGGGCAGGGTGATGATCTCGCCGCGGAATTCCACCGCCGCCCTGGCTCCCGAAGGGGATGCGACGATGCTGCGGACATACCGGTCACCCCTGGCATAGCGGGGGCGGATGCCGATCAGGTCGGCAGCCACCGTCAAAGGCAGCTTCTGACCGCTCCCCTGGGCGGGATCGAAGAGATGCAGGTATCCAGCCTGCTCGAAGATGATGCGGTCGGGGCCAGCCGAAGCGGCGACCACCGGAAAATCGGCGAAATGGGTGAGCTGAGAAACCGTCCGGGTCCGGGTGTCATAGGCGAAGAGGTTGAACTCACCATTGCGGTCAGAGCGGAAATAGATGGTATCCCCGACCCACATCGGGTCGGCGTCGTTGCAGCGGCCTTCGGGCTGGGGGATTTTTTCCACCGTCAGATCTGGGAGAGTGATGATCTGGATGGTCGAGACAGTTCCTCCGCGGTAGTTCTTCCAGACTTCGAACCGCGGAGACAGCGGATTGTAGGCCAGTCGTTTACCGTCGGGTGCATAGACTCCGAAATGGGCATTGGGGATCGGCAGCCGTTGCGGGAATCCGCCGCTGACGGGAACGGTGAACAACTGGGTGTAGCGGTTGGTGAAGACCGCCCGCCCGGAAGCGAACAGCACCGCGCCGCCTTCGGGGGTGAAACCGCGGACCAGGTCGGGACCGGGATGCCAGGTCAGGCGCCTGGGAATACCTCCGGTTGCCGCCACCAGGTAGACATCGACATTCCCATCGTACTGGCCGGAAAAGGCGATCCACTTTCCATCCGGAGAAAAGCAGGGATTGGTCTCGGAGCCGGGAGAAACGGTCAACCGCCGTACATCGGCCCCGCTTCGATCGGCCGTCCACAGATCATTGGCATAGGAAAAGCAGATCAGTTCTCGCGATACGGCCGGCTGCGTCATCATGCGCGTGGCCGGTGGTTGGGCGCCGATTGCCGCCGTCAACAAAATACCCGACAAGACAAAAAAACGGAATCCCTCGATTTTCATAGTCGCACCTCCCGATCGATTTTCAGCTCACTCATTCTATCCGTTTTGCCTGCGAAAAATCAATTCCGGGGTGGAAATCAATACCTTGCGCCAATACGCTTGAGCAGGTCGACCAGCCCCTGCCGGTCGTGCCGTTCGGCGCACATCAGCGGCGTTTTTCCCGTCTTGTCACGGACATTGGGATCGGCTCCGGCGTTCGCCAGCATGCGGACGATATCCTTTATTTTTTCTTCGGGGGAGTAATCGTTGTCGGCCGCCCGCCACAGGGCGGTGGCACCCGTTCGCGTCTCCTGGGCCCGGGCATCAGCCTTGTTGGCCAACAGCAGGCGGACCACTTCGGGGTGGCCGTCCCAGGCCGCTTCGATCAGGGCACTGCTTCCCGCCTGGTCCCGGGTGTTCACCCCCGCCTCCCGCTCGATGAGCAAACGGACGATCTCGGCGTGACCCTGCCGGGCGGCGAGCATCAAAGCCGTCTTCCCCGACCGGTCAGCGGCGTCGATCGGCGCCCCCCGGTCGAGCAGCAGCCGGACGATCTCGCGGTGACCGAAATAGGCAGCCTTCATCAGTGCAGTATGTTCCGAATCACGGGCTTCGGGATCACCACCGTGATCGAGAAGGAGTCGGACGATGCCGATCCGGCCGTCCCGGGCGGTATCCAGGAGCGCCTGGTCGAGAGTCTTCCTCCAGGCAGCATTCTCGCCGTCGGTCATCTTTTTCAGCACCGCCTCGATTTTCCCCGTATCATCCGCTTCCAGGGCGGCGGTCAAGCCGGCGACGGCGGCCAGGCCGGCACGGTGAGCGGTAAGCCGGGAACCGATCGCCGCGATCTGTTCGGGATCCTCGGTGAGATCAATCCCCGTTTCCGGACCGGGAAACCCGGGGACAGGACCGGCGGTAACGATCTCCTGCCAATCCTGTGGACCACAAACTGCAAATCCCTCATGGCAGCGACAGAAGCTCCAGTAGGTGGCGTGGGTGAGGGCTCCGGCAGGGCCCGCGAACCAGACCACCAGTTGCACCGAGAGCGATTCTCCAGTTGTGGATTCCCGGAGTGGTGTCGGCGTCAGGGCCACGCTGAACCGGCACGCCTGGGGGTAGGAGGCGATCCGCTTCGCCATCCACTGGAACATATCCTGCCGACAGGACCACTCCCCCTGCAATCGGGTCGGAAAATCGCTGCCGCAAGCGCTGCAGCAATCCGGGGGGTGATCGAAGAAATCATTTCGGGATGCACAGGCCACCGCCTGGACAAAGAGGCGCAAGGCCTCGGCGAGCGAGTCACTCGCGTCCAGCAGTTCGACTTCTCCGCCTGCAGGCCCCGGGTTGATCATGGATGCCTCCTGACGGAGCCATTTTACCAGCAAACTGAGGATATGAACAGGCTCCCTATTTGATGGTTCCGATACAATAAAAATAGGAGCGCAGAAAGAACTCCCGCGACCTCACAAATTGCAGATCTTGCTCCATCCTGGATCTCAATGCCAAACTTTTCCGATGCCCTTCCAGGGATCCACCGTACCGCTTGGCCAGAAAAAGGGTGAAGGGATTGAAACGGGCGAACCGGCCCGAAGCCAATTGCATATCGCCGATGATCACCTCGCCGCCTTTCTTGATGGAAGCGAGGAGATTTTTGTAGGCCCGTTTGTAATCGGGAATGATCGACATCCCCAAGGTGCAGACACCGACATCAAACAAATGCCCGGGGTCATTCCGGTATTCGAGCACGTCTGCCTCGATCAGCCGCACATTTTTCCAACGGTTGCGCATGATTTTTATTTGAGCTTTTCTGATCATGGCCGGGGAAAAATCGATGCCTACGATCTGCCCCTCTGGACCAATCCGCTTCAGGATATGCGGAAAATCCAAACCGGTCCCGCAGCAAAAAACCAGAACCCGGTCTCCCCTTTTCATCGTCGAGTCGGCAAACGCCGTTTTTTTGAAGCGAGCGAAAAAGTGGGTCATGGACATATCATACCTTCCCGCCACCTTGCCGGCGTAAATCTCCTTGACCCGGTTCGTTTCACCATTCATGGCAATCT
>Ga0105099_10000932_pt1 | contig 19168 bp, 16 predicted proteins | sample PPLLak3cmMay2015_2_FD_79138 | JGI IMG/M metagenome (GOLD analysis project Ga0105099, IMG submission 79138) | Freshwater sediment microbial communities from Prairie Pothole Lake near Jamestown, North Dakota, USA - PPLs Lake P8 Core (1) Depth... | ecosystem: Environmental > Aquatic > Freshwater >... | reverse complement strand
TGCTTGAGTACAACCCCTCCGCTCAACGCATTATTATCAGCGATATGTTGAACTCCATGACTTTTGTTATGGTCTATATCGCGTCTTAAACAAGTGCTATAGTATTCGCCATCCTTAATGTGCCCCCGTGCCAGGAGGCCCGCCTGTGAAGGGGTGTGTCGGAAATCCCGCCCTCTTCCATTGTACACTCTCATTGGCGGGATTGGAGACCAGGGCTTTAGTACCCCTTGCGGGTGGAAAGCTTTCCCCTTCCAAATACTGTTTAATCCGTAATTAATCCGTTTAACAGCTTTATCTCTTGACTTCAGGCTTTTCCGGCTTATCACACTATAATTCCCATACTCAATCAAAACAGGCTCTGCTGCCCGGAAACAATCCCGTCGAAGTCGAGTCCGATCCACTCCAGAATAGAGTCGGCGATTGGCCGGAGCTGGGCTTCGATATAATGCTCGTAGTCAAGGGGCGCGCTGCGTTTTTCGACCGGCTGGGGTCCCTGGGTGGTTATATAGTAGCGGATGACGGAACCCGGCGTGTCAAGGAGCTTTGCCGCCTGGGCGTGCGGCGGGATGTTGGCGGTGTATTCGTGCAGCGGTTTCCGGAGCTGTTTCTGGTACACCAGCAAATCGTCCGCTTGGCCGTTTTTGACCCTGTTCACCGTGGCGATGACATACTGCTGCACCGGCTCTTCTTTAAACACCTTTTCGTACAGGATCTGCTGGAACTCTTTTGCAAGAGGCGTCCAGTCGGAGCGGGCCGACTCCAGCCCCTTGAAGCTGAGGATGAGCCGCCCCTCCTTCTCGATAGTGCCGCAATAGCGTTTCTTGCTGCCCCGGTCGCTGCCGCGTATTGCGGGCATGAAAAAGTGCCTGAAATACGATTCGAACTGCAGTTCGAGAAACGAGTCGGCGTTGAATTTTTCTTTCAGATGGCCGCGAAGCCAGCGGTTCACCTCCGCGGCGATTGCTGCGCCGGTTTTTTCGGCGCCGGCGGCGCCGTCGGGTCCCAAAAGCACGAAGAGGGAGTCGGTGTCGCCGTAGATGACCGCATAGGGGGTATGCTGCTCGATATAGGCGATTGTTGACTTAAGGATATACTGCCCGGTACGGGTTATTGCCACCGCCAGATCCCGCGAAAAGAACCTGCACCCCTGCGCGCCCAGAACGCCGTAAAAGCTGTTCATGAGGATTTTTATCGCGTTGGAGAGCGGCCGGTTGCCCGTTTCCCTGGCTTTGGCACGTTCGGCCATGAGGGTGGAGATGATGCCGGGAAGGATGGATGGGTCGCGGGAAAAACCGATACCCGCCGGGCCGGTGATCCTGTTTTCCGAGTCCACAACTGCGCCCAGGGGGTCGATCATAAAGGATAGAATGATGGTCGGGTAGAGGCTCTTGAAATCGAGGAGCAGCACGTTTTTATAGATGCCCGGCTTCGGTTCAAGGACGTGGCCGCCCGGTATGGCGTCCTCCACAGCAGACGAATCGGCGCTGTTGCCGGCAACATATCCCAGCCGGTGAAGCCGGGGAAGATACAGATAGTCGAACGCAGCAACACTGCCCCCGAAGCGGTCGAGCAGATGCCCGCAGAGCTTTGAACGCTCAATTGCGTTTGGCAGCAGGTTGGAGGCGTCGAAAATCTCTTTTGCGAGCCTCGCATCGTGCAGGTTGTATTCCGCGAGATGCTCTTTGTCCTCTTTAAAAAGCCGGTTTATCTCTTCAATCTTTTTAATCCCCTCACCGGCGATGAGTTTTCTTTTTCCGAGCAGCGCGTGCGCCACCGCATCAAGAGTGAACCGTTCGAACGAGTAGTTATACGCCCGCAGCATTACCGGTACATCAAGCACAACCCGCCCCGGCACCCTTATAGATGGCTGTTTTGACTCTTCTCTGGGCAGCGTGAAAAAGGTGCCGGGCTCACGCCCGATTTCAAAGGGAATGCCGTGGATGTCGCACCGTTTTTTCAGCACGGTCAGGTCAAAATGGACCACATTCCAGCCGATAAGTATATCGGGATCTTCGTTTTTAATCCAGCCAAGAAACAGGCGCAGGAGCTCCTTTTCGTCCCTGCAAAAGGTTATGGTTGAACGGTTTTGCTGATCCCCGGTCATAAAAACGGCATCTTTTTTTCCGCTGCATGCAATGGAATATATGCGGCCCGAATCCACGTCGATTTCTATGTCCACCGATAGCACCGATAGTGAAACCCCTACGGCGGCGCAACCGCGTATCCTGGGGTTTTTATATACGGCGATTCCCTGACGCGACAAGGGTTCGCCTTCCACCGAGAACCCTCCCATCACCATCCGCTCCATCAGATAACGCTCAACCGGATGTATGTCAGCTTCACCGGTGCGGATCGCTTTTTCACGCAGAAAAGCCGCCAGCTTCCGGCATGGTATGCTGCCGGTAAAATAGAGGCAGTCTACCGGCGCGCCATGCATTGTTTTGAGCGCGGTCTGTGTACGCGTATGCGCGGGTTTTGTAAGGTCGGCAGGCACCGAGCGGGGGACGAAAAACAGGGGGCGGAACGTATCGATGATGATCTGTACCGGCACGCCGGCGGAAGTGACGCCCCAGAGGCGTATCTCAAAACCGTTTTGAGTATTGCGGCTGCCATGCGTTAAAAGAAAACAGGCAACGGAAGGTTGTTCGTGCATATCCTGTTCATCACCCGGCGACAGGGTTTTACTGTTGTATTTTAAAGAATACTATGAAACTGTTGACTAATTATACCTATTAATTCTATTATATAGCTGTTATTGAGATATATTTTAAGATATATTTAATCGGAAAAGTGCAGAGGTATATATTTTTATAAAATGTTGTAACTGTTTTATCCAAGGAGGTTCTCGTGGACATGGATACAATGTGGGAAAAAATCAAGAAGGGTCTGAAGGACGGCGCGGCGCTCTCGATGGAAAAAATCGAGGAGTATACAAAAGTAGGCAAGCTTAAAATCGAGGAGTTCTCGGCGAAAAGAAAGATCGAGAGGAACTTCGTGGATATTGGAGAACGCGTGTTTGAGCTTGTCAACGACGGGAAAAGCGCAGATGTGCAGAAAGACATCCTGGTAGGCAACGCGATACAGAACATCAAGGATCTGCAGAAAGAGCTGGTCACCCTCGAACAGAAGATCAGGGATGTTCAGGAAGAGGCAAAGAAGAAAGGCAAAGACCGCGCGGACGACGATGAGATTACGGGGATATAATACGTCGGGCGGAGGGCTGCGGGCCTTCCGCCCTGACCGGGTTATATCTGCCGGAAGCGCTTGAACACAACCTGCCGGGGAGATAATGATCAAGAGAATAAAATATTTGCTGATCGTCCCGCCGAAAAACAGACGGATCCTGAATTTCAGGTTAAGGCTGGTCGTTCTTGTCTTTTTACTGGTAATCTTTTCAGGCGGGATTGCCGGTTTTCTGCTTCCTATCAATACCCTGTCGCCCGACGTTGTTGAAGAGAACCAGAGAAAAAACATAACAGCTCAAAATAAGAAACTGCTCTCTAAAATCCGGAGTCTGCGGGAGAATATTCTCGTATTTAAAAACAAGTTAGACCTGATGGAGAAAAAGAAGAGCGATATTTCTCCGCTTGTCGACATCGACGAGCCGGTCAGCGGTTTTAAATCCTCTTCACATAAAGCGTTCAGGATGATGAGTTCCGGGGATCTTCTCGCGCATGCCGCCACGACGGAATCGGTGTATGCTGATTTTCTTACCATGGTTAAAAACCACCCCGAATATTTTGAGAGCATTCCGATCATGAAACCGGTAACAGACGAGTGCATCATAACCGCCCGTTTCGGAAAAAAGAAAGATCCGTTTACCGGGAACATGAAACTGCATAATGGCATCGACTTCAGCGGCGAGAGGGAATCGCCGGTTTTTGCCGCGGCATCCGGTACGGTTGAGACGGTTCAGAACCATACGTACTGGGGGCGCAGAGTCGGCATCCGGCACCGGTTCGGGTTTTCGACGGTCTATGCGCACCTGGGCACGGTCAATGTCTATGCCGGAAAGAGCGTTAAAAAGGGGGAGGTCATTGCCACGGTAGGCATCTCCGGAATGACCGTTGGACCGCATTTACACTATGAAATACTTCATAACGGTTCGGTGGTGGATCCGGAGAAATATTTTTTTCCCGAAACGCTCGCGGTTGCCTTTAACCGGGTTCCCTGAACCATGAAGATACTGATCCTGCGTTTTTCCTCGATGGGCGACGTGATACTGGTGTCGCCGCTTCTGTCGTACCTGCAGCACTATCGTCCGGACGCCGGACTGTTTTTGGTTACCGACACTCTGTACGCCGGGCTTTATAAGGACGACCCGCGACTGACTTCCTGCATACCGTATTCGCGGAGCGCGCCAAAGGATCTGCACGCGCACCTCTCATTGCACCGCTGGGATTTTGTCATTGACCTCCAGAATAACCGGCGAAGCAGGCGCCTGCGGAGGGACTATTTACCCGGCATACAGGCCGGTGTTTTTAATAAACACCATATACGGCGTTTGGCGCTTCTCGTACTCCGGCTGGATCTGTATGGCGGCATTGGCGGCGTCGTGCAACGGTATATTCAGGCCAGTGCACCCTTGCTCGACAGAGCGCCCCGGATTTTTCCGGTGCGGCTTTTTTTCAATTGCGAAGAGACCGCGCCGGCGGCGCTTCCGCCGGAATCAAAGCGCGCCAAAACGCCGGTGCTGGCGCTGATGCCTTTCTGCGCCTGGAAGAATAAGCAGTGGCCCCTGACCTCATTTGCAGAGGTCGGAAGCTGGTTTACAAAAAAGAAGTGGCTGGTGGCGATACTGGGCGGCCCGGAAGATGTTGCGTGCGCCGAAACACTGAAAGACGGCATAGGGGAAGGCGCGGTTTCGCTGGCCGGCAGGATGGACCTGTACGCAACCGGGTGCTTTCTGAAAAAATGCAGCCTCGCTCTGGGTAATGATACCGGCCTTTCGCATCTGGCGCGTGCGTGCGGGGTTAAAACAGGCGTTATCTACGGCGCTACAACCCGCCATTTCGGCTTCTTCCCCTATGGGGAGCCGCCATTCAGAACATTTGAGTCCAGACTGTTATGCCGACCCTGCCATCCCCACGGCGGCACTATCTGTTGGCGCCTGTCGCGCCCCTGCCTCAAAAAGACAGGCCATCAGGAGGTTATCGAAGGGCTGGAAGAGCTGCTTCGTTCGCCTGTATGAAGCCTTTTTAAGACAACAGCTCATTTACCATTAGATTTTAAAACAGCATGATTGTATTTTATTTTCATGAACAAACAGCGACCTTCGAGTGACGTTACAGGTTCGGTTTTTAATTTTCTTGCATGCTTGTTCAGGCGACATCATACCAGAGAGTATACCGGTACCGGGAAAACCGCAAAACGGCGAGAGCGGCATCGCAGGTGAAATGATCTGAAAATGACGGAAACACTGACATGAGCATACTGTATACCATCGGCCACTCCACGCATACGATACAGAAATTGATCGACCTGCTGTCCATGCACCGGGTCTCGGCTGTCGCTGACGTACGCTCCTCGCCTTACAGCCGCTTTAACCCTCAGTTCAACAGCGAGCCGCTGCAACAGGCTTTACGTGCTTCTGAAATCGAATACGTCTTTTTGGGCAGGGAGCTTGGCGCGCGTCCTGCGGACAGGCGCTGTTATGCAGACGGCCAGGTGCGCTTTGACCTTGTCGCTCAAAGCGGACTCTTTGCTTCGGGGCTGGAGCGCCTGCGCATCGGAATGGAATCCTATACCATCGCGCTGCTGTGCGCCGAAAAAGATCCCATAGCCTGCCACCGGATGATCCTTGTGTGCCGCAACCTGCGGTCAGGCGGGATGAAGATACAGCACATCCTGGAACACGGGGCTCTTGAAGATAATACAGCCGCGGAGCGCCGCCTGATGCAGGAGCTTCGTATTCAGGATAACGATCTCTTTGCCTCGGACGAGGAGTTGATTCTGCGCGCCTACGATATGCAGGGAAAAAAAATCGCCTACCTGGAGAAAACCGATGAGTGATAGTAAACTGTATACGATCGGGTTTACAAAAAAGAGCGCGGAACAATTTTTCACCGCTCTTAAGCAGGCGGGCGTCCGGCATGTCATCGATGTGCGCCTGAACAATGCTTCGCAACTGTCCGGGTTCGCGAAACGCGGCGACCTGCAGTATTTTCTGCGGGAAATCTGCGGCATCGGCTATGAACATCGGCCCGACCTGGCGCCCACCGAAACCCTTCTTAAGGCTTTCCGGGGTAAAACCATGGACTGGGATGCCTATGAGCGGGAGTTCTGGGCTCTTTTGCGCTCGCGTTTGATCGAAAAATGCATAGGCAGAGAGGTTCTTGAAAACTCGTGCCTGCTCTGCTCGGAGCCTGATGCCGCGCATTGCCACCGGCGGATTGTTGCGGAATACCTGCGTGAGGCGCTGGGAGGTATCGATATATGTCATCTGTGAGACGGATTATCTGCCTGGCGAACTCCCGAAAACACGGCGCCTACTGCGTTGCCGGAATCGATACTGCCACGAAAAAATGGATTCGGCCGGTTACCGATCTGGACGACGGACGCGTTGAGCGCTCAACCATGCTGGTTGACGGTCGCGCTCCGGCGCTGGGCGATATTGTGGAAATACCTCTCGCTTCCGGCGGTCCGGATTTCGGATTTGAGTGCGAAAACCTCTCGATCCTGCCCGGGGCATGGCGTATCCGGGAGGCGATTGATCCCCGCGGGCTTATACCCTATTGTTCGTCCGACCGCTTTATCCTGCACAACAGCGAGAATTTTGTCACGGCGCAGTACCTGCAGGGACTGCCCTTTGAACAGCGTCATACCCTGCAGCTTGTCGAGGCATTTCAATTCGAGGTGTTCAACCGGGGACTCAGCGCGCAGGGCGGGCACAAGTGGACCGGCTCTTTCATATCGCAGCACGGCGAGCGTCTGACCGCGCGTATTACCGATCCGGTGCTGGCCGAAAAACTGGAACAGGGCTACATTCCCGGTTTTCACTGCGTGATCACGGTCAGCCTCAGCATGCCCTTCCGCACCGAAGAGTGGGAAAGCGACCAGGAGCCCTGCTGGAAGCTTATTGCGGGAGTGGTTGAGCTGGAGCAGGGGGTGTGGCCTGAAAAGAAAACGGATACGGCAAAAACAGCCGGGCACTCCCGGACACACGAAGGGGCAGGGGTTAGTGACGATACTGCAGTAATGGCTTCGCTTAAAAACGTCTTCGGTTTCGAAGCATTCAAGCCCAACCAGCGGGAGATCGTGCGCGCCATCCTTGATGGCAGGGATTGCCTGGCGGTCATGCCGACCGGCGGCGGCAAGTCGCTGTGTTTCCAGCTTCCTGCCAGCCTGCAAAGCGGCACCTGCATGGTGATCAGCCCGCTGATCTCGCTTATGAAAGACCAGGTTGATGCGGCGGTGAGCATCGGCCTGCACGCCGCTTGTCTCAGCAGCGTTCAGACCGAAGCCGAACGCATCCGCGTGTTCCGCCTGCTTGCCGCCGGCCGGCTGGATCTGCTCTATGTTTCACCGGAGCGTTTTGCCATGGAGGCGTTTCTCAACACGATCAGGCGCATCCGGCTCTGCCTGATTGCCGTTGACGAGGCGCATTGTATTTCGGAGTGGGGGCACGACTTCCGGCCCGATTACCTCTATTTGGCGCATTTGACGGAATTTTTTCCCGGCGTACCGATCGCTGCATTCACCGCGACGGCAACCCACCGCGTCGGGCTGGATATTATCAATCAACTCCGCCTGCGCGACCCGTTCGTGGTGCGGGCGTCGTTCAACCGCCCGAACCTGTTCTACGAGGTGATACCCAAGGACGAGGTTGAATCGCAGATTGTTGATTTTATACGGGCGCATCCGCAGCAGTCGGGTATTGTCTACCGCACGACCCGGCGCAGCGTTGAATCAACGGTAGAGGTGCTTGATGCGGCAGGTATAAAGGCGCTGCCGTACCACGCAGGTCTGGAAGACCGCGTGCGCCAGGCCAACCAGGAAGCCTTTAACCGCGATGAAGTCGACGTTGTCGTTGCCACGATCGCATTCGGTATGGGTATCGACAAGCCGAACGTGCGGTTCGTGCTGCACGGCGACCTGTCTAAAAACATGGAAGCGTATTATCAGGAGACCGGGCGCGCGGGCCGCGACGGCGAGCCGGCGCGGTGCGTTCTTTTCTTCGGCAGGGGCGATATTCCGAAGATCCGCTACTTTATCGACCAGGTGGAGGACCAGGCGGAACGTCTCCGCCAGCGCGCCTCCCTGAACGAGATGGTGTTGTATGCAAGCAGCACGGCAGCGTGCCGGCGGCGCAAGATACTCGGCTATTTTGGCGAGGAATTCGGGGAACGCTCCTGCGAAACCTGCGACGTATGCACGCGGGCGCTACAGAGAGTCGACATCACCAGGCAGGCGCAGATGGTCCTGTCGGCCGTTTCCCGCACCGGGCAGCGTTTCGGCGCGGGCCATATCATCGATATCGTGTGCGGCGCCAACACAAAAAAGATACGTGAACTGCGCCACGAAGAGCTCCCCACCTACGGCGTGGGAAAGGACCAGCCAAAGAGTTTCTGGCGGGAGATTATCGACGATCTTATGGCGGAGCATATCATCAGCCAGAGCGACGGGCAGTATCCGGTCATCAAGCTTGGCCGGTCGGCGCCCGAAATTCTGCGGGGGGAGAAACCGGTGCAGGTGAAACGTATCACGGCGGCGCCTCAGCCCCGGCTTCCGGCGCAGATTGCACCAGAGGATCCCCGCCTGTTTGAGCGCCTCCGCCTTGTGCGGCTCCAGTTCGCTCACGAGAACAACGTGCCTTCCTTTGTCATATTTCCCGACCGTACCCTGCACGAAATGGCTTCGCACCGGCCGGCAGACGAACAGGCTATGCGTGCGATATACGGGATCGGCGAGACGAAACTGGCCGCCTATGGCGCTGCATTCCTGCGGGAGATCGCATCTTTTGAGGGAAGAGAGCTCCGGCCCGCCTGCGATACTAAGCTCCCTGCAGCAACCGGGCCTGCCGTGCCGAGAAAAACCGGTTGCGGAACGACCGTCGAAGCCACCTGGTCGCTCCTGAAGCTGGGGCTCTCCCTGAAGGAGACGGCCCGGCGACGGGGATTGCAGATAACTACCATCGTCGATCATGTCGAAAGCCTTATCCGCAGCGGCAGAGAAATCGATATCGACACGTTCGTGCCTGTGGAAGTACGCGATCATATCGCGCGGATGCTCCCGCACCTGAAAACGGGGCTGCTCCGCGAAATCGTCGACAGTGCTAAAATTCCGGTAACCTTCGAGCAGGCAAAGCTGGCCAAAGCCTGGATTCAATCGGCGGAATCACGCCAACAGCCGGCAAAACCCTGAAAACCAATTTTCGCGGACGGGCAGTTTAAACGGTCATCAAAAGAAATTAAAGAATTCCTCGCTGCCGCAGCTCCTTATACAGCCCCATATCGTTCGAAACAACCGATCCGTCGTCAAATTCGATGACCGGGAGTATGGGATTTTTAAGGCCGGCATTGGTGAGAAGGGGTATCAGGCCCTTGAGGATTTCCGGCTGTTCGCTGTTTTTTTCTATGAAGGTAACGCCTTTGTCATTCAGGCGTTTTTTTATGTCGTTACATTTATCACAATAGGATTTGGTATACAGTACCATGAGAGTCGCCTCCCTGTGCAGGAATGTGTTCCGGAATATGAACTGTTCTGTTTTACAATAAATTAATTGAATTGAGATAATTTTTCAATAGGAGATTTTTTGTTTTTTAACGGCAGGGGTTTCGGTTGGATTGAACGGATGAACTGCTTTTCTCCTGTAAATAATGTGTCGCTGGGCGCTCTTTTTGCCGCTTCCATTATTTATTTTATACCGCATGATACGCTTTTCCCTCATGCTGCCGCTGTTTCTTTTATTGATACAGGGCGTCCCGGGTGTTGAGTCCGGTCATCAGGTATCGACGAAAGAGCGGTTTTCGTGCTATCTTGCAGGCATTGAATATCTTCAGGCTGCGGACGGGCTGTCTGCGGAGGAAAAAGCCGATTATTACAAAAAACTGGTTGAGATAACCGGATTTAACGCGCAGACAGCGCAGGAGTATATGAAAAAATACCGGCATGAGCCGGAGCGCTGGCAAAAAGTGATTGAATCGGTTATGGAAATAATCAACACCCCAACCGAAAAGAAGGAGTGATGTATGGCAGGCGAGTATGTGAAAGAGTTTACTGATGATAATTTCGAGAAGGAGGCCCTCTCCTCTGATAAGCCGGTGATCGTGGATTTGTGGGCGCCCTGGTGCGGGCCGTGTAAAAAGCTGACCCCGATCATCGAAGAGGTTGCTGCGGAATACGGTGGTAAAGTAACCATCGGCAAGCTGAATGTCGACGACAACCCTCAGACCGCTGCGCGCTATTCGGTAAGCAGCATTCCGACGATCTTCTTTATTAAAAACGGACAGGTTGCCGATACACTGGTCGGGCTCATCGCAAAGGAGCCTCTGAAAAAGAAGATTGATGCGTTTATCCTGTCATAATTGACAAATTACCCTGTCTGAATTGTCCACGCCGATGAGGTGCGGGGGCAGGGAGGTGCGCAAATAATCCGGCTGGTATACAGGCAACAGGAAACACCTTTTCTCTGTTACAATCAGATTAATCCCGGTCAAAGTTTGAATGAAAATAGCAGTTATAAACCCTCCGTTTTTGCCTAAATTTTCCCGCGAGTCCCGCTCCCCGGCGGTGACTAAAAGCGGCACCCTCTATTATCCCATGTGGCTTGCCTATGCCGCGGGCTTTCTTGAAAAACAGGGGCATGAGGTGCTTTTTCTGGACGCTCCGGCAGCGGAACTGACACGGGAGGCCGTGTGCGGAAAAGTTGCGGAGTTTAAACCGGATATTGCGGTGCTGGAAGGTTCGACGCCAAGCATCTATAATGACGTTGAGGTTGCCTGCGCGTTAAAAAAGGCCGTGCCCGGGATTTTTACCATTCTGGTCGGAACGCATGTATCCGCGGTTCCGGTGCAGACCCTTGCGGAGGCTCCGCAGGGACTCGATGCGGTTGCGGTGCGTGAATACGACGCGACCCTTGTAGAGCTTGCCGCGAAACTTGCACACTCCCGGACCGATGAGACGCTTAAAAGCATCAGGGGTATTGCGTTCAGAAATGGGGCGGGCGAGGTTGTGCGCACACAAGACCGGCCGTATATCCAGGACCTTGATGAGATTCCGTTTGTCTCTGCAGTATATAGAAAACATCTTGATATCACGCCCTATTTTTACGGGCACAGCCGCCACCCGCTGATTGTGCTGCTGACCGGCAGGGGATGTCCGTTTCACTGCACCTATTGCGTCTATCCTCAGACTCTTACCGGCCACGCATACAGAAAACGCTCGGTAAAAAATATCGTCGAGGAATTTGTTTTTATCGCAAAGAACTTTCCCGAGGTAAAAGAGATAATGATCGAGGACGATACGCTTACGGCTGACCGGGCGCGCTGTCGGGAGCTTGCGCAGGCGCTTATTGACGCACAGGCGACAACAATACCCTTTTCAGCCAACTCCCGCGCGGATGTTGATTATGAAACCCTGGCGGTCCTGAAAAAGGCCAATTGCCGGCTGCTGTGTGTTGGATTCGAGAGCGGTGATCAGGCGATCCTTGATACTATAAAAAAGTCCCTTTCTCTCGAAAAAATACGACAGTTCAGCAGTGACGCGAAACGAGCCGGTATTCTGATTCACGGCTGTTTTATGGTCGGCAACAGAGGAGAGACAAGAGATACCCTGGAAAAGACGCTGAACCTTGCCAGAGAGCTTGATCCGGACACCGCCCAGTTTTTTCCGATCATGGCGTACCCCGGCACCGAGGCATACGACTATTTCGACGGCAGGGGATGGATCGCATCAAAAAAATACAGTGACTGGATAGATACAAACGGGCTCCACTCGTCCGTGGTATCCAACCCGGATCTGACGTATGAGGAACTGGTGGCATTTTGCAATCGTGCACGCAAGACGTTCTACCTGCGCACCAGGTATATACTGACAAAATGTATTCAGGTCGTGGCGCATCCGCGGGAAGCGAAGAGAATATTCAAGGCTTTCGGCACCTTTTACAAGTTCATATTTTCCTGATCGATTTCCGCGGAACCGGACTGTTCCATACCCCTGCATACCCTCAATCCGAAGGAAGCACTGATAAGGGGTTTGGTTTTGTTATATATTATTATTATTTTCTTTAAAAAGTCGCAGTCAGGGATTGGGGGGAGGTCCTGGATGCGGGACAGATTTTGAGCAAGTGATTAACGGATATTATATCTGATGGGAATGTGATGGATTATCTGGTATTGATTAAAACAGTGTTCTTTTTTTCTATCTTTCTCCTCGTATATTCCTATGCCGGATATTCGATTCTGCTGCGATCCTTTGTTGCATTGTATAAAAAGAAGCATACCCGCTCCCATACCCACCTGCCGAAGGTTTCGATCGTCATTCCTGCTCATAACGAAGAAAAGGTGATAAAGCAGAAAATTGAAAACTGCCTGTCGCTTGATTACCCCCGGCACCTTCTCCGGATCATGGTATGTTCCGATTGCAGCACCGACCGGACCGCGGAAATTGTCAGGGAGTATACCGGCGGAGGAATAGTCAGGCTTATTGAGTATACCCAGAGAAGCGGTAAAACCGGGGTGTTGAATAAATCAATTCCACAGGCGGAGGGGGAGATCGTCGTTCTCACCGACGCCAACACCATGCTGGAAAAAAACGCGGTTTCCAGTATGGTGAGCATGTATACATCGGAGCGGATCGGAGCCGTGCTTGGCCATATCAAGGTCGTCCTGCCCGAAGGAAACAACTTTTCGCAGGAAGAGACCGTGTACCGGGATTTTGAAAGCAACCTTAAATATGACGAAGGCCTGTTCGGGGGTGCAATCGGCGCATACGGAGGGCTCTATTCCATCAGGAAGGATTTGTATGTTCCTCTGCCCAAAAACGCCTATTCCAACGACGACCTTCTGACCCCCATGCGGATTCTGCAGAAAGGGTACAAAGTGCTGTTTGACAAAGATGCCGTCGCCATCGAAGACAGCGCCGCAAACATATCGCAGGAGTTCAATCGGAGAATACGGATAGGCGCCGGTAACTTCCAATCTTTCTTTTTGCTGCTGAACATGCTGAATCCGTTTCTGGGCAGCAGGTTTTTTTTCTATATGTCTCACAAGGTGCTGCGCTGGTTTTCGCCGTTCATCCTGCTGATTCTGTATATCAGCAACTTTTTATTAATCAATCAATACCCGTACAACCTTTTATCGTATGCCCAGACAGCCTTTTACGGCATGGCGTTCGTGGGTATGATCATATCCACACTGTCTCTGTATGTCCCGATGCTCTCCTCCGCATTTCACTTTGTGCTGATGAACGGAGCGCTGTTTTGCGGATTTTTTCGGTATATCCGGGGTATAAAAACCGCAGTGTGGGAAAGTACGGAAAGAACGGTTCTGGAACTGTAGCCGGGTTTGCAGGAGCATGACCATGCAGTATCGTACACTGGGAGCCACGGGAATAGCCATATCCGAGATCGGCCTGGGATGCTGGACTCTGGGCGGGTTGAACTGGCATTACGGCAGATCCAGCGGCTGGGCGCCGCCCGATCCGAAAGATGCAAAAGAGGCCATAGCCTTTGCCCTTGACCACGGGGTAAACCATTTCGACAATGCCGATGTGTATGGCAATGGGGTGGCGGAAAGGCTGCTGGCGGAGGCTCTTGGCGTGAAAAACAGGGATGTCATAATCGCAAGCAAGGTCGGCTGGTTTCCGGGGACCGCCGCCCATGCGTATGAACCGGCGCATATACGCCACCAGTGCGAGCAGTCTCTTATCAATCTGAAACGAGAGTATATCGACCTGTACTACTTCCATCACGGCGATTTCGGCGAAAACGACCGGTATCTGGAAGGCGCCTGCGCGACCATGCAGCGGCTCAAAGCGGAGGGCAAAATCCGGGCCGTCGGGCTTTCGGCCTATTCCGAGAAGGATTTCAGGAGGCTGGTACCCGTGATACGACCCGCGGTTGTTCAAACCTGGGCGCATGCGATGGATTTTCATTTTATCGCCCCAAATTCCGTGCTGATGAATCTTTGCAAAGAGTATGCCATGTCCTTTGTGGCGTTCAGCCCGTTGAATCAGGGAATACTGCTTGGAAAATACGGCGGCGCGACTCCCCCGGTGTTTCCGGATGGAGACCACCGGAAAGATTCGGAGAAGTTCAGGCGGGAGTACCTTGAACGGGCGGAAAAAGGGCTTAAGACCATGACGCGGCATTTTGGAAACAGCACCGCCGACTTGGCGCGTGCAGCGCTTCAGTTCGTTTTATACCACGATCATGTCGCGGGGGTTATCCCGGGCTTCAGGAACCTGGAGCAGGTGAAGGTAACTCTTTCTGCTGACAACAGACCGCTGAACGGCAATGAGATCGCGGTGATCAGAATGGCGTTCGGTAACCAATAGGAGGATTGCATGAACTACCTGACGAGTATGGATAGTGTCCTGGAAAAGATAGAGAAGGGCGCGTTTTTAACCGTGAAAAACGGCAGCCGGATCAATACCATGACCATCGGCTGGGCCACCTTTGGCATTATTTGGCGAAAGCCGATACTGATGGTTGCGGTGCGGCCGACCCGGTATACTTTTTCGATTATCGATACAGCAGATACTTTCACCGTGTCCGTTCCATCGGCCGACATGTCAAAAGAGCTCGAGTTCTGCGGGACGAAATCGGGCAGAGACTTCGACAAGCTCAAAGAGTGCGGGCTTAAAACCCTGAAGGCAAAAAAAGCCGGGTCGCCGGTTATTGACGTGCCGGGGGATCATTTCGAGTGCAGGATTGTTTTTAAAACCGCGATGACTCCCGAAACGCTTGTCAAGGATTATGAGTATTTATACCCGCACAGGGATTTTCACACCCTCTATTTCGGCGAAATAGCAGACCGGTACGAGATTAACTAGGGTTTGAATCAATACTTGTTCAGCTTAAACAAGTATTGTACAATAAAGGCACTTTATTTTACCGTTTAATTAATTGTCACTTTTCGGATTTATTTTATATAGATTTATTATAATACGCGTACCGTTGTTTTATTTATCGGGTGATTTTCTAACTCTATGGAAGTATTGAAGTTCAAAACACCAGCCGCTCTTTCCGTGATCCTGATTCTGTTTATGTGGGCAGGAGGGTTTTCCGCAAAGATCCCGGAGATAAAATTCCGCCATTTTACAAGCGAAGACGGTCTTTCCCAGAATTCCGCATATTGTATCATCCAGGATAAAAAAGGATTTGTCTGGATCGGTACGGAAACCGGATTAAACAGATACGACGGTTACTCAATAACCGTTTTCGAATCCCAAGAAGACAACCTCAACACCCTGAGCAACGGCTATATTCTTTCAATGTGTAAAGATACCGCCGGCATACTCTGGATCGGCACCGAAAAGGGATTAAACAGATTCGATCCCGCGGTCATGGCAAGTACCCGGTATCTGCACGATCCCGCCGATCCCGCAAGCATCAGCAACAACCGGGTTACTGCCGTGTGCAGGGACCGGCATGACAATATCTGGGCGGGAACCGAGTACGGGTTGAACAAGTTTGAAAAAGAGACGGGCAGATTCATCTGTCATCGGTATGATCCCGACCTTCCCAGCTGTATCAGCAGTAACAGTATCCAGTGTATTTATGAAGACAGTAAAGGAATTTTATGGATAGGGACCGAAGGGGGCGGGCTCAACCGGTTTGACCACGAAAATAACCGGTTTGACTGGTATAAACACATCGAAAACGACAGGACAAGCATAAGCGATAATAACGTGCTGGCTGTTTGCGAGGATGCGTGGGGCGTCTTGTGGATAGGAACCGAGCGCGGGGGATTGAACCGCTTCGACCGTGAAAAAGGGGTGTTTATTCCCTATACGAATGATCCGGATAACGAGCGAAGTATAAGCGATAACTGTATTAACGCCGTGCATGAAGACAAAGCAGGAGTCTTGTGGATAGGAACAAATGATGGCGGACTGAATATTTTTGACCGTCAGAAAGAGAGCTTCGTTCATTATATAAACAATCCCGATGATCCAAACAGTCTGGGCAGCGACCGGGTAATAACAATCTTTGAAGATTTCAACGGCGGATTATGGTTCGGCCACCGCGGCGGAGGTATCAGCATTTTCATAAAAGAGGCGCAAAAATTCGTTCATTATAAATATAACCCCAATAAACGGAACAGTCTTAATTGGAGCGACATCCGGCCGATTTATGAGGACCGACAGGGTATCGTATGGATAGGCACTGACGGCGGCGGCCTGAACAGATTTGACCGTGAGAAAAACGAATTTACCCACTATAAAAACGAGCCGGATAATCCCCGCAGTCTGAGCGACAATAAAGTTTTTGCAATTTGTGAGGATGCCCGCGGTGAATTCTGGGTGGGTACCAACGGCGGCGGCCTGAATAAATTTGATCGAACCAGCGGCGTTTTTATACGCTATCGATACGATCCGCAGGACACCTCGAGCATCAGCGACGACCGGGTGAGAGACATTATTCCGGATAAAGACGGCGGGCTCTGGATTGCAACCAACGGCGGCGGGCTCAGCCGGTTCGACCCCGAAAACGAACAATTCGTCCGTTATCAGAACGACCCGGCTGATCCCGCCAGTATCAGTTCCAACAGGCTTTTCTGTTTATACGAGGACCGGGCCGGTTACCTGTGGATCGGCACCTTCGGCGGGGGGCTTGAGATGTTTGACCGGGCGAACAACCGGTTTATTCACCACAAGGCTGATTCTAATAATGTCAACAGCATCACCGTCAATTTTGTTTTGTCGATTATTGAAGATTGCGCGGGAGTGATGTGGATCGGTACGAATAAGGGGCTGAACAGGTTTGACCGCGCCGGCAACAGGTTCACTCACGTTACTAAAAAGAGCGGTTTGCCGGACGATGTCATCTACGACATTCTTGAAGATACTGCGGGGCATCTCTGGATGAGCACCAACCGGGGGCTTTCACGGTTCAATCCGCAGACCGGCGCGTTTAAAAATTATGACGTCAAGGACGGACTGCAGAGCAATGAGTTCAGCACCGGCACCGCCATGAAAAGCGGAAGAACCGGGGAGCTGTTTTTCGGCGGGGTCAACGGTTTCAACCTGTTCCATCCGGACAGCATCAGCGAGAATCCCTATAAACCGGCGGTTGTCATCACCGATTTCGAACTTTTCAACAAACCCGTTCCCATCGGGAAGATGGCGGATGGACGCACGATACTTAAAAAATCAATAACTGAGACGAAACGCATTACCCTGCGGTACAGCGATAATGTCTTTTCGTTTGATTTCGCCGCTCTTCATTATGTGGCGCCGGAGAACAACCTGTACGCATATATGATGGAGGGGCTGGACAAAGACTGGAACTACGTCGGAAAAAGACGGTTTGCCTCCTACACCGGCCTCCCTCCGGGAAAATATGTTTTCAAGGTTAAAGGCTCCAACAATGACGGCGTCTGGAATGAAGAGTGCACGTCTTTGAAAATAACGATGGTTCCGCCCTATTGGCAAACCTGGTGGTTTTATACCTTCAGCGGCGTCGTTGTGCTTTTTTGTATAGCGTTGCTCTATACAAACCGGGTCAATCAACTGAAGAAGCAGAAAGAAGAGGACGAGCGCCGCAGAGTCACCGGGATATTCAGCAATGTGCTCGAGCAGGGCGGTGCAGCAGTATATCAGAGAAAATTTGATTCTGATAATTATGATTATATCGGCGACGGCGTCAGGTTCATTACCGGATATGACGCATCGGTTTTTACCCTTTCCTTCTGGGATACGATCATAACGAAAACAGAGATGATCGGTGCATTGAGCGGACTCTCGCTGGTTGACGTATACCGGCAGGTTCGCGACGGCCAGCTCAACCGGTGGATATCGGACATCATGTTCAAGACCAGACAGGGCGAAACCCGCTGGATACGTGATATGGCCACCGTGTTACGGGACGATGACGGAAAGCCGAATGTCTGTTTCGGGATTCTTTTTGATATTACCGACCGGAAAATGGCGGAACTGGAGCTCAAGCGGACGTCGGAGGAGCTTCGTATAAGTTCGGAGCAGCTTCTTATGAGAAACCAGGAGATGGAAAAAGACCTGCACATGGCCCGTGAGGTTCAGAATGCCCTGCTCTCCCAGCATAATCCGCAGTTTCCTCACAATGTTCCGGACGGGCAGAGCGCCATACATTTTTCCCACCGGTATATTCCGGCAAGCACGCTGGCCGGCGACTTCTTCGAGATTTTCCCCGTTTCAGACCATGAAGTCGGCATAATGATTTACGACGTTATGGGCCACGGCGTGCGCGCCTCGCTCCTTACCGCCTATTTTCACGGACTGATAGAGGAGCTGATGCCGATGGCCTCGGATACGGTATCTTTCATGAAGCGCCTGAATATAGGCTTAAACGCGGTAGTGGCCCGTTTTTATACCGGCATGTTTGCGACCGCGTTCTATTGTGTGGCAAATATAAAGACCGGCACCCTGCATTATACCAATGCCGGACATCCCATGCCTCTGCTGCTGCACAGAAAGGACAAGACAATTGTCAAACTGGAACTGCAGTCGAAACGCACCGAACCGGCGCTGGGCCTGTTCAAGGTATTTGATTATTCGTCGACCGAATATCCGATGGCGGACAACGACGTCGTCTTTTTCTTTACAGACGGAATATTTGAGGTTGAAAATCCCGCCGGTACGCTCTATGGCGACGCCCGGCTGGTCGCGTCCGTGAGAAGTCATATTGATCAATCCCCGGAGCCTCTGCTTGATAATATTCTGGGCGATATAAAAAAGTTCTCAAACTCGGAAGAGTTCAGCGACGACGTGTGCGTCGTCGCCATGCATATCAGAAAAGCGATCCTGACGTCATAGCATACACCTGCAGGACCGTGGTATTGGAGTATATGCAACAAGCCCGCCGCTTTTATCCGATATTCCGCAGTTGGAGTCGTGCTCGTGTGCGTAATCGTACTCGTAATCGATAACTACAGCAATAAAAGCCTTTCACCTAAAAGGTGCTTAATTTGTAAAGCTATCAATTTATAAAACTACTTTTCAAATCAATCGATTACGATTACGAGCA
>Ga0105099_10000931_pt1 | contig 19188 bp, 16 predicted proteins | sample PPLLak3cmMay2015_2_FD_79138 | JGI IMG/M metagenome (GOLD analysis project Ga0105099, IMG submission 79138) | Freshwater sediment microbial communities from Prairie Pothole Lake near Jamestown, North Dakota, USA - PPLs Lake P8 Core (1) Depth... | ecosystem: Environmental > Aquatic > Freshwater >... | reverse complement strand
GGTAAAGGTGCCGCAAATAAGCCCGGGAATAGTTACGGCAAACATAACAGTCACAGTCCGGGTCAAGGGGAGAACTGTCTTCCGCATAGCGGAAATTCTTTATATTCAAACTCCCGGTCGAGGTAAACAGCATTCCATTGCGTGCGTTTCTCGTGGGCATGACGCAATCGAACATATCATACCCACGATAAATTCCTTCTATTAAATCTTCGGGGGTTCCGATACCCATAACGTAGCGGGGATGATCTTCGGGAAGAAGAGGTTCACAGAACTCCATAACCGAGTACATCACCTCTTTTTCCTCACCAACGGAAAGACCGCCCAGGGCGTAGCCATCAAATCCGATTTCACGTAGTTCCCGAGCGCTCTGTGCGCGCAGTTCTGGAAACCTGCCACCCTGAACTATGCCGAATAGCGCCTGGTCATCGCGACGCTTGGCTTCTTTGCAGCGCCGAGCCCAGCGTGTTGTCATCTCCAAAGATTTCTTCACATAGGCATAATCGGAGGTACTGGGAGGACACTCGTCGAAACACATGATAATGTCCGCTCCGAGTGCTTCCTGTATGCCTATGGACACCTCCGGTGAAATAGAATGATACGATCCGTCCAAATGAGACTGGAACGTGACACCCTCTTCCTTGATCTTGCAGAGCTCTCCAAGACTGAAAACCTGGAATCCTCCGCTGTCGGTCAGAATTGGACCCGGCCAGCGCATGAATTCGTGCAGTCCGCCCATCCTGCCGATCAATTCATGACCTGGCCGGATATAGAGATGGTAGGTATTGGCCAGGATGATCTGCGACTTGACCTCCTGCAACTCCTCGGGAGTCATGGCCTTGACCGTTGCCTGGGTTCCCACCGGCATAAAAATCGGTGTCGCGATTGTTCCGTGGGGTGTCGATATGGATCCTCGTCGCGCAGCGCACGATGAATCCTTTGCTATGAGATTGAAAGTGAACGATTGCAAACTGTACCTTTTATCTGAGTAAGTTTCCGTACCCTTGCAGGATACGATTTTCCGTGAACAAGTGAAGTTGATCCGCTCTTACCGGATAAACATTGCATCTCCGTAACTGAAAAAACGAAACTTTTTCCTGATGGCCTCGGAGTAGGCGCGAAAAAGAAAATCCTTTCCGGCAAAAGCCGAGACCAGCAGCAAAAGAGTCGAACTTGGAAGATGAAAATTGGTGATCAGAGCATCAATAACCTTGAATTGGTAGTCGGAATGAATAAAAATATCTGCCTCGCCATCACCAGCGCGGACTATGCCATCATTGTCGGCTGCATGTTCGAGCGCGCGAGTGGTCGTTGTTCCCAGGGCAATTACCCTCCCCTGCCCTGCCTTGCGGGCAGCAATTGCCGCGGACGTCTCTCCGGGGATAGAATAGAACTCCCGGTGCATCCGATGTTCGCTTACCTCTTCAACTCTCACGGGAAGAAAGGTTCCGAGTCCCACGTGAAGGGTGAGATACGCAATATCAACCCCGCACGCCTGAACTTCCTGCAGAAGCTGCTCGGTAAAATGCAGGCCAGCCGTGGGAGCCGCGACAGCTCCGCTGTTGCGGGCAAAAACAGTTTGGTATCGTGACTCGTCATCACCATCGGCCGCTCGCCTGATATATGGAGGGAGAGGCATCCTGCCCTGCTCCTCAAGCCACTGACTGAATCCTTCTTTCAGTGAAAAGCTGACCAGCCATGTTTCGTCAGTCCCCCTCTCCAGAATCTGAGCCGTCATGCCGGCCGGTAGATTGAGAAAGGATCCTGGCCGAGGCTTTTTTGACGATCTGAGAAGACAGGACCATATCTCATCCGGGCCGGTTATTCTCCGGAGCAAAAAAACTTCAATACGACCACCACTCTCTTTTTCTCCAAAAAGACGGGCAGGAAGCACCCTGGTATCGTTTACGACCAGGAGGTCACCGGGGCTGAATAATTCAGTAATGCGGGAAAATTCGGTTTCATTGATCGCCCCTGCCTTCCGGTCAAGGATCATGAGACGGGATGCATCCCTGCAATCCACCGGGGTCTGGGCGATCAGCTCTTGAGGCAGATCATAATCAAAATCACGAAAACGCATAATACCTATTCAGTGTAGTAGTTCACGACACGTGTTCCCGGATAATAGTACGAGAGTATTTCGCGGTAACTGAACCCTTCTTCGGCACGCTGTTTCGCACCCCACTGGCAGAGTCCCACCCCATGGCCATAGCCGGTTCCAACAAACACAAAGTCATTGTCGACCAATTTCACCTCAAAATCCGTACTCCGGATAACACCGTAGCCAAGGGTCTTGCGGAAGGCAACAGCAGGAATGCTAACAGTACCATTGGCAGAAAAGATTTCAAGGTCTGCAATCCGGCCACTCGGATACCGGGACTTTGCCTGAATCCGTTGCAGACCAGTCACGTTATATCCGGCACTGCGCAGGAGAGACTCGATCTTTTTCGGTGGAAGGGCCTGCTCCCAGAGAACGGATGGAGACTTCATGCAATAGGTGCATTCAACGCCTCGCAGGTAGGGCAACTTGACGGACCAGACGTTTTCGGAAGCCTCAGTGTGGCCACCACAGCTCGAATGAAAAAAAGCCTGGATGATTTTCCCATTATTACTGACTACTTCTCCACGGGTCTCCTCCACAGCACGGGCTGCCCTGCTGTCCTCGACATCAGACCCACCATAAACCTGGTCGTACACTGTTGATTCCAGATGGTAGAGAAGGTTTTTTCTTGCCTGTTTCTGAAAGAGCGCAAAGGTGCGGGCAACAACCGCTTGGGCCTTGACCGCTTCCATCGGCCACTGAGAAGATATTTCGCAATTTATCAGGCCAACGAGGTAATCTTCAAGGAGCATTTCATCCACCACCAGAAGCCCCTTGTCCGAGGGATACACTTCCAGATGACCGCGATAGCCCTTGCCGTTTATCTGAACGAATCCGGGTGAAGAGATCTTGAGGGATCTGAGGCGCATGCCAGCAACGGAAATGTCGCTTCCCTCTTTTCTGACAATCAGGGGAAACGACATGACAAGGTTGGTACCATATGAATCCGTAGCTTCAAGACCGGCACCGTTAATTCGTATGGTTTCAATTCCCTTCTGAACCGCAACCCGGATCGTCTCATTGTCACCGCTTGCCGCAAAGATTACCGTGGGCAAAAGCAGGAAACAACAGAAAAATCCCAAGAAAATTTTCAGCATACGCATCGTCGCCTCAACAACCTTTCGATAAAAACAAAAAAATAAAATGAAGTCAACGATTTTGTCGGTTTAATCGGTGCCCGTTGGATCGGTATCGTTTGAATCACACCCCAAAAACCGTCAACTTTCTCAACCTGTTTGGACGGGTATCATAGGGAGAGGCACTCACCTTGTCAAGCTTTCAGATTCAGGCATGAACCCTGAAGCCTTAATGGCAAACCGTTTGCCCGATCCAAGATTTCGTGATATTTTGATCACTAATGCACACATGGAAATTCAGACACACGTTCAGGAGCCCCTCGTGACCAAGCTGCTCCAACTTACCAGCCTTTCAACTCACTTCACCCTTCCTCTCGGAACGCTGAAAGTTGTGGACAACCTGGATCTATCGCTTGAGAAAGGGGAAACCCTTGCGATAGTCGGCGAATCAGGCTGCGGCAAAAGCATGACAGCACTTTCCATCATGCGACTTGTTCCCCCACCAGGCAGCATTGTGGCCGGTGAAATACTTTTTGAAGGCAAGGACCTGCGCAGCTTTTCCGACATTGAGATGCAGCACGTCCGGGGAAACAAGATATCGATCATCTTCCAGGAACCGATGACGTCACTAAATCCTGTCTTCCGGATCGGTGACCAAATCGCGGAAGGAATACTTCTGCACCGAAAGCTCGCAAAGAATGAAGCAAGAGAAATTGCAGTCGAAATGCTCAACAGGGTTGGCATTCCCTCACCTTCGTCACGCTACAATGACTACCCCCACCAACTGAGTGGCGGCATGCGCCAGCGAATCATGATAGCCATGGCCCTCTCCTGCGAACCGCGGCTTCTTATAGCCGACGAGCCCACAACAGCGCTCGACGTAACAATCCAGGCACAGATTCTCGAACTGATCGATGACCTGAAGCGGGAATTCGGCATGAGTCTGCTTCTCATCACTCATGATCTGGGAGTTGTTGCTGAGCGAGCCCATCGAACATTAATCATGTACGCCGGGAAAATCGTTGAATCCGGGCCAACAGCCCAGGTTCTCCGCTACCCTCTTCACCCCTACACCGAGGGCCTCCTTTCCTCCCTGCCCCAGCGAGCAAAGCCTGGGCGGCCCCTCTCGACAATCCCCGGCCAGGTGCCGAACCTGCTCCTGAATCTTCCAGGCTGTGGCTTCTGCGATCGCTGTCCTCACAAGGATTGGAAATGTTCAACCGAGCCGCCGCCCCTCCGGGAGCCGAATGCGGGACACTTTGTGCGATGCTGGAAACACACATGAATAAGCCATTGCTCGAAGCAAGGAATATCCGAAAATACTTTTCCGTGAAGCCAACGCCTTTTGCCAAGGCACTCTCCCTGAAAGCAGTAAACGGAGTATCTTTCCGACTCAATGAAGGAGAAACCCTGGGTCTCGCCGGAGAATCCGGGAGTGGCAAATCAACACTGGGAAAACTGCTGCTGAGACTTCTTGCTCCGGACGAAGGAGAGATACTGTTCCGGGACAGATGCCTGGACACTCTATCTGCCAGGGAACTCCTTTCCTTCAGAAAAGAAACCCAGATGATTTTTCAGGATCCCTATTCATCACTAAACCCTCGAATGCGGGTTGGTGACATTATCGGGGAGCCGATAAAAATCCATGGAAATAGCGATTCTGCCGGGTATCGAGAACAGGTAAACGTTCTCATGAAAAGGGTTGGTCTTTCCGAAGAGTATTTTTCCCGCTATCCTCACGAATTTTCCGGTGGTCAAAGGCAGCGAATCGGCATAGCCCGTGCTTTGGCGGTTTCTCCCCGACTTATTATTGCTGACGAGCCTGTCTCTGCCCTTGATGTGTCTATCCAGGCCCAGATAATAAATCTTCTCCAGGAACTGAAAACCGAGTACAAGCTTTCATTCCTCATCATCGCGCACGATCTTTCCGTTCTTCATCACATGAGTGACCGCATTGCAGTCATGTATCTCGGCGCAATAGTGGAACTGGGTAACACGGAACAAGTTTTTTCCCGCTATCTGCATCCCTATACCGAAGCTCTGCTTTCTGCCGTTCCTCATCTGGAAGTTCAAGAGCGCAGAAAAAGAGTTATCCTGAAAGGCGACATCCCCTCCCCGCTTGCGCCGCCTTCCGGGTGCCCATTTCATCCCCGCTGTCCTTATGCGCGCCCTGAAATCTGTGCGGTAATTCCTCCACCACTTGAAGAAAAGAGGCCGGGACATCTTGCTGCGTGTCATTTCAGCTTGAAACAGACAGACTAATGTGGTACTTATTCGTGCCCTAATTCACCCAGCCTGGTGTTATTCCAGTATTTCCATTCCCCTAGACTTCAGGGGATAATTTTTGCAGCAACAGGAACGACAGAGAATTTAGGGATTTCAACCCTTTGCCAAACCTTATCGTAAAGTGAAACGTATCCGGAACCTTGCGGTTTTCATGATTTCACTGTTCCGCACATAACGAAATAAAATGTTCCGCACTATTTTTGTAAAGCAAAAATTTTTTAGTGGACAAATAAACCCTCCGGGAATATATATATAATTGAATTTTCTGAGCAGAATGGAGATACATAATGGAGTTCGACAAAAATAAAAGTTTTGACAGCGAGGCTGAAGTCTGCAAAGTGCTTGGTCATCCGATACGGTTGAAAATTGTTGCCGGACTCTGCTCTCAGGAATGCAATGTTAAACATATCTGGGAGTGCCTCGGACTTCCCCAGGCTACGGTTTCCCAGCACCTCGCCCTTCTCAAGAACAAGGGAATTATCGAAGGTAAACGCGAAGGCGTCGAAGTACATTACAGTGTCATACACCCTCTTGCCAAACAGATTATTTTACTCATGACCTAATAAATTCAAACACTCCTACCTTAGCAAGACGAAAATTTCGACCTTGCGGGAAACAATTCTTCGGTTTTTTCCCTTCGTGTTCCTCTGCAAGTTCCGGACTTCATTCTTTTCCAAAAAAAACCAGTGACAAACCTCCCTGATATCAGCATGGTCTAAAACTTCCGGCCCTTATCCCCAAAGCATCATCAAGAGAATCCTGGACTGGTTGCCGATGCTGAAAGCAATCAAGGGGGTACAACACTAGTTGCGCCCCCTTGTTCCAGTTTACTCATACGAAGTTGAAACCAGCCGTTTGTTTAAGGAAAAGTTCCAGTCAGCAAATACAGCTCAAACTCTTTCCAAAGTTGACGTACTTCAAAGATACAAACCTATTCCTCCGCAGTACTGATGCGTTGCAGCACCGGAATTTTACTCAATTTCTTTTTTCTGGTCTCTGCGTCGTGCCCCAGTTCCATGGGATCCATCATAAAACCAACAATCTCGATAAAATCAAAACCATCACTCATAGTCCCCGCAAATTCTTCATCATTAGAGGGTTGTTTCTCAGGAATGTAGACCATTACTTCCTTCGAGTCCACGAGATAAAATGCTATATATACATGCGCTATTCCATCCTCTCTCAGCGAAAATACATAAGCGTCACAGGTCACGGTGGTATTGTCATCTTTTGCTACACGCGTCCTGTTAAGCGACTTATATACTTCCAGCACATCCTCCGGATGCTGGTAACCTACGCTCATTTTCGTTTTATCTATGGCAAAGGGAACAGACTTCCCTGAAGACTTTCTGCCGCCCCTGGGTTGGGATCCAAAATCGAAAGCCCCTTCTTTTTGCAGGAAGGCAAACGGGTCTGTTTCGTCACTCTCTTTCAAAGTGTTGCTCGCGACGACAGCAACGTCAACAAAATCGTCGTCAATCGAGAAATCATTCACGGAAGAGGATAGTAAAGGAAGAGAAGCTGATCCGGCCTTTTTTAGAGTAGATGCTGCGTCAGGCGTCACTATCTCCTTGGAAAGCTGTGTATTCTTAGTGGGGACCTCTTCTTGTGCAGCAGATGTTTGCTCTTCTTGTTTCTCCAATTCCGCTTTCTCATGAATCAGTTTACGGGCAGCACCTCGTGTGGCGGAAATTCTTTCTCCGAGGTGTTTTTCTGCAGTGGCTTTCTCAGCGGCAAGTCGCTCAACTTCTACCGTGATTTCCGCCAAGACACTTTTTGCGGCCTTCTCTGCCGCTGCCTTTTCTGAAGCGAACCTCTCAGCTTCAAGATGCAAAGCTTCCACCTCACAGGAGAGATTCTTCTCAACGGCAATCTTTTCTGCCTTAAGACTGGTAATCTTAGCACGGAGCAGTGCCACTTCGCCGGTCAAAGTATTCTCGAGTGCGGATTTTTCCGCGGCCAACTGCTCGGCTTCCTGCTGCAATGCTGCGACCCAGTTCTCCAAATCTGGATCGGAGGCATTTTCAACAAGCAGCTTTTCTTCGCCGCAAAGCGCGGCAACCAGTGAACGGACAGTATTCCGAGCCGATAAGGATTTTTCTGCGACCTGCTTCTCTGACTGGAGCAGGTCATCAGCAAATTGCAGCAGACGTGCTTTCAGTGCAATCATTTGAGCAGCTGCCTCGTCTGCCCGCACGTCCCCCTCTCTTTCCAACCTTTCGATCTCGGAGGAAATACTCGACAGTTTTTCATTCACTGCGTCATTTTTCTTCTCAATTTCAGCACTGATCGTTGAAACTCTAGCATGCGCTGCAGCAAGTTTTTCGGCTGCAGCAGCCTTATCAATAACCAGCTGTTCGGTCAGCTGTTCTTCCTGCTCAGAAAGGGAAGCGATCTCTTGCTCAAGGCTCTCTTCAAAGGAGATCTTTTCCGATGTAAGCTTCTCGATCCCGGCCTTCAGCGCGGCAATCTTTTTTTCCTTGTCGGCCCGGTCAGCGTCTATAGCCTTTCTAAGGTGTGAAAGTTCCTCCTCAAGAAAGCATATCTCGGCAGCAGCAGTCTCTTCCCCCTCTTTTTTACTAGTCAGGAGCGTCTCTTTCTCCAGGCTCAGACTGGCCAGCAGTTTCTCCGAAGAATCCCGCGCAGCACCAATCTCATCCTTCAGCAGCAAAATTCGTTTCTGCAGGGAATGCTGCTCATCGTTTGACTCTTTTTGCACCAGCGATTTTTCCGCAGCCAGTCTTTCAGCCTCAGCATTCAGATCGGCACGAGTGACAGCGCAAGAATCTTCAACGGACTTTTTCTCATCAGCTAAACGCACAATCTCTGCCCGGAGATCAGAAAGCTCCACAGTAGCGGACTGTTCCGTGTTTTCTTTTTCGTGCAGTAGTCTTTTCCGCTCGACCGCAAGTGCTTCAAGTTCTTCAGCAACAGCATCTCGAGTACCGGCACTATCCGACAAAAGTTGCTCGATTTCGCGCCGGGCCGCTAAAAGCTCCTGCTCCAATTCATCTGATACCCGCTGTTTTTCCTGTCTATGTTCTTCCAACTCAGCCCTCATGGCTGAAAGTTTCTCTTTTCCCTGGACTTCTATTGCTGAAATTTCCCTTTCAAGGGTCGTACTTTGGTGCTGAAGATCGGACAGCTCTGCGTGGATAGAATTTTCTGAGGCAGATTTTTCAGCTCTGCGTCGCTCGAGCTCATTCCGCAGTGACTCCAGTTCATGGTCTGTTCCTGGCTGATGTGAAAACCCTTGAAGCTCTGTTTTAAGCACGGCAATTTCACGCGCCCGATCCTTTTGCGCGGAAGACTTTGCAACGGACAACTGTTCCAGTTCTGCCTGAAGTGCAGCCATCTCAGCCGAGGTATCCCGATCAAGATCGGTTATCTCAGCTTTCAAGGAATCTATTTCAGCTTTAGCCGCGACAACTTTCCGGGTAGCGTCTTTTTCGGCATGCTTCTTTGCCTGGGTCAATTCTTCAATATCCGCGGCTAGAGCGGTTAACTTGACTTCCTCAGATTTTTCCTGTGAGGCAATCTGATCGGAAAGACGCTGAGAATCTTTATGTAACTTTGCAAGTTCCTTTTCGGAATGAGCTTCAGCAGCGGCTTTCTGTCGACCAAGATCCTCCAACCCGGCCTTTAATGCAGCAATATCAGTTTTACTCTTGTCCTCAACGGCGACGATCTCCTTTTCAAGCTTTACGGTTTCAGCACGAAGGTGGGCCAGGGTCTGTGCAGCGTCCTTCTCAACTTTGGCTTTTTCAGCAACCAGTCGGTCCTTGCGATCCCTCTCCTCAATCAGGTCATCATCTAGGCCCGGGGTTGATTTCAACGATACAGTACCTTGGTCTGTTTCCCTGCTGGAAGGAGTATCGACGGGAGCTTTTACAACTTTTTTTTCCTGTTCCAAGGATGAGGTTTTGATTTTCCCTGCGGCAGCGTCTTCCGAGACAGGTAATTTCCCCGAGTCATCCTGTTGTTGCCTGGACGTTTTATCTGCAGCGCCTTTCCTGAGTGATGTTTTTTTGCCGGACGTTACTGAACGAACTACCCTGAGATCATTGAGAACCACTTCTTTGAGCGCTTTGCTGTAGTTCAGATTTATACTCTGCATTTCAAATCCGAACTCCTTGACAAATTCATGCGCTTCCTTAAGGACCAGGTCACTCGTCCCCTTATCATGTGGCTGCTTCTTTGGAACAAAAATAACAAAACTTTTGCTTTGCAGAAGAGAAAGGGCCACATACACTGACGTCCGGTCACCGTCATTGGTCACGCAGATAAAAGCCTCACATGGCTGCCGCTGTCTCCCGCCACAATCCAGCATGATTGATGAATTTGAGCGATACATCGCTGCTACGTCCTGAACATCTGCTTCAATAAAGTGCAACAAACTGTTCTCAATAAACATCTTTCACCCCACGACCCCCACTGATGTCTGATGTGCCCCAAGCCGATTTGGATTGAGGCATCAGTAATTGCATGGAAAACAAAAAACAAACGTACTACGTTTTGAAAATTATCTGCACTGTCGAGATGCACATACCCATGAAGAAAAAAAACACCCTAAGACACAAAAAAGCCGGGGCCAAATATCAAATCAGATATTTCGGCAACCCGGCTGTCTACATGAGACCCTTGAGGCTTTCCGCCCCATCCTCGCGAATGGTTTAGTATTATCGTGTATCTCGAAATATTCAGTTGTTCTCATTTTTTACTTGCCCATTATCCGAAACCATAGGTCAAAGTCAACAGAATTCTATTGTCACCTTTTACGCGAGAACGCCTTTAAACAATGAGCTTACCGGTTCAAATCCACAAATTTATATGGTAGTATAGTCGAAGCCATGTTTTCCCGACTGAAATTCTGAAGAGGGAAACAAATCTCACAATAAACTCTCCGAGGGAGGATATACCATGCAAAACGTTATACGATCGAAACAAACTATGTCCGAAGAAGAACTCGCCAAACTCAAGGAAATTGACTGGGAGTCATATTATCGTGAATTTGCGCCTGCTGAATTTAAAGGACTTTCGAATTGTCCGGATTGCAAAACGATTCTTATTGCGTCTGATGAGCAGTCGGAGCTTTCCTGCTATAATTGCGGAAAGAAAATCACTCTATAATTCGCTGTGTTTTACCTAGTTTTCATCCGGAAACGGTTCTTTTTCGTCCTGGCTGTGTCAATCCGCGGGCTTGCTTGTGCGGCGTACCTGTGTACGCCTCCGCGCAATCCCTTGATTTTCTTGCCAGGACGAAAAATCCCTCGTTTCCGAATTGAAAACCAATAGTTTCACATCCGGAGTTTCCGGATGGTAACTACCTAGTTTTGATCCGGAAACTCCAAAACGGAGCTGTCCCCCGTTGGGCTGGGGCTTTCTCGGAGTCTCTCGTACGGCTTTATGGCAAGACAGAGACAGCAAAGAAAGCGCCTGAATCCAGCAGGCAGCCTGTTCTGTGTCTCGAGTGGCGACCGATTACGAGAGGCTTCGAGGAAGTTCCAGCCCAGCCTCTGTCGAGACTTTCCGGATGGACACTACCAAGCAACATCTTGCTGAAACCTGTTGCGTTTTCCACCATGTTTATCTTCGGCAACTAATTATTCAACGCCCGTGATTAACTTGATGTGATGAAATCCATAAGAAGATCCTTGCATCCTTCCGTTCTATTGCTATTATTTATAAAATGATTCTAGCATGTTCCGCACTGAAAATCTTCTCATTATAACTGTCATCTAATTTCAAGGAGGAAAGCATGAAAAAATTTCTCGCTACCGTAGTAACAGCCTCTGCATTTTTTTCCTGTGCAGGACTGGTCTTTGCCGCAGAAGAGTACCCCACCCAGGAAGCCACCGTAACCATGACGGTAAGCACCCCTGACGGTACGGTTCTTAAAGAGGAAACGATCAGCGATACAACGAAAGGGGCGGATACGACAGCTCAGTACAAGGCCCTTCAGAAAACGAAGTCTGCAAAAGAGAAAGATGCCGCAGCATCTGAAAAGAAATAACGTCCCGACACCATCCGAAACACTGACACGATAGCAACAGCAATTCAGACTACAAACGGTTAGAGTTAAAAAAAGGCCACATCAATCCGATGCGGCCTTTTTTCATATTCGCTATGATCTCCCTCCGGAATCCTTCACCCGAGTCCCTCTCCATAGCGTTTATGAGACTTTCACGCCTTTTCCATAGATAACCTCATAGGTGGCCGGAACGCCCCTTTCATCTGAGAAATCACGCTGGTAGACCTCCGCCATCTTCGTCAGGACTCTTCTTCCGCCAAGCCCCTCTAAAGGAAGAGACGCGGGCGTGCCGGCACCAATACCCTTGAGTGCTTTGAGAAACGCAGGCACGTCAGGGTAGTACTCTTTCTCGATAGAATTCTCTACTGATATTTCGCTGAAGCCAAATTCTGCAAGATTTGTCGCCACAGTTCCCGGCGTAAAGAAAACATGTGATCGATCCTTGCCGGCTGCTTTTTCAGCAATCAGGGCACTGCGGTAAGAACTCTTCAACTCATGCAGAGTACTTTCACCAAACAGGGCGAATAGAAATGTACCACCAGGCACAAGAACCCTTTTTGCCTCAGAGAAAGCTTTCTCAAGCACGGTAAGCCACTGGAACGTTGAGGTCGAAACCACTAGGTCGAATGATCCATCGGCAAAGGGGAGGTTTTCAGCATCTCCTTCAACATAAAAGATCTGTCCCTCATCCTGCAAGGAACCTCTTGCCGCAGTTCCCATACCCGGTGCAAGATCGACCCCTGCAAGGAAAGCGACAGGATAGTGCTTTCGCAAAGACCTGAGAAGCATTCCGGTTCCTGCTCCGACATCAAGTATCCGCCGGGGGGCTTGATAAAGGGACGTTTTCGCGAGGTTCGAAAGAATCCTTTCAATAACCAGCTTCTGAACGATGACGATATCTTCGTATCGACATGCACCCCGATCAAAGGCTTTCCGTACTTTTGATCTTTCAATTTTAACCATAGATATTTTCAAGAAACGTTTCAAGTGTGGAATTAAAATCTCTGGGACGTGAAAACATGGGAGCATGCCCTGCCCCGGCGAGGATAATACAGTGCGCACCGGATATCTGTTCGGCCATGAATCGGGATGCATCAACAGGACAGATCAAATCCCTGTCTCCATGAATCATCAGTGCCGGTTCTCGAACAGAGGAGAGAACAGGACGCATATCTGTTGTTTCAAGGGTCTGCAGAACCGGAACCATAACCTTCACAGAGGGGGGCGGCAGTAAGGGCAGAATATCCTTTTCAAATGCCTCAAACCCGTTTTCGAATTGCTGCTCTTCGGCAAACATTGTACGCAGAAAACTATCCATTGCCTTTTGCGGGTTTCTCTTCAGAAGCAGAGAAAGCGATCTTGGCTCCTTCGGAGGAAGGCCATGGGGATAGTCTGCGGATGAACAGTATTTCGAGGTGCCGGATACCAGTACCAGTGAAGCAAGCCTTTCCCGTACTGCAGGGTAAGCGGCAAGCGAGACAAGAGACCCGAGGGACCAGCCGACAAGGGTCACCTCGGAAAGACACAGTCTGTCGAAAAACAGCGTCAGATCTGCGGCCAGAAGGGCTATGCCATATCCTGAACTGGATGGCATGGAACGGCCGTGGCCCCGTAGATCAAAAACAATACACCGGAAACGAGATGAAAAGTATTCTATTTGGTGCAACCAGATCTGAGAGGAAAGTGACCAGCCGTGAACGAACAGCAAGGGTTTTCCGCAACCGACCTCTTCATAATACAGAGTGGATGAGTCACTGGTTGTGATAAACGGCATCAGATAACCTCGTGTGAATACCTGGAATCATTATCACCGGCCAATTCTCTGCCGGGATAGCCCACCTTAACACTTGCCCGGCACACGGCTTTCACTACTTGCTGCAGGTCAGATATGTTGTGGGTTGCCATAAGAGTGCACCGAAGGCGACTGCCGCCGACGGGAACAGTTGGAGGGCGGATCCCCTGGACAAAAACACCCTCTTCCAGGAGAGCACGAGAAAATTCCATGGTTTTCTGCGCGTCACCCACAAAGACAGGAATTATCTGAGTCTCGCTGCCCAGAGTGTCAAAACCGGCTTCACGGAGGGCATTTCGCAAATACGCAGTATTCTCTGTCAATCGCTGGCGCAGTTCGGCCCCCTCTTTGGAATCCACAATGTCAAAAGCCGCAGATGCAGCGGCCAGAACAGCCGGTGGCAAAGAGGTTGAAAAAACAAATGAACGCGCCTTGTTCACGAGATATTCGATAATCTCGTCAGAGCTCGCTATAAATGCCCCGAATCCTCCAAGAGCCTTGCCCAGTGTGCCCATGGAAATATCGATCTCCGCTGACAGGCCAAGATGCTCTGCCGTGCCGCGCCCGGTAGCCCCCAAGACCCCGGTTCCATGGGCGTCATCCACCATGAGGAGTGCTCCATACTCTTTTTTGATTGCAACCAACTCCGACAGCATAGCCATGTCTCCATCCATGCTATAGACCCCATCTGAAATAATAATTCTGCGGCCGTCCCCTCGATGCTCTGCCAAACGCCGGCGGAGAAAGGCCATGTCGCTGTGAGGATAGCGCACCAGGCGGGCACGTGAAAGAAGACATCCGTCAACAATGCTGGCGTGATTCAATTTGTCCGAATAGAGGGTATCGCCCTTTTGTGCAAGTGCAGGGATAACACCGGTATTCGCGGCATACCCGGAATTAAACAGCAAGGCCCGCTCTGTACCTTTAAAGGAAGCAATTTGCCTTTCGAGCAGTTCATGAAGCTCCATTGTCCCTGAAACGAGACGGGAAGCACCAGTACCGACACCATAGCGCACAACGGCTTGTATCGATGCTTCCTTAAGCGCCGGATGATTCGCCAAACCAAGATAGTTGTTGGAACAAAGGAGGAGAACCTCTTTCCCGTCCACAACCACCCGGGCATTCTGACTCCCCGCAATAGAAGGCATGCATCGGTAGAGTCCCTGGTCTTTCAAAAGACTCAATTCGCGCGCAAAGCAACTCACCTCAGATCGCCCCTCCTCTTGAATAATACCTAGTCTGTCAACCAGCCAATCCATATGGTTGACAGACTAGGGGGTATCATATCCACCTTTGTTTGTAAAAGGAATTTTGTTGCCAGATGCTGCGGGAGTCAGGAGTTTGGCGTGGGGACGTGTCTCCTCTCACCAACCTGTCTGTGGTGATAAATAGCAACTGGCAACTTACTTCTGAGCAGTTTTCTACTACTTGCACTGCCGGTTGCACATATTCTTCAGTCGAAAGAAAAGGACTAGCGCGGGAAGGAACCGCCCACCAAGGTGGCGGTTACACTACCAATCTTAACCTTGGTTTTCATTTTTACCGGGAGGAGCCGCTTATCATCAGTTAACCAGATAAGCATCTCGCCTTTTTTATCGATTATCCCCTCCGACTGCATGAGCGGCTTGATCACAATGGTTTCAAAAGTGCCTAGAGACGTTTTAATCTTCTCTTTCCTGAGCACCTGAACCTCAACATTCCATGTTTTTTTATTATCGAGAATCGTAAGAAAAACTGATTTCCCAACTTCAAGCTTGAGAGTCCTTACAAAGTAAAAGCTGGAAAGGGTATCCAAAGTTGCCGCAGCTATGGGAAGCTCACTTTTTTCCCCATTAAGGTTGTCCTTGTAATAGGCGATTCCTTTAGCATGATTGAACTGAATCTCCCTATCTCTGCGATGACTTCCTTCCCGAGTCTTCATATTGTACGATTTCGACAGACCCAACTTTGATTCTGGTGTTATCGTTAAAATCGACTCAATCCGATCCTCCACGGGAAAAAAAACTGTTATCCAGTCTGCAGAACGGGCAATGGACACAATTTTAATCTCCCCCTTTTCCACGGCAATTTCCTGAGTTGCCGTTCCCGCCTTGATGCCGGTCCAAGTCAGGTCATAGACCAGTTTTTCGGGGAGGGTCAATGCCGAAGCATCCCTGCACAACAGAAACATTGAAAGCCAAAGAAATACGAAAAGCAGCGACCTCAAAGAGTTAATGATTATCCTGTAACTACAAAACGCATTGACACCCATGTAACTTTCTCCTTTTTCTTACCCGGTAAAAATACACTATAAGCAAAATTTGACAGGTTGAATTTGCGAACTTCTTTGCTATAGTTTTAAACGAAATTCGACGATGTCCATCTATAAGGAGATACTTGCATGAAACTCGAAGACGTGAAAAAAGTTGCAAAAGATCGAGGCATACAGATTAAAAACATGAAAAAAGCCGAGATCATACGAGCAATACAGCGGGACGAAAGAAACAACGACTGCTACAACACTGAGTCTTCTGATTCCTGCGGGCAGTTTTCCTGCACCTGGCGTGATGATTGCCGATGACACCTCTCCGCTAGTCTTGCCCGGCAACACTCACCAGTTCAATGACAGTAACCTCCGGGGGCGCCAGAAATCGTATCGGTGGCCCCCAGGTTCCCGTACCTCTGCTCACGTAAAGATAGGGCGCGTTCATAATCCGGGATAAACCGGTTTTTACCGGGTAGAAGAGATACGTTACCAGCCCGAACGGAAAAATCTGTCCTTTATGGATGTGCCCCGAAAGTTGCAGATCGAGCAACCCAACGCTTTGCCTTGCCACAATCGGCCGGTGTTTCAGCATCAAGACGAAACGCCCTTGAGGCACCTTTGTCAGAATAACCTCTTCAGTGTTTTTCCCCAAGCCAAATTTTATGCCGGCAGGATCATTTACACCAATGACAGTAATCACCCCACCCACATCAAGCATTTCTCCCTGGAGTACGGTGAAACCGGCCTGCTTCAAAAAAACCAGAGAGTTCTTTATCCCTGCATAATACTCATGATTACCGGTAACGGCAATCTTTCCAAAAGGAGGATGTACTTTCTCCAGAGCGGCTGACAAAGCCGTCATCCCATCTGTTTGACCGTCCACCAAATCACCGGTCGAAACCAGCAGATCGGGATGCGCTGTTTCAATTTCCTGGATAATTTTCTTCAGCCTTTGTTCTTGCATGATAAGGCCCAAATGAACATCGGAAATCTGAACAATCCTGAAAGACTTCACCGATGGTGGAAGCTTGCTGGTCGGTACCACTACTTTTTCCAGCCTGATAGCCCCAGCTTCGCGATAGCCGTAGCAGGCAATCCCGAGCGAAACGAAAAATGCGCCGAGAAAAGCCTGCCGATGGCTTACAAATATCAATGGTTCTCGATGAAAGACAAACCCAGCACACCAAACCAGGACACGCCCAAGATCGATCAGCAGCATTGTGATGAAAAACAGAAAAAGGAACCCCATCCAGAGATAAGCGGCAAAAGCAAGCGGAACAGCAACAATGCCTAGCCCTTCTTTTTCAAGAAGGCGGACAAACAACGGCGCCAGAACCATTATCAGCATAAAGACAACGAGAGAAAAAGCAGATGGAAATGATAGGGGAAATGCTGAATTCACCTTGCGGTAAGCATAATAATGCATTCCACCATAGAGTGAGAAGAATGTCAGAAAAAACAATGACATAAGCAGCTTTACCCCACCTCAGTCGAGTTCTGAAGGTTGACGATTAACTCGCCCCCTACGCAAAAAAGTAACCATCCGGACCTGCAATCTGTCCATATAGTAGTAGACCACTGGCGTTATGTAAAGTGTCAGCAACTGAGATACGATGAGGCCCCCAACCACCGCCAAACCCAAGGGACGACGTCCCTCGGCGCCTGCTCCGAAACCAATTGCAATAGGCAGCGTTCCCATAAGGGCGGCCATGGTTGTCATCATGATGGGGCGAAAACGTATCAGTGCGCCTTGACAAATGGCGTCCAGTGGCGTTCTCCCTTCCTTTCGCTGTGCCTCGAGCGCAAAGTCGATCATCATGATCGCATTCTTCTTTACAATCCCGATCAGCATTATCACCCCGACAAAGGCATAGACATCAAGGTCTTTATGAAACAGCATGAGCGTGACCAGCGCACCGAAACCCGCTGCGGGAAGCCCGGAAAGGATGGTAAGCGGATGGATAAAACTCTCATAGAGAATTCCGAGAACAATATAAATGACCAGCAGCGCCATAAGAAGGAGCAACCAGAGTCCCTGCAGCGATGACTGAAAAGCCTGTGCCGTCCCCTGAAAACTGGTAGCTATGGTCGACGGCAGGGTCTCGCGGCTCAGTTTCTCCACCAAGGGCACGGCATCCCCCAGAGCAACTCCGGGTTTGAGATTAAACGAAAGGGTAACCGCGGGAAGCTGCCCCAGGTGATTCACCGTGAGCGGTCCCAACCCTTTCGTAGTGGAGGCAATGGTGTTGAGGGGCACGAGTTTTCCGTTGTCGGCTTGAACATAGAGCAGGGAAAGAGCTGCTGGTTCCCGCTGGTATTGCTCAGCCAGTTCCAGGATTACCTGATACTGGTTGTTGGGTGCATAAATTGTCGTTACCTGTCGAGAACCATAGGAAAAATACAAGGCATTCTCAATCTGCTCAACCGAGACACCCAGTGCGGAAGCCTTATCACGGTCAATCTGTACAGTAACCTGGGGACTCTTGATTTGCAGATCGCTGGTAACGTCCTGCAGCTGCGGCAAAGCACGCATCTTCTCTTCAAGTAAGATTGAAGATCTGTACAACTCGTCCTTGTCGGGACTCTGCAGCGTGAACTGGTATTGACTCTTGGTCAACCTCCCGCCTATGCGGATGGCCGGAAGGTTTTGCAGATACATCTTGATTCCCGGCACCGTAGCGAGTTTCGGTTTAAGTTCCTCAATAATTTCGTCGGCGGAAAGCTTTCTTTGGTCAAGTGGCTTCAAGCGCATGAACATGCGGCCGGTATTGCTGGAGGAACTCGCGCCACCTGATCCGACAGTAGACATGAAAGCTTCTATGTTGGGGTCTTGGGCGACAATGTTCGCCAACTGACGCTGGTGTGCCACCATATCATCGAATGAGATCCCCTGGGCGGCCTCGGTAAAAGCGAACAGCTGCCCGGTATCTTCACTGGGCAGGAAACCTTTCGGCATCTTGACGAACAGCCAGCCTGTGACAACCGTCAAGAGCAGAATTACCACCAGAACAACACGGCGACGATTGAGCACTGCATGCAGACTCCGATCGTAAGCGCAATGCATTCGGTTGAAAAAACTCTCCAGTGCCATATAGAGACGGCCATGCCGTTCCTTGGAGGGAGGACGGAGAAAACGACTGCAGAGCATGGGCGTAAACGTAAGGGAAACGAACCCGGAAATCAGGATCGCGATGCTGATGGTAACGGCAAATTCATGCAGAAGGCGGCCCATTATGCCGCCCATGAACAGCACCGGAATAAAAACCGCCACCAGTGACAAGGTCATGGAGATGATAGTAAAACCCACCTCCCTAGATCCCTTCAGTGCGGCTTCCATCACACCTTCACCCTGCTCCATGTGTCGGACGATATTTTCCAGCATAACTATTGCATCGTCCACCACAAACCCGACAGAGAGGGTAAGTGCCATGAGAGAGATGTTATTGATGCTGAAGTTCAAGAGATGCATGGCGGCAAAGGTGCCGATAATGGATAAAGGGAGTGCCAGGCTGGGGATTACTGTTGCTGAAAAGTTGCGCAAAAACAGAAAGATGACCATAACCACCAGACAGATGGTCAGGACCAAGGTAAACTTGACGTCGGCCACTGATGAACGGATCGCCAGGGATCGGTCGAAAAGAATATTGAGATCAATGGATG
>Ga0105099_10000929_pt1 | contig 19220 bp, 17 predicted proteins | sample PPLLak3cmMay2015_2_FD_79138 | JGI IMG/M metagenome (GOLD analysis project Ga0105099, IMG submission 79138) | Freshwater sediment microbial communities from Prairie Pothole Lake near Jamestown, North Dakota, USA - PPLs Lake P8 Core (1) Depth... | ecosystem: Environmental > Aquatic > Freshwater >... | reverse complement strand
CCTCGGTGTTGTAGACTATAAAAATTTCCGTTCTTTTGTGGTTGCTGATATCCCCGGGCTTATCGAAGGCGCCCACGAGGGGGCCGGGCTCGGCTACCGCTTCCTCAAACACGTGGAGAGGAATCGCCTGCTTCTTCATATTCTTGATCTTTCCCTCATGCCGGATCGTGACCCGATCCGTGACTATGAGTCCTTGAACCGCGAACTCCTGCTGTTTGACGAAGAGCTTGCGAAAAAACCGCAGATCGTCGTGGTAAACAAGATGGATCTTCCCCATGTGCGGGAAAATCTCGATGAGATCGCGCCGTACTTTGTCGCAAAGGGGATCAAAGTATTTCCCATTTCTTCCATTACCGGCGAAGGGATTCCCACTCTTCTTGATGAAATAGCGGCCCGTCTCTGGGGCGACTCAGCCGATGGGGCAGATTGTTTGCCTTGATAGAGCTGTCATGATAGTATTTTAGCGTCCCGCGTGGACATTATTCTGACTACTGAGTGATGTTTCTAATCGCTTTGGTATCCCACGAGAGGTGAACTTCTCAGTGCGTACTAAAATACTGGCAAAGATCAAACGGATTGTGATCAAGATAGGAAGCCGGGTGCTCACCGCTGAAAACGGCAGCCTCAATGCAGGGTTCCTGGAATCCCTGGCCCTTGACATAGCGAAGCTTCGCGAAAAAGGCTGCGAGGTCGTGGTGGTCTCTTCCGGGGCAATTGCCGCCGGGATTTGTGAGCTTGGCCTGCAGGAGCGCCCCAAAACCATACCGCAGAAACAAGCTACGGCCGCGGTTGGCCAGTCAAAACTTATTCAGGCGTATGAGGAAGCTTTTTTTCGCCAGGACCTCAAGGTCGCCCAAGTCCTTCTCACCGGTGATGATTTGGCCAATCGTCTGCGTTTTCTGAATGCCCGTGCAACCCTGGACGCCCTTTTTTCCTATGGGGTCGTTCCGGTGATCAACGAGAATGACACGGTAGCCGTGGAAGAGATCAAATTTGGCGACAACGACAATCTCTCTGCCCTGGTTACCAGTCTTGTGGAAGCCAATCTCCTCATCATTTTGAGTGATATTGACGGGTTCTATGACGCTGATCCACGGACCAATCCTGACGCACAGCTGGTACCTCTCGTGCCTGTCATAACGCGAGCCGTGGAACGTGCCGCTTCCGGCAGCGGTTCTTCCGTTGGAACCGGCGGCATGATCACGAAGATTTCCGCCGCAAAGCGGGCAGGCCGTTACGGTGTCTCCACCCTTATCATCAATGGGAAGAAACCGGGAACACTGGCAAAGGCACTTGCCGGAGAAGAGGTCGGGACATTATTTCTTCCCTCCGGAGAGAGTTTGAACCGCCGCAAACACTGGATCGCCTATACTCTCCGCCCCCGGGGGCGGATTATTGTTGATAACGGCGCCCATGAGGCGCTTTCTCGCAACGGCAAGAGTCTTCTTCCGTCCGGTGTCGACCGGGTTGACGGGGATTTCGAGCGAGGGTCGTGCGTCAGGATCTGTGGTCTGGACGAGACAGAATTCGCCCGGGGTATTGTCGACTACTCGCGGCAGGAAATTGAAAAGATTCTTGGATGCAAGAGCTGTAAAATTGAAACGTTACTAGGCTACCGCTACGGAGACGAGATCATTCACCGGGATAACCTGGTTCTTCTCTGAACAACCGCGCTCGTGTTCCGGTAGCAGCTCTAAATTTGTTGAGGAGGAAAACATGACCATAGCCGAGAAAATTCGGACAATCGCGGTTGACGCCCGCCATGCTTCACGTGCCATAGCAAAGCTTTCTTCCACGGCGAAAAATTCTCTTCTGTTGGATATGGCCGCGGCACTTATCGAGAACAGCGAGCATCTTGTTGAGGAAAATATCAAAGATCTCGCGGCAGCGGAGAAAAAAGGCCTCTCGGTTGCCATGCTGGATCGGTTGATGCTCAATGAAAGCCGCATTCAGGCCATGGCCGATGGACTGCGTGAGGTGGCAAACCTTTCTGATCCTGTTGGAGAGGTTACCAAAATGTGGAAACGCCCCAATGGACTCATGGTCGGCAAAATGAGAATTCCCCTTGGTGTGATTGGGATTATTTACGAGGCACGCCCCAATGTCACGGCTGATGCTGCGGCCCTGTGTCTCAAGGCCGGGAATGCCGTGATCCTGCGAGGCGGTTCCGAGGCCATTCATTCCAATGTGGCTATCTCGAGAGTCCTGCGCGAGACAATGGAAAAATCCGGGATCCCTCCTGCGGCTCTCTCCGTGATTCCTTTCGTTGACCGGGAAGGGGTGCTCGAAATGCTCAAGCAGGAAGAATTCATCGATCTTATTATTCCCCGTGGGGGAGAAGGCCTGATCCGCTTTGTCGTCGATCATTCCAAGATCCCGGTAATAAAGCACTATAAAGGGGTGTGCCATGTCTTTTTGGATGCCTCGGCGGATTTTGACATTGCCGAACGCATCATCGTCAATTCCAAAACTCAGCGCCCCGGGGTCTGCAATGCCCTTGAGACGCTGTTGATTCATAAGGATGTGGCGGAACGCTTCATCCCGAGAATATTCGAGACTCTGACGAAACTGGGGGTAGAGATCCGTGGTGACGAAACATTCCGGCAATTCGCTGGAGAGGCAAAGGTGGCAACCGAGGAGGACTGGTACGCGGAGTTCCTCGATCTGATCCTGGCAGCTCGGGTCGTTGACGACTTTGACGACGCAATCGACCACATCAACACCTATGGATCCCTCCATACCGAGGCAATTGTCACTTCCGACTATGGGAATGCACAACGCTTTATCCGTGAAGTCAATTCCGGCGTGGTGATGGTCAATGCCTCCACCCGTTTTTCCGATGGAAATCAGCTGGGTCTCGGTGCGGAGATCGGAATATCGACAACCAAGCTCCATTCCTTCGGTCCTATGGGACTGGAAGATTTGACCACGACAAAATTTATTGTGTATGGAGATGGGCAGGTACGCGGGTAGCAGCTTTTCCGGAAGCATTACGATAGTTCTCTTGAGGAACCATGAAGATTGGAATTTTTGGAGGCACCTTTAACCCGATTCACTTTGCCCATCTCCGGATTGTAGAAGAGATCAGGGAAAGGTTTGCCCTGTCGAAGGTTATTTTTGTTCCTGCGGCAACGCCTCCCCATAAGCCGCTCGCCGATGATCTTTCCTTTGCCGAAAGATTGAAAATGGTTGCCTTGGCGGTTCAGGATAACTCTCATTTCACTGTTTCGGATGTGGAAGGACAGCGGGAGGGGAAATCGTATTCCATCGATACGCTGCGTGTCTTCAGGGAGATGTTTCCCGGTGACGAGTTATTTTTCATTATGGGGAGCGACTCCTTTGCCGACTTCGGATCATGGAAGAACTACTCGGCAATTTTTTCCTGTTGCAACATCGTTACTATTACGCGCCCGGGAACGCGCATCTCTCTGCAGCAGGCTCTGCCGGTTGATATAGCCCATGAGTTCTGTTATCATGAGTCGCAAAACAGGCTTTCCCATCGTTCTGGATACTCCGTCTACAGTATCGAGGGGACCCAGCTCGACATTTCTTCCACCTCCATCCGTTCTCTGCTCCGCCAGGGGAAATCTATCAAGTACCTTCTTCCGGCAACGGTTGAACAATATATCAAACAACAGAGGTTCTATGAGTAGTTCTACGAAAGCAATATTGACATCATTCGAGCGGGCAATTCAGTGCGCGGCCCTCGCCCTTGACAAAAAAGCCCTTGATGTAAAGGTTCTCGATATACAACGTATATCCACCATAGCTGACTATCTTGTTCTGGCAACAGGCTCTTCTGACAAACAGACACAGGCGATAGCAGAATCCGTGCGGCACGGCTTGAAGAAGTTTGGAAAACCCCTTGATATTGAAGGTATGAAAGAGGGGAACTGGGTCGTGATCGATTACGGCGATGTGATTCTTCATGTATTCAAGGAAGACCAGCGCCGCTATTATAACCTGGATGAACTGTGGTCTAATGCGCCGCTGGTCGAGATCCCTTCGGAATACCAGTGGGAACCGGATAGGTCGTGAGACTGAAAGTCCTTTGGGTCGGTAAGACCCAGCAGGATTGGGTGCGGGAAGGGATCGAGGAATATTCCTCCCGTATCAGACGCTATATGCCCTTGGAAGTCCTTGAGGCGAGGGAAGAAAAAGGTGCCGCGGAAGAAACCCTGCGGGAGCGAGAGTGTGACCGGCTGTCGAAGCTGGTGCCGAAAAACGCTCGACTGGTCCTGCTTGATGAAAAGGGGACAGTGATGAGTTCTCCGGAATTCGCCGATTTTCTCGGCAGAAGCCGTGATGCCGCGGTACCCGAACTAGTCTTTGCCGTTGGCGGGGCATACGGTTTTTCTCAGGAGTTCCGTTCACGGGCAGATACAATGATTGCTCTTTCGCGTATGACGTTCACCCATCAGATGGTGCGGGTATTTCTCCTGGAACAATTGTACCGGGGTTTTACCATCCTGAATCGAGAGCCCTATCATCACTGACGGGTTTCTTCTGAACCCGTTTGAGCGCTTGCCCGGCTCATTCCTTCCCGGCGAGGTGATTCCATGTTCCTGAAGTCTTTCTTTCTGTCTATCCTGCTGTTTGCCGTGTATCTCTACTTTTCTTTCCTCAATAAAGAAAATATCACGATTTCCCTGCCCAATGGTGTTTTCGAGACAACTGTTCCGCTTCTGGTTCTTATCTCTTTACTTGCCGGTGCCCTGATTGTTGTTTGCTCCAATCTTGTGGGATTCGGCAAATTGAGACTCCTGAACTGGAGAATAGGACGCCGAACCAGGGGCATCAGGGAATCTGAAGAAAACCTCAGACAGGGGCTTGTGACCCTTCGCGCAGGAGACTTGAAGAGAGCAAGGTTTCTATTGGAGAAGGCCCTGGAAAAAGATCCCTTCAGTGCGCCTGTCTACTCTGCATTGGCGGAACTGGCTGAGCAGGAGGGAAATGTTGACGTAACACTGAAGTATCTCGGCAAGGCACGGGAACTGGATGAGAATAATCTCGAACTGCTTTTCAGGATTGCCTCCGTATTCGAGCTGAAGGGAGATAGCAAAAATGCCGTGGATCTTTACCACCGGATTCTTTCCCTGGATACTTCGAACCGCCGTGCCCTGGCCGGCTTGCGCGATCTCTATCGACGCCAGGGAGCCTGGAGAGAAGCGTTCGAGTTACAGAAAAGCTACCTGAAGCTGATGCCGCCTGAAAGGCAGGCTCCGGAAGCTGAGCGGCTGCTTTTTCTTCGCTACGAGTGTGCAAGGCTCTCTCTTGCCTTGGGCGCCACCGAAAAATCAACCTCTGAACTGAGGGAGATCGTTAGCGAAATCCCTCAGTTCATCCCAGCCAACGTTTCCCTTGCGGAAGCTCTCAAACTGGAAGGCAAAGTTGAGGAGGCTGCGAATCTTCTAAAAAAGGCTTTTCAGGAGCTGCGCCATCCGATCTTTCTCATCAAACTGGAGGATCTGTACTTTTGCCAGGAAGAGCCTGGAACGATTGCGGCACTGGTGAACTTTTATAAGCGGAGTATTCACGATAATCCTCATGATTTAATCCTCCGCCTGTTTTACGGTAAACTCTGCATCCGAATGTTGATGGCTGACGAAGCGCTGATTCACTTGAAAGCCATCGTTGCAAGCGGAGTTGATTTCCCCAGTCTTCACATACTCCTGGCAGAGGCCTATCGGCGCACCGACGACCTTGAGGAAGCAGTCAAAGAATATCGAAAAGCGCTTGGAATAGGGAAAACCCATCGCATCCCCTTCGGTTGCAGGGTGTGTGGACATGAGCAGATCGAATGGACCTCCTGCTGTCCGACCTGCGGCACCTGGGATTCCTTTGCAATGAAAGCCTGTGCCGATCTCGATGCGGCAAAACCCTTTGAAACGGTAGTCTTTCCCGTCTAATCTTTTACGCCGGCCCGCGCACTTCATCGTGGCACCTTCCTGATGTCCTCGGATAGTGCCAGTTCCCTGGAGGAACAATGTCGAAACCGCTGCTTCTGATGATTCTTGACGGCTGGGGTCTCAGCCCACACCGAGAAAACAATGCCATAGCTCTGGCAAATCCGCCGGTCATGGGCAGACTTTGCCGAGAGTATCCGTTTGCGGAATTGCAGGCGTCGGGCATGGCAGTGGGGCTTCCCGAAGGACAGATGGGAAACTCGGAAGTGGGTCATCTCAATATCGGGGCGGGCCGTATCGTTTACCAGGATCTGACCCGGATCACGAAGGCCATTACTGACGGCTCTTTTTTCCGTAATCCCGTCTTGCTGGACTGCCTGAAGAAAACCCGCGCCTCCGGAGGCCGGATTCATCTTGCAGGTCTTGTTTCCGATGGGGGGGTCCACTCCCACAATACGCATCTCTATGCACTCCTCCAGCTCGCCCGCCAGGAAGGAATCAAGGAAGTGTTTGTCCACTGTTTCCTCGATGGCCGCGACACTCCGCCCAAGAGTGCTGCCGAATACATTTTGTCCCTCGAAGAGGAAATGAAAAAAATCGGGGTCGGCCGGATTGCCACCATCATGGGACGTTACTATGTCATGGACAGGGATAATCGCTGGGAAAGGGTTGAGAAGGCGTTTAATGCGATGGCGCTCGGAGAAGGAAATGCTACTGAAACCGCACTAATGGCACTTGAAAAAAATTACGAGCAGGGCATAAATGATGAATTTGTGGTTCCTTCTGTGGTCTGCGACCAGGACGGTCCCGTCGGCACGATCCGGGACGGAGATGGTTTCATCTTCTTTAATTTCAGGTCCGACCGGGCTCGTGAAATAACCAGGACTTTAACGGATTCCGCTTTTACGGGGTTCTCGCCGGTATTCAGGCCAAAGTTTTCCTCTTACGTCTGCATGACGGAATATGATGAGACCTTTGGTCTGCCGGTAGCCTTTGCCCCTGAGGAGCTGAAAAACATTCTTGGTGAGGTGGTCAGCAAAGCAGGCCTCCGTCAGCTGCGGATAGCGGAAACGGAAAAGTATGCCCACGTAACCTTTTTCTTTAACGGAGGGAATGAAGTTCCGTTTCCGGGTGAAGAGCGGATACTTATTCCATCCCCGAAAGAAGTTGCCACCTACGATCTGAAACCGGAAATGAGTGTTTATCAGGTAACGTCGGAACTGGTCGGGCGGTTGGATGAAAAGCGCTTCGATTTCATTGTCTTGAATTTTGCAAACCCTGACATGGTCGGTCATACAGGATTTCTGGAAGCGGTGGAAAAGGCCATATCAGCAGTTGATCAGTGTGTGGGAGTCGTAGTTGACAAGGTCCTTTCTCAGGGAGGAAGCCTGCTTATTACGGCGGATCATGGGAATGCCGAGAGCATGGTTGACGAAAACGGCAATCCCCACACCGCCCATACCTGTAACCCGGTTCCCTTTGTTCTGGTTGGTGATGCGGGAACGGGGCTTCACCTGCGTTCCGGAGTTCTTGCCGATATTGCTCCCACCGTGCTCGATATTCTCGGTATCCCGAAACCGGCGGAGATGACCGGCTCAAGCCTCCTGGTAGGGTAGTTTTCCACTAGTCTGAAATTGATGGTCTCGCAAATTCTCCAAACAGTTCCCTCCCCACTTGCGGGCGTATAGACCGGAGTCAAGGACGGGGGAATGACTTTTTACGAGGCCATCAAAATTGGCGGACAGAATACCCCCTTCCTCTTGACAGATGATGATTCTAACCCCCCGTGGGTGCCCTTGACTGGGGCAGGCACAGGGACCTTCCCCTACAACACCCCGTACTGATCAGCCAACTTTTTTTTCAGCAGCAATACCATATTTCCCGTGATGAACCTCAAGACCGATCCGTCGCATGAGCTCCACGATACGTGTCGGAGGGTTTTCCTTCTTCCATCCCCCATGAAATCTGTCCGCAGCCAGGAGTACTCCTCCCACCTTGAGTCGTTTCGCCAAAGCAGTTATCGCATTCGTCAGCATCTCCTCCCCATGAAGAAAAGGGCCTCCGAGAAGGCCATTACATAGGATAATGTCATAGGGTTTTTCGTCTTGTCTAGGGTGTCGCATGATATTGTCTTGAAAGAAGAGCATGTTACCGGTGGCGTGAGCGGTGAAAAGCGGTTCCGCGAAGGTCCGAAAACGCTTCTGTCTTTCCGGGTCATGAGGAAAGTAACCATGTGCTGCCGTGAAGACTTCCAGTGGTTCCAGGGAACTGCCATGTATCTGTTGCTGGCGTGAAGGGATTCCGCATTTCAGTAACAGCCTGGCAAGGTCATAGGTTCCTTCACCGGCTCCGCAGGCTGCATCAAGACCCCTGACCTCTTCGGAGAGGTTGGTTTTTCTTCGCCTGAGCCAGCTCTCCAGGAAACGTAACTGTTCCGGGTAGCGGAGAAAGCAGCCGCCATGATGATGCGGCAGTAATGTGTTAAAGAGGAAGCCGATTCGGCCAGATTCGTCAGTGCCTAATTTCTTCAGGAGGGTCGCCGGATTGACTGAATCCCGCGAAAGGCGGAGGCGCTGTAGCAAGTCGAGCCAATTTGTTGCTTCTTGAATGGGACTGCTCTCGGCTGATAATGGATAGCGGAGTGCCAGGGAAAAGAAGCTACGGAAGGCAGAGCGTATTTCGGCCATGGGCAGATACTGTTCGGTGCATCCTCGCATCTCACCAGTTATGACAAGACCGGGGGCCCAGAGACCATGGGGGTAGTAGGCGCAGTAGCTCCGGAATCGCTCGTCGAGACGTTCGATATCCCTGTTCAGGGCAGAATCATGAATTTGCCCACGCACGAGCAGGGAGGAAAGGTTTTTTTCGGTCTGGTCGGGTGAAAGGCTGGGGTGGAAGGCTGGTACCATGCTACATTTTTTCATGAAAGTATTGGAGTCTGGAATGGAAAACCGGAACGCTCCATGATTCCCTACAAGGCACCAGATTTCCGCAGGAATAGGGCAATTCCTTCCGCAAGTTTCCGGTAGCCCTTGGCATTCGGGTGAATAAAGTCCGACTTGAGAGAGTCCTTTTTCAGGACATCGCGCATGGTATTCTCCAGGTACGGAAGGGAGAACTCTTCGGCGATCTGGCGGTAGAATTTTGGTGTGGATACGAGCAGATTCGGCTTGGGGACGCCAATCAGCACTACCTGCGAATCCTGTCTCTTCACCATGCGAATCATTTCTTTGAGGTTTTCCGCGGCAGTTTCCTCGCCAAGTCCACGCAGCATGTCATTGGCTCCCAGGCAGAGCAGGACAACTGCAGGGCGGTATTTGTCGAGGAATTGCGGCAGTCGGGCAAGACCTTCCGCGGTGGTTTCTCCCGGAACTCCTGCGTTGATCACGGTCCGGGAGATGAGCTTCTGAAGGACAGCCGGATAACTTTGATCGGGTAACGCTCCCGTGCCATAAGTCAGGCTATCGCCAAAAGCCAGCACAACGGCGCTCGGTGGAAGTTCCTTGAGTCGGGGGGCTGAGTGACAGGCGGCGATCAGCAGGGCCGGGAAAAAACAGTTGAGCAGTATCTTCATGGTATCGATCTCCGGATTGCTTTCATACGCTCACTTAGAAGGCGAAACGGATGCCCCCTTCGAACCAGCGCCGCGGGTTCTGGTAGAAAGAAAAGGCGTACTGGGCTCCGTTGAAAAGATTGTGGGCAGTGAAGAATACTTCTGCTGTTATATCGCCTGAGAGATTGAACTCTTTCGAAAGATTGAGATCCCAGATCAGAGCATCGTATTTCCCCTCTGCTTCGGGAATTGCGTTCCAGTCGATGTAGCGACCCTTGAGGAGTGCCTCGATAATGCGACTGTTGTCGTATTGTACCCCAATCTCATAGGAATAGCGGGGTATGTTTTTTATGACTTCTCCTGTTGTTTTGTCCTTGGCGTTGATGAAGGTAAAGCCGCCGGTGAGCGACAGGTTGTACACTGGTGTGGTTTTTAGCTCTACCTCGACCCCTTCCCGTCGTTGCTTGCCGGCATTGACAATCATGAAGAAACCATCCGGCAAGGAAACTGTGGTCAGGGCATCCGAGACGTCATGGCGGAAATAGGTGGTCTTTAACAGGATGTACTTGAGGGCCGCTGATTCAAAGCCTGCCGAGTATGACCAGACCCTTTCCATTTCCAGGGAGGGATTCGGGAGAGAAAAAAAACCGGATCCGGCCGTGAAGCTCAGTGGTGGGATGCTGAAGCCCCGGGCAATATAGCCCCTGAGAACGGTTGAGTCGGCAATGGTATAGGTGGCGCCCAGGCTTGGGCTCCAGAAGTCACCGTTGGTGCTGGTGTTGTCATAGCGGATGCCAGGGGTTAGGGAAATTTGACCGATTTTCATGGTGTCGTTGACAAAGAGCGCCCATTTGTCGAGGCGTTGGGAACCATTAGTGAATAGCTGCGAATCGGAGGTGCCGAAGTCGAAGTCGCTGCCGAAAACCAAGGTGTGCCATTTCTGCTCCCAGGTGAGTCGAGCGCTACCGCCAAAAGTGCTTTCCTCAGCCTTGGTATTTTGCAGTACCTCGTCGCTGAGGTAGGGGGAAAGCTTGATCTCGGTCTTTGTCTGTAAAGTTCTGAAATTCAGGTCAAGGCTCAGTTCGTCAGTCAGGGTTTGTTTCAGGGAAAGGGTCGAGGAAAAGCGGTTGTCCCGGTTGAACACAGAAAGCCCTATGGGGAAATCATCGTTTGGCGGGATTTCGCCGACCCCACGGGAATCGTTCAGGTAGTCGAGGGTAAGTGTAAGGAGAGACTTGTCCGATGGCTGCCACTGAAACTTGCAATAGAAATTACCGCTTTGCAGCATGCTGTGGGGCTGAAGTCCGTCGGAAAGGAGTCCGCCCCCTGCCAGGTAGTAGCCGAGCGTGCCGACTCTGCCTGAGACTTCTCCCTGGTAATCACTGGTGTTCCTGCTGCCGATTGAGGTGCTTATGGTTCCGCCGAACTCTCGTGACTCATCGGGTGACTTCGTTATTATATTAATGACGCCGCCGAGGGAGGACCCCCAAGAGGAAGATGCCGGACCTTTGATGATTTCAATGCGTTCAATATATTGTACCCGCATGCTGCCAACTTCGGGGCGTCCTTCATTGATGCTGTTCTGCACTACCCCGTCAATGAGGACGGTTACGTGATTGGTGGAAGAGCCTTGGACCGTGAGGTTCGCTGGGCTTCCGGGGCCGGTTGAATTACTCAGGTGAACGCCCGTAACGGTACTGAGAACATCGGCAACTGTATGGGCATTCATTGCTTTAATATCGTTGGCCGTGACGATGGCAATGTTTTCAGCAACCTGGGAAATTGATTTCTCGGCCCTCGTGGCTGAAACAACCAGATCATTGTCCTGATAAAAGAGTTGGAGGATCTCCATCTCTTCGTCAACCTGCGCCAAGGCAGGGGGAGGGAAGGAGAAAAGTCCCAGGCAGAAACAGAGTAACAGAAGGCTTGTTTTTAAAGGATAGATGTGCATAATGAAGGCAGGGTAATTTGACACGTTTATACACTCCCAATCAGAGTCAGCGCTTCAGATGTTCAGCCCTTTCTTCTGTCCTGCTTGTTAAGCAAAGGCCGTAGTTTCCTTCGTTGCAAATCGTTCACATTTAATAGCTTTGAAACATAGCAAAGCATTAACCATTTGTCCATACGAACTGAATCATGATCAAGAAAATACTCCTTATATTCCTACTCATTCTCTTGCATCTTTCTGGTGCCCCGGAGGCTGTCCCTCAGGAAATTCTTGTAGTCCAGAACCACAATATTAAGCCATATGGCGATGCACTTTCCGGCTTTAAGTCGCTGATAAGCAACAAGTTTAGCGGAATCAACTTTACATTTCGCAACAGTAGCGGAACGGCCGAATATCTTGTTGAGAGAAAGCCGGACCTCGTTCTTGCGATAGGGATGGACGCTCTGCAGAAAGTAAAGAATTATTCTGATGTGCCGATAGTATATCTTATGGTACTGAACCCTTCTGCTATCGTTAATGAGGAAAGAAACATCACCGGAGTCAGCATGATTATCTCTCCCGAGAAGCAGTTGGCTGCCATCCATAGAGTTCTTCCCTCCGCACGACGAATCGGACTACTCTTCGACCCGAAAAAAAGCGCGGTATTTGTTAAAAGGGCCCAAATCGTCTCGAAGGAGTCCAAAATAGATCTGCTTGCTAAGGAGGTTAACCATTCCAGATTCGTTCCGACCGCGCTTACTTCCATGAAAGGAGCGATCGACGCATTCTGGATGATTCCGGACACAACGGTTCTAACGCCTGATACGATCGAGTTGCTAATGCTTTATTCTCTGGAAAACAAGATTCCTGTCTGTACTTTCTCAACCAAGTATCTTGAAGTTGGTGCACTTATGTCGCTGGATATTGATGCATTCGAAATGGGCAGGCAGGCGGGGGGACTTGCGGTGAAGATTCTTTCCGGGAAGACGGTGTCAGAAATTCCGCCTGTTGAGGCTGATAGCGCAAAGCTTGTTATTAATCAGTCCGTTGCGCGTAAACTCAAGGTGCCCCTAAATGAAGATCTTCGTGGCAAGGCCAGGTTTTTGAGGTGATGAGAGAATGAAACCATTTCATTACATCAGACAACTGGGCGAAACTTTTGCCGCGAAAATTTTTCTGGTTATCATTTTGTTGATTTTCTTTCTGTCGGTTTCCTTTACTGTTTTTTTTGTTCGGAACCAGTCGAAATCATTGACAGATGTATTAGTCCGTGAAGGCGAGGTCCTTGCAAAATCCTTGGCATATACGGTGCGACTCGGCGTCTTTGCCGAGAATCGCGACTTGTTGAAAGATCCTGTTGACGGTGTCATGTTGAATAACGAAGTGTTGCAGGTTTCAGTTTTTAATTCCAACGGGGAACTATTGGAGGAAAAGCGAAAAGGCGGTGTCGGAACTCGTAATGACGCATTACTTTTACAGGGTAAGGAAAAACAGGATTTTTTCAATCGTCTCAGAAAAGCTGCCGGTACCCAGTACCTCAATCGGGGCTTTGATACTTTGGAGATCTGGGCACCGGTCAGAGCAGGTTCCCGCTATTCCGATGATGAGGCGCTCTTTTATTCCGACAGCTTTTTTGACAACAGAGAGCATACCGTCGGGTTTGTGCAAGTTGTGCTGGACAAGAAAATACTGAGTGATGCCCTTAGAAAGATTCTTGTCAACAGCAGTCTGATAGCGTTTATTTTTCTAGCGATTTCTGTTGGCATCGTTTTTTTTGTTGTCAAGGGGGTTACAAAACCTCTGAATAGACTAACGGAGAGAGTCAGATTAATGGGGAGTGGAACCCCTTTGGGGAAGGTTCCGGTTGAAACTCAAGATGAAATCGGCAAGCTGGCCACAGCGTTCAATACTATGGCGGAATGCCTTCAAAACAGGGAAACGGAAAAAGGTAATCTTGAACAGCAATTGAGACAGGCACACAAGATGGAGGCTATTGGGACTCTGGCAGGAGGTGTTGCCCACGATTTCAATAATATTCTTTCTACCATTGAAGGATATGCCCTGCTTCTCCGGGACAGTATCAAGAAAAAGGGCCATATTCGCAACTATGTTGAACAGATAGTTGCTGGTGTTGAGCGGGCTGCCGATTTGACCCATAGACTTCTTGCTTTCAGCCGAAGTCAGGTTATCAACCAGGCACCCTTGGATCTCAATATGACTATCCGCAACATCAATACGTTGCTAGTAAGACTTGTTGGCGAAAATATTGAATTCCAGATTTTTACCTCGCCGGAAGAACTTGTCGTGCTGGCAGACCAGTTACAGATAGAGCAGACACTCATTAATCTGACAACCAATGCACGGGACTCGATGCCTCATGGGGGAGTTTTGCGTGTGGCAACTGAGTTGGCGATAATTGCTGACAATCCTGAGGAAAGCAGAAGACAACTCCTTCCCGGGCACTATGCAAAACTTGTTTTTGCCGATTCCGGAATAGGAATTGATCCTTCGATAATGGAGAGAATTTATGATCCATTCTTCACTACCAAGGAAGTAGGCAAAGGGACCGGTCTTGGTCTTTCTATGACTTTCGGCATTATTAGACAACATAAGGGCTATATCGAAGTCGACAGTGAACCCGGTCACGGGACGACTTTTTCCATCTTTCTTCCTCTTATAGAATCGGTAGTGGTGCGGAAGAGACTGGAGTCGACAATGCTGCCTGTGGGGAATCGGGAAACAATTCTACTTGCGGAAGATGATAGATTCGTCCGAATGCTGACCAAGCACATACTGACAAAGTACGGGTATCTAGTCGTTGAGTCTGTGGATGGGGACGATGCTATCGAGAAATTTCGAGAAAATTTTGAAACTGTTCAGCTGCTTCTTCTTGATGTAATAATGCCAAAGAAAAATGGTAAACAGGTCTATGAAGCTGCCAGGAGGATTAACCCCGATATCAAGGTTGTCTTTATGAGCGGCCATCCCTATGATGTCATCGCAAAACAAGGTTTTGTTGCCGAAGACATAGTGCTCTTATCGAAGCCATTAACTCCTGGAGAACTACTTGTCAGTGTACGCGAGGTTCTTGATGCTTCCGGTCAAAGCGGACGGGGAGGTGCGTTATCTGGTGAAAATTCGACCGGTTTGGGCAGGGTGGGTTGTGACTGAAGCGCCGAAAAAACATCCATGTCCCGACTGTCTTTGTTGCCAGTGGTGTAGCGACAGCCGGTGCGGGATGTGTCTTCGTCAGAGAGGCTGCACGCGCAAGAAGCTTTCTCTGCAGGAGCAGATAGCTCTCTATGAAAAAATCAATAAATCAGAATCAAGGGAATGAGCCTTGTCCTCCTCTATGATTTTAAGGGCCGTTTAACTTGGTAGTGTGCAAAGAACTTTGAACTGGTAGATTGTTCCGGGTTGTTTTCCTTGGAGTGTTGAAAGAGCGTTTTTTTTCTTCAGGTGATTCGGTCTGGATTTGTTTCGTATTTCGAACTACAATATGTGCCGCTGGATTACCAGCAGATCATTCCGTTACCGGGAGTCATAATCGTGAAAAGAAAGCTGCTGGGAGAAATTTTTGTTGAGAAGGGTCTTATTACCACCAAAACTCTTGAGAGGACACTGGCCCGAGCCAACAGGCTGCACAAAAGATTGGGCACTCTTCTTGAGGAGATGGAATTAATTTCTGGTGACGAGTTGGCCAGTGCACTAGCCGAACAATACGGTTACCGTGTGATTGGGAGTTTTTCACGGCATTCCTATGCCCGTAAGCTCCTTGATTTAATCCCGGTTGATGTGGCTATGCAGAATATGTTGTTCCCGTTGAAGATCGAGGATGGCAAACTTGCCCTGGCTATGGCGGATCCGACGGAAACCAGGATCGTCTCGAATATTGCCGCGAATCAGGGTCTGACAATCATTCCTTTTATAGCAACAAAAAACGATATAAACGCGGCCATTTGCAGGCAATACCTTGGGAAAGATCTGTCAATCCAGCAAGAGAAGACTGTTTTGATTGTGGAGGACGATAACCTGCTTGGTACCATGTGGAGCCACCTTCTGACAAAGGATGGCTATCGGGTTAAGGTTGCCACAGATGGCATGGACGCCTATAAAACGGTGATTTCCGAAATGCCTCAGGTTGTCATTACGGAAAAGGCTGTTCCCAAGCTGGATGCCTATGGCCTTTTTGATGCCCTTCGTAATGTTCCGGAAACACGCCATATCCCAATCATTCTCGTGAGCAAACGTACTGAAACGGAAGAAGAAGCGAGGGCGTTTGAGAAAGGATTTTTCGATTTCATTTTCAAGCCCGTCAATGAGGTGACGCTGAAGACCCGCGTGAAACGGGCCTTTCAGTTCCTGGAGAGAGAATATGGCATGATGTTCTAGTCCTTGAGAGGAGACTCCAGACCAGAGACAATTCCGTTTCGTTAGCCTTTCCCCAGTTCGGTGGACCGAGAGGTCGCCGCATCAACCGCTGTCATCACGATACCGCGAAAGCCTTCCTTTTCAAGAACATGCATGCCGGCAATAGTCGTTCCTCCCGGAGAAGTGACCTTTTCTTTGAGCAGGGCCGTATGCTCCCCCGTCTCCAGTACCATTTTCGCAGAGCCGAAGACAGTCTGGGCAGCAAGCCGGGTTGCAACATCACGGGGTAGACCGTTTTTTACGCCTGCGTCGGAGAGTGCTTCAATAAAGGTGAACACGTAGGCTGGGCCGCTTCCGGACAGGCCGGTAACGGCATCCAGGAGTTTTTCCTGGACAGAGCTGGCTGTTCCAAGAAGATTGAATATCTCCAAGGCAAGCGAGACATCGTAGTGTGTCGCATTTGCTCCCGGGGCGATCGCTGAGGCTGCCTCAAGAACGAGAGCAGGGGTGTTCGGCATCACCCTGATTACCCTGGCTACTTCTGAGAGTTCGGCCTCAATGGTTTTTGTCGGGACGCCTGCCATTATGGAGATAAACAGCTTTCCTTCGGTGGATTTCTTCTTCAGGGCACGTAAAGCTTCCAAGCATGTCTGAGGTTTTACTGAGAGAATTACGATGTCGCCAAACAGCGCAGCTTCGCAATTCTTGCCAGTGGTTCCGATCCCGTAGTGATCTGACAGATATGCTTTCCTTTCATCGATCGGTTCTGCAGCAGTAATGTTGCAGGAAGGCACCCCGCCTGTCAGAAGCCCCTTGATGATGGCTTCAGCCATATTGCCTCCACCTATAAAACCGATCTTCTTTTCCTTCAACATAATAACCTCCCGTTTCCCCTGGCTTTCTTAGGTCGTACTGTTCTCCAGTATGTTGCGTTGCAATTGTACCATGCAGGGTATCACACTTTTTACCTCAATAACAGCAAGCGTAGCCCGCGTTTCTACTTTCTGCAGGGCTCCTGATGGAGAAACATCTGCCTGCCGCACAAAGAATTCCAGGCGTGAGGCGAGGTAGTTCGTTACGTTATGCATGATCCAGCGAGGGCTATTTGAATTATGCCTTGTTTGAGCGCCACTGGCGGGTAAGCACGATGCTTGTCAGAATTCCGCCAACGAATCCGAATGCCATGTTTGTAGCAAGAGAGAGTACAACGGTCATGGTCAGAGACAGAATATTGCTTCTCCCCTGGACATCACGCGCAAATTTAATAAGTTCAAAGCCCACCAGCAGCAACATGACACCTGTAACCGGTTTCGGGAAGGAGGAAAAGAGCCCGGCAACCGATGCCGCGAAGAAAAGCCCGAGAGAGAGCTCAATAACTCCTTCGATGATATTGGTTCCACCTGTCCGCGCACCAAAATAGTATTGACCTGCCAGGCCGCCGGCTCCATGGCACATGGGCATGCCGCCAAAGAAGGGGGGGAACAGATTCATAAGCCCTTGGCTCAAAGAAAGTCTGCGAGGTGATACGGTTCTGTCTGGCCAATAGGCAGATATCAGGCAGGAGGTGGCGATGGTTGCGTTGGTAACGGTGAGTGGAATCTGGGCGAAACCTGCAAGCAGAAGGGTTTGCCAGACCTCTTTGGGGCTGAATGTGGTGAGAGGGGGAAGGGTGAAGTCAGGGCTACTGATAGTTCCCAGTTGATTTTTTGTTGCCATGATGACGATGCCAAGCAGAACGAGGGCAACGGCCGCAGGGATGCGACGGTTGGTCCGAAATCCCAGTCCTGCCAGGAGAGCAATTCCGCCCAAGAGCCAGGATGTTGCGAGCATTTTGCATGCTTGGATTGCCAGGAGGATGCCGAGTGTTACCTGTATACCTCGAACAACTGCGGCGGGGGTCATTCTGGATACACGGGAGGCAATATCTGAGATGGCGAAAAGTAGCCAGATACACGCCATGGAAAAACCTGCGGCATAGACCATGGACGGGCTCCATTGTTGTGCAATGGCCGCTGCAGCAATAACTTTCATTGGTTCGATTGGGATCGGCAGCCGGTAAAAGATTCCCGTAAGTATATTGGCGAGCCCCATCATTACAAGAAGCCCTGCCGGATTGAGGCCGCAGACGGCAAAATAGCCGACCGCCAAGGGAAGGAAAGTCCCCAGGTTGCCTAATGAACCGGAAAATTCCCGAACATTAAATTCGAAAGATGCAATTTTCATTGAATAGTACCAGTGTGTGCTAAGAAGTTCTCCGCGGATCTTTTATCCCTATTTTCCCAGAAGGAAATATTTTGCCAAGGGACTCCCCAGTAGCCTGTTTCGGTGGGCAGCAGAGTTGAAGGCGAATTTTTACTGTCACATAATGGCTGGGATTGCCCCCTCCAGCATGTAATTCTAGCAAGTTTTCATCCGGAAAGGCTCAACAGGGGCTGGGCTGGAACTTCTACGTAGCCTCTCCTAATCCGTCTCCACCCGAGACACGGATTGGGCAACTTGCCGGATTCAGGCGCTTTCCTTTCTGTCGCTGTTGTGCCATGAAGCCGTACGAGAGACTCCGAGAAAGCCCCAGCCCAACGGGGGATCACATTATTATGGCGTTTCCGAATTGAAAACCAATAGTTTCACATCCGGAGTTTTCGGATGGTAACTAACTATAAAAAATGCTTGAATTTTTCGTTGTTTATGATTATATATAACGAAGCTTTTTATCTGTCCCCTGAAGCCAAAATTGATATTTTATAGCATAAATATTGCCAAAGCCCGTATAAATTTAGATTTCGATCATCTAAATTGCGATCGCTCTATTTTGTTTTGCTAGGCAATAGTAACTATCACTTTTTCTGATCAGGAACTTTCTGGTCCTATTGAGAGTATTTAATGCGAAGGCAAGTTGTCACAGATATCAGGGTGCCTAATTCCGTCTGGAAAAAAAAGGTTTCAGACACCCTTTCGGAACTGAACATTATTACGGCCAGTTTTTCTGGAAAAGTTGTCATTTCTTTCAAGGATGGTGGCGTCAGTTATATCGAGAAAACAGAAACATTAAAGTAGGGGCCATGTTTTCTGTCAATAAAGCATTCCATTGAAAACGAGATTAGCTGCTACTCATAGAGTATTCGTGTATGTAGTGCCCACTTCGCCATCCGCAAGCATCGGACTTACCGAAACCCGCATGGATACTGTTTTGGATTAAGCAGTTTTCATGCGGGTTTTTGTTTGTTACCCCATACGGTATAAAATATTACCAGGAGGAATAACTGTGGCTTTGGAAAAGTGTGCTATTTGCGATAAGGAAATTGAAACTGACTATTATCTTAATAAAAAATGCTCCAAATGTGGCTCCTGGTTTTGTTCTGATCATTTGGGCCAGTATAAATGGCAGTGTATGAAGTGTTTAACATATACCTTGAGTAATGTATACGGGTCATAGCGCAATTAGATTCTATGAGTAAAGCGGAGG
>Ga0105099_10000928_pt1 | contig 19224 bp, 20 predicted proteins | sample PPLLak3cmMay2015_2_FD_79138 | JGI IMG/M metagenome (GOLD analysis project Ga0105099, IMG submission 79138) | Freshwater sediment microbial communities from Prairie Pothole Lake near Jamestown, North Dakota, USA - PPLs Lake P8 Core (1) Depth... | ecosystem: Environmental > Aquatic > Freshwater >... | reverse complement strand
TATGGAGGGATGTGGGACTGTGCCCCACTCCCAGTCATCCTCAAGAGATCGCAGTGAAGCAGAATTATACAGCTGGTTTAACTGACCTGCGAAATAGGTGTCGATTTCTAAGGACCTGCCACCCTTGTCACAAACGCAGCAAATACGAAAGTTTGAGGGTGATGGAATGGGCCTGTGTCTTTTGACCAATCTCATTGCGGGAACTCTTTTTGTAAGCCAACTGGACAACATTACCGGCACCGAAGTGATAACCGGCAACCAGATCGGCATTGTATTGGTTATTCTGAGTTTCGCCGAGCAAGCGGGCCAGAAGAAAAAGGTTACGGTCCAACTGATAGTGAATGGTTGAAGAATAGGTGGCGCCATCAAATACTGTATTCTTACCGATCTCCAGTACCTGCCGGGTCCATCCCAATTCTGCTGACCACTCCAGATTGCCGAGGGGCCTCAGGGTGACCTGTGATTCGATGCGAGTTTCCATTCCTGGAGATACACGTGAGAAAGAATCGTCATATAAACACTTCTTTGCTATCACTGCAGCCAGTTCTATTTCTTTGAAAAAACCACCTCGCTCCCAATCCAGCTCCAACACCAGGTCCCATTTATCAAACAACTCAGGGTGCCAATCCAGTTGACCATCCACCCCCACCACCTGATTCTTACTGCGTGAGACACCCAGCATGACTTCAGCACTGAACTGTTCCTGAAACGTGAGCCAGCTGCCAATCATCACGTCGCGCCCCACAGAATTCCCGGAGCTGTCATAATCAAGCCCAGCCATTAACATCAAACTCCACCGTTTTAAGAAACCCTGGTTGTAACGCCAGGCATAACCTATATCGCCGCTCAGGCGCTGATGGTCGGTCTGACCGGTATAACCGGTGCGGATATTGACCTGGGGTTCAATACGTCGAAAACCAGCACTCCATTGCCAGCTGGTGTCCGGTTGATAGAAGGCCTGAATGGTGTGCATGCCGTTATCGCCTTCGTTTTGATTCTGGTTGAATGAAAAAAGATGTTGCCCCCGAATGGAGTAGACATCCTTGAAATTGAAATTGTAGTCAACAGATAAGTTCCTGTTATAGTCTCCTTCTCGCTCCATTCCGGCATAATAGATGCCAATCTGAGAGTTGGTGAAGACATCCTTCTGCACCCGGGCCACCGTGTAGAAAGAGTCAGGTCCGTCAGCTTCATCCTGAATAGCCCCCAAAAATCCGAAAGAGTATGCTCCGGCTTTACCGGTCACCTTGGTGGCCAGATGGGGGCTGGAGATGCGCCGGGAGTAAAACATCTGGGTGCTTGGGCCATAATAGTTGTGTTCAACTGCGACAGAAAAATATTGACTTCCCTCGTTGAAAAAGGGACGATTCTCCTGAAAGAAAAGCTCATAAGGTGAGAGCTGGTAGATGAATGGGTCTGATTCTACCTGCGAAAAATCAGGGCTGGCGGTGATGTCCAGGGTCAGGTTGGAAGCGATGCCATACTTGAGATCCAGTCCATAAGCCAATTTGTCGTTTTTTTCGCTATACCCGTTGGTCTGCCTTGAGGAACGATACCCAAAATATGGAAAGAGCTCCAGGTTGGCACTGGGCTTGATACTGCTCAAACCCTCTATTTTGCCCATTTGCAACAGGAAAGGAATGTCACGTTTCACAATTGACCAATGATCAATTTCATTCGTTCGATGGATGTAGCGTTCGAAGTTTACTGCCCATGTCTGAATTGCAGCCGTTGAAAACCGTAAGGATTTGAAGGGAATGGCAATTTCTGCTACCCAGCCATCCTTTTGTATGGCGGCCGCCGATTTCCAGATGGTTTCATGGGAGTTCTTTTGTACCCCTTTGGGATTGACAGTAAAACTGACACGAGTGCGCTGATCATTGTAAGTATCGAGATAAACGGTAATGGTGTCATTTTTTTCGTAACCATTGCGCGGGGTCAACTCAGCCCAGATCTTCCCCGGTTCGGAATCCTTGAGATGAAATGCAAAATAAATGTTCTTATGATCGTAGGCCATCCAGACCAAGGTCTCCTCAGAAGCTGCGGCGCCATTGTGTGGATCATGTTGCACAAATCCCGACAGGGGAACGATACCCTGCCAGCAAGGATCATTGAGACGACCGTCTATACTCGGTGGGTCCACGATTTTATTTATACTGTGCCTTTTAACTTCAGCATGCAGTCCTTGATTACAATTCAAAATCATACCCAGAACAGACACAGCAATAACGAAATGAATTCTTTTGCCACGAATCATGTTTTCAAAACTCCTTATCTTTTCTAGTCATTACCAATTTAATTAGACTCAGGCACTATTAAAATGATTCCAACAAAAAACATTCACTACTTCACAATAAGAGAGTTCTCTCAATAATCATAGTAAATAGAGCCTGTTTCACAATTCAGAAATGTTAATTTTGCTAAGGTCATGAACTTCGGGATACAATTCTCTATTACGGCCGATATCTCAAAAATGATGTGGGGCATGGGGCACAGCCCCACCCCCAAAAATATCCGAGAGATCGCAGTAACTCAGCAAAGGATCAGTGCCAATCAGGATAATCATAGATAAACGGCTCAGGCTTTTTTGAAATCGATGAAACCGCGCTCGGCATCCGTATGTATCAATTTCACTCGCAGCCTGTGGCCTACCTCAACACCAGCAAATCCGCTATCCAGTCTTCCTTCCACAGGCATATCGAGCAAACGGACCCAAGTTCCTTTGCCTGAGGCACCAGTGACCAGGGCATCAAAACTTTCTCCGATTTTTGATCCGAGCAGCAATGCTGCCGCTGATTTGGTCACCTGTCGTTCCACTTTTTTGGCGGCATTTTCAGCATCGGTGCAATGCCCGGCAAGTTCCTGAAGCTCATCGGCATCGTAGGGCTGTGGTAAACCGGCAATTGCGGCTTTCACAAGACGTTGGGTGATCAGATCAGGAAAACGGCGATTCGGAGCGGTAGAATGGGTGTATTCTTTAACTGCCAGACCAAAATGACCATTTCCGGGGTCGTCCGGAAGCTTGACCACATATTCACCCGGCCCCAGCAGCTTGATGACACTAAGGGAAAGATCCGGAAAACGGAGGGGATCCGCTTTCTGGGCACTCAGTAAAAAATGCTCCAGGGCCTGTGAGTCGGGTTCCTGTGGTAGGCTGGCCCCCATCTCGGCAGCCAGAGAGACAATCCGTTCCCATTTTTTTGGGATACGTACCTCTCTGCGAATTGATATGAACTGTTTGGCCGACAGAGTCCGGGCAACCACACCATTGGCGGCAATCATGAATTCCTCGATGATTTCTTTGGCCCTGTTTTTCTCATCAGCCCTCAGAGCCAAAATTTCTTCTCCAGTAAAAATGGGCCTGGCCTGAGTCGTCTGGAAATCCAGGGCGCCATGCTGATGACGAAGTGCCTTCATTTTTTGTGCCAGTCCGTCCTGAAGTCGGATATTTTCATCCAGACCGTCGACCTGATCAATGGCCACAGGTTTTGGCCCCACGCCATCCAGCCACAAGGCCACAGCATCATAAGCCAGCTTGGCCTGATTGCGGACGACTGCCGAGAACAGATCCGAGTGCTGAAGTGATCCTTCATGGCTGAATGCCATTTCAACAACCATGGCCAGTCGGTCCTTATCGCTGTTGAGCGAGCTGTAATCCGTTGACAGTTTTTCCGGCAGCATGGGAAAAATTTCAGCCGCTGTATATACTGAAGTGGTGTTGTGTCTGGCATGTTCGTCAATGGCAGACCCTTTTTTCACCAAAGCATCCACATCGGCAATGGCCACCAACACTTTGACGGCCCCATCCGGCAAACTCTCAGCAACGGTCAATTGATCCAAATCAAGGGAATCATCGTTGTCAACGGAGCACCATAAAAGGGAACGAAGGTCACGGTGCTGCTTTGTCAGTGCCGCCGGTCCTGTTATAGCCTCAAGTTCGCTTAGTGCCCGGGGAGAAAAATCCGGGAAAAAGCCTCTTTCCAGCATGGCTTGTCTGGCCAATCTCTGGAGGTTCATCCGGTGCCCTTTGCCTTCTGTTTGTTCTTTGTTCATGTCACCACCTGGAGTTTTTTAATCATCCCCAAGTGTACAAGCCGACACACAAAGCGTCAACGGGTCAGCCAAAATTTAATGAAATCCAAGAGGAGGGGCGAAAATCTTTCGCCCACCCTTGAATCAACAAATCGCTACTGCACTGTGGCATTAATGACCAGAACCAGCGCATCGCCTAAGGTATTTCGAATTGATGGACCCGGAGTGTCTATTTTTGAGACCCCGGCAACAATGTATCCTCCCTCCACAAGTTGCATACTCTCGACATACATGAGCTTACGATCAATCACTTGGCGATCTTTCTCTACAAGAACACCAGCAAATTTCTCTCTCAGCATCAACCCTGACCTGACGGTATACTGTTTTTTTTCTCCTGAACAGGTCAGATTTACATCAAAGAGCGAAATCATCAAGTCATCAATACTTGAGTTAAGCTCCAATTCATTATTATCAGAACCATCACTGACAATCAGCGTTGATACCCCATCCAATGTATACGTTTTATAGCCCAAAACTTTCTTCAATTCGGTCAATACACCCTGCAAATCCGGGTGCATTTCAGACTGCTTGGCAAGTTCACTGTTCGAAGCAATGACGGTGAAAATACGGAAGTGGATATTTTTTCTGGGCTGATCCAACTTGGCCAATAAATCTTCAAATGCCTTGAGGTTCTCCTTTCTCAAAGTCACAACTAAAAAAGAACTGCCCCTCTCAAAACCAACCTGATAAACATATGGTTTTATCAAGGCATTAATCGCTTGCGGTGTTGTGTGCCTGAGTTCAAAGGTTTTTGTTATCACGTCAGAATGAGCAGTATTTTTCTTGTCATCCCCATTCTGACCTGCAAAGGCTGCCTGCATCAAAAAAAAGTACAGCACCATCATGACCGATAAAATTGATTTTTTCATGTTACCTCCATTCATATTTTGTCTCAACAAATTTACTCCGGGCACTCTCTTTATAGTCCATTCCCCTTCCTCTTTCTGCTGAGCAGGTCAAAATCCTCAAGCTGAGTCCAGACTATGGTAATGTTTTTATCGGGGATATTCATAATTATATCAAGCTGACGGGGTTTGCTTACACTGTTTTCTGGTGAATAAGATGGAACTATTGGAGCAAGCCTTTTTCCAGATGGCACAGTTATTGGCATCTTGGGAACAGTTATAGCCAAAGCCGGGGGGGCAATGAATGGATTCTGAACCTTTGGAAACTTCGCCAAATTAATCATCTCTGTGGAATCCGTTCTGAAAAGTGGCATCAGCAGGATCACCCCCAGGATAAGCGCCGCCGCAATCGCAGCCCACTTCCCCAAAACACCAGATTTGGTTTTGTTATCTTTCAATTGTTTCCCAGCCGCCATTCTCTGATTAAGTTCCTGATCAAGGCTTTTGGGTAACTCCGGGCTCCAGGCTTGAATCCCCCGCCGGATCCGTTCATCCAGCCATTTATCTTGTTCTTTCATGGTTTTTCTCCCAGCCGCACTTTAACAGCCTTACGAATGCGATTCAGGATAAACTTCACATGCCCACCTGAGCGATTGGTCATCATCGCGATTTCTTCAACGTTAAATCCATCCTGATAGTACAGAAAAAACACTTCCCGCCATGCATTTTTCAGCTCCATGGCCAGTTCATGAAGGCGCCGCACTTCTTCAATAAGCAGCGGATCTGTTTCATTTACGACATCCTTTAAACAGATATCTTCCGGCAACGCCATACTCATGCTGGAAAGCGACTTGTACTGCTTTTTCAGTTCGTTGTGCGCAATGGAATAGAGCCAGCTTCGGAAAGGGTGGTCAGCATGGTATCCTGAAAAATAACGTAAAGCCCTGATAACAGACTCTTGAAAAATATCATCGGCATCTTCGGAGTAGTTCAGACTTTTTTTTATGAATGCATAAAGGCTTTGTCGATGCGGAACAAACAGATCCCAGAAGCTCTGGCTGACTTCTCCCTGTCTTTGATCAGTTGTTTCATCCGGCATCTGCATACCCATTATATCTGAGGAGTTACAAAAGGGTTTGCTTTTTTTTTCTGTTCCGTTTAAAAATAGTCTGGAAGAAAAAACATGTCAAAATTTGGTGCCAAATGGGTATTTGAATTGGAAGAAGACTTTGAATTTGATTTAACCCCCTTCGGCTATGAAGACACTGGTGGACCATACGATTACCTGGACAGCAAAGGTCAATGCCGTCTGACCATCCATGTCGATGGTCGGGCCATCATTCATAAAGGATACGCCTGGGATGGTTGTACTCCCAAGTTCCAGCTTTTTGATATCCTGCTTGGCATACCAGACGGAGTCATCCACACACAGACCAAGAGACCCAAATGCTATTACGCATCTCTGGTTCACGATGTACTGTATCAGTTTCTGGGCTGTGACTTGCCAATTAACCGTGCTGATGCAGACCATCTTTTCCTGTTTTACCTGAGTCGTGATCATTTCATTTTGCGCAGTATCTACTTCTGGGCAGTGCGCCTGTTCGGAGGCATCTTTCTACGCTGTTTCACCCGTTGGAAACGGGATTACCGGAATCAGAGGAAAGAAGCGGTTTCATTTTTTGTCCGATAACGATACACTTGGCGTTTGCAACATACAGAAGTGTTCAACGGTTAAGGAATCGGATTTCACACGCTTTCCTTTTGCAGGCAAGATCGATGCAGAGTTTTAAAAAAGTCCGTCCAGCCCGGGGAATATGGCATTTATTTTGCTAATATTATTCAAGCTCCAGGAGGAAAAATGAAGAGAATCGCTATGGCATTGCTCATTGCAATCGCTGCAGTATGGACACCTTTACATAGTCAGACAAAAGGAACCCGGATCCCGTTTGGATCAGATAAAATCCTGGTTACCGGACATTCCCAATACCTGGGGTATTTGAACGCTTACCTCAATCTGTCAAAAAACGGAACCGCTCTGCCTGGACAAAAACTATATCTGGATACTCTTTTGTTGAATGACCAGGGAGGGGGCCTCTATACCGGTGGTACGCCCCATGCCTACGATGTTAAAAGGAGGGGAACAATAAGCATCAAACTGATGCCCAAAGGCACACTGCTTCCGGCATCACGATTTCCCAAAGAAATAGTACTGGGCACATATACCATCAAGAACTATATTGAATGGATTTTCCCTCTTCCGGAAGCAGTCATTTCTCTCGGCAGGCCCATAATGAGAAGCATAAGATTCCGCTGGAATTATACGGGCACCACACAAAACACCAAAGTCACGGTAAAAAACTTCACCACCAATACAGAAATATTCACCCAAAATATTGTGGCCGAAGAGATTGATATCCCCGTTCATCTGTTTGTCAGAGGAAACAAATACCGATTTGATCTTGAAGTAATCGGTCCCATGGGGCAATTCAAACTGACCGATGCCACTGCCCCAGGTTCAAAAATTGACTTTTATTACTGGGATCACCTGTACTTTTATATCAAATAATCCCAACTGATTTATACACCTTGTTTGTATTGCTTCATCACAAGCAATATTGTAAATTTTTAATTTCAAAAGTACTGTTTATTTATGAAAAAAAAAGCTTTGGCCACATTCTTGATTTCATTATCCCTTTGCTACTTGATAAGGGCTCAGGCAGTGGAAGATTTGGACCTGACCATCCCTCAGTTGGAAAACCGCTTGTTGGAATGGGTCAACAAAGAGCGTCAGAGAAGTGGATTGAACAGTTTGAAGATTGATCCCATCCTATCAGTGATCGCCCGCAATCACAGCAGCAAAATGGCCAGTGAAAAAACGTTGAGTCATACCTTCACCTCATATGCCTCATTAAGCTCTCGCGTGGCTGATGCCGGACTTTATTTTAACGCCTTGGCTGAAAATGTTGCCCGTGGGGACACCTTTGTCATGCGCATAGTCCATAAAGCCCTGATGGATAGTCCGGGACACCGGAGAAACATACTGTCCAATGAATTCAGCAGTATCGGTATCGGTATCATATATGATAATGAATTCTATTACACCACACAGATTTTTGCCCACGTGGTAACTCCAAAAGCACCAAAATATATTGAGAATACGCTTTTGGTGTCACTAAAAAAGAAGTTGCCATCAGAGTACCAGGATCCCATTGCAGATGTCCCTGAAATTCAGGAACTGTGTCGTAATCGTGCAACACAGTTCCTGGCGGGTAATCCCGATCCGAATTTGCCAAACACCTGGATATGGGGAAAAGCCGAACTGGTCAGCCACACATTCAGTGAAAATTATCAAGTCATACCCAAATTGATGGAAGAAATTACAAGATGTCCAGCCACTTGGGTTCTTGGAGTTCACTTTGCCCGGACAACTCTTAACCCTGGGGGGTGTTATGCGGTCTGTTTAGTCAAATTTCCAAACCTTATCCATAGTCACGATATGGAAAAAAAAATGTTTGATCAGCTGAACTCTGAACGCGTTCAAGTTGGGCACAGAAGTACCATATGGTTCGAACCTTTGGCCAAGGGTGCTGAGAAGCTTGCCCACTCCTACATAAACAAAAAATCAATGCCAAGCCTGAAGAAAAAATACCGTTTTTCTTTTACTTACGAAACTCATGAAATTAATATCATTCCAGAACGAGTCTTCCGGGGTATTAACCGGAAAACTTTGAAAACAATGGGCATTAATATCCTTTATCCCCTGACTCATCGCCCTTTTAAAAACACATTGATTGTCGCCATTGTGGCCAATTGATGGTTTTTTTACTATTTTAGCCAGTTCTGATAAAATTGGATTCTGAACCGCAATGCCAAATCAGAATGATCTGATAAGGAGACAATAAAATGATCAGAAAAATCAGCGACTTTCTGGATACCTTGCAATCGGAACGTGAAAAAACAATAACCATCTTTAAAGCCGTTGATGAAAGTAAAAAGAGTATTCAACTTAATCCAAATATACGTTCTCTGGAACGGTTGGCCTGGCATATCAGCCAAACAGTCACCGAAATGCCCCATCAATCCGGACTGCTCGATGAAGATACTTTAAAAGACAAACCAATTCCGGCCACATTCGCCGAAATAATCAGTACCTACGAACAGCACAGCAAGACCCTCACCGAGGTGATCACCGCCCAATGGCATGATAAAGATCTTGAAAAAGAAGTCGATATGTACGGAGAAAAATGGCCCAATGGCAAGACATTGGAAGTCCTTATCTTTCATGAGATTCATCATCGGGCTGAAATGGTTGCCCTGATGCGTGTTCTGGACATGAAAGTTCCCGGCATATATGGACCCAGTAAAGAGGATTGGAGCAAATACGGTTTACCGGAAATGGTGTGAAAAGAATTCTCACTTAAATATCGAGAATGTTCACAACAATTCTTGCATCCATAACCAAAGAAATGGTATATATTACCAAAATACAACTAATGAAACCTTGAATTATTAAAGTTGTTTTTGATAAATGACTGCATTCAGAGCTCTTTGACAAATAATGCTTAAGACCGAAGCCTTCGGGCAAGCGCTCATTCATCTGATACCTCACGGTTTATGTGGGAATCTGGCTCAATCATCTTATTTTTACAAAAAAAATGTTTAACCTTCAAAACCATACGATTTAAGAGAGGAAAAAATGAGTCAAACTCAAAAAAAGTCTCTGCGGGATTCAGCCTCAATACGCTGGACCGCATTAGGTGTTGTTGCTTTAACTATGTTCTGTGCCTACTACCTAGAAAAAGCCATATCGGCAATTAAACCGTCTTTAGTCGACAACCTGGGTTGGACCAGCACCCAATTCGGTTTCTTGAGAAATTCTTACATGTGGTTGAATGTTTTTGCAGGCATGCTGGTTATCGGCGGAATTATCCTGGATAAAAAAGGCGTCCGCTTCACCGGCGTCCTCAGCGCCTTGATCATGGTCTTTGGCAGCGGAACCATCTGGTTTGCTTTGGTGAATAATTTTTCCGTCTCAACTCAAGTCTGGGTAGCCGCCATCGGTTTCTCTGTCTTCTGCGTTGGCTCAGAGGTGGCGGGTATTACCGTCTCCAAAGTGATCGTCAAATGGTTCAAAGGTAAGGAATTGGCCCTGGCCATGGGGCTTCAACTGGCCATGGCCCGCTTGGGAACCGCTTTGGCTTTGGCTTTCGGCTTGCCCATTGCCCTCAAATGGGGTGTGGCTTCTCCGATTTTTATCGGCACGATTGCACTGGGATTTGGCTGTTTGGCCTTTATTCTGTACACCAGAATGGATAAAAAACTGGATGCCAGTGAACCACCCAAAGAAACTGCCAAAGCTGAAGAAGGTTTTAAGTTTTCTGACATTCTTGATATTTTAAAGAACCAGGGGTTCTGGCTCATTGCCACTCTTTGTTTGCTTTTTTATTCAGCAGTTTTCCCCTTCCTGGATTTTGCAGTGGATTTTATGATCCAAAAGTATCATGTTGATCCCAAAATGGCTGGTTATATTCCCGCCTTGCTCCCCATAGGAAACATCCTGCTTACCCCGGTTTTTGGTTCCATTTTTGACCGTAAGGGCAAGGGCGCCACCATAATGACCATCGGTGCCGTTTTGCTCATCGTTGTTCACATCATTTTCGCAATTCCGGCCCTGAGTCATTGGGGATTTGCCGTAGTTGCTGTGTTGCTCTTGGGAATCGCCTTCTCACTGGTCCCCTCAGCCATGTGGCCTTCTGTGGCTAAGTTGATACCAGAAAAACAATTGGGAACCGCCTTTTCTCTGATTTTTTTCATCCAGAACATCGGCCTGGGCATGGTTCCCCTGCTTATCGGCTGGGTTTTGGATACTTATTGCGTTACCAGTGTTCCTGGGGCAAATAAGATCACCTTTAACTATACTTTGCCGATGCTGATCTTTTTGGTTTTTGGAATTTTATCACTGGTTGTCGCATATTTGCTGAAATCCACTGATAAAAAGAAAGGGTACGGCCTGGAACAACCCAATAAAGCATAGATCCGAAACACTTGAAGCTGACGCCCTCAATACGCTGTCAGAAAGACAAATTTCTTCGCCCAACAGATTGGGCTTTGATAAAATGTTCAAAGGGCTTCATTTTGGGAACCCGAAATAGGAAGGATTCATGCAAAGAGGATTGTTTGACCAGCAGAATACAGCCAGAATACTGTATTATAGCCATCTCAATAATCTGGACATCCCTGCCGCCCTGTCGCAATTGGCCCTGTTTGAATTTGAAAAGACAGAGTACATCAAGACAGAGGCCCTGCAAAAGCTGCACCAGGCCATTGTGCCCCTCAAGGAAGGGACCTGTACACAATTGGCCGATTTCCTTGAGAACGACCTTGGCCAATATCTGACAGGGGCCCTCCAGGAAGATGAGCCCTGGATCAGGAAAGGACTGACAACTCAGATCATTCAGCGGTATGACGCTTCTACTACAAGGTACTTTTCAGCAGTTCTTCATCCCGCCGAGCTATTGACCCGTATGGAAATGTACAAAGAGAGCAATGACCTGATCTTCCAGGCCATCCATGATCATGGAGAGGACGCCTGGCTACGCCAACTGCAAAGCGTAAACTTCCATCAGCTGGGACAAGAGAAAAAGGCCCGTCAGTTCCTGACCATGGCCCTTTTTTTTGACCCCATTTCTTGCAGAGAAGAGTGGCTCATTGATGAAGCAGTCAAAGAGACCTGGGAATCTGTCATTACCAACAAGAGCGATGCAAAAGCCAAAGTGGAACTGGCTTACCAGCTGTGGAGAAAAAAAATCATCGTCCTTGAAACAAACAACCCGATCTATATTGATGCCCTGAAGTCTGCTGTCCAAACCCAACCATCCGATAACGCCAGAGACCAACACGATCCTGTTCGTTTCCTTCAGCTGATGGTGATGGCTGAATGGCATCGGATCAATGATGAAGACATCTTAGCCATCACCCGAATCAGGCAACAAATGAAGGCCCTTGATCCCCTCTTGTTCAGCGACTACATGGCCCAGTTGGTGTAACACTTTTCTTTAAACAAAGGCAGTTGCAAAATTCAGAAATGTTGACTTTATAAAGAACATAGACCTCTGAAACATTTCTATTTTACGGCCGATATCTCGGGAATTTTGCGGAGATGTGGGGCACAGCCCACCCCCAAAAAAACCGAAAGATCCCTGTAATTCAGAATAATTAAACTGGCTGAACATTTTTTATTTTGCTTTTCTGAACAATAACCTGAAGGGTTTTTGCAGCATAACCAGCATATCCCAGACAGGTTTCAAGAAGATTTTCAGAGCAGCCAGGATAAGCGCCAGTACCAGAAGTGAAAAGAGGATTAAGATCGGGTAATAGAAAAATGACAAGACTGGATTTTCCTTAATTTTATCGGCTATCTGATCCCAGATACCCGCAATGGCAGCAGCCGGAATAGTTGCAGCCATGAACCCGATTTGTTTGGAATGTTTGGCCAGGGCTTCCGGGTTCATATAATAATAAACAGCCATGGCGCCAATCAATGATTTGACAGGGTGTTTCCTGACGATGGAAAACAGAGCCAAAACTGATTTTCTGGCAATTTTGCCTGATGCGGCCAAGATGGGTAAGGCCCCTTTTTTCATAACGCCTGCCCCAGCTGTCAGTGCCCGGCCGACTGGTTGCGCTGCCTTGAGGCCTTTGGCTGTGGACAAAGCCTTGATGGATGTAGCCGTTATAGCGGCAATCGTCACCGCATCAAAGGCAGCCCAGCCCCATTCTCCGGCCGTAACACTGCGTCCGGCACTCAGATCACGGATTACTGCGACAATAGATCCCCCAGGAATGTAGTGCCACCAGGTACTCCTGGGACGACCTTCTTCATCAACATATTTGTTGATATTTTTTGGGTTCTTGGCTATATAGGCCAACTCCTTATCACCACCCGCAGCCAGAGCAGGTATCAGTAATGCCCCATGTTCACGTAACAACTTCTTGAACAGGGCATCACTTTGGTAGTGGTTTAAAAATTTTGAGGCCACATTTCTCCGTTCAGGCTTTTTTTCCTGTTCATTATCGAAACGGAGTAAAGCATCAATTGACGCCTTCAGCACTTTGTCTTCTGAGGAATAGTGTAATCTGAGAATGTTTGGCAATTCTGTCCCGGAATATCGGGTCATTATCGAAAATGAAGCCAGTTTCTGAGGCGATTCATCTTGTGTTACAAGCCAATATATTGACGGGTCAAAACATGCCCAGTCAAAAAGGGTCATCGTCATACCATTTTCAGCCGCGTTCGCACCCAAGGACTGCATCCTTAATAAATCTTCTGCCCATTTCGCATCTGCTTTCATCGCTTCCCGGGCTGTTTCTGAGTTGAGTTTTAAAAAGTGAACTGCACTCCTCTCACTGAAGCCCTGGCTTATCAAGTACTTCACCAGATCACGATTTAAAACAAAAGACCATGCATATTCATCATCAAAAGCAGGATCTGCGATTATTTCTTTAATCCGTGGCTGGGCTTCTACGAAACGACCCATAAAATGATTCCATTCCAGAGGGTTGACCAAAGTCAATAATGGCGTCAACAAAGGCTGATTTTGTCTGAATTCATTCCTGTAACGGGGGTGTAACTGATAGACAATCATCAGATATGAAGGGTCATGGGCCATATTTTTGTACTCAGCCACACTGAGTTTCCTGAGTTCTTGCAACAGTTTTTCACCATATTGCGGATCCAAAGTGGCGAAGGTTTCAAATAAACTCGAAGTCTTTTGTATGAACCCCAAGGCAGTCACTTTGTCCAGTTTTTCCCTGCTCCCCTTAAAGGCCAGTGCCGGCACCAAAACAGTATAGTCCGGCCCCTTGTCATTGAGGGCTTTGATACCGGACCAACCGGATTGATGGGCAGCAAACAAAGATTCCAGCGGATATTGCTTAACAGTTGCTCTTAACAGTTTTCTCTGTTCAGCAGTTTCTGGTTTGAGCCTCTCCTTTAACATATCAGTCACTAACAACTCAGTTGGTCTGATCCAACTGGTGAGTGACTCTTTGACCAAGACCCACAAAGCGATTACTATGGCGCAAACAGCAACAAACTTGGCTATTTGTTTGACCATTTATTCTCCTTAGACAGTTCGAAATCCATGTAAAACTTGATTACTTTTTGGCTGAAATGTCTACGGTCGCCACTTCAACCATCTCTTTGGCCTCTTCCAGGCGCAGCAGGACTGTCCGTTTCTGCTGACTGGGGCGGCCGAAGTGAGTAAAGATATCCACCATCACCGTCACCGGCCCCAGCAGACGTTGACTGCTGGATCCATAGTATTTCACTTTGATTTTATAGTTCCCGTTGACGGCTTTTCGGACCACAAACTCTTCAGGACCATACCCTTGGGTGAAATCATTGGATACCAAACCACCCGAGCTGGACAATTTATGGCTGTAATAAACCTCCTCTCCAGTGGGTTCCACTACGTGTAAATCAATATCTGTGGCATCTGCATCCCATGTAAGAACGAGTCGCAAATCGATATCCATGAGCTGAATAAATGCCGGAGATACCGGCAGATCTTTCACCTTTTCGCTATTGGCCCGACGAATAATATTGTTGATTTCCATTAAGGCAATAATCTCAATGCCGTTGAAGCGATCCCAATCCTTGAAAACAACCTGATTGAGCAGGCTCACAGCCCGTCGATATTCCTTCTGGTCTGCCAGAACCAGAGCCAGATCCCGACATGATTGCGGCTCTTCGGGCCTGAGTTTCAGAACCCGTTCATAGAAAATACGGGCCAGATTCAACTCCTTCTGCAGTGCCAGACGACCAGCCAGAATCCGTAAAAGTGCTGTGTCTTCCAGCCTCATTTCGGCCAAATTGGAGAGAATCTGTAAAGCCAGCGACTTCTTCTCCCGGCCATAAAAGAAATCGGCACAATCCACAAAAAAAGATGGAGAAGAACCATATTGTTTGCGTTGGCTAAGATAGACCGACAGGAGATCTTCCTTTGCTGCGCCCTTCAGGCTTTCCAGATAAGGCGTTTGGGGATCAAACGGTTTAATATCCACCTTCACAATCCGTCCTTCCCGATCTCTGATATCTTTCTTCATTTTCCCGTTGCTGACTGCCTCTTCTGGCAATGCCTCCCTGTCGGCAACAGAGCTAGCCATTGCAGGTGAGGGCGGTGCTGTACCAACGCGAACATCACCCAGAGCCTGAGGGGCAACAGCCTCTTCAGCTGTTTCAAGGGTTCGCTCCCCTTTCCGTTGCTCCGGTTTGGGTTTTGGCAATTGACTGAAGTCTGTGTTGAACCAGGCCAGACGTTCACGCCACATGGCCATTACCTGATCTATTTTTGACTTTTCCCGTTCTTTGCGACGATTTTCCACCATTTCCAGCTGTCTTTTGTATTGATCACGCATCTGTGGCCGGGATTCGGGTGGCATGATGTGGTATTTTATGTATTGGTCGAGACGCTCCAGAACGATCAGAGAAGTCTCTGGGGTAACCAATCCATATCGTTTACCGGTTTCCAAAAGTTCTGAACTGTTTTTTTCTTGCTGCAGCATCAACTCCTCAATCTTTTTCAGTGCCCAGAAGCTTTCAAGCAGATTGCCCTCCGGTACCGACTCCCCCAAAACATCCAGATCAGTTTGTTGCCCTCTGATTCCCTTGCTGCCGTAGGTGATCCCCAAGTGTCCTGTTTCAGCAGACAATTGACCACAAATAATCAAATGATCTGACACGGTTTTGGATATTGAGGGGTAGACTTGACTGATTCCGTTTGACTCCCTGGTCAGACCAAGATATTTAAAGGCGGGTCGACCAATACGCGCTACCGCCTCTTGGGCACTCTCCTTACCAAGATGGATCAGTTCACCTCCGCTTTGAGCCGATATCCAGCTTAAGCTGGAGAAATCAGACTCGTTAGATAGGGCAATGGTGTAAAGTGGAGCCACTTTGTAATGACCCTTTACAGGTTCGAAATTTCCCAAGCCATCGCTGAACAGAAAAGCCAGATCTGCTTTGGATGTAAACTCAGCTAAAGCGGACAGATTGGTGCCACCATCATAGTAGACTGTTTTAAGACGCTTGATCAGTTCTTCAGCATCCGCCCCGACAGTCAGCATCTGTGCATCAAACAAGCGATGACGCAAGAGGACCAAGTGCACAGTTATTATCCCCTTTTGGGCCAAAAACCAAGTGCGCAAGAATTCATATTCAGCCTCATGATCCATTTCAGCTCTGGAGCCAGAGACATCCCAAAAAAGGGTTATTTGACGGATTTTTTTTGCCCCTACCAACACCTTGGGCTGAACCGGTCGATCCCAGGCATAGAAATAACTCTGCCCTTTGGCTGTCTTTTGCACAAAGACCTTCTGGCGACCAAAATCCGGTAACTCAATGATAAAGTCTCCTTTCAAGATGAAATTTTCAACGGATGCTTCAGCCCGAAATGAATGGTGCCAATTGACAAACTGCACGGTTTTCATAGAGGATTGAGCCAGTTTTGGTGTAATTTTATCTCCCAGTACATCCGCCCTGAAAGAGAATTTTTTTACTGCATAGGGTAAAGAAAGAGGTAAGCGAAAACAGGCAGACTCCCCTCTGAACTCCAGTTCACTGAGGTAGCGAACCATGATAATGCGTCGCCCCTTGGGGGGCAAAGGGTACACTCTCGTCCGGAAATGATTACCAGCAATCTGCTCTATAATCCCCGGATCGATGCCACGTCGGACTTCAGTCTCAAATACCTGGCGGGCCTTTTCTTTTTCCACAGCCACACCATCGACCAAGAGTCCATCGACATCCAGGGCATAGCCAGTAACTGTCGCCCCCTGAGGCAGAGGAAAAGTCAGTTCACCTTCCATGACCCGATTATGGGGGTTGTAAAAGGTCATCGTCAGACGGGTTTCAGAAATAAGCCCCAGGATTTCAACCCCAACTGTCAGCTCTTCCAACACCATTTCAGATGCCGTATTGTCCGCCTCAACTTTCAATACAGGAGTAATATTTTGAGAAAAGAATGCTGTGCACAACACGAGTAGCCCAAGCACTATATTCATCTTTCGTAAGCAGTTCATCGTTCACCTCTCATTTGCTTCATATAATTGCAAACGAACGATTTGACAATTCGTAACCTGATTACCTAAAGGAATTTGCCTGACTGGATCAATAATTCATTTGAGGTTCCTCCGCATGAACCGGTCACAAAGCAGTGCCCTGGATCGGAATAGTCAAATTCACGCAACCTGATCGATCTTCTTTTATGCAATCCAGGATTGAATGTCATTATATTTGTACACCCAACACTGCAAATAACCGGTGCAAATTGAGCGCAGCGGAATTTGCATCCGGGTTAATTTGCCTTGTTATGCACTACTCCTCAAACACTTCATATTCTAATTTAAAACTTGGCGTATGCACCAAAATCAAGATAGCTTCATTCGAACCGATATTCGTGTAACGAAACCGATGTCCTTTGGGGATGATGCATACATCACCTGATGAAAGGCTGTTTGATTCTTCATTTACGATGAAATTTACATTTCCCTTGCAAATATAATAGTATTTGTCTGAACGATTTGACCAAGATAACTTGTGGCTGACACCTATAGGAACTGTAATCTCAGCAAACGAGGAGCTATTTTCTTGCCCTGCTGTATAATCGACAATCTTAAGTTTATCAAATTCGATTGGTTCTATTTCTTCGTGTTGAATAATCATATCTTCTCCAATGCATAACGTTCCCGCTCACCCGCCACGTGGAGCGTGGTCGGTGTGCAGCGGGTTTGTTGGGGTTCTTGTTTATTGTTTCTCTCTTGATTTGAGCATTTCAATGATTTTTCGAGGATCTCGGGCACAGTGAAATAAGCCAAAAACGATGATCAAATCATCTTCAATCAGGAAATAAATTGAATAGGGGAATCGTTTGAGAAGTCTCCGTCGAAAATCACCATATACTTTCCGATAGATCATTGGATTTCGAGCGATTTCAGATGAGAAGGCATAAAAGATTCTCAAGAAATCTTCACCCAAACCCCTGGCTTTTGATTCATACCAATGATATCCATCTAAAACATCTCCCTCGATTTCCGGAGCAAACAGTAGACGAAAATTCATTTCAATTTGGTGATCTTATTCTGTAATTCTTGGAGTGTCAGAACATGATTTGGATTTTTTCTATAATTCTGAAGTCTGGTATCCAATTCTCTTTGGTGCGAAACGGGTACGTTTATCTCTTCGTCATCCATAGAAATTTCATCCCATAATTCTTCTATCAATAAAATTTTTTCTGCTTTGCTTAGTGCGGCTATTTGCGGAATTTCTGCCGTTCTCATTCTTTTCTCCTTTAACAACTAAATACATTTTTCTTGGCCAAATGTCTATATCATTCGATGAATTTTGTTTTGATTTTTACCCCAACGTTTCTGCTCACCCGCCACGTGGAGCGTGGTCGGTGTGCAGCGGGTTTGTTGGACGATCTCTATTTTATTCCTTCCAATCCTCAATTTTCAAGCTTTTTATTCTGCTGAATTCATCCGTGTTATTGGTAACGAGGGTCAGGTTTTTGGCCAGAGCCTGGGCGGCAATGAGCATGTCGTATGGTCCAATCAGCTTGCCTTCTTTCTTCAATTGTGAGCGAATAATACCAAACATTTCAGCATCTTGATCATCGAAATCAAGGATCTCAAATGGTGCCAGAAATTCTGTCAAAGAATTTCTATTATTTTCTATGTTCTGGCTGCTGTATACGCCAAATTGCAATTCTGCAATAGTTATGCTCGATAAACAGATTTTTTGATTCAAAGCCTTTCGTAATCGATCCAGGACATGAATTGGTTTTTTATTTTTGATGAATATACATGTGTTTGTATCGAGTAAATACATCACAATCCTTCTCTTTCCTGCATTTCTGGTTGCTGACGTCCATCAGCCATGAAGTCGTCGGTAAACCCGTATAAACCGTGCAGAAATGTCTCCCAGACTCGGTTTTTTGGAAACAGGATAACGGAATCACCCACTTTTTGAATCAAAACATCTGTACCCTCAAATTGGAATTCTTTGGGTAATCTTACCGCCTGACTACGACCGTTTTGAAATAATTTGGCTGTTTGCATGGTGCACCTCGCCAATAATATATATCACGATATATACCTTGTCAATTTTTTCCGTTAATTTCGTCCAACGTTTCCACTCAGCCGATGCGGTACGCGGTCGGTTTGCAGCGGGATTGTTGTGTGATCCTCATTTTTCATAGTGATATCTGAAGGATATGAAGCAGATATG
>Ga0105099_10000927_pt1 | contig 19252 bp, 15 predicted proteins | sample PPLLak3cmMay2015_2_FD_79138 | JGI IMG/M metagenome (GOLD analysis project Ga0105099, IMG submission 79138) | Freshwater sediment microbial communities from Prairie Pothole Lake near Jamestown, North Dakota, USA - PPLs Lake P8 Core (1) Depth... | ecosystem: Environmental > Aquatic > Freshwater >... | reverse complement strand
TAGGAAGTTTACTTCCACTTTTAGTTATCCCTATGAGGGAGTATTATCCCGCAGCTTGCCGGAGGGATAATAAATATCAGCACTTTACAAGTCCCCCTTCGGGGGATTTAGGGGGCGTGAACGGTTACATAATTATTCTATCGCTAAAATGAGGGCTGGATTTTTTTGTAGTATTCTAAAAAGCTATCCCCGCAGTTAGCCGGATTACCACGACATCCTTTGAATAGGTATACTCAGTGTTCTCTTTCCCCACAAACCCGTTCACCATAAATCCAAGGCTCAGGTTGTGCATGTTGCGGTACATCAGGTATCCGGTTATAATGCCGCACTCCTGCTGCAGGTTTGCCATGCCGTTGAAATAGAGTGTCATATCGCTGGTGATGAACTTGTTTATAGTGGTAAAAAGGGCGAGGTAATATTTGGAGTAGTTATGCTGGTCGTAGAGATTCATAAAGTAATTATTCATAAAAAACGTCTTTTTATCGCCGGTCCAAACCGGCGTCTCCATGCCGTTTGGCGCAATGGTCTTTACGGGAATTTTGTATTTATAGGTATTGTCATCGGCGAAAATATTCTCGTCATACCCGCCGTGGTTGTAATAAAACTCCGCGCTCACGGAGATCCGGTCGTCGATATTGAACGCGTTAAAGATATAGCTGAGTCCAATACAGGCGCGCGGGGTATAGTTGTTCCCTTTTTTATCGATGCCCAGCACAAGGGTATCGCTCGCGGTGTCTGCCGATTCGGTGAGCGTGAAATAATTCTTTGAATTGTTCGCGCTGACTTCGCCGGTAATCAGCACATCGCCGATGCGGGTTGAAATATCGAACCCGGGTACCGGTATAAAGCCCCTGCGGCCATATAGAGAGAGCGCCATCTCGGTTCTTCCAAAAAGCGCCTCGGCTTTTGCAGCTCCTGCAATACTGTCAACCGTATAGATGTTATTGGTGCTCAAAAAACCGTAAAGGTTATACTTAGCACCAAAAGGCACATGCATCTTCAATCCGTAAGAACCTTCACGGTATCCTATCTTCTGAATGAAGCTTTTCTTTTCGATGTTAATCAGGTCGGTCGGATTCCAGAAATTGCACCTGCCCCACTGCAGTACCTGCTTGCCTGTGCGGAAATAGACCCGTCGCTTGATGTTTACGTCAAAAAACAGTTCGCGCAGCCAGAACTCCGGTTTTTGCGTAAAAGAGAGGTACTGGGTTTCGATATTGGAGAAGACTTTCATGTCCATGGGGAGCCGCGCATCCAGAAACAGGTTGCCCGTGATGAATGCGGCCAGCGTGGTGTTGTCGCCCTTTTTGCCTTCAAACAGGTTCTGCCGCAGCATTGCGACGCCTGCGCTCGTCACTTCGCCGGAAAAACCGACTCTCTTTTCGGCCGGTTTTTCCGAAATAAGCAAAGCGTTATCAACAAGTTGAGTATCTGAAACAATCATTGATGTGTCGGAAAAGAGTGCGGCTTCGTCGATGGGTTCCTGAGAATATGCGATTCCACATGCAATGATTATCGATGATAAAATAAGGTGGCGTTGAGTTGACTTCATGGTGTAATCCTTTATTTGCAATCTCCCCATCGTCCTCGTCCTTCGTGCTCGTCCTCGTCCTCGATTCTTTTCTTCTTTTTCTTTTTTTCTTTTTTTTCGAGGACGAGGACGATGGACGAGGACGAGGACGACTTAGTGATTATTCGTAATCAGTGGTATCCTCCCGCACACAATTCTTCTGCTCACTGAATCTATCAACCAATTTTGAAAGCATGCTCACAATCCTGAACAGCATTTTTTTCCCTTCAATGATTCTTTCGCTGCTGCATTGTCCTTTGGCAACCAAAGCATCCAGGCATGCGGCGCACTCACAGGCGGAGCCGCGCGCATCATCGAAGAATTTTGCTCTCTGTTTTGACTGACGCTTTCCATTCCCCTCTGCAGTATTAAATAGAGCCGATAAGCTTGATCGATCCAAATGGTCGCTTACTTCACGAATCATTGCTTCCGGATTCTTTTTTATTTCAAAAATCAGCGGTGTAACCCACGCCACGAATTCCAATTCCAGTTGATATACCGCTAATTTTTCATGGTCGAATATGGTGTTTGTATTCATGCATTCCTCTTTAAAATCGTCCTCGTCCTTCGTTCTCGTCCTCGTCCTCGATTCTTTTCTTCTCTTTCTTCTTCTCTTTTTTCGAGGACGAGGACGACTTATACTATGGATTACTTGCTCAAATTCTCCAGATACGCCTTTGTAAAAATATTATCATCGAGCTTCTCCGTCGAAATCCCCGAAATTTCGACGATTGTTTTGTTGCCTTTTTCAAATTCATCGATGAACATCTGCTTTACCGGCACAAACCGTTTCTTGATCTCCGTATATTTCACATAGTAGGCGGTCTGCATGTGGGTTCCGTTGAGTGAATAGGATGTCTCTTTGAGTGGCAGGCTGTTGTCTTTTCTTACCCAATAAACCTTTTTCGGATAATCCACGTCATTCACCTTTGCCTTTACCTCGAACCGGTACACCGGTATATTGCCAAGCATCTCCTCGGCAATAACATCCCTGCCTGCGGAGTCTTTCACTCCTTCATACAGCTCCATCAGGTTGCGCGTCTCGAAATCGTCGCCATGCGCGTCGGATCCTGCGATGCTCTCGTCCCTGTTGACATGCTGGAATGTGCGGGTATTGGTGCGATACATCCAGAAATTGTCGCCCATGCGCAGATACCCGTTCCCCTTTTCCGCTTCAGGAGCAGTCACGATAATAAGAAACGCATCGTCCGAGTCGCGGCGGTAATACATGACCTCGATGTTTTTAACACCCTGGCCCTGTTTCTGCTGGGTTAATACGACCTTTGCACGTATATCCGTGACAATATGGTGGTTGAAGTCGAGTTTTTCAAGCAGATCCTTGACCTTCACATCACCTGCGAAGGCGGGGACTATCATTAAACCGATCAGCAAAAAGCGAAACATGAAACCTCCTTCATAAACTGTACACGTCTCTCCCGAATCACTCAAAATGGCGCAGCGCATCGGATGCCGCCATGTTGGACGCGCGGCGTGCGGGAAAATAGGCTGTTGTGACCGTAATGATGAGAATGATGCCGATATACAAAACAATTCTTCCCGGTGTCGGGACAAAATGCAGATGATTATTTACCAGAAGCATGGACAACGGGCTGTCGCCGGCCTCTATGCTGAGCTGGGACAAACCCCACATCGCGGCAAATGCAACCAGCGTTCCGGCAATCGACGAAAACAGGGAAAGAAACAGCGTCTCGTAGATAAAGGTTTTACGCACGTCCCGGCGCTGCATCCCGATAGCCCGCACCGTGCCGATCTCGCGCGTGCGCTCCCGAATGGTCATGCGCAGCGTATTAACGACGCCTATCAGGATAATAAAAAAGAGCACCATTACCGCGATGAACGTGATAAGATTCAAAGCCTGCTCAAGGCTCAGAACCTGGCTCGCCGTCTCATACATCGAGCCGACGCGGACGGTCGTGCCCTTATATTTTTTCTTTAACGCCTCGTTCATCTGCTTTCCATACTCTTTGGTGGTTCTGCACCGCTTGAGAAGCTCCCATTCAGGAACGATCAGCGGATACAGGGCGCTCCCTTTGAGCGATCCGGCAGGATTGACCGTCCCGTCAATATGTTGGGGCCAGTGCGCGAAATAGCGCTTGTAGAACTCTTCGTCCTGCATCAGCAGCGCGTCCACATTCACCGCGCTGTCGTGCGTAACAACCGAACTGATAACCAGGGGAAACGATACGCTGTCCTCATCAAACTTGCTTTTATACGTGAGATATACCGTGTCCCGCGCCCTTACTTTCAACATGTCGGCTATATGCTGCGGGATAAGCACGCTCTTCTTCTTCCAGGTGGCCGCTTCCGCGCCATCTGCCACAGTAACGATGGAACCGAGACTGAGAACCGACACGGAATCGCTCCTGTATCCGAACACGGTAGTGTTAATTGATGAGCTGTTTGAGCGCACAACGCCTTGAATATAGGCTTCTTGTGGCCGTAACAACGCATGGATCGTGTCTGCAACCTTGACTGCGTTTTTCCGGGGGTTATCAACGGTTACAAAGAGCTGTCCGATATCATGTTCGCCGTAGCCAAGCAACTTTTTAACATTCTCAACCGTGAGGAAAATCGGTGACTGCATGAAAACATTGTTCGGCTTGAATATGCCGACAATGGTCAACCGGCCGGCCTGGTCCTGGCCGTGGATATTGCGATACCGTATCCTGACGATATCGTTCTTTTTAATATTCAGGTACGTGGCCTTCTGCACCGAAATCAGGGCCGGGTTCTCTTTTGTTGTATCCTGGATGTCGGGAAATGCGCCTTCGATAACCTTGAAATTGTCCTCCATGTCCCGTATCTCTTTTTCGCTCATTGCCACATTCATGTCGATGCCGACAACAATGATATTGTCCGATCTGCCGTTGCCGATAATCCTGCAGAAATTACCCAGCCCCTCTTCGACCTTTACAACGCCAGGCGCCTTCTCCTGTATAAGCTTCACGACCCGTTCGCCGTCATGAAAAACCTGCTTGTACATGCTCCCTTTCTCGCTGAACTGTACGTTCACATGACCGGCAACATATACGACAATCTTGTTGAAAAGCACGTCGGAGATTCCGCTTGCAAAGGAACCGGCAAGCACGAGTATCATGGTGCCGAACGCTATGGCGATACCCAACAGGATGTTGCGTCTCTTCTGGCGCAACAGGTTTCGCAAACTTATCCGCAGTACGACATTCACGGCTGCACTCCTATTCTCTGTAAACAGCATCGAGCGGCGTGATCCCCCGCGCAACTTTCAGGGGATAGAGCACCGCCAAAAAAGTGACAAACGCAAGCTGGATGATTGTCAGGAGGATATCGGGCGCCGACAACAGCGGATTGAACGTATCGCCCCCGAACAAGAGCTGAACCATATCTTTATCACTGGTAATATGCATAAGGGATACCGCCTTTACCGCAATGACGCCCATCACAATGCCCGCGCCGCCGAACAGCGCCGAGAGCGACGCGGTCTCGCCAAGAAACATCATGCCGATGAAGCTTTTACGGGCGCCGATCGCGCGCATCATGCCGATCTCCGGCGTACGCTCGATTGCCGCCATGCTCAGCGTATTCACAATGATAATAACCGCGACGAAAAACAGGAATAAAACGAATACAAACAGCGCGCCTTTGATGATAACCGCCATGCTGCCGATAGTGCCGATCGCCGCTTTCCAACTCACCGCGCGCGCGCCCAGATTCTTCTCCTTGAAAACGCGGTTCAGCTCCTGTATCACCGGCTTCAGGTTTTGCCCTTTTTTCAACAGAACATACACCATGTTATAGGCGCCGTCCTCAATATCCGCAGGCGCAGCCGCCTCTTCCTTTTTTTCATCCTGCGTGAACTGAATAACCGTTTCAACCTTCGTTGTATCTTTGACCATGAAGGAGTGCTCGGTAAACAGTTCATCAAGATTATCGCCTTCGAGGGCCAGAAGCTGTTTGTTGGCGTCGCTGATCTGGGCCGCCTTTTCCGCAGCGGCAAAATAGCCCATGCTCCGGCGATACGATTCTATGTCCATGAATATGAAGTGGCCCCATATCTTGTTCAATGCCCGGTATTTGATAATGCCCTTGACGTCAAGTCGAATATCGTTCGTGGTGTTGTCGTCATTGTATCCCATAAATACCATATTATCTTTTATCACAAGATTTGCGCTGTCCTCTTTCGCTTCATCGGTAAGATTCGAGTCAACGACTGCGGCATCCCTGGGGATATACCAGTTATTTGTCTGCATGTAAAGCTGTTCGCGCGCGCCGGTGGGCAGCAGAACGCCGGTCGTTCGCGTGTCGATTATCGCGCCTTCGATTGCCCGGATGCTCCCCGGAAACATGCGATGATACGCTTCATAATCAACGCCGAAAACAAACATAAAACCCGGATCACCGCCCTCTTCATTCAGAACCATCGCCATGTTCTTTCCCGCAGGCAGGAACCGCTCAACCGGCTCCATACCGCCCAACACCTTCTTTATCTCTTTATAATTATTGACCGGTTCGATCGCTTTTCCCATAAAATTCAAAAAGACATTATCGGTCTCCTGTTTGTCCGAGATAATGACGATATCACCGGTCACGCTCCGCACGATATTCTCCCGCAGTCCCTTATCCATGCCGGAGATAATGCCGTTTCCCAGAGTCATGATGAACGCGCCGAGAAACAGAATGGCGCCGATGATCAGACTTTTTCCCTTGTGCCGTAATATGTTCCGCCAGGCGATTTTTATTGTCAGCATTATATTCTACTCTTAGTTATCTATTTTTCCGTCTTTGATTTTTATTACGTGTTCAGCATACTTCAACACGTTGGCATCGTGCGTCGAGAACAGAAAGGTGGTGTTCTCTTTGCGATTCATCTCTTTCATAAGCTCCAGAATAGTAGCCCCGGTAACGGAATCCAGGTTCGCAGTCGGCTCGTCCGCAAGCACGATATCCGGGTTGGTGACCAGCGCGCGTGCAATAGCAACCCGCTGCCGCTGTCCGCCCGAAAGCTCCGCTGGCCGGTGTTTCACATACTCACGCAACCCGACCGCGTCAATCAGGTGATCCGCCTTTTTCCGCACCTCCGCTTTCGAGTGCTTTTTCATCAACAACAGGGGAAACTCCACGTTCTCTATCGCATCCAGCACCGGAATCAGGTTGAATGTCTGGAAAATGAAACCGATCCGGTGAAGCCGTATATCGGTTATCTGCCGGTCATTCATGGAGGTCACATTCTGATTACCTATCTTTACAGTACCTTCGGTTGCATGATCGATACAGCCGATAATATTAAGCAGCGTGGTCTTACCGCTGCCCGAAGGCCCCACAATGCCCAGCAGATCGCCCTGCGCAATAGCAAGATCTACCCCGCGCAAGGCATGCACCGTTGTATTTCCAAGCGCATAGTTCTTTTTAATACCCTTCGCCTCAATAATATTTCCCACAACACTCCTCCTGATTTTTAACGCCGGACAACATTCAGTCTCCGGAAATTTGAAGAGTAACTATACATTACATACTACACATACTACAAGTTTTTAAAATACGATATTCAATCCTTATATGACAGGTTTTAATCGATTTCTAACCGGAAACAGACACACCCCAAACAATACACGCATTTGTACTTCCCTTAAAACAATCTGATTACCGGAAAATTCGTGACTTAAGCAATTTATAATCCGCAAAATGTGTGCCATGCGCAGAAAAAACGTTTTTAATCCAGTGATAATCATCGATTCGCGACCAAAGACAAAAAAGATGGTTTTAGAATTATATTAAACTGATATATCAAAACGATCTATTCATTTCATTAAAGATAAAACACACGCAATCAAAATTTGTACTTCTTAATACCATTTTCTGTTTTGCCTCACTATTAAAGACGAATGTTTGGAATTATTATTGCATGCACATACTATAATTCAAATCATATAAAATTTCGGTCATGCTGCCTTTGCTCAAAACTATAGGATCAACCAATTCTATGTTACTGACTGCTAAAAAAACTTATAACTATTCATCATAAACCTATTTTTGTTATTCGAGGTAACTGCATAAGTCCTGCCAAAAAGAAACTATAATCAATAATTGATAGATTGTTAAAAAGTTACAGAACTTTAAGGAGATCAGCTTTTTACTTAAAAAGGGTGTGAATGAATTTAACGGACTATCTAATAATAGCTATAATTTATTGATTTTTAAAGATAATACAAAGCGTGCCGTACAGGTTAAAGCTGAAAAAATCATACCCTTGATATGGACTTAACATGGGCCGAGTTATATTAATAGGAAGTTTTTAAAAAGGGATCAAGCGCAACAGTTTTGAATTACAACATTTTTGTTGCGCAACAAAAATGTTGTAATATATATTTGTTTTAATGTATAATTATAAAAGTGGAGGTTAAAAATGAGCTGTTTCGACCGTGATAAAGAGTGTGAAAGATTTTGGCGTCTATTCGATAAAGGAAAAAATATACTTATGCTCGCGCCTCGTCGTGTCGGGAAAACGGTTTTATTAAATCGTCTTAAGGAGGAAAGCGAGTCTCACAAATACCATGCAATTGTGCTTGATGTTCAGGGTTATCATGACGAAAAATCATTTTTCCGGCAGATGTGCGCCGCTATCCAGGAAGAAATCGGTTTCGGCAAAGCAATATTGACCAGTTTTGCTGATAGGTTTAAAAGAATAGTTTCTGGTAATGAAATTTCTGATGATTGGCGCAATATTTTGCTGAATACCGATTGGAAAACTTTTGCCGATCATCTTCTGGCTCAACTAGTTGAACAAAAAGATAAAACACCATGGCTGTTTCTGGTAGATGAAGTACCCATCTTTATACGCGACCTGTTTAAAACCGAAGGACAGGGTAAGACTCACGATTTTCTGTATACACTGCGCAACCTTTGCCTGAAATACAGGCAAGTGCGCTGGCTCTTTACCGGTTCCATAGGCCTTGATGCCATCGCCCGCCGTATTGGAGTGGAAGGCGCGCTCGTTGACATGGAGATAGAAACACTGGAGCCGTTCGATAAAGAGACTGCCGCAAGATTTCTTGAGCACATTGCAGATAAAAATTCTTGTTCGTTTGAAACACCCGCCATTGAAAAGATAGTAGAAAGGTTAGGTTGGCTCTCGCCGTATTATTTGGAAAAAATTGGCGAGGCTGCCTGCGATTGTGCGTTTGTAGGGCAACCGATAAGTGCCCAAACCGCTGAAAAGGCTGTTGATTCGCTGCTCGAATTGTCGCGCCGTACTTACTGGGCCACCTGGAGGGAGCACTTAGATAAAAATTTTGAAGAGCCTGAGAGAACTCACCTTTTTACACTTTTAAGTTTAATCTCAACATCAGATAGTGTGCGGAGCGATACGCTGCTTGCTGCTCTCAACAAAAGCAGCGAATCAGTAAATGAGTTGAAACTTTGTGAATACCTTGACACATTAGAGGCCGATGGTTATCTGAGTGCGGAAGAGAATAATACACGATACCGCTTCCGGATGAATCTACTCAGGGAATGGTGGGTGCGTTATGTAACACCAAAATCTTTTTCGGAGCAAAACAATGGGTAAACTGCTCGATCTTACTTTCTACAATCCATCACAGCTGAGTGATGATGACTTTATCCGAGGGTTTGTTGCACGACAGGGGCTTTTCGAAAAAATTCTCGCCCGCCTGAGTGAGATTACTCCGGACGGTCTTGCGGAACACCGGCTCATCCTCGGGCAACGAGGAATGGGCAAGACCAGTTTGCTGCGACGTATTGCACTCGGAATAAATCAGGATCCAAAGCTTTGCAATATCCTGCTGCCGCTGACGTTTCGCGAGGAGCAGTACAATGTGCATAACCTGCACGTTTTCTGGTGCAATTGCATGGACGCCCTGGGTGATAAGTTTGAGGCCGAAGGCAGCCACGAGAAAGCAGACCGCGTTGATCGGGAGGTCGCGGCTCTTGACAATCGCACGGACGACGAAGAGGGCAGCGCCGCCCTTCATGCATTCAGGCAATGGATTAAGAGCGAGGGCAAACGCCCTCTGCTGCTGCTCGATAATATCGATCATATTTTAAATGGTCTCGAAGAAAAACAATGGAGCCTCAGGCGAGTACTGCAGGAAAGAGGCGGCATCGTTGTCATTGGTGCTACATCGACGTTTCTCGAATCTACTGTTGACCCTAAGGCCGCGTTTTATGAGTTCTTTCAAATAGACGTCCTTGAAAGGCTCGGCCGGGAAGAGCTTTTTTCGTGTTTGAGGAAGCTGGCTGGAGAACGGGGTGAATCAGGCCGGAAAGTGATTGACACACTCAACCGGGACCCGGCGCGCATACGGGTTCTTTACGATCTCACCGGAGGCAATCCGCGTACGCTGGCCATGATCTACCTGATGCTCGAAATGCTTGATGCCGGCGATCTCATGCGCGACCTGGAGCGATTGCTCGATCAGGCGACACCTCTCTACAAAGCGCGGGTCGAAGAACTATCAGCCCAGGCGCGGGTTGTCTTTGACGCGATAGCCCTGAATTGGGACCCAATAATTGCTTCGGACGCTGCTGCCGAGACCGGGCTCGAAGTGGGGAAAGTCTCCGCTCAAATCAGCCGGATGGAGCAGGACGGCATAATCGAAAAGACCACTCTTTCCACCACTGCACGCGATGGTTTTCAAGTTACCGATCGCTTCTTCAATATATGGTATCTCATGCGCCATGCGCAACGCCGCCAGCGGAACCGCCTGCGCTGGCTCACCGAATTCCTGCGCAGCTTCTACACACCGCCGCAGCTTGCGGAAACAGCGTGCGGCCTTATGAGGAGGCATTGCAGCGACCGCCTGACTGCAGGAATGTATTGTCTGGCTTTGAGTGATGCAATGGAAGACACAGAAATGAAACAGGCTTTACGTTTTGAAGCCAGAAGCAGTCTTGAACTCTACGCCGCACAAACAGGAGATACATTAGATAATATCCTTGATATTAAGGAAATAAAGAAGCCTCAAACAGCTGAAGACTGGATACGCCATGGGGTTTTCCTGATCAAGAAAGTCAATGCTTACGACAAGGCAGAAGAGGCCTTTCGGAAGGCTATTGAGCTGAATCCGAAAATGGTTGTGGCCTGGAATAACCTTGGGGTAGTGCTGATGTCGCATTTTGGCCGTTATGAAGATGCTGAAAAGGCCATTCGCAAGGCTATTGAGCTGGACCCGAAATACGCTAAAGCCTGGCATAACCTTGGGATACTATTTGCTATGCATCTTGACCGTTACGAAGATGCTGAAAAGGCATTTCGTAAGGCTATTGAGTTGGACCCGAAAGACGCTAAAGCCTGGAATAACCTTGGGCTATTGTTGATGCAGAATCTTGGGCGTTACGAAGATGCTGAAAAGGCATTTAACAAGGCTATTGAGTTAGATCCGAAAAACGCTGCAGCATGGAATAGCCTTGGCTGCTTGTTTGCAGATTACCTCGATCACTTCACAAATTCCGAGAATGCGTATCGGCGGGCTATGGAGATCGATCCAGCGAATTCCTATCCTGTAGCAAATCTGGCCTACCTGCTATTACAGCAAAAAGGGCGACAGGATGAGGCTTATCAGGTATATGAAAAGGCAATAAAAGAGCTGCCACCACACGGAGCTGGATTGCTCCAGGCATACTATGCTCTTACGAATGACAATTTCGGCGACGCGATAGCGAAGCTTAAGGTTGTTCTCGATCAAGGTCATGCCGAGCTGTTTTCGATTTTTTATATCGATCTGTTACGCGTTTTTTGGCTGGCCTCTGATCGCGGTTACGGTAAAAAACTGCTCTCCTGGCTCGATGAGTCCGGGTACAAGGATCGGCATTGGCCTCTGTGGGCGGCATTCGACGCTTACATCAATGGTAAAGAGAGGCTGAAAGATGTAAATCCGGAGGTGCGAGGCGCTGCTGAAAAAATCCTGGCAAAGCTTGCTCGCAAATCAATACCGGACTTATCAAGCGGTAAGCAAAAATCCAAGGGAAAGAAGCAACAATAAAAAAATTACCATTGTTATCGCCAGAATGATGAAATCATTCGTTTGATATCAGCCAGAAAAGCGAACAAAAAAGAGTCAATTCAATATAGTGATTCTAAAGGATAATTATGCTTAAAAACTATGATTTTTCAAAATCAATAAAGAACCCATATATTAAAAAATTAAAGCGCCAGATTACGCTGCGTGTCGAAACCGATACTATCGATTACTTTAAAAAAATTGCTGCGCAAACGGATATTCCCTATCAAAAGCTGATAAATCTATTTCTGCGCGACTGTGCAGAGCACAATAAGGCTCCGCAAATTCACTGGAAATCACAGCGGCGGAAGGCGGCGTAGTATTTTTGCCGATTACTTCGATGTAGAGGAATCCTATTCTATAATTTCCCCCGATAAAGGCTTTAGTCTCCTCTTGTTTTGTTTAAAAGATTAGAGGATTAAAACCGCAAAGCGAAGCGGAGCCGGGAGGACGTTGCAGCTTTGCCGGCCGGCACATTAATATATTTTTATCAGGCCAAGTCAGAATAATACTATATTTTTGTACTGATCCAGCCCGGCTGGACAGGATTCTACACACAATTTTTTAACGAAATCAACGTATTTTAAAGAGTATACTGCAATGTGACCATTTTTACCGGAAAAGAGACTTATGAATAAAAAAAATATCCTCATTGTTTCTCTGCTTTTTTCAGCACTTTTTACAACAGTCATCTCATCTGATGATTATTTCAAGGGTACCTGGTGCGTGGGAGAAGAGAGGCTTATTATAACCTTTAAAGGTAATGACTCTTTATATGTAACCAGCAAGAAAGATGAATCAATGCAGGGCAACGGCACCTATACCAAAACGGATTCAACCTTCACTGCAACAATGAAAAATGAAGACCTCACGCTTGTCATGGGTTACCGATACCAGAAAAAAACAAAGACCATGCTCCGGGCAAAAATAGCCTTCATTACTGTTGACGGAGACTCGGTTAATCACCGGCGCAGATGGATGAAAATGGAAAAGTGCGATCCAAAGAAGTATATTTTTCCGGAAGATACTGCGCAGCAGAAGCCTGATAAATAAAGAATAAGGGTGCGGCCATATTTTTTCAGGCAACAAATTCCTTCGTGCCCGCGCTCAGTCCCGCGTCAAGCGCTGGTTTTTACTCCGCGGTAATCGTAATCGATTTATTGTCTATACTGAGTTGAAAATATACCGATCACGAGAACGTGTACGAAAAACCTTGATTTCACAATAAGCAGTCTGCCTGTAATTAAGGCTGCGCCTTTTTTTTCACCTGGATTATTATCTTCACACACCTCTATCAATTATGCTTACTCCTCTCCCTCAAAAATACGCTTTTAAAATTCTAATTAGTACTTGTTCAAAATTGACATTTACGCCCCCTAAATCTCCCGCCCGCAAAACTGTTCTTACAATCGCTTCTCTATTTGAGTATATTTTAGTATATTGGTATAAAGACAAAGGATAAATAGAAAACCGGATTGAATGTTTAATTATGCCAGGGCACCCAACACGACACAGGGCGCTGCAGTGCGGGCTAAACCCTTCTTTGGTCTGATCGACTCATTGCCCGCAGCCCTGGTAAGAGACGTTCGAATGGCTGTTTGCGCCGGGAAGGTCGGCAAAGACATAAAGATGCCTCTCATCCCGGCTCAACCAGCTCATGCTCTCGTATCCGTTATTGCGGTTCTTATCGGTCCGCTTGCAACGACGGCCCGTGTGCGTACATTGTTTGCAATGCCACCCCTGAAGAGCGCCGCGCAAGACAAAAGTAAATTGAAGGCAGTAAAATGAAAGATGGCGGTGGTGAAGACAGGAAGAATAAAATGAATACGGTAGCCCAAGAAACGGATGAAAGACCAGGAAAAAGTATTCGAATTAAAAAACCACTATAGTACAGAAAACCTATGCCCTCATCAGAAAAAGACCGGCCACTCCCTATGGCCGGTAATAGGAAACTGAAAAAGGTAAGCGACTGGCTAAAATCGATGAAATTCGGTTTAATTAGACAATATTAGGTTGCTTTATGTCGGTATATCACCTATTTTTTCTAAAATGAACTCAACAAAAACTTAAACTGCACCTGATAAATCCAAAATATGATTTGAACCAAAATAGGAGCAATTCGTTTGAAAGAACCAATTGAAGACCGCTGGCTATCCATGGATGAAATCTGCGGCTACCTTGGCGCAGGTAACGACACAGTTTACAAATGGATAGACAAGTACAGCATGCCTGCGCATAGAATGGGACACCGCTGGAAATTCAAAACAAGTGAGGTCGATGCATGGGTGAAAGAAGGCGGCGCAGCCGCGCCTGAACACGCAAAGAACAGGAAGAAATGAAAACACATTTTCATATACAGGAGAAACCCTCATGTTAGGACTCAAGCTCCGCGATGAATTCCTTGGCGCACACATGCCGGGGACCGCAATTGCGCTTCGTACCAGCGATAATCAGGGCGCCGTTCAGAAATCTGCCGATACTATTCTTTCGATTACCTATCCCACCGCAGATGTGCAGACTGCGCTCAAGGCGATCAGCAGTAAGCGCAGCAAAAGACCAATAGTTCTTATGGGAGACCGTGGACGCGGCAAATCGCATATTATGGCGGTCATGCACCATGCCATTGCATCGCCCGAGGTTGTTGAAAAGTGGTTGCACGACTGGGGCGCCAAATCCGGCAATCCCGAAATGAAAAGCTTTGAAGCTGTAAAAGGCTTTATTCCCATTTCAGAACCCGTGCACAATTATGAGTATCCACTTCTCTGGAATTTACTGTTCGACCGGCATCCGAAAGGACAATATTATCGGGGACAATTTGAGAGCCTTAATCAGCCTTTTCCACCGCGAACGCTGCTGGAAAAATTGTTTGAAGAGCAGCCCGTTTGTTTGATACTTGATGAATTTCAAACGTGGTATACGGGCCTTCCCGAAAACGATCCGAAGACAGGATACAAGCTACGTCAGTGGGCGTTTAATTTTATTCAAAATCTTTCCGAAATCACGAAGGAGCGACCAGAGCTTCTTATTCTGGTAATCTCTGTTCTTAACAATCAAAACGGCGCATTTGCGCAAGTGCATCGACAAGGTCCCGTGATTGTCGACTTCCGTGGCCCAACTGCAAAGCAAGACCGGCAGAAATTACTTCTCCATCGCCTGTTTGAAAACAGATCCAACATCCCCGAAAGCGATATTGTTACTATTGCCGGCGTTTATGCATCGGAACGATTTCGCCTGCTCCATGCCGACAAGTCAGATGCAGAAAAAGACCGGATTCATCGGGAAGTGTATTCATGCTGGCCATTCACAACAGAATTGATCGAACTACTTGAAGATCACATTCTTCTATCGTCGGTCGCACAGGAAACAAGGGACCTTATCAGAATTCTCGCTCAAGTATATCGCACACGCGGCGATAGCGTGTCGATAATTTCACCTGCGGATTTCTTCGTTGATGGAGAAACCGATGAGGTGCAGACATTGGTTGATTCGATTGCCGTACAGGCAGGGCAGGAAAGGCTGAGGCAAATAGCACAGCGCAATCTCCAGTCGGTAAGAGACGCCGGTGTAAATGCACCGAATGCACGTGAGCTTATCAGCACTATCTGGATGCGATCAATGACACCGGGAAAAACTGCGGGTGGAACTCCTGCTGCGCTACATCTGGACATAACACGTAATCAAATGATCGACGACAATTTCTTTCAGGCAGAGCTTGCAGCCCTTATTGAGAATAGCATCAATATCCATGGTGACGAGGTGCCTGGCGGCCAACTCTGGTTGGGCTTGCATGAGAATCCTCGTTCAAAGGTTCGGGCGTGTGCAAAGAACTCAAAATTATGGCACAAGGCTGCGGTACCGACAAATGGTCACACGGTTTACCCCGGCAAGGATGTGGATCATATACGGAAGACATTGCGACATGAATTTGAAGGCCCCTCAACACGACAGGCGCCTTCACGAATTATCGTTCTTGGTCCAAAATGGCAGTCTGATCCATGGAGTGAAGTTGAAGATGCCGACAAACCATCAAAATGGGATAGACAAGTACTGCTTATCATTCCCGATCAGTTTGAGGGCAGTAGCTCTGGAATAGGCTCAGCGCTCGGATCATGGCTGGTAAAGCATGTACAAAAAAGGAGGAACACGGTCAGGTTTCTTCTTGTTGCACCCGATGGATTGGGACTTTTTACCGATCCTGAACTACTTTTCAATGCTCGTTGCAGCTACCTGTGTTCAAAAGAGGCCTGGGGATCGGATATAACCTATAGCAATCTGCATCGAGATTTTGACCGACCATTGAGACAAACACTGCGCTCGCGATTCAACAGGTTTGCAGTGCTTCGCACGTGGAATTTTCAGCAACCAGAGAAATGCACCTTTGCAATAGAGAAGCTCTCTGAACAAGGAACCGAGGTAGCGCAAGCTGTAGAAGATAAGATTGTCACCGACCTCTTCGACCGGACTGAATTTGAGAACTACATATTAAAACGGGCGCGGGACGCCGACTTTGTTGGTTCGATTATGGATGATCTTTCTGAACCGCCACCGCCGAACGCAGGTGAAGCGATCCCATTCCTTGGCGAAACGAAGATGTACGATTTTATCCTTGAAATCGCCTCCGCTGGGAACCTTGTGCTCAATGTCGGCGGCACCTGGATTGGCCGACGCAGTGAAGACAATACAAACGACGACGCATTGCGTTACATCAAGCCTCGCGCTTTTCGCACCGGCCAGGAACAGCGGCTGGTGCAGCTTGGATTGCCTGGGGCTGTGGGCGGAGGAACAGTAACAGTACCGCCTTTCCCAGAAACGGAATCAACAACCCCTCCGCAGAAAACTGCTATCCCTCTTACACCACAGGCTGCCGTTGGCGGAAACGATCCGGCTTCAACTCCCGTATCGCCGCCGCCCGAACCGACAAATGTAGCAGAAGCCCGCCTCAGGAGCATGCAATGTGATGAACCGTCAAGCGGCATAAATCTTTCAGGATGCTTTGAACTATGGGGCATTCCTTCAACGAAAAACCTGAATAGCGCCGCTATAGAATTCAAAGGAATATCGGTACAGCAGGTGAAGCAAATTCTGCAAAGAATCCCTTCCAGCTTCCGGGCAACAATGTCTATTTCGTTTCAGGAAGGAGATGCGAATGACTGACGATTGGAATGAAATCATTCTCTGTGCCCAATCAGCTTCTCATACATGGGAAAAGATATTCGGAATTCTTAAAGAATTGGCATGCACAAGCGGCTCTCCCATAACGCTTCACGATCAGACGGTAATTGCCGACAGGATTCTTTCCGAAGCGGCATGGGAGGTATGGAACGCATATCCGGCAAGCGCTCTGCGCACTTCAGCGTATCTTACGAAATGGATCGCTTCACCTTCTGCCGGCGGGAAAGCCGTATTGATTCTTGACGCCCTTTCTATTAGGGAACTTCCGTTCCTGCTGGGCGGGGCGCATTCGCATAAAGTTAATATCGAGCAAGTCACGGTTACCGGCGCAGAATGCCCGACAACAACCGCCCTGTTTGCCAAAGCCCTGGGATTACCTTCGCGGAGCAGTCTTGCAAATGATAAGAAGCCCGGGACATTTACGCTCTTTGGTAAGGAACCTGTCTTTACCGATGTGGTCAGTCTGCCGTTTGAAGATTGCCACGTACTACCCTCCGCCAACATATTTATCTGGCACACCTGGCTTGACGACCTGATCCATCTGCAGAACAAACTGCCCGATCAGATTACCAGCCTTGCCTCATCGACACTGCAAGGCGACGGATTCTGGAACTATCTGAACAAACTCCGTCAGGGCAGAAGACTTGTCGTCACTTCGGATCATGGCTACGCAGTAAGCAAGCGCTTTTCATCGGAAGTGGTAAATACCGATGCAATCGACATTCTCCGCAGGATCTTCGGCGCTTCCCGCTACACGACAGCAACCGGAGCATGGGAAAAACGATTCATGCCGCCTATTGTCATGACCCACAATGAGCACCATGTGGTTACCGGTCAAAGAAAATGGAAAGTTCAGGGCGGATTCCCGCAGGTATGTCATGGTGGAATGAGCCTGCTGGAGGTTGCAGTTCCTTTTATTGAAATTTCGCCTTTGTGAGGGGCTATGAACGGTGTATTGAATTTTGCCGACGAAGAGCTTGAACGCCTGCTCGCTGATATAGAGTCGGACAGAGCAGAACGTAAAGAATCCTGGAACGGTGACGCTCCGGAAAAAGCGCGGCAGGCCGTGTGCGCCTTTGCAAACGATTTACCGGATTACCGGCAACCCGGCGTCTTGTTCGTTGGTATTCGCAACGATGGCACTCCTACGGGATTGCCGGTGACGGATGAACTTTTACTTACTCTTTCCGATATTAAAACCGACGGCCAAATACCGCCTCCTCCTACAATGACGGTCCAGAAGAGAACGGTGCGTGGCGTCGATATCGCTATAGTTATTGTTTTACCGGCAAACGCTCCGCCGGTGCGATACAAGGGGCGCATCTGGATACGCATCGGCCCACGCCGCGGTGTTGCCACTGCTCAGGATGAGCGTATTCTCAATGAAAAGCGACGATATCGCGACCTTTCGTTTGAGATGCATCCGGTAACTTCCGCCAGCCTGAAAGATCTCAACCGGCTCGTTTTTGAAGATGCCTATCTGCCGAATGCGTTTGCCAAGGATACTCTTGATAATGACTCCCGGTCATACGAACAGCGACTTACCGTATGCGGCATGATCGAATCAGCAGACACTCCAGTGCCCACGGTACTCGGCATCATTGCGCTTGGACATCAACCCCGGAAATTCATCGGCGGTGCATATATTCAGTTTCTTCGTATTGACGGAACAAGATTGTCTGATCCAATCATCGACGAAGCTCTTATTGAGGGAGACCTGACGCAGGTTGTCCGAAAAATCGATGACAAGCTTTCCTCTCACAACCGTGTCAATATAGACATAGTGTCGCACGCCGTTGAGCAGCGAACATATCATTATCCCATGGCAGCACTCCAGCAGCTCGTTCGAAATGCAATAATGCACCGGACCTATGAATCTACCAATGCGCCAATCCATGTGTATTGGTTCAATGATCGCATAGATATTCTCAGCCCGGGCGGCCCCTTTGGCGCCGTTACTGCCGAAAACTTTGGAGAACCCGGGGTTGTCGATTATCGTAACCCGCGACTCGCCGATACCATGAAAGTTCTGGGATTCGTGCAGCGCTTTGGAATCGGTATTCAGACTGCGCAGGCGGCATTGAAAAATAACGGTAACCCGTTGGCTCGATTCGAGATAGAACCAACAACGATAAAATGCACTGTCATCCGGACACCGGTTTTACAGGTTCAGAACCACAAGGCTGGTGCACCTGAACCTGTAAATGCACCTGTAAATGCACCCGAAAATGCACCTAAAAATACCCGGATTACCCAACTGCAGTCGCAGATTCTTGATATGATGAAAATGGATAATCGCGTTTCCTACGACGAACTCACCAATCGGCTCGGTAAAGACAGAACCACAATCATGAGAAACATCCGCAAGCTCAAGAAACTTGATATTGTTCAACGAGTCGGTCCTGCTAAAACCGGGCATTGGAAAGTGAAAAGCGAGGCCCGGGATTCATGAATGAGATAAAAGGTTACGATCTTTTCGGAAATCCCGTCCAAG
>Ga0105099_10000924_pt1 | contig 19278 bp, 16 predicted proteins | sample PPLLak3cmMay2015_2_FD_79138 | JGI IMG/M metagenome (GOLD analysis project Ga0105099, IMG submission 79138) | Freshwater sediment microbial communities from Prairie Pothole Lake near Jamestown, North Dakota, USA - PPLs Lake P8 Core (1) Depth... | ecosystem: Environmental > Aquatic > Freshwater >... | reverse complement strand
TCGGCGTTCAATTCCATCCTGAATTCCAGTCACACCCTTTATCCCCCCATCCAATCTTTGTAAAATTAATTCAAAAAGCACTATCAAACAATAAATAAACTTATAAATGTAATTGTTTATTAGGTCGAGGGATTAGGCGACGGAGATTCCGTCGAAGCTGGACTTGGAGGAGGATTTTGATTCTCTCCATTTGATTGATCAGGTTGACCGCCAGGCCCGACAAGAAAAATCGCTCTCCAGGCCACATATACTGAATAAAAAGTCTTTTCGGTGAGAACGCTGCCGTCTTTCGTCACTTTATAATGAAACGATGCCTTGGCTCCCTGGTGGGCTTTTTCAACCTGTTTGGTTTCACCTGGAGCCAGTGATGAATCTTCTTTGTAAGTCGGTTCGCCCGGTTCTGTCCGATCATAAATTTGCGGTTCGGAAATTTCCACCACTCTTCCGTCTTTAGTACCGTAAAATTCAAATGTGATTTCCGTTCCCGACACTGACGATTGAATAAGAATATATCCGGGTGTATTATTTTCAAACTTTAAATCAGGAGCCGGATCATAAATAGTCGCGTCCATCCCAACCGGCGGTTCATAATAACTAACCCGATATTTATGATTTGTCCGCTCTGTAATCGGCAAACCGGAATTTAATGCTGCCCGAAAAAGAGTCGTTGAAACCTGACACAAACCACCGCCGACTTCGGGCTTGGTGCCATCCTCTTTAATAACCAACTCCGGCAAAAATCCTTTGGCAGTGCTGATTTCCCCCAAAGTTTTTAAAGTTGAAAAAGTTTCGCCTGGCTTGATCAATGCGCCATTGAAAATTGAGCTTCCAACCTTGATATTGCTGATTCTATTGGGAGGACTTTTTTTAAAATTGGTTGTCCCCCGACCGATTAATTCCTTGATGCCCATTCTGTCAATTGTTTCATCGGAAACCAGAGGTTTTTTCACGCTAAGCGGCAGCTCTATTTCTTTTTCAACTCCTTGAGGGTTGTCGCTCGAATTAATTCCCGCTACTTTTAATCGCTCTTCCAAATTTTTTGATACAAGCTCAGCAGTTTTGTCTTTATCAAGTTCATATCCGTCACGGCTTTGGGAAAAAACAGTTGCTTTGCCATCAACAACTGTCAGTTTGGCATCAATTGGTTCCTGGTTGGTGTCTTCTGATATTTTTTCGGCATATACCTTGATATTTTCCTGATTAACGATTACACCCGGTGTAAATTTCTCTCCATCTGCCGCTCTAGACTTTTTAACCATAGTTGTTTTATTTGATGACGATGGCTTAGCAATAATATCAATCCAACTATAAATTTCGGCACTTCCAATTTCAAAATCTTTTTTTTCGGATTTCAAGATTATTTTTTCACTTATCACTTTTTCCAGTTGCGGCTTAATGATCGAGAGTTGATCTTTGGTGATTTTTGGATTAGCTATCGCTACCTCGATATTAATTTTTCTATCTTCCAAATAGCCAATTTCCTTGATAATTTCAATGCTTAGCTCATCGTCATTTACAACTTTTCCCACCTTCTCATTAATTATCTCAAGTTGATCATTTTGAAGTTCCATTCTGGCGTTTTCCGAGGGCATGTTCAATTCCGACATAACATCTGTTATAAGATTGCAGCTTTTGTCTTTATTATACGAAAATACCGCAATCAAATTTCTCTTTTTGAACAGTAGTCCAACTCTCATTAGCATATTGTCAATAAAATTATTGTCCCTGCCAACAAGATACAAACTGTCAATAGTTTTATTAACATTATATTCAATATTAAAATTTTTGCTTGTATCTTTCCATTCCTTTCCTTGATAGTCAAGCACAATATCTTTTTCGCTATTTTCTTTTATTGAAGATTCTAAAATATTTCTTGCCTTTTCTTTCGTCAGACCTCCGAAATTATTCTTACCGATAAAAACATTTGGATAAATTTTATTGCTAAAATAAAAATTATACGCACTTATCGAAACTAAAAATAATACAACAAATATCCCAACGCCAATGAGTCCTATTTTGAAATTTCTTGATTTAAAAAAATCCTTTATTTTTTGCATAAATATTATCTGATTTTTAATTTGCCTTTAATATTTCCTCGAGCATTTGTTTTGCAAGATTACGTCGCCTTTCCTCGGCCTTTTTATCGGAAAAGAGTTCCAAATATATTATATCACCTTCCTTTATATCACTGGGCAAATATCTTTTTGCCACAACGAGCTCTTGTTTATCACAATTAGAAAAATTAAACCTCAAAATCGCTTTTGCATTTTCGAACCTATCTAAAACGCAAGTTAATTCAGTATCTTTTTTGGACATAATATAATTAACTCAAAGCTCATATCTCAAAAATCAAAACTTATATTATAAAACCAATAATAAGTAGAGCTACAATGTTCAGTATTTTTATCATCGGATTAATTGCCGGACCGGCTGTGTCTTTATAGGGATCGCCTACTGTGTCACCAGTTACAGCCGCTTTGTGCGCTTCTGATCCCTTGCCGCCGAAATTCCCCTGCTCGATATATTTCTTGGCGTTATCCCAAGCGGCTCCACCGCTTGTCATGGATATTGCAACAAAGAGCCCGGTGACGATTGATCCAACCAGAAGACCGCCCAAGGCAACCGGACCGAGAATAAAACCGACTAATATCGGAGCAAGCACTGTGATTAAAACAGGCGCAATCATTTGTTTAAGCGCGGCGCGGGTAACAATATCAACTGTCCGCGAATAATCCGGCTTGGCTTTTCCCTGCATTATGCCTTTTATGGTTTTGAATTGATGGCGCACCTCTTCGACTACTGCCCCTGCCGCTTTTCCGACTGATTCCATGCAAAGCGAGCCAAACAAATAAGGTAAAAGTCCACCAATAAATAAACCGACAACGACTTCCGGCTGATCAAGGGTAAATGTTGAACCGCTTCCTGCTTCTTGAACATAGGATGCAAAAAGCACCAAAGCGGCAAGCCCCGCTGAACCGATAGCATATCCCTTGGTAACGGCCTTGGTTGTATTACCGACAGCATCGAGCGGATCGGTTACGTCCCTGACAGCTTTCGGAAGTTCTGCCATTTCGGCAATTCCTCCCGCATTATCGGTAATTGGACCATATGAATCAATCGCGACGATAATCCCTGTCATGGAAAGCATTGAAAACGCGGCAACAGCAATACCGTATAATTCCCCCAGGGAATAAGAAGCAAGGATTGCCACTGAAATTAGTATGACCGGCAGCGCCGTTGATTTCATGGAAATCGCCAGTCCCTGGATAATATTTGTTCCGTGACCAGTTCGGGATGCTTCGGCGATAGATTTTACCGGTTGATATTTTGTAGAAGTGTAATAATCTGTGATTATGACAAGTCCCGCGGTAACCAGAAGACCAATTAAGGCACAAAAATATAAATTCAGAGGATTATATCCACTCATCACATAATTAGTCACAAACCAAAAACCGATTGCAGAAATTATTGCTGCACCAATTAATCCTTTATATAAAGCATTCATAATGTTATTACCGGAAATTTTAACAAAAAAAGTACCAATAATAGAAGAAATTATCGCCACTCCCCCAAGTGCTAGAGGAAAAATAATCGGATTGATCGCATCTTCAAAAACAATTGAGCCCAAAAGCATTGCCGCTATTGAAGTCACAACATAAGTTTCAAATAAATCAGCTGCCATTCCGGCACAATCTCCAACGTTATCACCAACATTGTCGGCGATTACGGCCGGATTTCTCGGATCATCTTCCGGAATTCCCGCTTCAACTTTTCCGACTAAATCAGCACCGACGTCAGCGGCTTTGGTATATATTCCTCCTCCCAGCCGGGCAAAAACAGAAATCAGCGAGCCTCCAAAACCCAAACCGATTAAAGCGGTAATATCCCGAGTTGCCCAATAAAATATGGTCACCCCAAGTAATCCCAAGCCTGCAACCAGAAGTCCCGTAACGCTTCCGCCTCTGAAGGCAAGCCTCAGGGCAGGATTTAGGCCATTTTTTGCGGCTTCGGCGGTTCTGACATTTGCTCTTACCGATACGTTCATGCCGATATAACCGGCAATTGCCGAAAGAAGCGCACCCACTATAAAACCGATTGCCGTAATCCAGGAAATTGAAAAGCCAAGAATCAAAAAAACAATGATTCCGACAATCGCCACAGTTTTTGTCTGACGATTAAGATAAGCAGATGCTCCCTCCTGAATTGCCTTGGCAATTTCCTGCATTTTAGGGTTGCCTTGGGGTTGCTTTAAAATCCAGCTAATTAGATAAATTCCATAAATAACCGATAGCACTCCTGCGCCAAGCGCAAAATACAGTGCTTGATTTTCAATTGACATGATTGCCTCCGATAACCTTATTATTCCAATTATTTATACTATATTTTTAGCATTTTTCAGGGAGAAAGTCAATTATTAAGCGCCTTATTATAGATTTCTAAAGTTTCCGCGGCAGTTTTTGCCCATGAATATTTTTTTATCTGTTCAAATCCTTTTTGAACAAGATTTTTTCTCAACTGATGATTTTTCAAAACTTCATATATTTTACTTGCAATATCATTAATTTTATCAGGATTAAAATAATACGCCGCCTCGCCAAGAATCTCCGGCATGCATGATAAATTGCTTGATGCTACAGGAACACCAACCGACATTGCCTCTAAAGGCGGTATGCCGAATCCTTCATAGTGAGAGGGAAAAGCAAATAGATCTGCTGATTTATAAAGTAGGGGCAGGTCTTTTTCATCCACAAAATTTGTAATAATAATTGTTTTGCTATTATCCGAGGATTTTATTGCCTCAATAATATAGGGAAAATCAGGATTGGGTTTCCCGGTAATAACTAAATAGTGGGGTAATTTATATTTTTCTTTGAGAAGATCGTATGTTTTTATTAATTCCAGAATTCCCTTGTGCGGACGCCATTGGCTTAAAAATAAGATATACGGTTTTTTAATTTTATATTTTTTTTCGATCAGGGGATAATTTTCTTTTATTTTATTATTATATTCAGAGTCAATCCCCAAATAAATTGTCTTAATTTTGCCTGCATCTATTTTCAAATTATTGATTATGTCATTTTTAGTCGCATCGGAATCGGAAAGAACAAACTCTGCCCTTTTTACAGCATTTTTTATCGTGTAATTAAAAGCGGTTTGCTTTAAAATAGAGTACTTGTTTTTACTTTGCGGATATAGCATTAATGTCAAATCGTGTATCGTCACAATAAACTTTCCCCGATAAAAAAGCGGGTGGTTAAAATTTGTAAAATGAACAAGATCTAGTTTATAAGAATTTAATATTTTCAAAAATTTAGTCTGTTCTGCCAGAGTATAATGAGAAATTGGAACAACAACTTTACTGAAATTATTCGCTTTGACATTAAATTCTTTATCATCTTCAGGAGTAATAAATATTTTATAATCATTTTCATGATCAATTTTTGATAAATTATCAATAAGTGCCCTGGTGTAACGACCAATGCCTGCCGTTGAGCTGCGATAAAATCGTGCGTCTATTCCAATAAGCATGTTAAGTCCTTTTTTGATTAAACGTTATATATTTATTGGCAAAATAATTCCAGAAAAAAAATTACAATTTATATTATTATAAATATTTTTTATTTACCGGTTATTTTAAATTTTTTAATATGCTTTGGGCCTCAATAATTTCATCGGGATTTGATTGATAATTTTTTTTGAAAATAAAAGCAGTATCAATCCTCTTATAAAGACCATAATCATCGCTAACTAAAAATTTATTAATTTTTTCAATTAAATCTTCTTTGGTAAATGGCCAAAGGGAACCTGCCAAAGAAAAAACATAATACTCACTATCATGTTCTTTTTGTGATATTAAATCTGGATAAGTGTAAATATAATCTCTCGAAGCTAGATGAGGAACAATAGAATGCTGAGTTGTGACAGAGGCATTCAAGGGAATATATTTTAATATTTCGTGAGTTGATGTTATATTTTCAGAGAATTTAAAATTGGAAATTTTGAATAAATTACTTAAAAACATTTTCTCATTCATGGCAACAGAAAGTGAAGAAAAAAAGATAAATACAGAAATATATAATATTATCTTTCTCCTTGTTTTTTCTTCATCAAATAACTGCGATATATTATTAATCCCAAATATCGCCGCAATAGTAAACATAGGAAGCGCAGCAATCATATAATGATACCCATACCAACGGCTTAAAAAATTGTTCCACAAAGATTCGCCAAGAGCAGGAATCGCCAACAGCAAAGCAATTGGAGAAAATACTGACATGAAACCAAAAGAACTAAAAAATATCAACATGGTTTTTTGCTTAATAATGCTATCTGTTAAAGCATTCCATGCATAAAAAGGGTTAGTAGAAATAGTTTTAATAGCTTCTTTTTGTGTTGAACCAAGAATATTATAATCAAAATACATATATCCGTTTGTTGAAAAATGAGGAATAATAATCTTAGTTGCTAAAACAAACCATATTGCACCAATTATGATTGTGGAAATACCAATCTTCCAATCCTTTCTCCAAAGAATTAAAAATATACCTAAAAAAACCACAAAAATTGAAACATCTTCCTTGCATATCAACAATAAAAGCAAACTGACAAAGTACCAAAATAGCTTCTTTTTATAAATAAAATAAAATGCCATAAGGTAAAATGTGGGAAACAAAGTTATGGCATGAAAATCAAACCCCAGGGCCGACTGCAGACCGAAAAAAACAAGATAAGCCAATACAATAAAAACAGCACTCAGGTTATTTTTTAATACGTCTTTGGCTAATAAATAGAGAAATATTCCGCCTAACGCAACAACTATACTTTGCACAATAAGCAAATAATTTGATGACGGATATATTCTAAACAAAAAACTTAGAGGAACTAATATTGGATGAAAATGATCTCCCCACAAATTAGAAATTTGCCTTACAGTATTTTCGGTAAAATCTAAATGAGAAAATTTATAAAAAGCTTGTGTGTATATACCCAAATCAAGGGCATGCGCTTCAAATTTATAGTTCCTGATTATTGCTAAAATTGAATAAGCAACTGCAAAGAATATTATAATATAATAAACCAAATTTCTATTATTTTTCAATCTTTCCTCTAATAAATTCAGGAAAGTTATTCCTATGGGCAAAGTTATTGAGAGCGCTAACAAGGACAAATAATAATAATTCCAATTATCACCATAAAAATGTAAATGCCAGCCAAAAATAATTGCTACAATCGAAATTAGTATTATCGATATATTTTTCTTAATTTCGTTTTTATAGTAATTTGCCCACAAAATGATAATTATCTCGATAAATACAACAAAAGCCAAAAATACCCATCTTCGGGTAGCCAATATATTATCATAATAATAGGAATCAAAATTATTATTATAAAAAATAAGGAAAAAAAGCGATAAAGCTAAAAGACCTCCATATATAATCACAAGGTACCAAAAATTTATGGCTAATTTTTCTTTGATTTTTGAAAATATTGAATTAATATTCATTTTTTATCCTTAAATGTCCATAATTTATTAGAAAAATAGTTCCAAAACAAAACTATAATTATTGCGATAATTACCGGAATATTTTTACGAATTATTTCACTTGATATGTCTTTCACCAAAGGATTAATTATTTTCATAATTCCAAGATTCATTCCAAGTCCTATTATCGATATAAAGAAAAATTTTCCAAATTCTTGAATAATCTTCTTGTTATGACTTTGAAAAGTCCATTTTCGATTTAAAATATAATTATTAGAAGTTGCTAAAGTAAAAGAAATAACACGGGAAAAATAAATATTGAATCCAAAAATTATCGCCAATAAATTATAAATTCCTAAATCAATAACTGTACCAATAAAGCCGACAATCCCAAATTTTATAAATTGCCAATAAGTTTTTTTTCTTTTAGCTAACTCCAATACTACTTTGATGGAACGTTTCAGCTCTCCGGAAATTTTTGACTCTCCGGCACGTCGATCAATAAAAGTAATTGGAACTTCAATAATATTACAATTTAAATCATGAGCTAAATTAACCATTTCTACTTGAAAGGCATAACCGTTAGAGATGATTTTATCTAAATCTAATGACTCTAAAAAATTTCTTGAGTAGCACTTAAAACCTGCTGTAACGTCTCTTTGTTTTAATCCTAAAAGTAAACGAGTCATAAAATTAGCTCCCCAACTATTTAAATAACGGTGCCATTGCCAACCTACAATACTGCCTCCTTTAACATAACGAGATCCGATTACGACATCGTAATCATTTGATTTATCTATTAGATCAGGCAGATATTTTGGATCATGTGAAAAATCGGCATCCATACTGATTATATTTTGATATCCTTTTTGGAGTGCCCATTTAAATCCTGCAATATAAGCTCTCCCAAGTCCTTCTTTCTTTTTTCTATCTAAAATAAATATTTTATTAGGATATTTCTTTATATTTTTTCTAACTATTAGACCGGTTCCATCAGGAGAATTATCATCAACAACCAGCACATGAAGATTTACAATATTTAATCCAATAATTTCCTTAAGTAATCTTTCGATATTAATAGCTTCATTATAAGTAGGAATAATTACAAGATATTTTTTCATAGTTAGTTGATACTCCTCGAATGATTAGTATTGATATCTAGCAGACTCAAGCCAAATAAAATCCAAAATATTAATGCCAAATCATTTTTCCAATAAGCGCTGTCAACTATTCCTTGGGCTAGAATAACAAACATAACGACAGCAAACATTGACATGTATTTGATATTTTCCTTGCTTTTTTGAAAATATATTGCCAATATCCATATGAAGGCGATTAATCCCAATGCCCCAAGATTAATCCAAATGTTGATGAATATATTGTGCGGGGTGAGTGCCCATGGTGAAACCCATTCAGGATAATTAATCCTGCCCTTGGTCAAATCTGTGAAATAATTTTGAAAATTTCCCAGTCCAACTCCTTTTAACCAATTTGAATTTTTAGGGATAATATCATAAATAGTTGTTTTCCAAATTTCCCAGCGGATGTTATTTGATGTTGCTGCTCTCAAACTTTCTGGATTTTGACGGAAATCCGGTTTCATATTTTGCCATGTGAAATACAAACCCGCAACAAACACAAAAATCAAAACAAATAGAATGGATTTATTAGATTTAATAAAACGATAGTATTTAATAAAATAAAATATAAAAACTCCCAATACTAAAGATCCTATGCCAGCTCTTGAGCCGGAAAGAAGTATCGCCATTAACATAATTAAAAATATCAATAAATATATCCAGAAATATTTTTTGTTGGTGGGATAATAATTATTGAAATTAATCCAGGTTAGAGCAGCAAGCGGCGAAAGATATAGCGCCAAATAATTCGGAGAATATCCAAAAATTCCGACTACCCGACCTTCATCAATTCCAATATTCATACTTTTTTGGATTATGGCATGAATTGAAACAATAAATCCGGAAAGTATCAAGGATTTTATAACCAAATCAAACTGTTTCTCATCCTTAATATTTGTATAAATTACCAGAAAAAATAGTATTGGATCGATAATATAAGCTTTAAATAAGCCCAGTGCCTGAGTTTTATCTGGAGAAATAAATACTGAAAATACCCCGGCAAGAACAAACAAAAGAACGGGAAATAAAATCTTAATATCAGGAAATATTATTTTATCTTTCTTGTAAATTTTAATAAAAAGAGTGAAAATTACTGAAACATATATTAATATCTCAAGAAGGGTTGTGGGAATACCGCCAACGGAAAACCTTACCAAATAAGCAAAGGGAAACAAGCAAATTAGATAAATAAAATATGTCATAATATTAATTTCGGATGGTTGTTTTATTTAAACATAAATTTTGAGTTGCAATGATTATTCCGATTAATACCCATATATGCATAATATATAATGTTGAAAAGAAATTATATTGAATAAGAATTGCCAAGAGTGCAGAAAAAAGTCCAATAAGCAATCCCCGTAAAAGCGGATCTTTTGTTTTATAATAAGCAACAATTGTTCTTGCGAAAATTATAACAAATACTAATACAAAAAATATTAAACCAATAACGCCAAATTCTGCCAGAGTTTCTAAATATTGATTATTTGACATCTCCCAGCCGCTCACTTCATCGTGAGAAGGATAGTTTTTATATTTCGGGCCGTAATTGCCCGGTCCGATGCCGATCCAGGGACTTTCCTCCCAAAAATCAATCGCTAATTGATAATCCGCAAGTCTTTTCTGCACCGATTCTCCGGTTTCAAAATCCTGTATTTGGACGTGACTTATAAATTTGTCAATGGCATTGGAATTGGATATTTTCAGAAAACCATACGCTGAAGCACCAATAACCAGAAAACTGACTAAAAATATTAAGATATTCTTGATATTAATGATTTTCTTGGGAAACAACAAAATAAAAAACAATACCATGCAAGCTAGAGCAATAAGAGCGCCCCTTGAAACACCAAGTATAATTATCAAGGTAATAAAAATTATTAGACCGATCAGTTTCCACTCGGAAATAATTTGCTTTTGCCCAAAAATATAAAGTCCAACTGCAAGTCCAAGCGGAATAAAAAGATAATTTGCCAGAAACAACGGCTCCATGGAAAAGGCTTGAATACGGGGAAATCCAAGAACAATTTTGGTATAAATATCTTTCAATCCTGTAATAGTATAAGATAAGCCGGCAATATCACCAAGAAATTGATAAATGCCATACAGACATATGATAAAAGTAATGATAAAAAATAATTTAACAATATTTATCAATTTTTCCTTGCTGTCAATTAAATTATCCGTTAAATAACTTACAAAAATCATAAAAGCAATAAATATATATACCGATATCGCTCTGGATAAATCTACCGCATATATTGTAGATATTAACCCTGTGACTAGAAATAATATTATCGGATAACCGATAGGATATGATTGCATTTTTTCGCGATCAAATAATAATTTTAATATCCAGGCAATAATTGTAATACCTGCAAAAAGCTGATCAATTTTTAATGTAAATAATCCGATGTCAAGGGTGGGAATCCTTTCAAAAGGCAGAGTCAAGACAATCATAGATAGGCCGAGAAAAGGATTTTTAAGGACAATAAAGAAAAATACAGCCGATAAAATTAATATTAATATTCCGCCAAATCCAAAATAATCATAATTACTGATAAGGTAAATTAAAAAAGCAAATATCGGCAGCATTAACAAAAATAATAAAGGATCGTAAAAATTTTTTTTCATTGCTTTAAGCACCTTTCATAGACCCCGTGTGTTTCCTTGACGCATTTTTCCCAGGAAAATTTTCTTGCCTGCAGCAAGCTTTTCTTTTTCATGTCTTCTCTTAATTCTTTATTAAAAATTATTCTGACAAATGATTCATATATTGATTCCGGATTACTAGGATCAATATAATAAGCAGCTTTTCCGCAAATCTCCGGCAGGGAAGAAACTCTTGACGTAACCACCGGAGCTCCGCAAGCCATTGCTTCCAATGGGGGAAAACCAAATCCCTCAAAAATACTAGGATAGCAGAATAGTTCACAGTTATTGTAAAAGCATAACAAATCTTTATCTTCCACATAATCTAAGAACTTGATTCTGCTTCGCAATCTATTATGACTATACGACTCTTCTGTTAAATCAGTATTCCAGCCCTTTTTTCCAATAATTATTAACTGATATTGTAAGTCAGGATATTTTTCCCCAAATTTTTCAAAGGCTTTCATCAAATTTATAATATTTTTTCTCGGTTCTATCGTGCCAACAAATAAAATGAAAGAAGAATCAATTTCATATTTTTTAATTATTTTATCATCATTGTTTTTATCATCTGTTTTTCGAAATATTTTATTATAACCTGAATATACCACATTAATTTTATCGGAAGGAATATCAAAATATTTGATAATATCATTTTTAGTTGATTCTGACACGGAAACAATTGAGTTAGCATGAAGACATGCCTCTTTCAATATTTTAATATGGCGCTTGCTCTCTTTTTCGCCACGATGTTCAGGAAAGCGGACAAGGGCTAAATCATGAACAGTCAGGACCTGCGGAATTTTTAAACCCTTGTCATAACTAAGAAATTCCGTTGCGTGATAAATATCATATTTCTTAAGCCAGGAATTCATAATGGAAAATGGTTTGGGGAATAGGCTTTCTTTTAGTAAACCGGGAATGGGAATAACCTTTGATGCGATATTGTTATGGCATTGAATCAACTTTTCAATTTGTTGTTGTTTGTCTTTTCCTCTTCTTATAAAATTAAAAAAATATAAAAATTCATCTCGGGGGAAATATTCCGGCATATTACTGGCAACTTCCCAGGTATATCTGGCAATTCCCGCCTTTTCATTCACCGCTTTTGAGCAATCAATTGCAATTTTCATAGACTTCCTCATAAATTTTAAGTGTTTCCTCAGCGCACTTCTTCCAGGAAAATTTTTTAACTTGCTGCAAAGCTTTTCCTTCCAAATCATTTTTAAATATTTTGTTTTTGATAACTCTCTCTATGTTCTTTATCCATGATTTTTCATCATTCGGGGAAACTAATACTCCTCCATCTCCAATAATTTCTTTTAACGAGGTGGCATTTGAACTAATGACTGGTCTACCGCAGCTCATTGCCTCAAGCGGAGGCAAACCGAAACCCTCATAGAGCGAAGGGAAAAGAAAAATTTCAGAACCATTATACAAATAAAGAGAATCTTCATCTGGGACGTAATCTGTAAATATTACCTGATCTTCCAAATTTAGATCATTAACTATCTTAATAAGATTTTGATAATGCCAGGTTTTTTTACCGGAAATTATTAATTGATAACCGGGATAATTTTTATAAATCCTGGCAAAGACCTTGATAATCAATTCAATATTCTTTCTCGGATTTAATGTGCCCAAATACAAAAAGTATTTATCTTTAATTTGATATTTTTTCTTCACTTCATCAATTTTGTTTTTATCGTAAACCGGTTTAAATAATTTGCTTGCAGCCAGATATATCACCTTGAGTTTTTCCTTTGGTATTTTTAAAACCCTGATTAAATCATTTTTGGTATTTTCGGAATCACAAATAATTTTATCTGCATAGCGATAAGAAAACGGCATCCACTTTCCAAAATATTGACGAGAAAAAAACGGCAAGTCCTTGCTAAAAGTAATTCCAATAATGTCATGACAGGTGAGAACAAGTTTTGCCCTGCCGTGCAAAACTGGCGCAGAAAAACATGGCTGATGAATAATATCGACTTTTTTTTTCAAAGCCAATCGAGGAAAACCATACTGATCCCAAACAAACCTTTTAGGAGCGGATAAGTCCTTGTCACTTTTTGGATTAATTAATATATAATTATTTTTATGATCAATAATTTTCAAATTCTCAACAAGATTCTGAACATAAAAACCAAATCCTGTTTTCTGGCCTTGGGCAATTTGTGTATCAATTGCAATCTTCATTTATTTTTTCTCCAGTAAAGATAGGTTTTTTTCAGAGTTTTATCGATATTATTTTTTTTCTTCCATCCTAATTTTTTAATTTTTGAATTATCAAGACAATTAACCCGAATATCCGATGCTCTCATTTTTTCAGGATCTTTTTTAATAATTATATTTTTTTGTGAAATTTTTATTAATTTATTTAATATATCTTCAATTTTAATAGTTTTTTTGCTCGAAATATTATAAATTTCATTACTTTTGCCTTTTTCAGCTAAAATTATATATGCCTCTACGACATCCAGAACGTCAAGAAAATCCCTTTTTGCCTCAAGATTTCCAACAAAAATTTCATCTTCTTTATCAAAACCGGCAATCTGGCTGGAAAAATCAGGAACAACAAATCCTTTTTTTTGTCCCGGCCCGATGTGATTAACTGAGCGAGCAATTATTATATCCAAATTTTTAGAATTTTTAGCAATTTTGAAAGATTCCATTTCCATTTTTCTTTTACTCTCGGCATAAATTCCCACTGGTGATGTTTTGCCGCTTTCTTTGGCTGGTTTTGATGTATTACCGTAAACATAAGATGTTGAAATCAATACAACTTTAATTTTTTTACCAAGTTTTTCCAATGCTTTTAATATATTGGTTGTTCCCAGGACATTAACATCGAAAATCAGTTTTCGGTCTTTTCCTGAAGCTGAGGCAAAACCAGCTAAATGGAATACTTTATCTGGGGAAATTTCTCTAATTTTATTTTCAACATCATGAGCATTAGTGATATCGCAAATTAAAATCTTCACTTTTTTGTTTAAGTCCGGAAATAATTCAAAGGGTTTTGCTGCTCTTTCTATCCCAAATATTTTCGCTTTTGGATATTTTCTTTGAATTGAATGAGCCAAATATTCTCCCACGAAACCGGAAATTCCGGTTATAAGTACATTCATAATTAATCCTTGTTTTTTATTCTTTTTATTGTCTCCCACCTGGCAATATCTGTCTCAACCATCATCTTTACAAGATCTGCGAATTTGACTTTCGGCTTCCATTTTAATAATTTTCGAGCTTTTGAAGAATCGGCAAGAAGCAAATCAACTTCTGCCGGGCGCATAAACTTTTTATCAACTTTAACATATTTTTTCCAATCAAGGTTTGCATAACTGAAAGCTTTTTCAATAAACTCTTTCACTGAATGGGTTTCTCCTGTTCCAATAACAAAATCTTCGGGTTTAGACCCTTGAAGCATCAACCACATTGCTTCAACATAATCACCGGCAAAACCCCAATCTCTTTTTGCATCAAGATTTCCCATTTTAAGATCACTCGCAAGACCAAGTTTAATTTTTGCCACTCCGTCGGTAATTTTTCTTGTAACAAACTCAAGTCCTCTCTTGGGAGATTCATGATTGAACAATATTCCAGAAACGGCAAAGATGCCATAGCTTTCCCGATAATTCATAGTAATAAAATGACCATACACCTTCGCAACACCATAAGGACTTCTCGGATGAAAAGGAGTTTTTTCATTTTGCGGAGTTGTTTCAACCTTCCCAAACATCTCCGATGATGAAGCTTGGTAAAACTTTATTTTAGGATTAACAGTTCTTATTGCTTCAAGAATTCTTGTCACTCCCAAAGCAGTAAATTCTCCGGTTAATATCGGTTGACTCCATGAAGTTGCAACAAACGACTGGGCAGCTAGATTATATACCTCATCGGGATCCGAAAAACGGACCATTTCATCAAGTGAATGTTGATCTAGTAAATCCCCTTGAATTAATTCAATTTTATCTTTGAGATGCTCGATCCTATCAAGAGTTTCCGTGCTTGAACGCCTGACCATTCCATAAACTTTATAACCTTTTTTGATTAGCAGTTCTGCCAGATACGAGCCATCTTGCCCAGTGATACCCGTGATTAATGCTCTCTTTTTCATGTTTTCTCCTCTTTTTCTTTTTTTTCTATATCAAAATAATATTTATAGCCATCAACTAGGGCTTTATTTATTTTTAAAAACATTTTAAAATCCGCTCTTTTTATTCCAGACAAGCTGGCCCAGATAAATTGTTTCATAAAATAAACCGGGAATAGAAAAGGATTGTAATATTTTAGAAAGAAAAAAGTATAATTATGAACTATCCAGTATCTGGTTTCGTATATATTCTCTACTCTGCAACCTCCAACGGGATACATCAAATGGATTAATTCTGCGCGCGGATCAAACACTAAATCATATCCTTTATTTTTCACTCTAAATGAAAAATCGGTTTCTTCCATATGGGCACTTCCCTTATACAAATTGCAATATCCTCCAGCTTCGTAATAAGCTTTTTTCGAAAACGAATGATTGCATCCCTGGACAGTATCAACATACGTTCTGAACTTTGCGCTGAAATTACTGATAACTTTCAAGCCTAAATATTTAAATTTGCCTACTTCTTTTATTTTATCATCTATTATCACATCATTTCCAAGAATTCTGCCGGCAATACCACCGATTTTCGGATCATCATAGTTAAGGGCGTGATAGTAAATAAACTTGTTTGATTTAATTTTTATATCATCATCAAGAAATAAAACTATTTCACCCTTTGAATTTTTGACTCCAACATTTCTAGCATTAGTCAAGCTTTTTTTTGTGAGATGAATATATTTAATAATTTTTCGATTTTTATTAATAACAAATTGGACTTCTTTGCTTTCTGTATCGCTTTGATCTACTACAATAATTTCAAAATTTCGATAATCCTGCTTTAAAACGTCCTTTATCGAATTGATTAAAATTTGTTCTCTGTTTAGCGTTGGAATGATTACAGAAACAAATTTTGTATTATTTTTTTTCATCATAAGTCCTCGGGCAAATTCGAAATGCTTTTTGGAAGTATATTCAATATTATATCTTTGCTGACAGATTTAAATAAACAAGAGGCGACAGAATAGACTGCAATTCCAACAGGAATTGTCAAAAATAAACTAATATCCTTCAAAAAATAAAGTACTGCGGACATGATTAACGTTGCGGCAAGTGATTTATAAAATACTACGTAATGGAGTTTGAAAGAAACGTATTTGTGCGCAAACGAATTCCACCAAATAAGCAAAATAATACTTGAGATAATATTTATTCCGGACGCGGCAAGATAAGAGTATTTTGGAATTAATATTATATTCAAAACCACATTAATTAGCGTTGTAACTATCATAGGTATTACCTGTTTATTTTGTTTACCAGCAACTATCACTAAATTAGAAAACATTGTTATAATAAACGATATACCAATAGATATTGACAGTATTACTAAAACGTCAGGGGCTGTTATAGACTTGCCGAACACACTTAAAGTAGAAAAAGTTAAATAACTTTCTCCGGCAATTATTTTGATAATTGGTTTAGCCAAAATTGATAATCCGGCAACAACCGGAAGACCGATAAGAATTAAAAAATCAAAAGAACGCTGCACTGCATCGGAAAATCTTTTATCCTTTTCATGAAAGTATTTAGTAAGAATTGGGAAAATATTCCCAACAAAAATTGCAGGAATTATTATGATGATTTCGAGTATCTTGAATGGTACACCGTAAATACCCACATCCACCTGACCTTTCATGATGGATAGGATTATTGTATCGATTTTAAAATTTATAGTTCCGATAAATGTCAGAATCGCAAGCGGCATACTTTCAATTAGTACAACTTTCCAAAACGACCAATCATAGGTAAATTTGAATTCAATATGTTGTCTTCCGTACAGATAACTCACCACAAGATTAACAAAATTTCCAAGAATATAAACCCAAAGTATCGAATTCAACCCAAGATTTAATCTGACAAGATACCAAACTCCAAAAGTGATAATAATCCTACCGATTACATCCGAAACTACCGATTTATACATCTCAAGTTTGTTTTGAAAGAGTCCGACATATGTGCTATTCAAGCTCATCCAAAACCAACCAAAAGAAATTATGCTTATCCCAATTTTTAAAGATAACGAATACTGGGGTATAAGAAATGCAATAAGGGCACCGACTAGAAAAACAACAACGGAGAATACTATTTTCAGAGAAATAATATTATTAAATATTTTAGAAATATTATTCTCATTCTTGGCTATCTCGCGAACTAAAATCCAATAGAATCCGAAGTCTGCAATTACAGCCATAAAAGACACATAAGCAAATATTATGGTGTATTCACCATACGAGGAAACCCCGAGATAACGAGTGAGGTACGCAATCACAAGAAGAGAAAGAAATGTTGTGACTATCTTTCCCGCGAACTGGAAAAGTGTATTGAATGCAACTTTTTGAGTTTTTGTATTGAACATAAGAATTATTGTTTTATTACTGAAAATTCATAAGTGGCGCGCCCGACAGGATTTGAACCTGTGACCTTGAGATCCGCAATCTCACGCTCTATCCACTGAGCTACGGGCGCAAATATGCAATAATTATATCTAATAAAAGGTTGAAATTCAAGATAAAAACTGATATATTGATGACATATTTGGAAGGGTGTCCGAGTGGTTGATGGAGCCAGTCTTGAAAACTGGTAAAGATGCAAGTCTTTCGTGGGTTCGAATCCCACCCCTTCCGCCATTTAGTTCGAGCGAGTAATCGAGTCGAGAACTTGAGAGAGCGAGTAATCGAGTCGAGAACTTGAGAGAGCGAGTAATCGAGTCGAGAACTTGAGAGAGCGAGTAATCGAGTCGAGAACATTTATTTCGAGTGAAGTCGAGAATATATTATGATTAAGAATTGGTTTGTTTACATTTTACAATGTGCTGATGGAACATATTATACTGGTATAACTAATAATCTCGAGAAAAGAATAAAGATACACAATAAAAAACAAGGGGCAAAGTATACTTCACAAAGATTGCCAGTTAAATTATGCTATAGTATGGGAAAATATACTCAAAGCGAAGCAAGGAAAGAAGAAATAATTCTGAAAGATTGGAATAGAAATAAAAAAAGAAAAATTAATAAAAGGAATCATTGAGCGTTCTTCTCGACTGTGTTCACTTCGAACAAAGTGAGAAGCTCGAAGTAAAAGGAGAGATGGCCGAGTGGTTTAAGGCGACGGTTTGCTAAACCGTTGGTGGTCTAAAAGCCGCCACGTGGGTTCAAATCCCACTCTCTCCGCCAAACAATTAATAATTAAGAAGGAGGAAAAATGGCAACAAAAAATAATGCAAGCCCCGATCTTCCCAAAGAATTTAATTTTGATGCACACGAATTTATCGAGTACAAAAAAGGAGCTAATTGGTATATAATTTTCGGGCTTATAGCTTTAGTTTCCGGAGGAATTTTTGTTTGGTTAAAGCAATATTTATCAGCAATCGTAGTTGTTCTTGCAGTCATTGTGCTTTTTACTCAATCAAATCTTAAACCGAAAAAAAACAACTATAAAATTGATTCAAAGGGGATTTGCATAAACGATAAATTTTATCCGTATGATAATTTGATAAAATTCTGGATAGTTATTACTCCTGAAGGAAATAATCTATATTTTAAATCAAGCCGCCGATTTTCTCCTTCCGTCACAATCCACATGGGATCAATAAATCCCGAGCCTGTTGAAAGATATCTTCGGCAATATTTGCCGGAAGACACCAATTCAGGAGAAATAACAAACGATAAAATAAATCGCTTGTTGAAATTTTAAAGGCACAAATGTCAAAAAATAATTTCACAATAGAAGACAAAATAATTTTTGATTTGATTGAAAAAGAAAAGAATAGACAGCAAAATGGCCTGGAGCTGATTGCTTCTGAAAATTATACAAGTTCTGCTGTGCTTAATGCGATGGGATCGGTTCTT
>Ga0105099_10000923_pt1 | contig 19294 bp, 29 predicted proteins | sample PPLLak3cmMay2015_2_FD_79138 | JGI IMG/M metagenome (GOLD analysis project Ga0105099, IMG submission 79138) | Freshwater sediment microbial communities from Prairie Pothole Lake near Jamestown, North Dakota, USA - PPLs Lake P8 Core (1) Depth... | ecosystem: Environmental > Aquatic > Freshwater >... | reverse complement strand
TGGGGCACGCCGCCAGCCTTGAGCCCGGTATTCGAGCGAACGTAGTAACCCCCACCCGTTGGCCAACGGGTGGGGGTTACTACGTTCGCTCGAATACCGGGCTCAAGGCTGGCGGCGTGCCCCAGGGAGAGATGGACCGGGAGTTCCTCAAGCGCTCGCTACGGGACACCGACTACGAGCTGGTCACCCCCAAGCTCAAGACCAACCTGATCCAGGAAGTCGGGTCAGCCTGTCCGGATGGCCCCGGCAATACGCTTTCGGCCGGTTCCACGATGCGAGCGTTGTTCGAGGAAACGTCGTCGCTTGCCATTTCGACGCAACCCGGATCTGTCGTCTGGTTCATTGACCCGGACGGCTATCTCGTTTACCGGGATATCGACAGCTGGTCTGCTCCATTCTCGGTGTCCGACGATGGAACAACCGACGTGGCCTGTCGTGATCTCGAGTTCACGAAAGATGCGAGCCACATCAAGAACGACGTGCTCATCTTTGCGGGGTCGCTTGATCCTCGGCCGAACTCGGACCAGGAGTACCTCAAGTACAGCCACCGGCTGAATGAAAACTCCATCGAGCGGTACGGAAGATTCCAGTTCTCCGAAACGCTTCCTGCGTGGTCACAGCTGTCGGTCAACGCTCGTTCCCGGAAGATCATCTACCAGGAGGGCACGCCGGGGATGCGGGCCACCTTCACGATTTTCCGGAAGGGCCTGTTCCCGGGCATGATCATGTCGCTCTCGATGGGTTCGTTCGGGCTGCTGCAGAACCTTCCCGTACGGTCCGTCCGCGTGTCGTTCGATAATCCCAACTTTGCTCGCTACACCATCACTGCCTCGTACGACACGAACGATCCCTGGGGCATCCTGCTGGCCCTCAAGCGCCCTGCTTCCCGGGGCCTGGTTCAGCCGCGAATGCAGTCGCTCGAGCTGTCTCCGGGACAGGAGGCTCCGCCCGCCGACATCTACACCCACGTCGAGGAGCGTCCTGCTGCGCTGGGCGGCAACGTCTATCAGTGCAGCTACTCCTATATCCGATACAGCCTCGTGGTGTACGTGTCTGGTCGCCATGGTGACCGTTACCTGACCGAACCAGGCGAATCGTCGACCGACGCCTTCATCGAAACCAGCCCGAAGAATGGCCAGTTCAGGGTGTACCCGAAAACCGCAGGGCAGGTGTGGGTCGCCTACCACGTTGCCGGAAACCTGTAGGAGGACTCATGTACACACTTGCGGCCAGCGACACCCTCGCCGGGGTGGCGTCCGCCGCCTCGAAGGTGACTTGCACGATCTACGGTATGGAGCTGGATGGCACCACCGAGACGTACAAGGTCCTCTACCAGGGGCAGCTCGCCAGCTCCGCAGCCACGATCTACACCGCCACCGCCAATGGACCGACCTTCGTCCGGGCCATCGACGTGGTCAACACCGATACCGTGGGCCGGACGTTCGCCCTGTTCCGGGGCGGAACGGCAGACGCCAACAAGATCACGCCCACCATCGCCCTCGCCGCCGGGGAGTCGATCCACTACGGCGAGAACGGCTGGGCACCCATCGCCAGCATCAATCACGACCACACCGCCGCCGACAGCACGGGTCCCCTGACGAACGACGAACACGACGGCTACAGCAAGTACGCGGCCATTGCCGATCCGGGCGCATCATCGACCGGGACCGGCCTGTTCTACTTCAAGGATGTTGCTAGTCGGATCGTCCCGAAGTGGGTCGGCCCGACTGGCCTCGACACGGTCGCCCAGCCTGCCCTGTTCGGCAACAACATCGCGCTCTGGGTGCCGAACACCTCGACGACCGTGTCCGTCAACATCGGGACGCCATGGACAGCTCGGAACAGCGGAACGAGCGCGGCTCAGTCCACGCCAGCCATCACGAACGCGAGCTTGTACGCGAGCATGAAGCGGGCGCTGTTCGGAACCGGAACGACCTCCACCGGATCTTCGGGAACCCAGTCTGGCGCGGCCCTCGCGATGATCGGGTCAACCGGCATCGGGGGGTTCTTCGCGTTCTTCCGCTTCGGCATGGATCCGACGAACTTCCGCACCGACAACCGGATCCTCGTCGGCATGACGGCCCTGAACGGGGCCATCACCGCCGAACCTTCCGCGATCAACAACACCATCGCCTTCGGCAAGGACTCCACGGACACGAACTACCAGATCATCCAGCGTGATGCGTCTGCGGTGACCAAGACCGATGTCGGGCGCGCCTGCACATCTGAGGATGTGATCGACTTCTACATCTTCGCGACGGGAACCGGCAACGTGACGGTGCGGGCGGTGCGCCAGACCTCCGCAGGGCCGTCGGTCCTCGTGGATAACCTCGACATCTCGTCCTCGTACCTTCCGCCGAACTCCCAGGTGCTGTACGCCCACGCGCAGATCCAGGCGACCACAGGTGCTGCTGCTGCCGGTCTCGGACTGAACCGCATCTACGTCGAAACCGACATTTAGGGGGCCGCCGATGGCCCGGCTCGACGCCCGCTGGGACAACTTCTGGCAGCGAGGCCAGATCTGGTACGGGTTCGACCAGGATGGTCCCTCCGGCTCGCCCGAGGTCGCCTCGAGCTTCTCGGCGGATGCTGTCCTCCAGGCGAGCGTGGTCGGGGCCTTCGCCTCTGATGCGGTCGTCCTCGTCCCGGCGACCGGGTCGTTCAGCGGGAATGCGGTCGTCAGGCAGACGGCTTCGTCCCATGTCCAAGCCGACGCCGTCATTCGCCGCACGGCATCGGCGAGCCTGACGACCGACGCCATTCTACGGCGCGAGCAGTCGGGATCGTTCACTGCCGATGCCCAGACAACGGACGAGGTTGCCGAATTCGTTGTCCTCTACGACGAGTTCGACAGGGTCACGGCAAGCGGACTTGGGGCTGCCTACCCCGACTGGAGCGAATGGTGGGATGGTGAACCCACGACCTTCATGGTCGATGGCGAAACCGTCGTAGAGGATCCGCTTGAGAATTTCACATACGGAGCATGGTTCGGTACTCCCCGCGCCATCTCCGCAGGCACCATCAGGTTCGACCTCAAGGTTCCGGCGAACGAAAGCGAATGCTCGGTCGCCATCTGGACGGATAGCGTTCATTTCGCGCTCTCGTTCTATTCTCCGGAGCCGCCCTGGATCTACATCGGCCACGAAGAATCTCAACTCTTCGTTGACGTCGAGCCGTTCCCTGACGAGTGGTACTCCTTCCTCATCGAGTACGACGACGAGGGGAACTACGGGTGCAAGCTCTGGAACCGCGAAGATGCAGAACCAGGCTCGTTCTCCATTTCGGGGAATATCGATTGGAACCTGTACGAGCACGATGTTGTTGGGCTCGAGCTGGCGCTCTATGGCAATGACTTTGCATTTGACAACCTGCTATTCACGTCGGTCGAGCCAACATGGATCGGCGGAGCCCAGTTCCAGGCCAGTGCAGAGATTTATGACGGGGAACTGCGGTTCTTCGCCGATGCCGAGATCGTTGAAGCACCACCCACGGTCGAAGTTGTTCGTGACCTGTTTTCCGCGTTCGCATTCATCGCCCAGGAATACCGAACGAATCTCTGGACAGCCGAAGGCATCATCCACAGGGAGCGGACACCAAGCTTCTCGGCCAATGCCTGCCTTGCCGGGCAATTGCTGGCCTCGGCCTGGATCCTCGACCTGTCCGGGACGATATACGCCGCCTACGAGGCCGATGCCGTCGTTTCTGCCCCTCTGCTGTTAGCGTTCACGGCTCAGTCGTTTGTCGTCCTGACGTACACCCAGGGCTTCACGGCCAAATCAGAGATTTCACCGGCCACGGTGATGCGGGCGGGACAGATCACCACCGATGCGTGGGTCATCGGCACCGTTGCCTCGTTCACTGCCGATGCCCAGACGGCCGCTCCTGCCACCAATGGGGCAACGGCAACGCTGGATGCTGTCATCTCGGACACCTATTACGTCATCGCGTTCACAGCCGATGCCGTGTCGCTCGATACACCCGTTGATGCATTCATCTGCCAGGCCCTGATCTTTGCCGGATCGCAGGAGGGGTCGAGCTTCACCGCTGACGCAGATATCGCGTTCAGCTTCACCGCAGCAGCCGTGCTGCTTGTCTCCAGATCAACGGATTTCACCGTTTTCCTGGTCCCGGTGTGGGCCAACGCAGTGATCTACCGGCCCTGGCACCCGGTCAATCAGGCCAGCTTCACTGCCGACGCCGTCGTTGCCAACGGCTCCATTGCTCTTGATGCGGTCATCTCCGGAGAGCAAATCAAGGAAATCGAAACCGCCGCCCTGATCACCGGCGCCATTCCTGGCTCCTTCGCCGCCAGCGCCACCATCGGCTCCGGGTGGACATTCAAGGCGGACGCGTACGTTCAGCCGTACTGGACGGCCGATGCCTACATCCGGTCCAAGGCGGATGTGCTGTTCAACGTCGATGGTGATCCGCTGTGGGGCTATGACGAAACCGGAGACCCCATCTACGTCGACGAGAACGGATACCCGACCGACATCGATGGCAACCGGATTCTCGATGGAGATGGGAACCCGGTGTTCATTGGGCCAAATGGCGACCCGGTGGACGAGGACGGCGACCCGATTCTCGATGGTGGGGGCTCTGCCATCGAGTGGCAGACAACGGATCGCGGTCGGGCGCAGGAAATCCAGATCATCATCCGGAAGGACAACGTCAACACCGACATCACGGAGCACGTTGTCTGGAGCGAGACTTCGTTCACCCAGAACGCCAAGACCACCGCTGGAACGTTCTCCTGCGTGCTGCGAGGAAGCTTCACCCAGTGGGATGGCGGCGAGGACATCTACGTCAACGTCGACGGGCGTCGCCAGTTCGGCGGTCTTGTCCTCAATGTCTCGTACGGTTCATGGTTCAGTGACAAGACCGAGCCGCGCACAGTCGTTTCCGGAGCCGATTACAACATCTACTTCGACCGCCTCATTCTCTGGAACAAGGCAAACAAGTCGGCCACTGGCGAATACCGGCCGCCGAACGCGTTCCCGAAGAACTACGCCGACCGTCACCTCATTCGGGAGGTGTGTCGAACGCTTCTGGACCGGCCGCCGGGGTTCGATTACGAAACGAACGTCGACCAGCTCGAGCCGGACCTGAACACCGAAGAAAAGTGGATGGTCAACACGGGCCAGAGCTTCCGGTCGTTCATGGGCGAAGTCAGCAAGATCACCAATGCCATCTGGTGGATTGACCAGTACCTGGATCTCCACTACCACGAACGAGGTGTGGTGACTGCGCCCTGGCCCATCACCGACGGCATTGGCGGGGCCTCGTGCCAGAACCTGACCTACACAAAAGACTCCAGCCAGATGCTCAACGACATCTTCGTGTACGGCACGCTGGCCAGCACGACCGAGGGCGAGATCTACCTGGCGCGCAGGCAGAACGAGACCACCATCGAGCGACACGGACTACGCCAGCATTGTGAGGTGCGTTCAGATCTGCATCTCGAGCGGCACGTCAATCGACGGGCGAACTCCATTCGGTCGAGGCGCTCCATTCCCATTCGTACGGCATCTCTCGACCTGTTCACGCCAGGGTTTTCCGTGGGACAGGTTGCCGAGCTGAACATCGGCACGTACGGCCTGGGCGACGAACTGGTGATCCGGGAGCTGACGCTGACGTTCGCCACGATTCAGGGGCCAATCGACGGCAAGTACTACGGCAATGCCCGTTACCACCTCGAGCTTGGTCTGCAGCCGGACGACCCCTGGAACATCTACGACATGCTGCCGTGGGACCTTCCCGACTGGAAGGCATATCCGAACTGGGAAACCGACATCGGAGAAATCTACTGGGGCGAAGCTGACAACTGGCAGGTCGTGGACGACTTTTCAGATGTACGTTGCGATGAGGACAATTTCCAGCGAGCCACCAACAACCGGACCAATCCAGAAGGGGGCCCCGAAGAACGATGGTGGGACGACGAGGGGACTGAAACGTGACCTGCAATTTCGCTGTTGGCAATGGAATCGGCCGAATCACCCTCAATACGTATACGCCGATTCCGCTCAGCGAATCGTCGGTCCCGATTTACGAAATGATTCCGCCGGAAGATCCGGATCTGTTCCCACCCCCCACGTACGTTCCGGTCGAGGAGCTTCCTGACCGGGATGACCCGGACTTCTCTGGTCCTTTCTTTGGAGAAGGCACTGGCCTCGCAACGATGGTCGGAGCGGCCTACCCCATCTACGGGGGGTTCGCCAATAACGCCATCTGGCTCTCTGAGCCTACGCAGCTGGGAAACGACACGGGATACGAGGTCTGGTGGCGATTCCGGTGGGGGCAAACGCCGAGCGTCCTTTCCACCTACCAGATCGTGTCGTTTACGCATGAGTACGGGTCGGCTGACCGGTATGGACATGGCCCGTTCTCGGAGAATCCGTTCGATTACCGCTGGTACAACTACAACTTCAAGCTCGAGGGGGCTGGGTGGGTTCCACAGATCAGCGAACTGGAAGAGAAAGCGACCATCGGATCGTCAGTCGACGGCACGATCTGGGAGATCAAGTTCCTTGAAGGTGGCGCCATCCAGACCGCCCAGATAACCCTCACGGCCGCCATCGGCCCCAGCAACTACGTCGAGCAGATCACGCAGTTCCTCTTCCCCGAAGTTTGGTACTTCGCCGTTCTCCGAATGGAGCCACAGCCAACCGGAGCAAAGTGGGCGCTGATGAATGGCGAATACCACGTCTTCATCCCCGGCGAGGAATTCACATTTTGCGGGGAGTACGCCATCCCGGATGAGGCTCTGTGGGAAGACCCTGGGGCTGGCGATGTCCACGACGGGTGTGGTGGTGGAAGGGCCAAGTTCACGCTGTGGCAGGAGGACGGGACCCGCCCGGGGTGGTTGCTTCGGGCACCCATTCCCTACGCCACGGCTCCCTACAGGCTTCGCATCGACCAGGCGGCGGTGTTCACCGGGCAGGGCGGGATCACCGAATGGTGGAGCGAGTGGGACATCATCACGATCAAATCAGACAGCCTCCTCCCGGATAACTTCGTTGTCTCGAAAGCCGACCCCCTGTGGGGCTGGTACACCGAACTGGCAACAGTCAATGCCAATGGCGTGTTCTCGACAAGCTACCAACCAGTCAGGGGCTATTTCGCCGTATGGGTTGACGGAGACCGCCTGACGTCCAACCAGGACTGGGAGCTGATAGGAGGGACCACATCGAGCACGGAAACCTCGTTCCAGTACCAGCTCTCCGACTTCTACCGTGCGCTTCACGGCATCCCGGCCGTCGTGACGCTGACCTACCTCATGGCCGTGCCCGGCATTCCCCATTCCTGGAAAACGCCCATTCACAACGTCAGGACGGATGATCCTGTGGTTGACGGAGAGTACCCGCCCCACGTTCGTGGTATCGATTAGGAGGACCCAATGTCCCTGGACATCCCTATCGTCGTCAGCCCGCTGGACCCGCTCATTCCCATCGTGATCATGCTCGTCAAGCAGAGCGGATTCCCCAGCCGCTGGAACGCCCTCATCGCCCTTGCGGTGTACGCCGTCTGGGCTGGTGTGTCCCTGGCGCTCGGGCTGCGAGCCGTCGAGGGCGACATCACCTTCGAGGTGTTCCTCGGGGCCTTCGTTGGCGCCGCCGTCACCGGATTCGTGAGCTACCAGCTCGTCTTCAAGGGCCTGGCCGAGGACCGCATCACTGCGGCCACCTCCATCGTCAAGGAGCCCATCTCCGAAGAGATCGAAGAAGAGGAGCCCGACAACGGGCTGGCTGGGTAACCCATGGTCTACACCAACCCAGCCCAGGTTCCGGGAACATTCCAATCCCGACCCGATTCTGCCCCCAACAAGAGCTACAACTGCGGCCCATCGTCCGTGACGCATGTCTCCCGGTTCTTCCGGGATCGTGATTTCGGGATCAACGCCACCCGCATGCTGGCTGTTGCCCAGAACGCTCGAGGTACGTTGCCATCCGAGCGGGTGGAGATGCTGATCAAGCGGGGTGTTCCCTGTAAGGCAGACCGCATCGGTGGGTCGCAGCTCATTACCCTGGTCCGCACCCGGCCCGTGAGCGTTTCGATGCTCATGGGCAAGATCCCCTATCCCTATCGCCGATACAGCTTCGCCGGTCTTCACGAGCTGGTAGCCGTGGCCACCAGATCTGACACCAACGGCGTGGCCGAGATGGCGTTCATGGACCCGAACTACGGCTGGCCGGACGGCAAGACTGGGTACACCCCTCGGTACATCTGGATGCCGTACAAGGTCTGGTACCCGGCCTTCACGGCCACCGGTGGCTGGGCCGTGATTCCCACGTTTCCGAAAGACATCGCGACGCGCAGACCATACGTCAAGAAGTGCACGGCCAAAACCATCGTCAACGTGCGAACCGGCCCTGGCTTGACGTACAAGCGCGTGACCTCCCTGTCGCAGGGGGCGTCATTCAAATCAACCTGGCTCGAGACGAAGGGCGGCGCATATGTCGCCAACGGCAAGACGCGAACCGATTGGCTGGCCTTCACCCGTGACGGTCGGCGCGTATGGGTGGCCCGCGGCTTCATCAGGGAAGCCTGATCATGAAGCAGGGGTACGGTCTTCCGCTCCGCTGTCCTAAGTGTCCTGCCCAGCAGTACTACGGGATGCTGAAGGTTCCGGGCAACAAGGCCGTGCCCTGCCCAAATTGCGGAACCCCACTAGTTGCACTGCGAAAGTACGCAGCCATCGTGATCCCGCAGCAGGAGGTCCGCCATGGATGAAGACGGTCTTCCTGTTCCGGTGAACGGCCAGCTATCTGTTTCGGATGTCATGGGCCTTGTCCGGCTGTTCAACGACTCCCTGCTGGCCATGGAGGCTCGTCTCGGAGCCAAAATGGATGACAACTCACAGGCTGCAAGTGATCGATGGATCAAGCATGACCGTGACTCCGAGCGAGTTCTCGCTGACATCGAGAAGCGGTTCAACAAAATGGAAACCGAACTCTGCAAGCAGACAGCCGACATTGCGGCTGATCTGAAAACGCACATCGCCATCGCCGACGCTCACTGGCAGAAGGAGCACGACGAGGAGATCGCCTTTGATGCTCGCCTTACCCCCGTCAAGGGCGCCGTTGGATACCTGCGTCATAACTGGAAAAACATCCTGCTCGCGGTTGTGACGATCCTCGCAATCCTCGGTTTCTCTGTGAGCACGTTCCGAAACATCCTGTCGGGACTTGGTGTTTGACACGGCCTCCTGAGTCGTGCTAATGTTCAACTAATCTCCCGGGCGACGGCACGGGGGAGGGAGATGGCGGAAGTGTCGGTGTCGCGAAGCCGCCGACAACGCAACGTCGAGCACAGGAAACGCACCAGCTACGAGGCCGACGGTATCGAGCAGGTGTGGAAGCTCCGCTGGGGGCTGAACTGCCGGGAGACATCCCAACGACGGGTAGCCGAACTGGCCGATTTGAACAGTCCAGTTTCGCTAGGCTTGTGGGTAGACAATCCCACCTCCACCAAACGACCCGGTCACTTTGCGAAGCAGGTCCGCAAGGATCCCATTCGCGGAGGGGCCGGGTTTTTGGTTACCAGCGGATCTTCACCCGCAAGACTCCGTCGCCGCCAAGCTGTCGCATCGGCTCCCAGTAGAGATCGATGGTCTTGGTCTTCGAACCGCACCAATCAACCAGCCTGACCGCCACCTTGCGGTTCCCGGCTTCGACGGTCACGACCTTGCCCCGCCAGAACCGGTCGGCGTGCCCACCCATGGCCACCCGCAGCTTGCCGCACGCGGCAGCTACCATGGAGCCAGGCGGGTAGGCGTGGTGGCAAATCGAGACGCCAGCCTTGCAGTACCACGAGGCAAACCCCGCAACGGAATGTGAGGTTCGCGGTGTTCGTGGAGTCCGGGGTATTGACCGCGGTCGTGACGTTGGCTGTGGTGTTCGGCGTGGGGCTGGGGATGGTCGCGGCGTCGGTGATGCTGTGGCTGGACGAGCGGGACGAGGCGAAAGGTCAGGCTCGTCGTCGGGGCTGGTAGCCTGCCCGATTTCCTGCTCGATGATGACCGGCTCGAAGATGAGCTGATCTCGTTGCTGGGCTGGCGGCTGAGCCGCGGTGGAGCTGAAGATGACGATGGCCCCCAGGACTCCGATGAGGAGGCTGGGGGCCATGCCCTTTGCTATTTCACGACGATCCATGATCGTGCCTTACCTTCCCTCCTCGTGATCACGCCTTCGCGCTCCAGCACGCCGAGGTGGTAGAACACGGTTGCGGGAGGAATGCTGGTCCAGATAGCGATGTCCCGGACCGAGGGGGGATACCCCTGACTCTCCCGATACAACACGAGGAAATCCAGGATGCGACGCCGCGCTCGGCGCCCATCTTTCGTCGTCTTCATGACGGGCTCGGCATGCCGTAGAAGCTCCGCAGCTTGTCCACGCCGCTGATGGCGAGGAGCACAACTGCGGTCCGGTCATACCGCTCCGGTTTGTCGAGCCGCACGGCGCGGTTCGTCAGGAATTCGGCGGTTCCATTGATGCTGTTTCGCAGTACGCACAGGGAATACAACACATCGAACTCCCTGGGGGCGACCTTCCTGAGCTTGCGGAACGACCGCGTAGCTCTGGTTCGAGATTCGGTGTTGCCGCGCTTCTTGGCTTCTCGATGACAATCGGGACAGGCGCAGATCGGGCCCAGCCAGCGGATGAAATCCGCGTGGAAAGCAGGGCCGCCTAGACCATGTCCGGCATCGACTCCTCCGGCATGAACTCGGAGAGGAATCTCCCCGACCCATTCATCGGCGAAGAATTGCAGCCATTGAGCGGTTTGCTGCAGGTCGGACTTCTTGATGGATAGGGTTACAGCTTCGGCCATCGCCCATTCGCCATGAGACCGAAGCCCCAGGCGCGGGCTCCCCGGAGAGGAATCAGGAAGGACTGATTCTTCGGCCCGGCTTCGAGAAGGGCAATGGTGGCGTCGACCTGGTGGATTTCCTCTGCCAGCTCGGCAGCGTCCACGGTCCAGCGTTTCTTCTGGGCGATCTTGCGCTTGTTGACGGCCGCTGTGCGCTTTGACCGCAGGGCGTTGATCACGGCAACAAGGGGGACCTTGACGTAGTTCTCGGGAACGTCAGGCTCCGGAGTCGGTTCGGGGGTTGTACCCTCCAACGAGGACAAGTTCTCCGCTGTCATCAACGGTGTACGCCTCCACTTCCTTGCGCTCGTCGAGCGCCTTGTTCACGATGTGGCCGGTTCCGCCCTCCATCACCTTGTCCGGCGAGAAGATGGCGATGATCCGGTCCGAATCGTTGATGAGGTTGAGATCCCGGATGAATGCCCCTCCGCGGGCTGGGCCATCAACCTTGTAGACGGTGAAATCCCTGCCCAGATAGGCGCAGGCTGCTTGCACGAATTGGTCGACGCCCCACTCCTTCGTGTTCCTCGTGAGGATGGTGCCCTTTGTCTCCTGCACGAGCGTCATCAGCACCGGCGGGGAGAAGCCGGTCGAGCCGACGATGGCTGTTTTCACTTCAGCAGCTCCAGCGGTACCCGTGCCTTCGGCAGCCATGCTCGGGCGTGAATCCCGCACACGATCTTCTTCTGGTACGGGGTGGCGATCAGGTATTTCGCAGGATGCATGCACCTCCGCATCCGCATGGTTGTCGGGTTGCGAACATGCGCATCGCACCAGGCGGTTTTGGTCTTGGCCTTCACGGGTAATCGACGGTGACAATGACCTGGGGATGTTTCACCCCCACCTCCTTGCTGCGGACGCAGGGCAGGAAGACCTTGTCGTTGACTCCAAGCCCGATGGCGATGGCGTCGTTGAGGGCCTTCAACACGTTGTCGCAATCCATGTCGCGCTGCAGCTCGAGGTCATACATCAATCGGATGTAGCCATCGGTATAGGCCCAGCCAGAGGGCCTGGTTGTCCTGACGATAAGCGTGGCTGCTGCCTGATATGCCTCCGCGTTGGCCGTTTTGCGGACCGGGCGTCGAGGGTTGCCCCGGGCGTACATGTGGTTGACGCTGGGGGGCTGACCGGGAATGACGACCTGCCAGCTCACTGCAACGGCTTTGGCGTCGTAAGCGCATCGATGAGGTAAACGAGCATCCCCACGACGATTGACGCAGCAGCCGCATAGACAACGAGTTCGCCAAAGAGCTGGTACAGCCCATATGCCACGAGAATGAACGCGAACGCGAACACCGTCGCGGCAAACGCCAGCGTGATCCGGTTGATCATGCCCACCTCCGCTTCCCTGCGCAGGATCTCGAGCACGTTCGTGCTCGGCCTGCCATCCATTCTGCCCATCGCGGGTGGAACGTCTGTCCACATACGATACAGGTGCTGGTCAGCTCTTTGTGCGCTTGAAATTCGCTCGGGGTCTTCGTGAATTTGCGGCGATTACAGGACAGGCAGCAGCGAACGATGTTCTCCGAGACGTTCGTTCCCTTTCGGTCCCAGGGAATGACGTGGTCGAACGTGCCCTGCCCGTCCTCGAGCGTCACGCCGCAGTAGAAGCAGCTCTTCGGCTTCACGGCCAGCTCCACGGCGCTGATCGTGCCGACCACCCCCAACCGGCGGGCCTTGGCATTCATTGCCCCGGCCAGCCGGATGAGGCGGCGCTGCTCCGTTGTCTGGGTCATTCGTGCTCGTGCCCCCGGACCACATGGCAGACGGTGCAGATACTGCCCCGCCTGACCAGCATGCCGTCGACAACGACAAACCGAGGAACCCAGTCATGGATGCCGAGGATGTGGATCAACCGATTCAGAATGGCTTTTCCTCCTCGCTTTCCCACGGTAACGGTGCTCTCTTCGCCTTCGGCCCCTTGATCAGTTTCTCGATGGTCATCTCCGTCATGAGTTTGGTGCGGGCCTCTTCCTGCTTGGCTGCCCACTCGGTGATCTTCGTGGCGGTGCCCGAATAGCCGACCAGGTCGCCCCAGCAGTTGACGATGTTCGTCAGGACGGCGCCGTAATGCTTGTTGGCGCCAACGTAAATGCGGACCTCGCCATGGCTAAAGCTCACCCGCAGGCCCTGCGGGTTCGTCATCTCCACAACTTTCCCGTCAGTCCGCTCGAAGTACCAGATCGTCGACGCGGCCCCCTCGTCGGAGGACGGCGGCGACAGCTTCTCGACAGGCTCCGAGGTACTCGCGGAGGAGCGGACGGTGCGCCGTCGCCCAGCCGTCGAGGTGGTGGTGGTGGCAGATCGTCGCGAGGTGGAAGTAGTCACTGGGGGCACGTTTACCCATCCTCCCGTACTTGTCCTGGACGTGGTCCAGCGTCAATGGCCCGCGACAGGATGTCGCCGAGACGTTCGAATCGAGAATCGGCGCCAGGCACGTCCGGTCCCGCTCCAGCACCAGCTGGCGGAGTTGCGGGGTTACCGGGTCGCTCGCGGGCAAGGGGTTTGTTCTCCACGCGGTCGAGAGCCAGCCGTTTGGCGAGGACGCGGAAATAGCCTACGGCATGGCTGGCACTGGTTGCGTCGTGAATCGTCTCCTCGACGCACTTCCAGAACGCCAGCGCGCAGTCTCGCTCGTCGTAGGGACAATCGACGCTGCGATAGGGATTGACGACCGAGCAGTGCTGCTCCTTCCAGGAAAGGCGCAGGCGGCTGAACGGTGCGCCGCGCAAGAACCGCTTCGCCCAGTGGTGCTGAACATGGCGGTCGATGTCCTTGATGATCTCGCCGCGAAACACGCAGGGATGGCTTGCATACCGGCTTCGGCGAGGAGTAGACTTCATGGCCCCACCCCCAGATCGAACGCCGGTGATGCCCCCGACCGCAACAGCGGGGCCCGTATCGTTGCTCTGTCTGTGCCCATTTCCAGGCACATCGGAGAAACGACCCCCGCCCTGTGGCCGCAAGGCCAACGGCGTGAGCTTTGCTGCGTACTCGAAGGCAGGCCCGACAGCGAACAGCTCACGAAACGTGCATACCGGCTGTCCCGTAAGACCATGCGGCATGCATCACCGTCCCCTTCGAGGGGGCGGTGTGCCCCGGACGAGCCCAGCACCTTCGGCATCATCGGGGTGGAGAGGTACGACGGCGGTAGCGCCAAAACTTCTTCCCCGTTGAATCCTCGTGGTGCTCGTGCTCGATGAACCACCACAGGCGCAAATCGTCCATTGCCGATTTGTAGTACGGCTCATCGAAGAGCTTATTGAACGCTCTCTGGATATCCGGCGCGTCGAGCCACTCCTTCCCCCTTATATCGAAGAGCACTTCAAGGATTTCGCGCTTGTCGACGAGGGTATCTCTGCTCATCGCCGGATCACCCAGCCTCCGGGGTGGCAGCCTTCACAGCTGCAGAACCAGGAATACGCCGAGATGTCATACATCCGGTGACCGCACTGCGGGCATTCACTTTCGGCCCGGGATCCAGCCTTTGGGGAAACTCCAGACGTATTCATGGACAATGGAATTCTCCCGCGCATCTTCACAGGCGCGGCATGGGACGAGACTTCCTTCCTCGATGTACCCGTAAACGTTGATTTCGCCTCGGATGCCGAGGATGTCGCAGACGGAATAGCAGAAGGCTTGCGCCTTCGCGCTGTCAAACGTGTAGTAGTGGATGTGCGGCTCACCCGTCACCTCATTCTTGATGTGTGCTGTTACCGCGTAGAGGGTTGCCACTTCGTAACTCCATGTCCGGCACATTCCGTGCAGGACTTCTCCGTGCGCAGCCCTGGTTGGACCCCGCTTCCTCGGCAGCGCTTGCAGCGCAGCGTCATGCCGAATTCCAATTTGCGCGGCGGCTCGACGTAGACCTCGCCGACCGCCAGCCCGCCACTCCTGACGGGCTCCACCTCCGGCAGGATCAACTCCTCGGCGTAGTGCTGCACCTCGCAGTGATACTGCTCGCCGTACACCGGATGCTTGCTGACGTAGGCGCGCTTGATGAACTCCTGATACGGCACGCTGAACCGGCTCGTGCCGTACACGTATTCCAACGTCCCCTCGTGCTCGGCGAAGATGGAGTCCACATATCGCTTGTCCCAGCCAGGCGCCCCGGTCTGCTGGTAGATGTGGGTCTCCTTCACCGGGAGGGGCTTTTTGAGGATCACCGTGCCGTCGTCGAGGTCGACGAGCCGCAGGATGACCTTGCCATCACGAATGAGGGGGGTTTCTTTCACTTCTTCCACCTCACGCAGATGCAGCAGGCCCCGTTGTCGACAAGCCCCTTACCAAGACATAGCTGGCAATGCCGGTGCTTCATGGCTTCTGCTTCCCGCACTTCCAGCAGCCGACGATCCGGTCCTCCGGATTGATTGGGCTCAAGATCCAGCGGTACATGTGCCGACCTGTGTGGTTCTGATACTGCAGGTATTTGCGGAGCGCTCCCTGCCAGGCCAGCTGGTCAATCTCGTGCATTTCTTCAAGTGGCTTCAGTGGTGTCATCGCCATGTGGGCGCTCCCATCCAAGCTCGTCCATCATTCGAGCGGTCTCCCGCCAAACCCGGGTGATTGCCCGGAGGCGGGCGCGATACCACGCCTTCTCCGCCTCCGGGGTTTCGGGATCTGACTTGGCCGTCAAGCAACGGCCTCTCTCCTCATAGAGGATGCGCAGCAATTCGGCCGATGTCTCTCGTTCGAGGCGGACCCGGCCGAACCGCGGCGCTTCGTACTGCTGGAACATTGCCAGCTCCTTTGGGTTATGCCTCCGACTTCTCGAGAGCCACGATGAGCTTCCCGAGATCATCGGCCTTCTGGTCGCTGAGCCAGCCCTTCAGCTGCTTGCTCGCCTCTGCGGGGTCCGGGTCGAGGGTTGGCACCTCGGCCCCGAGCACCGCCTCGATGACGCCGGAGAGTCCGACGGCACCCAGCTTCAGCCTGCTGGAAAGCGCGGCGATGCGGGCAATCTGGAGGCTCGTCGCGAAGGTGTTCTTGCCGCCCTTGGTGACTTCGGTTCCATCTGCCGGGCTGACCACCGGAGTGGGTCCTCGAACAGCTGGGCCACCGACGGGGACGGGCGCATCAGCAGGACGTTCTGCCTCGGCGCCCTCATCGAGATCCAGTGCGGATTCAGTGCCATAACCCGCAACAGCGAGGGCGCGTGCGATGGCACCCGTCTCGGCCTTCTCCAGGAAGTCGGAGAAGTTCTCGCTGTATTCGGACTTGACGCCGGTGGCGATAAGTCGACCAGCCTCGTCATAAATGTTGGCCCGGACAACGGCAAAGCCTCCCTTCACCCGACCGGGGCGCTCGAAGATGCCCTTCTCGAAGACCTCGGTGTAGGTGTCGATGGTCCAGTCGGGATGTGGAACCGGCAGGCCCCGCATCCACTGGATCCGGCGTCGGGCAGGCAGGTACGCCTTGCCCTTCAGATTGAGGAAGTCATCCTTGTCGGGTGTCCAGATCGCCGCTTCCTCGTCCGGCACCTCTGCGACGACGGGCTCCGGAACCGGGGTCGGCTCCGTCGGCTCGGCCATTGGCGTCTCCTTCTTGCGGGGGATTGTCAGCTTGGCGGCGGCCAGCTCGGCAGGGACAGACCCGCCGCACATGCCGCATTGCCAGGACCCACTCGGGAAGGTCCGGCTCGGGTCCAGAACCGGCCACTCGCAGGCGCATTTCGGGGGCCTACCGCGTCGCCCGGTAGGCGGGGCAGATGTCGGCATAGCCACACCAGCTACAGCTTCGGTTGAGGAGTCCGTTGGGAGGGAAGCTCCCAGCGTTGATGCCGTCGCTGACGGCCTCGAGGACTCCAGCAAATCGGCCAAGTTCACCGTCATCGACGGTTCCTCCTTCTACGGGCAGGTAATACGGCTTCTTCGTGCGGATGAGGTAGTCCAGGGTGATGCCCGATTCCTCGGTTCCGCTGTGCTCCCGGAACAGGACGGCGTAGCCGGTCATCGACAGTCGATACATCGACTCATCGGGTGCCTTGGCGCTCGTCTTGGTATCTCTGATGCGATTGTTCTGGTCGGTCAAGTCGATGACTCCCGAATAGGGAATCCCGTTGACCAGCGCCTGCATCGGCTCCTCCACCAGGACTGGCTGGACTTTCGGGGCCACCTCGGTCTGGTAGATCTGCGTGAGCTTGATGCCGTCGTCCTTCGCTTCGCCCTTGTCCTCGTCGTCCTCGGCCTCCACGACCTCGCGGTCGTAGGCGGTGGCGAAGGCGTCGAGCACGTCGGCTTCGGGCAGGTCGACGAAGGTGTCCTTCTTCTGGCGGTAGTTGACCTCGATGGCCTCGTGGGCCGCCGTGCCGATGACCCTCCGGACCCGGGGTGGGCGTCGAATGCGTTTGACGTAGGCGAATTCCCACTGGAGGCCGCAGCGGAGGTACGTCGACAGCGACGACCCCGACAGCACGGTGATGTCGCCCATCAATACAACCTCACGTAGATCCATTTCCTGTCGTCCGGAGATATCGCAGCGCGTGGACCGGACTTGGTGGCCAACGGATAGAAATCCGGGTACGAGCGACGCCAGAACTCCTGCAGCCTTCGGTCGGACTTCAGGATGAACGTGATGATCGGGCCCGTTCCCGGGACCTCCGGAACCCAATTTTCGAGGGCTCCGGGGAACCCAGACGGTATGTTCTTGTAGCCCTCGATGACCATGTTGGCATCTCCTTTCAGTACATCTTCACCCAGAGGTATCCTGTGCCGCCGATGGGGACGTACTTCACGAGCTGTTCGCTGTCGAGCCAGTCGAGGAGGTCGACGTACCCCAACTTTTCCCAGTATCTGCGAACCGAGATTGGCTCGCAGACAACGAGGATGCTTGGTTCAGTGCCGTTGAGTCCATTGTTCGACGACCAGCCTTCCATTCCCGGAACGGTCGTCATCTCCTTTACGTGGACGTAGGGCTGAGCCATTTCGGTCTCTCCTGATCCAGGAATTCGTTCAGCCACATTCGACGCTGCTTGCCAATGTTATGGAGCACATGCGTCGACGTGGTTGCTCTGGGGTTTTCCTTGGCGAGCCCGAGAATGCGTTCCCGGGCTCGCTGCTGGCGGGCGGTGCGCCTCCCGTCCGGGGGGAGACGCATCGCCTCGTCGAGAAGGATGCGATACCGCAGAACCAGCTCTCGCTGACTGACGGTTTCGCGCGGCTGCGGTGGCATGGAATGTATTTTATCCCAACACATTCTACTTGCCAAGCGTGGTCTTGATCCAGGTGATGACGATGCGGTACGCGTACTTCGCCGGAACACCCCGCATGACGAGGTCGTAGTACATCTGCGCCCACAACGTCGCCATCTTCGTGATGGCGGCTTCGTCGTATCGCTGATCTTCTGGCTCAGGCTTGTCGGTCACGAACCGACCTTCTCCGCGATGCGCTCGTTCCAGCGCTTCTGGAGGCGCTCGTAGTTGAACTTCAGGTCGGCATAGCCCTTGGCCTTGTCGCGGGCCGCATTGAGCTGCTCGAGCAGGTGCTCGTTCTTGTTCTGCAGGCCCGAGATCAGGGGAAGGACGAGGCTGATTGTCTCGAGGAACTCGTCCCGCGGCAGGCTGATGGCCTCGAAGAACTTCTCGCGGTCCACGGCCAGCCCCATCGTGACGAGGGTCTGATACTCCTTCTCGACTGCCGACTGGCGGTTGGCGTACTGCCTGGCCGCCTCGACGAGCGCGGTGGGCTCATCCTTGCGGAGCGAAGCGAGGGCGGCGAAGGACTTTTCCGGTTCGGGACCGGCGATGGCTCGCGTCTCCTCCTTCTCGGAGGTGGCGATGGTCACCGGCTCCTCGACAATGACCGGTGCCGGTGCGGCCTTGCGCCTGACCGGCGCCTTGGCGACGTAGCCGGGTCGCTGCTCGTATTCCCAGGTGATGCCCTTGGCGACCCACTCGTTGAGAAGCCGCTTGGCCTCTTCCTGGGTCTTGACGAGCTTCCAGACGCTCATCTTCCCCATCCGGCGCTTGCCGTCGATCAACGGGTTGTAGAGGATGGTGGAGTCGAGGATGCCCAACTCGTTGAGCACGGTCTTGAGATTGATCATCTGCCACGGCGGAGCCTCGATGGCCTTGGCGACTCCCTGATAGGACGCCGGAACCAGCTCCTTGTCGTAGCCCATGAGCGCGTACATGTCATCGACGATGGTGAGATAGCGCTCGGTTGCCTTATCGCGGGTGGTAACCATTTACACAGCCTCCTTGTACGCCCAGCGTGCTGCGGGCGTCATCGATGAGCCGGGGGGAAGGGTGGCTCGCACGCGGAGCCGGTCATTGACGGTGATATCGCTGGAGATGACCATCCCGAAGGTCCTGCGGGCCTCGGCGACGGCATAGGCGCTCTGCTCGTAGGTGGATTGCCAGGTCGGGGTGTCTCGGTTGTGCCCCAGCAGAATACTGCCGCACATCTTGAGGAAAACATACGCCCCCGCT
>Ga0105099_10000922_pt1 | contig 19297 bp, 14 predicted proteins | sample PPLLak3cmMay2015_2_FD_79138 | JGI IMG/M metagenome (GOLD analysis project Ga0105099, IMG submission 79138) | Freshwater sediment microbial communities from Prairie Pothole Lake near Jamestown, North Dakota, USA - PPLs Lake P8 Core (1) Depth... | ecosystem: Environmental > Aquatic > Freshwater >... | reverse complement strand
TCCACATCGCCCCCGGCGATCCCGACGTCCTCTACGCCACGGCCCATCAACGCCGACGCCACGTCTTCACCCAGATCAGCGGCGGGCCCGGCTCGGCGGTCTACAAGTCCGTCGACGCCGGCAAGACCTGGGCCAAAATCGTCCGGGGCCTGCCGAGCGGCGACCTGGGACGGATCGGCCTGGCCGTTTCGCCGGTCGTTCCCAACCTCCTTTACGCCATCGTCGAAGCCCAGGAGGACCGGGGCGGCTTCTACCGCAGCACAAACGGGGGCGCCTCCTGGGAGCGGCGAAGCGCTTACACCTCCAGCGGCAACTACTACCAGGAAATCGTCTGCGATCCCAAGGATCCCGACCGGGTCTACTCCATGGATGTGTTCATCCAGGTCACCGACGACGGCGGCGCGACCTGGGCCGACCTGGGGGACCAGAGCAAGCACTGGGACGCCCACGCCCTCTGGATCGATCCCAGCGATACGAGCTATTACCTGACCGGAAACGACGGCGGTGTATACGAGACGTTCGACCGGGGGAAGACCTGGAAATTCATGCCCAACCTGCCGGTGACCCAGTTCTACAAGGTCGCCCTCGACAACGACGCACCGTTCTACAGCGTCTATGGCGGCACTCAGGACAACTACAGTTGGGGCGGGCCGTCCCGGACCATCAGCCAGCACGGCATCGTCAACGCCGACTGGATTCAAACCCAGGGCGGCGATGGCTTCGAATCGGCCGTCGATCCGGAAGACCCGAACATCGTCTACGCTCAGTCCCAACACGGCAGCCTCATCCGCTTCGATAAAAAAAGCGGCGAAGGCATGGCCATCCAGCCCAAGCCCCGCAAAGGCGAGCAAGACTATCGCTGGAACTGGGATTCGCCGCTCTTCGTCAGCCCGCACCTTCACACCCGGCTCTATTTCGCGGCCAACAAGGTTTTCCGGAGCGACGACCGGGGCGACTCCTGGACGGTGATCAGCGACGATCTGACCCGGCAGATCGACCGGAACACGCTGGAAGTCATGGGCCGGATCTGGCCCATGGACGCCGTGGCCAAGAACGCCTCGACCTCAAAGTACGGCAACATCGTCACCCTGGACGAATCGCCGGTCGCCGCGGGCCTGCTCTACGCCGGGACCGACGACGGCCTCATCCAGGTAACCGAAGACGGCGGGGCCAACTGGCGGAAAATCGACAAGTTCCCCGGCGTTCCCGACCTGACGTACGTCAACGACATCATCGCCTCAAACCACGACCGCAACACGATCTACGCCGCTTTCAACAACCACAAGCGGGGCGACTTCAAGCCCTATGTCTTGAAGAGCACCGACCTCGGCAAGACGTGGACCTCGATCGCCTCTGACCTTCCCGCGCGTGGCTCGGTGTACGCTTTGGCCGAAGACCACGTCCGGAAGGACCTGCTGTTCGCCGGAACGGAGTTCGGACTGTTCGTGACCCTCGACGGAGGGAAACACTGGAAGCGGCTTTCGGCCGGTCTGCCGACGATCGCCGTCCGCGACCTGGCCATCCAGAAGCGCGAGAACGACCTCGTCCTGGCGACGTTCGGCCGCGGGTTCTACATCCTCGATGACTACGCCCCTCTCCGGGACGTCGACCCGGACGCTCTGGCTCAGGACGGCAAGCTGTTCCCGGTCAAGGACGCCTGGATGTTCGTTCAGTCCCAACCGCTCGGCAGCCTGGGTTCGCGCGACAAGGGTTTCCAGGGGGAAAGCTACTTCACCGTTCCCAATCCTCCGGTTGCGGCCATCTTCACGTATTACCTGAAAAGCGCGCCCAAAAGCCTGGCCGAGCAAAGAAAAGACAAGGATCCCATCGCCTATCCCACGGTTGAGCAGCTGAAGGCCGAGAAGGAACAGGAACCGGCTGTCTTGATCTTCACCATCGCCGACGAGGACGGCCAGGTCATCCGCATCCTCCGCGAACCCGCCCGCAGGGGAATCAATCGGGCAAATTGGGATATGCGCTACCCCGCTCTGACGCCGACAAATCCCGCTCAGGCGGCCCCGGCCTCTTCGGGCCCGTCGAGCACGTTCGTTTTCCCCGGGACTTACAAGGTCTCCATGTCGTTAAGCGTGGATGGAAAGGTCAAGGAGCTGGCCGGGCCGGTGTCCTTCAAGGTCAAAGCCCTGAGCGAGCTTTCGCTCCCGGCGGCCGACCGGGCGGAACTGGCCGCCTTCCAGAAGAAAGTTCGAAAGCTGACTCATTCGGTCACGGCCGCCTCCAGCGTCCTTCGGGACATGGGGGCGCTTACCCAGCATTACCGGGCTTCGCTCAAGAGCCTCACCGTTCCGCACCAGGACATCCTCGATTCGATCAAAGCCATGGAGAAGAAGCTCGATGTCCTCCAGGTTCAAATGTTCGGCGACCAGCTCGCGGCCTCTGTGGATAAGGACATCGTCCCGGGGATTCAAGGCCGGATCGCCCGGATCGCCGGCGAACAGGGCCGCTCATCCTCGGCCCCGACCAAGTCCCAGCGCGAGGCCTATGCCATCGCCGAAGAGGAGTTCGCCCCGGTCTACGAGGCGCTTAAAAAGATCCTGGCCGAGGATGTTAAAGCGATCGAAAAGAAACTGGACGCCCTCGGCGCGCCGTATACGCCCGGACGGCTCCCGGACTGGAAATAGGTTTGCCCTTGGCCCGGCGCGTTTCGATCGGACCTATGACTCGACGTCGTTTGTTCGGGCATCTCCTGACGGCGATCCTCGCCATGATTCCGGCCTGCCGCGCGACTCCCCCGGCCGATCTCGTCTTGCGCGGCGGAAAAATCGCCTCAGTCGACGCCGCATTTTCCATTCAAGAAGCCGTCGCCGTTCTCGGAGACAGGATCGTGTTCGTCGGCAGCCGGAAGGACGCCGGCCGGTTCATCGGCCCGAAGACCCGGGTCCTGGACCTCGAGGGGAAACTCGTCCTGCCGGGTTTGATCGACGCCCACGGCCATATGTACAGCCTGGCTCTTGAACTGAGCCATCTGAACATCACCGGAACCAAGAGCCACAGGGAAATCATCGACGCGGTCGCCGAAAAGGCCAAGACCGCCAAACTTGGGGAATGGATTCTCGGCGGTCGTTGGGACCAGAATGACTGGGAGGACAAGGCGTTCCCCGTCCACGATCCTCTGAGCGCCGTTTCGCCCGATCACCCGGTTTACCTCAAGCGGATCGACGGGAACGCCGCTTTCGCCAATCGGAAGGCTTTGGAATTGGCCGGAATTTCCAGAAAGACGCCGGATCCGGTCGGCGGCGTCATCCACCGAAAAAAGGGGGGCGACCCGTCCGGTGTCTTGGTCAACCGGGCCATGGACCTGGTCGAAGCCATCATTCCCAAGGATTCCGTTGAGCAATACGAACAGAAGATCTTGAAGGCCGTCGAACATTGCCTATCGGCCGGACTGACCGGCTGGCATGAAGCCGGAGTCACTTCCGAGGAAATCGCCGTCTACAAGAGCCTGATCGACAGACAAGCCCTTAAAATCCGGGTCAACGCCATGCTGGGAAACGAGCGGGATCCCGAACCAAAGGGTGACCTCGCGGCCTTTTTCCGGGACAACCGGGTCGAAAATTACGGAAATCACTTTTTGGCCGTCCGAACCGTCAAACTGTTCTTCGACGGAGCCTTGGGTTCGCGAGGCGCAGCCTTTTTCGAACCTTATGCGGACGACTCCGGAAACAGGGGTCTGCTCAGAATCACTCCGGACGACATTTACCGGGTCTCCAAAGCCGCTCTGGAGACGGGGATGCAGGTCGCCACTCACTGCATCGGCATTCGAGGCAACCGGCTTTGCCTCGAAGCGTACGAAAAAGCCCTTCGCGAAAATCCCCGGAAGGACCATCGCTTCCGCATCGAGCACGCCCAGTTTATCGAATCCGAAGACGTCCGGAAATTCGCCGAGCTCGGCGTTTTGCCTTCCATGCAGCCGACGCATTGCACTTCGGACATGTCCTTCGTTGAAGCCCGGATCGGGCCGGTTCGGGCCGGCCGCGGTTATGCCTGGAGGGATTTTTTGGAAGCCGGATTGATCATTCCCTGCGGCTCCGATTTTCCGGTCGAGTCCGTCAATCCGCTTCTGGGGATTTACGCCGCCGTCGCCCGGATGGATACGAACGGCCGGCCCGAGGGCGGTTGGCATCCGGAGCAAAGGATGACAATCGCCGAAGCGGTCAAGGGATTCACGATCGGAGCGGCCTACGCCGCCTTCCAGGAGGATCTTCTCGGCTCCATCGAAGTCGACAAACTCGCGGATTTTACGATCCTCGACCGGGATATTCTGACCGCGGCCCACGAGGACATCCCCTCCACCCATGTTCTCTATACCATCGTCGGCGGACGGATCGTTTATGAGAGAAAGGGAGCGAAGACCCGGGATTGACGTCAACGCCTTAAGTTTCTTATTTTATTTCTCTGTTTCCGATCTTTCATTCATTTCTTTTTTGCATTCAGAGCAATATCGATCATGCAAAGAAATCACCCCATCGCAGGAGCAGCGCCATTTTTCTCTTTCCTTTTCCATAAACGAGACTAGCCCATTCACTTGCACAAATTCAGAATTGGCGATCAAACTGGTTTGATATCGCGTTCTGTAGCTTTTTTCGAGATTCTTGATATTCTTACAGGGAAAATCGCTGCATTCGTAACAATCATGCAGCTCTTTTGAGTTTGCACAATTCTTTATTTGGCAATTCCTGCAACGATCGGGTTTATCCGCATCGTCTCCCAAGCATCCCTGACAAGGTTTCTTGTTCTTTAAATGGACATAGCAGACCAGACAGTTCATGCCGCAGGGCGCAAAGAGAAACAAGTCGATATTATTTGGCATTCTCACCGGCTTTTCCTCTCTTGGCCCCTACCGCAGATTGATAGCCGCGCGCTGGAGGATTCGGCATCCATTTGACCACAAGGCGAATATCGATTGACGCATCCCCCTTCACTTCTTCGTTTCCTGATGTTCCCCGCTTTTCCATTTCTCGGCATGCTTCCAGAGAGCCTCGAAAATGTCCCCGAACGCTCCCATTTCGTGATCACACAGCGAAGTGTTCGTAAAGAGGATCACGCCGATTTCCTTGGAGAGATCCGAAAGCATCATCGTCCGGACACCGGGATCGGATCCGTTATGCCCTATCCTGGTAACGTCGTACTTCGTCGCCCAGAAGATTCCCGAGTTCACCGAATCTTCACCCTTCAGGTTGACGTTATCGGGCTTATTTATTTCCGTGTACTGAAACCGGAGCATCTCATCGACCGATTTTTTCTCCAAGATGCGCGCCCCTTCATATTCGCCGTCGTTCAACAAGGCAATAAAGAACTTTGAAAGGTCGAAAACCGAGGTTCGGACACCGCCATCCGGATACGTGGTCCCTCCGTAAACTGAGATCGGAATGGCGAGGCCGCTTTGCGCCACGTAAAGCCTCGCGTGCTTTCCTTGGCCGATTTCCGACAAAAACCAACCCGTGTTATCCATGCGGAGGGGCGAGAAAATGTGGCGTTTGGTGTAGGTGTTCAGCTTTTCGCCGACAGCGCTTTCGACAATGGCACCAGCCAGTCCGGCGCCGATATTCGAATACTCGCGGTGCGTGCCCGGCTTGACATCCAGGAAGTTGTCTTTTGAATAATGCTTCCCGCCGGGCGCAAAATACATTCGCAAGAATTCTTCCAATGATTCCGGGGAATCGCCGCCGTAATGGTATGTATTTTCGTAGACTTGCCACCGGTCTGTGATGCTCGAGGTGTGCGTCGCCAGCTGCCTTAACGTAATGGATTCGTTGGGGAAAAATGGATGGATGACTTTAAACGGCAGATAAGCATTGATGTCCTCATCCAAGCTGAGTTTCCCTTCCTGAACCGCACGCATCAAGGCCACGCCGGTGAACGTTTTGCTGATCGATCCGATATTCATGATCGTGTTTGAAGTAAAGGGCACCAGGTGCTCTTTGTCGGCAAATCCGTAGCCCTTCGTCCAGACGACCGTCTTGTTCACGATGAGGGCGGCTCCAAGGCCCACCATTCCGACTTCTTTCATTTTCTGCTCGACGACAATGTCAATCGCACGGCTTGGACTGTCAGACGAAGGTCGAGCCTGGTCTCCTGCCGCAACGTGCCCGGAAAGCAGAATCATTGCGATTGTCGCGATAGTTTTGAGCATATTCTTGATGTTCATATGATCTCCCCTTGCCGTATAACGTTCAAGCTAACCGGCCCTGCACGACTTTGTCGCGCCGCGTCCGGCGACCGAAGGGAGCGAGGTTGAGTGTCGGGTTAGGCAACGTGATGTCCGAGTCCATATCAGTGTGCAAAGGGAGCTGAAAGAACATAGGCCGCGATGTAGAAAATGCTTACGATGCCGAGATGTATCCAAAGCGGCACGACGCGAGAAGGGAGAACAACTCGATTACGCGCCGCGACTATCGTAGCCAAGACAATACCTGTTATGACCGGAAACACAGTCAGAAGAAGGATGTCTCGCCTTTCGATGGGGTTGGCGGCGCCCCAAAGGAGTAAAACCGTCCAGCCCGCCATTAAGGCTGCGCCGACACCCATGGCAAAGCGGTAAGCGGGGCTGTCTTTTGATGGGTCCCCTCCGAATATCGCCGCGCCGGCCCGTCTGGAAAGCATGGGAATGAGGGCGAGGCCATCCGTGAAGGCTCCCACGAGGAATGCGATCTTCACCAGAAGCGTTGCGGTTTCAATCGAAACAGCCGGCATACGGGTCTCCTGTCCTACTCCTGATCATTGTAACACCTGGAGAATGAGGAATCGAGACTCTTGACCCGCACTCAAAAACTGATCCGGCCGGAAATGAAGCTTTTCGGCTTTGCCTTCTTTTTCTGAAATTATCAATGAACTCCTTTGGAGTCAAGTCCCCTAGGGCGCTGTGCGGCCGAAACTCGTTGCCGTCTTTGCGCCCCGGCCGGGCATGGGACGTATTCGTCCCGTCCTTCGCTTGTCCTTGACAATCCCCGAGCGGGGATTTATGCTTTTTCGGGAGATGAGGAGGAGATTTCAAGCGACGTTTGGCTCGCCATAAGGACGGGCTGGAAAAGGAATTTCTTATCACCCAACAAGGGGCCGCGTTAGCGATCCCTTCCAGCCGCGTGGAACGGCTCACTTATTAAAGCCCCCGGCTTATGCAGGGGACGTTTACTTGTAATGATGGAGGACACATGAAAAGACATATGAAAATAATCAACTTTTTTCATTACCTGAGCCATGCAAGATGGATCTTTTTTATCTGGTCGATGTTTTTAGTATTTTCGGAATATCTTCATCCCAGCCCTCATTTTCTGTCTAATGTAGGATTGGCTGTATTTCTTATGGGATTATTTTTAGGTTTTTGGGGTTTCATCGATATTGAGAAATTGTCTAAAACTGAAAAAAAAGAGTTTTCCAATCCGAAGAGTGTAATAATCACAAGCATTATTTGTATCGTTTCGGCCATGTTTTGTTTTATTGTGGGCATTATTTTCATGAATATCAAGCTCATACAGCCCTTAATAAAAGAAAACATGGCGATTGAATTCAAGACCACTGGTTACCATTGTTTTGCCTTGGGGTTCGGAATATTCTGCTTCCTGAAAATGCGGTTCGACAAATATAAATATTTCAAATCGTTGCCTGAAAACTAACCTGCGTTATGCACGAGTCGAGATGGCTGCAGTTGTGAGACGCGAAGAGTGACGCTGTCCTCACCTCGTTTTCAACGAGAATGAGGACTGCGAACCCTTCGCAACGAAGCAAATGCAGTCATATCGGCTCGCCCGCCTGCTCCTCAATGTGCTTCTTTATCATTTCGTCCGTTATGTTCCTTGTACGGGCGGCCAAATAACCGCGCGCCCAAAAATGATTTCCACAAAACTTTTTTTTATTATTCGCAAACTCCTGAAGGAGGATTCTGGAACTTATGCCTTTCAGCCATTGGACGATCATGCTGACCTCCAGGTGCGGCCTGGAGGCGATGAGAACCTGTATGACCAAGAACGTGGCGACTTGTAAGTTACCGAGGATGCCCCATGGAAATCGCGGCGAGGTGTGGTATATATTTTACAAGGAGTCTTCAGCAATGAGAAAAATAATCGTTTTGACATTGATTGTTTCGGTCGTCCTTATAACGACGGGCTGGTCCTTTGAGCTATCCGCGGCCCGGAATCAAGAATCGGCCCAATCTGCGTTCGAGAAATGCCTGGAATCGTGCCGGCAGGAGATCGAAAAGGGCCGGGCCGATGAGGCCCTGGCCTGGGCGGAAAAAGCGATCGCCCTGGACCCGGCCAAAGCTGCCGGCCAATACCAATTGGCCCTGGCTTATAATCTCAAAGTCGAACAGGCCTCCGGGATGGGGAAGCTCGGCCCGGCAAAAAATTTCAAGGCCGCCATGGAAAAGGCCATCGAACTCGATCCCGGTCTCCTGCCCGCCCGGCAAGCGCTCATGGGATATTTCCTCCAAGCTCCCGGCTTGGCCGGCGGGAGCATCGAAAAAGGAAAGATCCAGGCCGCAGAAATCGCCAAGCTTGATGAAAAGGCCGGATATCGGGCCCGAGCGGCTGTCTTCCAGGCCGAAAAAAAATGGGACCAGGCCGAGGCGGAGTGGAAATCGCTCTTGGCTCTCGATACCGATAACTACGATGTCGTCGCATCGCTCTCCGCCTTCTACCAGAGCCGTGAGGATCTGACCAAGGCCGAATCGACGCTGCAGGCTTATCTGGACGCCCATCCTCAGGATGCCGCCGTCCACCTCGGCCTGGGACAGCTCCTTGTCGCCGCCAATCGCCTCGACCGGGCGGGCGAGGTTTTCCGCGCCGGATTGACCCTCGGCGGCGATGTCCGCAATTTTTATTACCAGCTGGGAAAGCTGGCGGCGGTCTCCGGAAATGATCCGGAAGCCGGCCTGGACTATTTAAAAAAGTACTTGGAAGCTCCGGCCCCGCAGGGTCGCCCGACCCATGCCGACGCCTGGTGGCGAATCGGAAACATTCACGAGAAGATGGAACGGAAAGAGGACGCCGCTGCAGCCTATCAGAAAGCCCTGGACATCAACCCCGATCACGCGAACGCCAAAACCTCGATGAAGGCATTGAAAAAATAAGAGTCTGTTTTTCGAAGATCTCTCCAACATCCGAACGGTGTCGGGCCGGTGACGGAAAAGCTCATCCGGGATATTTTGGCAAATAAGCAAAAATGACGACAAGCCCCGTCATGTCATGAAATCCCGTCTTACCCCGGGTGTTTCCCATGTATCCGGACCTGGACATCGAGAGCCTGACTCTTTACCGCGGGACACACGTTGGCTTATGCTGTCGGAGAACGAGAAACGCATAATGACCATTAAAGTCGGGCTGATCGGAACGGGCGACATCGGCAGCCCCAGGATCTATGGCCCCGCCGTCGAATCGGATAGTTCCGGACGGTGGGGCAAGGTGGGGAAATAGTGGAAAATCACGCCCTGATCGTGATCGGCGGCGGGCCGGCCGGGCTCTTCTGTGCCTTGAGGGCGGCGGGAAACGGGCGAAGGATCCTGATCCTGGAAAAAAAGGCCCACCCGGGCCGCAAGCTCCTCCTCTCGGGATCGGGGCAGTGCAATATCACCCACGATGGGGACATCGGCTCCTTCCTTTCCCATTATGGAGACAACGGCCGGTTTCTCAAACCCGCCCTGATGAATTTCCAAAACCGGGATTTGATCTCGTTCTTCACCGAACGGGGACTGCCGCTCATGACGGAGCCCGGCGGAAAGGTGTTCCCCCGGTCCAGGAAGGCGTCGGGGATCTTGGATATTTTGGTCAAGGAATGCGCCGCCGCCGGGGTGGAGATCCGCTGCGAGGACCCGGTCTTGGAAGTCTCCATCCGGGACAAAGGGTTCTCGATCCGGACAGAACACGTTACTTATCAGACCGATCAGTTGGTCATTGCGACCGGAGGCCTCACCTATCCGGCCACAGGCTCGACGGGAGACGGCTATGTTTTTGCCCGAACCTTGGGCCATAGCGTAACAGAAGTGAGCCCGGCGCTCGCCGCGGTGACCATCGAGGACTACCGATTCTCGGACCTAACCGGGATTTCCTTCGCGGACGTGATCATTTCTCTCTCCCGCGACGGCCAAAAGACAAGGCGGCACAAGGGAGACTTGCTTTTCACCCATTCCGGCCTGTCCGGACCGGGGATCCTCGATTTCTCCAGGTTCATCCGCCCGGGGGATACGTTGAGGGTCTCTTTCCTCCCGAGTAACGACCGGCAGAAAGTGAAGGAGACCCTGCTGAACCGCATCTCGACCGCCGGAAACGCGCGGATCAGGACGGTCCTAACCGGCTTTGATCTGCCCGAGAGGTTCGCCAACAAGCTCCTGTCTCTAGCCGGGATCGACCAAGATCTGACCGGGGCCCACCTCTCCAGGAAAGACCGCTCCACCCTGATCGAGCTCCTGACCGGATGCCCGTTCGTGGTCGGCCGCCTCGGGGGAATTCATGAAGCGATGGTGACCCGCGGCGGCGTGTCGCTGGCCGAGATCGATCCGAAGACAATGGAGTCCCGGCTCGTTCCCCGCCTCTTCTTCGTCGGCGAGGTCCTGGACATCGACGGCGATACCGGCGGATACAATCTCCAGGCCGCGTTCTCGACCGCAGCCTTGGCCGCAAAAACCATCGTGGACAGGAAGTAAGCGTTACTCGTACCGGAGCGCATCGGCCGGTTTGGCCAGGGCGACGCGGAACGATTTGAATCCGACGGTGGCCAGGGCCAGGGCCAGCGTGACGGCGGCTGCGGCCGGAAACAGCCACCAGCCAAAGGGCGGCCGGAAAGCGAAGCTCTCGAGCCATTTGGTCGCCGCCCAATAAGCCGCCGGCCAGGCCAGGAGATTGGCGATCGCCACCCAAGCGAGGAACTCTTTTCCCAGGAGGACGGTGAGGCCCGGAGCCGAGGCGCCGAGGATCTTGCGGATGCCGATTTCCTTCGTCCGCTGGGCGGCGGTAAAAGAAGCCAGGCCGAACAAACCGAGACAGGCGATCAGGACGCCCATCGCCGAAAAGGTCTTGAGGACGGCGCCGAGACGCTCGTCGGCCCGATACATGTTCTCGAAAGCCTCGTCGAAGAATCGGTATTCGAACGGATGGCTGGGATTGACCTTCGTCCAGGCCGCCTGGATCCGCCGGATCGCGTCCTGGATGCGGCCGCCCTCCGCTCGAAACACGGCGTAGCGCAGCTTGTCCTGACCCAGCGAAATGACTTGGGGCTCAATGACGCTTCGGGCGGATTGGAAATGATAATCCTTGACGACCCCGATAATCGGGCCGGTCTTGTTCCAGCTTGTCATCGATTTGCCCAAAGCTTCGGACGGCGAGGCGAGATTCATCTGCCGGACCATGCGCTCGTTGACCAGGAACGCTCCGCCGGCGTCCGCGGCGTGCTCCCGGGAAAAGGAGCGACCGGCGGCGAGCGTGAGGCCCATGGTTTCGGCATAGTCATAATCGACATCGTCGTAATAAACGTAGGTCCTGGCGTTCGGATCCTTTCCCTCCCACCGCGTTCCCCATTCCTGCATGCCGTTGTCAATCGGCAGCTGGAACGAGGCCGTCACGCCCGGGACGAGAGAATCTCCCCGAAGCTCGTTTTTCAACACGGCATAGGTTTTCGCCGCGTCCGTCCGAAGGGTGATATAGACGAGGCGGTCCTTGTCATAGCCGGGGTTCATCGACCGCATATGGCTCACCTGACGGGAGATGACGCCCGTGCCGATCAGCAGGAATACGGATAAGGCGAACTGAAACACGACGAGGATACGCCGGAAGGACGCGGCGCGCGTTCCCGCCCGCCATGTCCCCCGAAGCGTCTTGACCGGACGGAGAGACGAGAGAAGGAGGGCCGGATAGCTCCCGGCCAGAATTCCGGTCAGGAGGATGATCGCCGGCAGACCGAGCCCGAACCTCCAGCTGAGAATCGTACCGAGCTCGAGCTCCTTGCCCGAGATCCGCTGGAAAAGCGGGAAAAGAAGGAGGAAAAGTCCCGCCGCAACCGCGACCGCCAGGAGCGTCGTCAGGAACGTTTCTCCGTAGAATTGGGCGACGATGTTCCGGCGAAACGCGCCGACGACTTTGCGCAGGCCGATCTCTTTGGCCCGGTTGGCTGCCCGGGCCGTGGCCAGATTCATGAAATTGATGCAAGCGACCAGAAGGAGGAAAAAGCCCAGGCCGAGGAAGAGCCGGACCTGGGAGCGTGACGCCGCCAACCGAAGCCCTGAAAGCGGCTCCAAGGCCCAAGGATTGGGCTTCCAACCCGTTCGCCGCTGGACGAGCGCGGCGACTTTTTCCGCGATGGCCGCGGCCGAGCCGGGATCGCGGAGCCGGACCCAGGTGGTGAACGCGCTTAAATCCCACCGGTCGATGTTCGGCCAATAAGCCCGCGTCGACCGCAGATCCTCCATCCGGTCCACGGGGACGAGAAAATGCGGCCGGAGCGAGGAGTTCAAGGGCGGGTTCTTCATGATGCCGGTGACGGTCAGGGCGAATTCCCGGTTGAACGTCACGGTCCGCCCCAACGGATCCTCGCCGGGGAAATACTTGTCGGCCATCTCCCGGGAGATTACGAGGGACATGGGCCGGGAAAGAGCCGTGGCCGCATCTCCCCGGACAAGCGGGAAAGTGAACATATCCAGGAACACCGGATCGACCGCCAGGAGGCTTTGCTCATAGAAGCTTTTTTCTCCGGCTTGAACGAGCAGGATCCCGGGGTCGCCCACCCGGGCCACGCCGGCAAAATCGGGAATCTCGGACTCCAGGGCCGGACCCATCGGATACGGCGTCCGGGTGGAATGCCGGGTCGAGCCGTCCGGTTGGGGGATGACGCTTTCGACGCGGAAAAGCGACCGGACGTTCCGGTGAAAAGCGTCGAAGCCGAGCTCATCCTGAACCCACATCCAGATGAGAAGGGCCGAGGCGATTCCCACGGCCAAACCGACGATGTTCAAGAGCGCATATCCCGGCCGGCGACGGAGGGCCCGGAAAGCGGTCAGGAGGTAGTTTTTTAACATGCGGTACGACTCCATCCAAGTTTATCCCATATTCATAATAAAGAGACAGGCGGCCCGGGAAAAAGGTTGCGGGTTAAAATTGACTGTCCGATCCCGGACGTGACGGACACCCTTCCCCGGCCATTTGGCCCGTTTTGCTTCTCCGGCCCGGTCGCCATCAGGCGAAGGAGAGTCGGCCTGTTTGGCATGGAAATTGCTCGATAAATTATGGAAATGTTCCCCAAGGCAGGCCCACAATGAGAATCCGCTCGGCGTTCGGGATACTTCTACTGCTCGGATCGGCGGCTTTTTCTCCGGCCGCCGGAATGGACCTTGCCAACGTCCGGAGCGCGTGGCGCCTGCAAGCGGAAACGACGGCCCAAGCCCTCGAATCCCTGATCGACTCCCGCGGCTTGGCGGCGGCCGTCACGGAATTTCAAAAGACAATTGCCGGTAACGAGAAGTACATCGCCGACGAAAAAGCGATGATCATCCTCGGCTATAAATATTTGCGGAACGGGCGGCCGGCCGAAGCAGTGGCTGCCTTTAAAATCAACGCCGAAGCTCACCCGGAGTCCTGGAATGCCTGGGACAGCTTGGCCGAAGGGCACCTTGTCGCCGGCGATCAGGAGAAGGCGGAAACGTTCTATGCCAAATCGATCGGGCTGAATCCGAAGAACGAAAACGGCAAGGCCCGCCTGAGCGAGATCCGGGGGTGGAGATTAGACGCGGCCGCGGAAACACCTGAGGCGCTCCGTTTTTCGCCTGGTGCAAAAACCGGCCTGCGCGGCCCATACCTCGGACAAAAGCCGCCGGGATTAAAACCCGAGCTTTTCGCTCCCGGGATCGTGTCTTCGGCCCGGAGCTTTGAGTTCGGCCTCGCCATCGCTCCGGACGGCCGGGAGATTTATTTCACCCGGAGAGAAGATGGAGGGCGGAATACGATCCTTGTCTCCCGGCTGGGAGATGACGGATGGACGGCTCCCGAAGAAGCGCCCTTCGCCAAGGGATTTCCATCAGGCGAACCCGGCCTTACGCCCGACGGCCGAAAGCTTTTCTTCAACTCAAACCGCCCGAAATCCGACTCGGACCAGGCAGAGTATGGCATCTGGGTGGTCGAACGGGCAGCCGACGGATCCTGGGGCGAGCCGCGCCTTCATGGTCCCGGCATGTGCGTCACGGCGGCTCGAAACGGCAATCTCTATATGACGGATGTCTCGGGGCTTGTCTCCCCCGACCGGCCGGTCATCGTTTATCCCCGGTCCGGAGAGGGCAACGGTCCCCCGCAGAGAGTCGGCGGCGGGGTGAATGCGCCGACAGTCGCCGACCATGCCTTTATCGCCCCCGATGAGAGCTATATCCTCTTCGACACATCCGGCCGGCCGGGGGGCCAAGGCGGAGAGGGAGACCTTCATGTCTGCTTCCGGAATCCTGACGGCTCCTGGAGCGAAGCTTTCAATCTCGGCGATGCGATCAATACGCCGGGGACCAATTTCGTCCCCTCGGTCTCGCCCGACGGACGGTATATCTTTTACATGACGGGCCGGGACATCTACTGGGTCAGCGCCGATATTCTGGATACGATCCGTCCGGCCCGAAAGCTTCAAATGCCGTAGGCCTACAAGCATCCGAACTCGCACGATGAAAACGATGTCCTGATGTTTTCCGCGCCGGCAAAAAAGCTCGGGGGAATCCGTCAGGCGATAAAAACGGACAAAATCTCGCCGAAATAGATCCGGTGGTAGTCCTTGCCCGGATAGTTCTTTTTGATCGCCGGATCGACAAATCCCTCGGGATCCATGTCCTGGAAGTAGATTTTCCGGCATTCCAGGATGAGGTCCGCTTCCTGATAGGAAGGGGCGGCGACCCGCTTTGAAGCTTTAAGAGTAAGTCGCGTTTTGGCCAGTTTGTCGCCGTCTCTTCCGGAAAGCGTCCCGAGGATATTCAAATCCTTGCGGTAGGACTTGGGAAAGGCGCAGAGAGTGAACGAATCCGATTGATCCATAAATCCCCGGGTGAAACGTTGAGGCCGGACGACCACCTGGGCGAAGGGCTTGTTCCACATATAACCGAGGCTGCCCCAAGCCACAGTCATCATGTTGCAAGACTCCGTGGTCCCGGACGTCAGGAGAAACCACCGGTTCATCCAGAGATCCACGATCTCGACCGACAAATCTTTCGCTTTAATCTCGCGCATGGATTCCACCCTATCGGGATACCATCGCCGTCGCGACAGCGGTTTTCGTCGGGTCGCTTTCGGACACTGCCTTCAGGATGACCTTCGCCGAAGCGACAGCCCCGGCCTCGTGGGCCACATAGACGATCGCTTTTCCCGACGCCCCGGCTTTGACCGCGGCCAGGGCGTTGGGCAGCTTTGCCGCCCAACCCTTGCCCTCGACAGAAACCGACAGGCGGTAAATGTCCGAGCCGAAAACGGGATTCGTCCCGTCCGGAACCGGGCCGCCGGTATTGTTCAACTCGAACTGGACCGTCGTGTAAGGAGCGGCGGCCTTTTTTCCTTCGGGGACTTTTAAACCCACTCCCCTCTTGGCCGAACCCGAGCCGTCCAGGGATCGCGCCGCCAAGGTATAAACCAGGATCCCATCCTTGCCCTTTCGCAAATCGACGACATAGAAATGCAGCCGATTGGGCTCATCCACCCACTCGGAGGCGCTTCCGGAATCCGCGCCGGCGTGGAAAAGCGCGTCGTTCAGCTGGCGATAATCGGCGATTGTCCGCATGACCTTCGTTCCGTTGGGCTTGACGTAGTCCACCACGGCGATGTCTTCGGGATGAGCATCGATGACCCAGATGTAGCTGTTGAACTCGTTGGGTCCGCCATTCTTGCCGCGTAATCCCTTTTTGTTTTTGGCGATGAGAACGCCATTGTCCGGGGTAAAGGAATCGTAACCGATCCGCTGAACGACCTCGAGGCTGTAATAAGCGTAATTGGGAGTCCCCGGAGAAAGCGGATTCGTCGCCGGATCATCCGGCGGGGTTAGATCTCCCGGCTTTTCGCCGTCGAAATTGACGAAGATGCCGGTGACCGTTCCCGGAAGCGGTTCAACCGCCCGGGCCGTCACTTCCGCCACGGCCAAGCCGGAAGCCGCCAACTCGGCCCGGCCGAGAACGAGAAGGTCGGACTCGGTGATGAACGTGTTCTCCAATCGGTTTCTGACCATCAAACCGGCGGGCATCGCCGCCCCCTGCGTCGGGGGCACGACCCAGCGCCGATGGGGTCCGCCGGGGCCGTTGAAGCTGCCCCGGTCCATCATGTCCCATGGCCCGGCGGCGACCCGCCGATAAGGCGTGACATAAGGATTGTTGTTGAGGTCGGGAAGACTGAAGGAGAAGTGGCCGAGCTCATGGGTGATGGTCCCCGAATTTTCGCCCTGACGCATCGAAGACAGGCCCCATTGCTGGGCGCCGGCCAGCCAGCTGGTCCATTCGACATATCGGGTCGGGATCCAGCGGGGCTTTTCCGGGTTGAGATTGCCCCACTCCGGCGGGATGTCGTCCTTTGTGTTGAACTTCATCTCTCCGAATTCCTGCCAGACGCCGGTTTCGTCATAACTCGCGTACAAGCGGAGAACGGCGTTGTAGTCTTTTCGGATGTCTTTGCCGACGGCCGCCGTCCAGATCTCGTCGCAATCGCGTTCCATCCGGCTGTCGGCTTTCGTCCCGTCGGGCGTGCCGTCATTTTGGCCCCATTCGCTCAAGCCATAAGCCCAAATCGGCTTGGGCATGCGGTAGGGTCCGAAGACTTCGACGTCGGTTATCCCGAATTTTCCCCGCGACTGCTCCATCCAGTATCCGTTGATGGTTTGACCGTGGTTGACGGCCGAGGGCTTCATGAAAAAATCGGCGTAAAATTGAGGAACCTTTTCCCGCGGAATCGGCTCGATCTGGGGATTGCCGAAGGGATCGGAGCCCTTCGGCAGGGTGATGATAAACGGTTGGTTGGGGAAATCAATGCCGACGACAGCCAGCTTGAATCCCTTTTCCGGTTTGAGGGCCGGGTCGGCCCAATTGCGCCCGGGAATCGGCCGGTAGTCGTCCCAGGTCATCGTATCCTGGTCCTGGATTCGTTGTTGATCCAACGGCGGCGGCCACAGGGCATTTTTCTTGGCCTGACTTTTCGCCCCGGGAATCGAAATCAATATCGAGAACGCGAGAAGTCCAAAGAATGCCGCCCGAAGAAAATTTGATTTCTTTTTCATGATGAATGCCACCTCACAGAGCCCTTCCCTTTGAAGATACATCATATATCAGGTCGTGTAAATCGGGAAAGTCCGGTTCTCTGGCTCTGACGGATTCGGACTTCGGAAAAGCCGGCCGAAAAATGCCGCTGAAATCCGATTGACTTGCCTTCGCTTCTGGAATTATGATCCGGGCATCACATTCCGACCGGGAGGAGGCAACATGCAAGGCGAATATTCCAAGCTCTATTCCGATTATGCCCGGGGCCGCCTGGACCGCCGGGAATTCCTCCGGCGCCTGGCGCTTCTTGTCGGAAGCACGGCGGCCGCGGCCGGGCTCCTGCCGCTTTTAGAGGGAACACCGGCCTTCGCCCAGATCGTTCCTGCAGACGACGCGCGTCTCGAAACCGGCCGGATCGCCTATCCGGCTGGGGATGTCGAAATGAAGGCCTATCTCGCGCGGCCGAAGAAGGAAGGCCGTTTCCCCGCGGTGATCGTTATCCACGAGAACCGCGGCCTCAATCCGCACACCGAGGATGTCGCCCGACGCGTTGCCATGGAGGGATATGTGGCCATCGCCCCCGACGCCCTCTCCCCCTTCGGAGGGACGCCGGCCAATCCCGACGAGGCCCGGCCGCTCTTCCAGAAGCTCGAGCCGGCGGCCAACATCAAGAACTTCACGGCCGCCGTCGCGTACCTGAAAACACATCCCCAGTCGACCGGCAAAGTCGGCTGCATGGGCTTCTGCTGGGGCGGAGGCGTGACCAACCAGGTCGCCGTTAACGCTCCGGACCTGGCGGCTGCGGCGCCGTTTTACGGCATCCAACCGGCCCTGGAGGACGTCCCGAAGATCAAAGCCTCGCTGCTCCTCCATTACGCCGGCGACGACGCCAGAATCAACGCCGGGATCGCCGCGTATGAAGAAGCCCTGAAGAAAGCCGGAGTCGAATTTAAAACGTACATGTATGAAGGCTCCGGCCACGCGTTCTTCAACGACACCGGAACGCGCTACAACAAGGAAGCCGCCGGACTGGCCTGGGAGCGGACCCTGGCCTTTTTTAAAGAAAAGCTGGGCAGCTAAAATCATTCTGTCGACTCGAGAGGCCTCATCTAAGGAGAGTGTCTATGTCCGAAAGCAAAGACCGAATCGAAACGAAGCTCATCCATGCCGGGGAAATCCGGCCGGGAGTCAAGGGAGCCGTCTGTCTCCCGGTCTTTCAGACGGCAATGTACGAATACCAGCCGGACGCCGGATACCATGACATCAAGTACATCCGGTTGAACAACACCCCCAACCACGACGTCCTTCACGGCAAGCTGGCCACGCTGGAAAACGCCGAAGCGGCTCTCGTCACGGCCAGCGGGATGGCCGCGATCACGACGGCTCTCCTGTCCGTCCTTTCCTCCGGCGATCATCTTCTCGCCCAGGACAGTCTTTACGGCGGCACCCATGATTTCTTCGTCAAGGCCCTCGGCAATTTCGGTATCGGCTATGATTTTTTCGACCCGGAGCGGCCCGAGACGTGGGCCGCCAAACTCAAGCCGAGGACGAAGGCGATCTATGTCGAAACGATCTCCAATCCGCTCCTGAGAGTTCCGGCCCTCGAAACCGTCGCAGCGTTCGCCCGGGAGCACGGGCTCATTTCCCTCATCGACAATACGTTCGCCACGCCGGTCAACTTCCGCCCGGCCGAACATGGCTTCGACCTTTCCCTTCACTCCGGGACGAAGTATCTCAACGGCCACTCCGACATCGTCGCCGGGGCGATCGTGGGAAAGCGGTCGCTCGTCGAAAAAGCGCTCGATAAGCTCGACCTTCTCGGCGGCTCCCTGGATCCCCATGCCTGCTTCCTCCTCCATCGGGGGCTTAAAACCCTCGCGATCAGGGTGGCCCGCCAAAACGCCAACGCCCTGGTTCTGGCCAACTTTCTCGCGTCTCGGCCGGAGACAAGCCGGGTGAATTATCCCGGCCTGGAAAGCCACCCCGGTCACTCCCGGGCAGTCCGGCTGTTCGATGGATTCGGGGGAATGCTGAGCTTTGAGCTGGCGGGGGGCGTCGAAGCCGCAGAACGATTCCTGGGACGGTTGAAAATCCCCATCG
>Ga0105099_10000920_pt1 | contig 19304 bp, 36 predicted proteins | sample PPLLak3cmMay2015_2_FD_79138 | JGI IMG/M metagenome (GOLD analysis project Ga0105099, IMG submission 79138) | Freshwater sediment microbial communities from Prairie Pothole Lake near Jamestown, North Dakota, USA - PPLs Lake P8 Core (1) Depth... | ecosystem: Environmental > Aquatic > Freshwater >... | reverse complement strand
TACCAACTGCTCGCGAGCATTAACGAGCTCGCGCGCTTCATTATTCAACTGTTCTAATTTCTTTTGTATTTTGTATATCACGTAGTTCCTTATTGTAAGCATCAATGATCGCGTCATAATCGTTATACCACGGCGGGGGAGCTCGTTTAGTCCATTTTGGTTTTTTGTCTAAAACTTTCCACTTGATACACATGGTAGCACGATAAGCCGCGAGTACATCCTTGGCATCTTTAAACATCGAGCAATTGGCCCAACTAGTTGGTTCAGTTGAGCCAGAATTATATATTAAATATGCTTGATCGATTAACTCGTCGCGAACCCTTAAACAGCCATGTTGGTGTTCAAAACGATATGCATATTCATCTACCAGATTGTCAAATAGGCTGAAAGTCCACATATAATTAGACCAATCACTAGCCACCCACACAACCACCGGATGACGATTATGTGTAGGTTTATAAGTAGTTGTGCCACCACATTGATTTACTACTGTTGACAATATTTGGGCAGTCTCTATTATCATTTTGTTCAAACGTTTATCGTCTAACATTTGTGCACATTGAAAAGTATCTGAACTTACAACAAATATATTCAAGTGGTTTTTCCTTTTTATGGGTTTAACTACTTATATTGATATTATAATAAAAGTCGCACTACATTCACTTCAACTGAGGTGCCGAAGATGACCATGCCGAATAGTGACTTTATACTTCGCATGTTAGAACGCTTAGACGAAAAAATGGATGATATTGTTCAAAAGCATGCAGAATATAAGGCATATTTTGACGTCCACGCCCGCACCGATGAGACACTTCACCTCAAGATTGCATCTGAGACACAAGCGATGCAACAAATCTTAAGCGAGCAATCTAAACATATAGCAGAATATAATCATCATCTTAAGGAGCACATGCGTCGCACTGAGCTTCTTGAAAATAGGGTTGTACCTTTAGAGGCTGATTTATATAACCGTAAAAGTAAGCATGGTTTTATCTTATCTCATTGGAAAAAGATCTCGTTGGTTACTGCCGCTTTAAGCGCTGCTGCGGCCGCTATATGGACTATGATACAGATTTTTAGCTATTTGGCTACGTTAAAATAGTAAAAGTATTAGTGCCATGGGTTTTCCATGACACCCCTAAAATAAGGAGTGACATTAATGTTAAGTGCAAAAACAAAAAGAATTCTTACGGTCGCAATGGCCAACAAAGTTGCGGCGGCTGAATTAGCTGCTGCAGTTGATTCTGGTAGCAATCCACAGGCAGCAACTGTTGCCGCGTTTGGTGTAACTACCAACTTAACAGCTGCTGTAGTAGCAGCTACTACTTTCTTAGCTACTGTTGGTACATATGTGGCTCCTGCCGAACCAACCGGTGCAGAAGTTGATGCTACAGTAGATGCTGCTTTAGCACAAGTTAAAACGGTTGTAGATGTTAAAGCGGATAACGCTGATTTAGAGACACTGCGTACAGAAGCAGAAGCTCGCTTAGATGCTATCGAAACTAAAGTTAATGCTATTATAGCTGCCCTTAAGACTGCTGGTTTGATGGCTCCCTAATTAAAGCCCAAGTTCTTAATTTTGCGACCATAGTTGCTATTCGACTATGGTCGTTTAGTATGCGGTTTCGACCGGATGGATGAGGCATCACAAAGTGATCTAGGTTGAGTAGACAACAAGCTTTATCTGCAGTTTTACCGACAGTAATAATTTTGTCGGCATTTTTCAATTTGGTTTTTAAAGTTTGTAAACAACTGTTAATTTCTGATGATTTTAGTGGCTTATTGTATTCGGTTGGTTCATCTGATACGTTTACATAATGTACATCTGTGATGTCACAGAACCATTCCCTGATCGTTCTTCCGGATCGGGTAGATAGAGAGAATGGTGTTTTATCTATGGATTTAGATGATGGATTGGAACCAATCACAACTATCATAGTTTTATCCAGATATGATATTATAAGTATGGAGGATTATTTATGTTTAAAATATTTAAATCTAGACGCGCTAGTTTAGCTCTTATCGGTATGTTTTTACTACTGGTACTAGGCATACATCTAAAAATAGATACTAGTGGTGCAATAGCAACTATATGCTTAGCAGTCGCAGGAGCTAACGCAAGTGAAGGAATAGCTGCCAGTTTGGCCAATAAAAATCAATCTAAATCATCAAAAGATGAACCCGCTTGATTCAGTAGTTCCTGCAGTTCTTCGTCTATGAACCGTGGTTCTGACGGCAATCCAAAGTTATATACTTTAACTTCTACTTCTTGTGTGACGTTGCCTCTTACGGGGCAAACGTAAGATATTCTAGTAGTATAAGTGGAATCAGGTTTTCTCTTGCTCATCGTCTCATCTGCTTAGTGTAGTGTTTCCAATTAGGCCATTCTGCTGCCAAAGCATCCTGTATAGCCTTACGATACGATTCTATGGGTTTAGGCAAGCTTTTCTGTGATATCAGGTCTAACCAAGTCCTCAAACTTCCCCATGCCACTATGGTATTATACACAGCTATAGGAGAATTAACTTGAGCTATAAACTTATCACACTTATCCATCTGATAAGTCTTTATAGTTATTATCAAACTTTCCGAAGTATGTTGCATGTGCGCTTGCACACTTTCACCAGTAGCTAGATCAGGTGAACCAACGTCGCTTATCGTAGGTACATATGCTTCTACTTCGTTTTCAATTTTACAAGTGTGGTGACATATATTGTTTTCAGCTAGAAACAGTTGTACGAAAAGAGGGCATTTTATCTCTAGAGTTAGATATGGCATATCTAACATTTTTGTAGTAACTATGTTGCGATTGACTCTTAGCAATAAGTTATCAAAATTAGCATTAGGTAGACTAGATGCTAATATTTTGACATAACCTTTATCTAATACTGGATACATTAGTTACTACCTAATAAATGCCGCTTATCAGCCGCTGTTGTGTTTGCTGTTTGATAATAGTAGCTAAATTCATCATAAGATGTTGTTATTTCAAATGGTTTGTTATTGCTGCTAATCCACACCTTGGTTCCGTATTGAGTCTCTACAAAAGCTACAACAGACTTCATATTTATAGATATTCTACGGTTTGGATAGTCAAAAGATATAAACTCATAGTTCATATTTCTTCCTCTTCTATTTCTTCTTTAGGTTTTAGTCTTGGATCTTTTTTAGCATCGGCATACACTAAACCTGCCTTGCAAGTATATGGTGCCTCGAAGGCACCTTCTAAGAAGGATTCTGTAATGATATCAGTGTATTTGGCTTCGATATAATCGATGGTGCATACATCTAAGAATTGTGGTGGTTTTGTTTTATCTTTAGATAAGATAAAAACTTTAGCATTATGTTGGAAGTCTTGATACATAGTCCCTACTTCTTCAATCATCTCAACGAAAGTATAAGGACCATGTATAGTCTCACAGATGAATTTTCCTTCTTCTCGAAAACCAGAATTTATAGCGACTATAAAACTTTTGTCTTTTAATTCCGATAAATCCATCGTTTCATTTTCGCCGAGGAAAGTATCTGGATTTCCAACTTGTAGATCCGTGCTGGGCATAAAAACTCCACATATAAAACTTTGATTAATCTTGTCGTATCATTTCTTCGGCGCAAGCGTCGATGTGTGCTTTTATTAAATCGGGTAGTGGTAAACCTGCCGCAGGATATATTGGGTCTTGGTCTTGGTCTTCAGCATCATCTAAAAAATCTATATAGTCAACATGTGGATCGACGGTGTTAAATTCAACTCGACGCTCTAAATCACTAATTGATTGATCGTATGCTCTTGCTAGACTGCTCCTTGATTTTCCTATAGTTATATAGTAATTGTTGATTTCTTGTTGAGCAATAATTTGCTGTCGAACGTCGGGCGATAGTTGCTTAAACCGAGTTAATTCATCGTTGAAGCAAGTTTCATATCTTTCTTCGTACAGTTGCTTAAGTTTGTTTTGTAGATCATCTACACTTTCTTTATGAGTTGGTTTAGACTGTTTTTTAGTCTTTAGTGAAGCTTTGCGTATACAAGCCATAAAAGTTCTCCGGCTTAATGAAAATCTGTATTACCCTTCAAGCAAAGATACTCGTCTGAAACAAACTTCAGGACTTTACGCGCAATTCCGGGTACAACAGTTTCTTCAATCGGTTTAATAACAATTCCTTCTCGTACTTTTTGTGCAGTACAAAGCACAGATGGTCCTTGAGTGAGTTGCTTAGCAATTTCGACGCTATATGATCCTTGATATAATATTGGCACCATGTCCAGTCCGTGCCTCTCACACCAATCCTTAAGAGTATTGGTGTTTACGTATTTACCATCAACCATAAGATCGAATATTATTAGTTTGTGCTCGCCTTTGGGACATCCGTAGTTATAGCCATCTTGTACACCATCACCGTAAACTTCGCCATATACAACTTCGCCTTCTTTCAGAATGTCGCGAATGTTGTACTTTGACACTGCTTCGGAGTATAAATTGGTCTGAGCTTTTTCGAAATCGTTTAGAGTACTATTCTTAAGTTGAACATTATGACTTCCGTATACAAACTCGTACTTCGGTAGTCGCCCAAAATATTTTAAAATTTTCTTCCAAATAGTGTCAGTAATTACAGGTACATATCCCGCTCTAAAGTTACTTCCGTGGATCTTCTCGGTTATTACTACTTCTTCACCGTCGGCAAACATCTTATTGAAGTTCTTGATATTCTCGATTGCAGTGTACTTTTTGAAGTTAGGATTGCACTCTTTCTTTTTGGCAGCGGGTGCAAAGGTATGACCTCCGACCTTAGGTGCTGGTGGTTCATACTTGGTTATGTTTAACTTTTTAGCTAGATCAGTGCCAACTTTAGTTTCGTAAGGTATTGACAGCGTTACTAGGTCGGCTAGCATACCTTGACTGTAAGCTCCGCGTATTTTTGCGGTCTTGATACGTCCATTATGTGGCTTTATCTTAGACTCTGGCGGAAACAAAATACCAAGAGTTGGTTCTCCCAATACAGAATCTATCGGTATGTATATAGCTTTGTCACCGGGATTATAAGTCCCTTTAGTCACAACGCATTCCCAACCTTTGACCTTAGCTATATCTAGTCGATCGGCATTGGGATGATTAATTATATTATCTATAACTACTACTTCAACTATTAATGTGCTCATAAGCTCTCCTTATCCACATAATAAAATCATTATAAGATCTATTTAGTTTGTATCTACCTGCCATCTCGCGACATAAAAACGTCCGGATTTGGCAGGTATTGAGTGAAACTAGGATCAGACCAATCTATCGACTGCGATAAGAATCCGTTATGTGACGTCCAGGCGATTACAAAGGCCTCGGCCCTCGCCATTAATGCCTCTCTGATGGGCATCTGGTTATCCAGCATGGGGCGAAGATCCTCACGGGACTCCATGGGAAAGCACATGAACATATTGTCATCGGCAAAATATAGGAACCATAATTGCCCGGACGCATCCTGTTCAAAGAAGATTTTTGGGCCGTCGTAATAATAAAAGCAGTCGGCGTCGGAATTCGGATAGCCTGTTATGAGGTTGAAATTGTATCGTTTTTTAATTATATCTGTCATCATCTGCCCATCATCTTAGTGCGGTTTAAGTCGCCTTTCTTACCATGTTTCTCCCTCATATTGTCCTCAATGAGCTCATATTTCATCCTCGTAGTTGTTATTATTTTCTCCGAATTTCCAGTGTATTATTAGAAATAATAAAGCTGCGTCCCATCTATTAAAAAGTGCACAAATTCCTGCTATAAGTATGTACATCACATAATCCCGGAGTAATACTCGTTCCACTTATCTTCCATTTCTTCCGTGTATTCTATAGCACAATCAGGACATAACAAGCGATCGCGGTTTGGATTTTCGCCGGTTCCATCCCAAACGTAACGAGTGTGACTGCAACAAGGTGCTACTAACGGCGAGGATGTTCCACAACATTCACAAATTCTAGCCTCTTCAGAGTCGCCTAAAAGATAGTGTTTTGACAATCGCTCAGTCAAATCCTTGAGCAAGTAGTCTTTAAAATCAACATATTTACTCATGAACAAATTACCCAAATTAAGAATAAGAAGCCGGCGAACTGATAATTTCCAAACATTAAGCTAAGAGCAGCAAAAAATAAAAGCATGTTATTCCTTATTTATAACGTTCTAATATATCTAGAACAAAATCGCCATGACCTGATTCTATTAGTGCCTTTACACGACCATTGCCGTTTAAAAGTACGTTGTTGTAACACTCTGGTGGAGCGTCTGACTGACATATCTCATTAAACTTACTTGTAGTTAGGTACCGTACTTGTTTTAGATTATCGATGCGCCTATTTAATAAAAAATCAAAACTCCAACCTACTGGATGCCCAAACTTTAGGTCTTTTGCCCTTACTTGTATTAATCGTGTTTTGGGATTATCATATCGACATTTTTCAATAGCTATTTTTAAGAAAAGTGTTTTATCGCAAGTAATTATGTTCATCATTAAATAGAACAGCTTGGTAAAGTAGAATCCGCATATATATATGATAAATTTGATACCACCTTTTTTTAAACCCAGCATCAGAGATTTTAGATCCATAGGATATAACTTAAGCAAATCAAATGATATATCTTGATATCTCGATTGTTTCATGGTTATCCCTTTTGACATATCGCACCCTTAGTAATCCATGAGTAGTATACGCCACCATCTTGCAATACTACTAACTGTCTAACGAAGTTTTTATTTGGATTATGACGAGTTACATAGTCTGTAAAGCGTAGTATACACCCGTTGTAATCATATACTCCACCTCCCCAAATGTGCCCGTGTGCCAACTCGGCATTCTTATGAATCCACCGCTTGATTCTAAAGAGTTGTATTCTAGAAGGAGTATATTGATTTCTTGACCCATCTGGATTTCCAACTGGCCAACTAGTTATATTCTCAAATCCGCATTCTCTTAGACTTTCTATTGCTCGGACATAACGATCCGGAGTATCTATGCCGCCTTTTCTAAGTAGGACAGTAGCTCTAACTCCGATACCATGGGCGGAAATATTGTTATATATTTCTTTAAATAATGGATAGTTTTTAACTCCGTAGACCAATCCCTGCCCTGCATCGCAGTAGTCGTGTACCGATATAGCAAAATTAGTAAGTCCAAGACTTTTCCACAGCGGTAGCCACTTGGCGCAATAATCTTTGTCACCCAGAAGAATACCGTTAGTAAACACGTTTACGTTGGGTAGGAATGCACCTTCGTCTGCACATTTCTTGGCTATAGTTAGTGCTTCGGTAATAGCTTCAGGATCACAAGTGGGTTCGCCTGCTGATGTTAGTGATAAAGACCAACCTCCGTGTCGCGCAGATAACTTTATAGCAAACTCTAGGTTTCGCATGTTACGCAAGTGAAGATCTATATCGCGCTGTCCACGTCCGAGTGCTTTACCTGCACAAAATGAACAGTTGGCGTTACAACTTCCATCGCCTATAACCGCAGAAACACTATATATCTTATCTATACACGCCATACTTGTCCTTTCGCGGATTTGCCAAACTAGTAATAACATGAACCACTATAACTATAATAATACAGGCTATAAAGATAAAACTAACAATTATTGATGCTGCGGCAAATGCTAATAGTCCCATTTCATTCCTTCCAATAATCTGTTACTGTTCGGCATGCCCATTCTGATCTATGTCCACTAGTCATACATGTTTCATATTTAAACTTCTGAAGTTGTTCGCTGGGTGTGCATATATACCAGGCACCAATAACTAGAAGCAATAAAAAGACTGCAACGAATATAAAATCTGCCAGTATAAAAGGAACATCTGAAGCATTACCTGAACCTCTCATATGTTATGTCCTTTTAAAATTACTTATTAGCATCGACCTATCATTTTCTTCATTCTGTCGAAGTCCTTGGTGTATATGTGCATAGAGTGGGCTATATGGGTATAACTACCGCATTTTAAGTCTGGATATACTTCTGCCAATTCGCTTCTCATCATATCTATTAAGGATATAAACCAAGAAATATCGTATGGTAAACCTAAGGCTAGATCGTTGGACCTCATTGTAATAGTTAGATTGAGCTGGTTGTCACGAATTAGCCAATTCGCATGCATAGTACAAACCTGATCTTTGTTGCCTATCCACTTGTGTTCTGGCAATGCAAAGTGCATAACCGCTTGCCGAGTATCTTTATCTGAAATTAGACACTGCTTCGCCCAATCCCACGGTGATCTTTTCCAATTATTTAGTTTATCTGCTTGAGACTGCGTAGTAGCCATATCACATCCGCCGGCACCAGAACCTACTTCATATTTGCGGTTGCCTTGACTTTTGTTTTTCCAGATAAGATATCCGTATGCTGAGTTAATAGTGCCATCTGGATTTTGAATCTTGTTCCAGAACAAACTAGCTTTGGCAAAGTCTTTGGCTTTATTGGAGTAAGAATCGTATAAGTCCATTTCTTTTTTAGTATATTCGGCAATTACCTTATTTCGCTCGAGATCTTTAGTAACAATAGGTTCTGCTACTGGGTATAATACTTTGAAAGAATAGTCTACCTTCTCATAGATTTCCATTCCTCTAGGCTTACACACATAGTCAGGATTGTCAAGTACGTCTGTAATAGTTCCCAAATAGGCTTCGTGAATCGTATCGTACACCTTCATTCTTATTCCTTTACTCGAATTTAGGCCCTCTAACTTGTTCTATATGGTCGTAATGTATGTATATTATAACTCCACAGTTATAACATTCCATTACTGGACCACCGAAACTAGTAAATAGTTCGTCATTAGAGAACCATGTATGACCATCTATATCTAATAATCTATTCATAGTACATATGAACCATTGCATGCGATATTTATACCTCTTTTACGCGTCATGCTCGGTATATATCAGTTCATCGGGATCTACCCCCAATAAAAGATAGTCTCGCTGTCTATCGGTGTGCCGGCTTCCATTCGATTACTCCTAATCGTTGTTATCTTTATGCCCTTCTAGTAGTTCTTCTAAACTTGATGACCATATAGCATAACCAAATCTCCGTTTGGTTAACTTCTTGACAAGACTACCAATTCTATTCGATAAATGGGTAAAAACGAAACTGCTCTCTTTTACTGATCTACCTTCTGGAGTTCGATAGTCGGGTTTATATTTTTGCAAAGCAACCACTACCTCAGTTAAAAGATATTGTCTAAAGTCTGATAGACTCATACCAGTATTGCCTAGAGATACGTCTTCATCAGGTGATTTATATCTGCTCTCATTCCAGTTCCTACAAACTGAATCACGAAGAAATTTGTCCACCATAGGTCGATATTTTTTGACATCGTCGTTAGTTACTTGTCTAATCATCTTCTTCTTCTCCGTCTTATTTTAGTTCTTTCACTTAGTTTCCAACCGTATTTTTCAGTCATGTTATTTCGCATCTTTTCAATGATAAAATTAATTTGTTCGGTTTTACTAGCATCTATATCGTAGTTTTCATAATGAGGATTTGGTATCATCGCAAATTCGAACAGTCCGACCATTACATCTTGAATGTCGCCGTAGTGTCTAATTTTATAATCACTTATATTTTCGCGGAACCAGCGCTTTGTTTCTCGGTCTATAGAACCAATATTCTCTGTAATTTGTAGCACATGAGCACATATCCTCGCTAACATGACAGATACCGTAGTTTCAATCTCGATCATTGATTTGGCTGTAGGTGCTACACAAACACTATCTGTTGCTAGCTTCTTTAAATTGGGATAGTTAGGTAAAACATTATCTGGTATAACGATATGGTATGGCTTTAAACAGAAGCTGATAGTGCCTTTATCCCAGCGCGATGGGGTTATTTCATATTCTACTGGAGGTAGATCAGCAAATTTTATCATTTCAACTAGTTTATCTTTAATACTCATTGTTCCTCCTGAATCGAATATATTGGCTGACCGGAGTGCGTCATTATCTTTAACTTAGCAAAGTTTGCCAAACTAGATATGTTTCCAGTATTAATATAGTCACCCGCCCAATCAATCATCTTTTCTACAAGATCGATACTGCGTATTCTCCACTCGTCTTCGGTTATTATAGCACTTATCTTGTGGTTTATAGTATAACCTATGTTACGACCTTTTAACGATTTGCAATTAGTAGCATTAAGCCCCAGCAATTCAGCTATTTCTTTAGCTCTAGGTAGTTGATTGGTAGAAACACCGCCCCAAAGTCCTTTTCTAGAAATTATGCTTATGGCTAAATTTTTGTGATCAATATCGTCCATGCTGGGCTTTATTTTTATGAGATTGATTTCGCTCATCTCTAACGATGAAGGCTTTAAATAAGCATCTGGAGGTAGTTCCCACTTAAAAAATTTCTGTAGAAAATCGTTTCCAACAGAAATGATGTCGTCTGTATGTTCTTTTAGAAGACGGCTTTCTTTACTTATTACGTATTGTATAGAAAGATCGTGGTGGTTTTGGTTCAGACAGTTAACAACAAACTGGGTTGTTATAGGTATGCGATCTGGTAGAGCGGCTATTATTGTAGCTAATTTTGATTCCCACGGCGCTATTGCTTTACTAATCCAATCTAAGTTATCGAACTTCTGATCCGAAAAATATCCTTTACTCATAAAAACTCCATCGTTGTTTCTAGGAGATATGTGATCGGTTTATATTATAGGCTAAACCTACAACGAAGAGATAAGGTAAAAACTAAGTTGGGCGGACTCTAGTCCGCCCTTATTTGTATTGATATTTTATGGTACTGGAAGAACTTCGGGTTGAGCCGTGTTGATCACTGGAGTAGCATTGCCATTGATGATAGTCATCATAGTTTTCTCGGGAACCACACCACTAATCTTCATATTTGTGAACAGCTGCACTCTAGCAGTTTCGATCTCTACTTGAGCCTGACGTGCACCAGCTTCACCAGCGTACTTAGCTACTGCTTTTTTCTGAGCAACTTCCGCTTCTGCCAGACCTTGAGCCAACAACCCTTTGGCATCTTGCTCTTTTTGAAACCTAGAAGCTTCAGCAGCTGTTTTAACCTTAGTAGCATCAGCTTTTGCTGCTAGTTCAACCTCTGCAGCAGCAGCTTCAGCCGCTTTAACTCTCTGAGCTTTGCCAGCTTCTGCTTCAACTATTAATTTAAGTTTGCTTGCTTGAGCTTCTGCTTCTATCTTTTTTGCAATCTCTTCCGCTGCTTTCGCTTCCTCTATGGCACGAAGTCTAGTCTGTGTAGCGAGTTGTCTACCCATGATCTCAGCGACGTATTTTTCGTCAAGGTTAATACTATCGATAACAAACGTTTCGACGATAATACCTACTCTTGCTAATTCAGCATGGCTAGTTATTGCTTGTTCTATACTCTTTTGAAGCGCTACTCTACCATCTCCTGAGTAAAACTCAGTAACTGATTGTACCGTCGCCATATCGGAGATTATTCTAGTTAAAGCAGGTTTTATTACCAGATCTTCATAGCTGGTTTGAGCTGCTTTGTGAAGCTCTAAAATTTTCAGAGGATCTAACCGATATTGTAGAGTTACCGAAAATCTAGCCAGTTGTTCTTTACCAGAACCACCGGTAGTAATCTCATATGCGGGATAGTCAACAAAATCCGAACCTTTACCATTGTAATACTCTTTGTCACCCATTATAAACTTTTCAGTACCTACATTATAGGTATAGGTACTAGTCCAGAATGGAACGTAGAAGTATGTACCAGATGAGAATACTTCGCTAGATAAACCAGTAGTAATGTACTGCTTTAACATGCGTTCGTTGCCTTCGACCCTCGTGCAACCGCAGCCTTGTAAGAATGATAGGGCTACAAAAAATAAAATAGCAAAAAATCTAATCATGAAACCTCCAAAAAAAGAATAAAAATATATCTAGTGTTGTATATTGGGATCGGTTTGAGTTAAGAGTCAAACCAAAAAACAATACGGCATTTTACTTTATTGGGATCGCCGCCTAGGAATTCTAGCTCCGCTTTCTTTTCATTTACTATTTTGCGGTAATGAGCAACTATATTCGGATAGCCAAACCCGCCAAAAGCTGTTGGTACGGCTGATTTAAAGTCAGCTTCAGTATAGTTTAAAGTACACAAACGCTTTTCAAACTGTTTAGGAGTGATATACGAGTGACTATGACAATCATTTTTCCAAAGTTGACTAGCTTGTTTTATAGTTTCAGATAGGTTTTTAGGTAAACCCCGTGGCGTAGGACCACTTCCTCTAACATTTGATAACTTGGCGAACAACCTATAGTTACGGTGAGCACACGATGCTTCTTCTATATCAGTGTAAAGGCCCATTATTGTACGGGTTACATGGCCCGGATCTGCAGTCCAAGATTTACCACCATCTTCGCTATACTCGATATATAAATGTATATCACAGCCCATGATGTATCTCTAATTCATTAGTTTTAAAGCACCAAGATAGTACACAGTAATTTATCATTCATAATAATTCCATTGTACGGGTTATAGTTCGTAGCTTATTTCTAGCAATCCGCATATGATTATCAGATCATCAGTTAATCTGTATTCCAGTTTGTTTCTGGTGATTATTTGCATATGTGGATTTACCATAGGCCACGTTGCTTGATACAAAACTAGTGAATTGACAACTAGATCAGTAGCTTTGTTAATGATACGTTTATCTTCGGTGTTATCTATCAACACTCTTTTTATATTGTTACGGATAATCGATTCTTCTTGTCGGTAACAAAAATAACCTGCAATTCTTATAAACCAAACCGGCGAACACCTCATAGCTTCATAGACTTTTTGAGTGCAGTTAGGATGACGTGTTATCACCCGGCAGATACCTTTATAGTAAATAGCATTATTCACTAATTCGATTAGTTGGTTTTCAGTTATCGATAAGTCTCTAATCATAGCGGCATAACTAGGATAGTTATCGAGAATAGTGCTTGTATTCTTAAATTTACGCATTATTAAACCTAAAATGTTAATATCATAAAATATAGTACGGATAGATACTAGATCGATTATAATAATCAAGGATAACCTAAGACAACAGTTTGTAAGTAGCTAGTTAACAACAAAATAGACTAGCTTACTACAGCGAAGATTTTTGATCTAGTATCTATACGTTTGTCAAAATCGATTACTCGATCTCGGACATGAGTTTGTCGTAGTCGATATTTAGGTCGATTACGGTCTTAGCATTGCTCTCTTTGATCTTATGATTGATCTCGAATAGAGCTTTATTGATGTCGGTTATTTTCTTGTCAACACTACGAACATCATATGTAGGTTCATCGCGCTGGTTCCCGTCAAAAAAAGATCGTCTGGCCACTTTTTCCTTCAGTTCGTTCAATTGGCTTAGACGCTCACGCAGTGATTTTTCCATAGCTAGAAGATAGTTTACTGTAGCCATATATACTCCTTTGTAAGGTAATGAATAGTGAAATGTGAGGGCCGGTCGCGACTCCGGCTTAGGAACTGTTATCGATAGACGAGATAACCGGGCTTTCTATCGATTTGACCACACCAGCACCATCGGTAGTATTTCTAGCAGCCCTTATCTGCTGGCCTTTTTAGTTGCCCTACCACCTGCCGAATATGTCACTCTTTATTAGAGCCGCAGGGTGATGTATCGTTCCTCTAGGCATGTCTAGTGCGTGTCTCCAGGAGTCGGAAGTTTTTCGTCCGATCTAATCAGGACTAAACCTGTCCAGCTTTCCACGCCGCCTCACATTACTCGTTTAAACTGTAAAACCGGCTTCTTTAGCTTCTTTTACAGATAGACTACCTCTTAATTCGCCCTCTCGTTTCGTGCGTTCATAACTTAGCCTCTCAAACTTGACGAACTTACCGTCTGGGTTAACCATCTTGAAGACAGTTCCATCCGATTCATCTTGAAAGTAGCCGTTCACTCCAATTTCGGCCACCACAGCTTCTGTAGCTGCTTGGAGTTCTTCAAAGTATTTCTTAACTTCTTCCTTTTTTCTTTCTAAAGCTACGAAGCGTGCTTGTGTCTCAGTCATAAAAACTCCTATTTAGCAATCTGAGTTGTGCAATTGCTGTTAAAGTGGCTAGATAATTCATGTCTAGCACAATATAGAAGACAACTTATTATAAGTGTACACCAAAAAATCATATTAAAGAAGCCTTGCATAGTTTACCTCAATGAATCGTCTTTATCTAATTCAACTAACTTTAATTTATTCTTGGCTTTAGTTGTTTTTTGAAATACCTTTGGTTCTGGTGGAAATTCTTCGTCAAACTGCCTGATACACTCCGACATAGCTCTTTCGACTACATCTCCGTTTTCAACCATAACTTTAAGTTTAGGATCAAACCCATCAGCTACTATAGCGCGAAATATATCCATCTTCTCTCGTTCCATCTCTATTAGCTCACCTCGGACTTGGTTCTTCCACAGTGAGTGTGATGCACCAGTGCTAGGTCCAGCAGCTTTATCGGCTAGTTGCTCTTGTTGTTTTGAGATCTCCCTAGCCTGATCAAAGCGAGCTTGATTAACTTTGATACTTGGTTGACTAGTCTGTTGATTTTTGATCCTTTTTTCCAAAGCTTCTATATCTTTGTCGACTTTATCTAATAGAATTTTAATTTTGCGCTTTCTATAGCTAGTGCTCATCAATGCTATTAAATTAGCGAGCATAAAGCCGACTATCATTCCTAATATAAATAACATTTATCCTCCTTTTAGGATTTTATGTGATATTAATAAGTTAACTATATATTCTTCTAGATTATTTTTAGAAGTAAAAGGTATTCTTAATAGAATTATGTTTAGTTGTGAGCAACATTCATTTTTCATAAGATCCCGTTTTTGACGGTCAGCTAATAAATCGTCGCCAGAACCAAATGAAATAGGCGAGTAGTGCTGCTCGCCATCATACTCAAACGCCATATTTAACTCTTTACAATATCCGTCTAGTTCTAGGTAAAAACCGGTTTCTGGGTTTTTAAAAAGTTTCTTTTTAGGCCACCGATATTCGGTAATATTTTCAATGATCTTGCGACACATCTCTTCGGTTTTATAAATCGGTGTATTACAGCCACAGTTAGTCGACCGTCCATCTATAAGTGACGGACGATTAATGGATCGAATAGTTCCACAATCACATCGACATATTAACTTATCATTATCATTTGTATCAATTGCAATTACTTCCCATTTTGAATACTTAATACCTATAAATTGTGAGCTGAATTCTGCTGCCCGTATTTTCGCCCAAATCTTACGTTGACAACCGCAATTCGTGGTCTTACCGATCCTAAGAGAAGTTCCTTTTACTATGTATGTTTTGCCGCAACTACAATAACATTCCCATCTTGCTGGGTTAACGCTAACCTGCTTTATTACTGTTAATTCGCCATATTTTTTACCAGTAATATCTTCGGGTTGTTTCACGTAATTAACGACTCTACCATATTTTTGTATATTTGTCTCGTTACTTTTCTTATGCCCGTCTGAAGGATGCTCATGTCCCTTCGCAACTGTACTAGGTAATGTCCACCACTCACCGTAAATAGGATGGTTAAATAATGCCTTTATATTCCACGCTTTATACGTTGATTCATCTAACCATGATGCTTTATCACCTAGTCGTATTAAGGCTTCTTCTAATGATAACATTTAGATATCCGTATCTATATTATCTAAGACTTTACGTAGTGCCTCATATAATTCGTCTTGTCCTATCTCCTGCGCTTTTGCTAGAATTAAAGTAATGAGATCATCTCTTGTTAGATCTGACTTATGGAGATGTTTACGCCACGCCGCTAGTTTCTTTGGATCAACGTGGTGCCTTCCGCGATTAAGTTTCTCAGGAACCATGCGAGTGTTGGCTGCAGCATAACCGTCGCCGTTCTTTTTACGATCCGGTGATAATTTTTGTCCGGTCTTTTTCTCGGCTGTTTTGACTTGTTTGACTATAGACTCTCTGGTACCTAAACCTTTAGATTTCTTATGGGCAGTGCCGTTCTTGCCCTTTTGACGACGTAAAGCATCATCGGCTTTTGTCTGGGCTCTCTGTGATGAACCGGGGGTTTTCTTAGCAGTCTTCAACTTCTTTAAGCAAGCCGCACATCTACCGCCTTTAGTTGATACGCTATTACTACACCTAACGCATTTAAAAGAACCGCCTTTTTCTAGTGATTCCATTTCCTCAATTTCTTCGATAGAGTATTTTTCTATAAACTCTAGTTCGCCTTTTGTCAATTCGTCTTCCATATCTATTCCTTAGAAGTTGTTTAATATTTCTGGAACTATTGCTTTGTGAAACAGTTCACTGGATAGTACACTCGATCGCAGTGCAATAATCAATACAAGTGACACCGCTATAGCTACAAATCCGAGTTTCATTATAGACCATTTACGATTGTCAACTATAGATATTAGAGTTTCATCAACTTCTTCTTCTTCTATGCTATATGATGAGCGTTCTTTTTTATAATAGTTACACATAACTACCTCTCTTTACAGACAAATAATTGTTATTATACCTAGACGGGTGTTTGTAATCGGTATAAGTGTTTATTTATTTGCGGGACCACAAATCGCTATGTAGTCTGAAGGACTGGTCTTTTTAAATAGTTTTAGACAAGGAGATTTCGGATAATGATATTTACATCTAGTTTTTGCGGTTGCTAAACTGTCGTTATCTAGCTTAGTGGTTAGCTTGCCGATTATACGTGTAGCTGGACAAGCGACAGATACCACGGGTGGTGGATTAATAGTGTGAACTGGTTGGTTTTTTGGTACAGATGCGCAGCTACTGAAAATTAAGAAAATTAAGCATACCAGAGCGATCAACACTAACCACACTATGGCTCTACATATTTCAATCACTAGCTCAAATTTATTCATACCCAATCTCCTTAAAAAACTGTTCCTTTGTAGATACGTTCTTCAGGTGAAGATATACCTTTAACGTGTGCAAGGTCTAATTCATCATCCACATTTAACCATTCGGCATGCGATATAATATTAAGTACATATAGGTATACTGCAAACCGATACGCTGCCCGGTAGGATCTATGATTGCCTAAATTAAATTCCATTATTTAACTTTTTCATCTTTTGATTTGTTATACGGCTAACCAATACAAGCCATTCGTGGTAGGATACCAAATCCATCTGCTGGATTACTTTAGTTAGTTCATACAACAGATGGTATGCATTAAACAGATGGTGTGCATTATATTTCCGCTCTACCGGTTTAGTAACATATGGCTTGATATACATGTTATAATCTTCAAATAGGTTTAACTTTTACACGATAATAGGGCTTATCATTGCTAGTTACTAACTTTTCGTACTCACCTTGCTGTATTTTTTTATAAACCTCACTGTACGAAAACTCTGCTACTATTTCACGTTCTGACTTAGGGCGGTTGTCTTTTCGGCGCGCCACTATTTTACAATAGCCGCCCGGATTTTTACGTATCTCATCTAGCTCATTTTCCCAAAGTACACAGTTTTTAACTTCACCGGCGCCGTACACGTCGATGTCGAAGTTGCCTGCCGTTAAAGAATCTACGTCAGCTTCTTCATATCGCTGGTTACGTCTTTTGCCATCTATTGGCGAAATCAATCCAGCTTTCATAGCTTCAGTAAATTGTGTTGAAGTTAATCCGCTGCGTGCTATAGCTTGCTCTCTCGTCAAACTCATATTAATACCTATATTAAGTATTCGTATATAGAATCGTTGTTATATTCTGTCAGTATGTGTACATATACCTTAATTTCTACCAGATCTATGCTGTGTAAAAGTCTAAAATAAGTTAATAACTTTTGTATATCAACTTTCATACTATTTATTCTCGAGCTCTAACCTATTGATTTCCTTAGCCGATAATATTCCTACTGCTGAAAAAAATTCTTTGTCTACCCAAACACCGCTTTTAACAACATCTACAAGTTGACGCTCTGCAGAAATAAAAAACTCAACACACGAAACACCATTATGGTGATCGACAGAATAGTCTTGTAAATCAATAGATATTTTACGATTATTTATAAGTGTAATTTCGTACGTTACTTTATCAAATTTTCTAACAACTTTCAGAGCTGTATTCTCACTAGTGCAAACTTTTTTCAAAAAATCAAACATATTAACTCCATGAAAATTATTATTAAGTTTGTATACCGATTGTTCTTAAAAACGGTCTATCCCAAATTTGAACATTAAGGTCGGGGAATTCTTTTCGCCATAGTTCAAACTTTTCTTTTGCATCGTCGAACCAGCGTCCCTTTATTTCTACGAATAAATTAATATCTGGTAAAAATATATCACAAATATAAACTTTATTAGTGCTTAAAGTAAATGGAACTTGCCAAACGTAATTTGTTTTTTCGTTGTTTAGCTTTTCAACAACTTTAACCTCAAAGGATCCTTGGCACACTATTTCCTGCCCAGTTAACCAATGATATACAGTAACTGAATTATTTCTTGATTTTGCATTTCTTCGCGCAACATCTGCATTTTGCATGCTGCATTCTGCCCCAAAACGCTCCAAACAGGTTTGTTTGGCCTTTTCTCGGTTATTAAAATTAGGGTCTCCATATTTTTTAGCTTTAGTTTGTTTCCTAATCTGTGAAGCACATTTAGGACACCATCGATCGGTAGTAGTAGGAAGATTAGTATGCCATATATGGCCGCAAGAGCATTCCCATTGATATTGGGTATCAGCATTAATATATTTAGTTGATAAGCATTTACCTCCATGTTTGGCAGCGTGTTCATGGCACTTTTCAATAGTGTGTTTATGAGTAGCTACTTTTTGTTTACCAGTACGTTGCATATAAGCTGATTTATGTCTTTCACTCTCGCACTCTCTACATAGAGAACTAACACCAAAACGTCCGGATGTGCTTGGATAAAAACATTCTAGTTCTAATAACTGTTTACATTTACTACACAGTTTTTGCATAATTATCCTATTGTGGTAATTTACCTATACATTATACCACAATAATAGGTAATTTACCATATTATTTTGCTTCTAGATCTCTATCACTTTTAAGTTTAGCAGTCTCAGGTACTTTTAGTGTTTCTAGACGATTTAAAGGGTGATCTGCTGTACCTTGACGACTTATAATAAATAATGTCTGACTTAACTTTTGATTAGGACGCAACATCTTTTCAAAATCTACGTTTGAATAGCAACCATCGGTAATTATTAGTACTAAATCACATGGATGTGCTATAATATCTTCAAAAACTCCAGTTAGGTCAGTGCCTCCACTTTGGACTTTTTTACGGTCAAAGCGTTCACCTAATTTATAGGGTTGTTT
>Ga0105099_10000919_pt1 | contig 19312 bp, 11 predicted proteins | sample PPLLak3cmMay2015_2_FD_79138 | JGI IMG/M metagenome (GOLD analysis project Ga0105099, IMG submission 79138) | Freshwater sediment microbial communities from Prairie Pothole Lake near Jamestown, North Dakota, USA - PPLs Lake P8 Core (1) Depth... | ecosystem: Environmental > Aquatic > Freshwater >... | reverse complement strand
GTAGATCGCATACGACGGGGTCGCGCCCCCATAAATATAGAAGAAGTACCCATTGACATTGGTCATATTGGTGCCGGTGACCAGAGCAATACCGTTGGCAATACCGTCGATCCCGGCGGTGCGGCGGAATTTCACCTCAGCAACGTACTGGTTTTGCTGGAACTGGTAATTGAGGACATTGTGCTCCCAACCAAGTACGACCGCTGTCGAATTGCACTTGTAATACCCGCCCGACACACTCCAGGCCGCCGCATGCCAGGGGGTCCACTGGCTCATTGCCGACGAGGCGAACTGCTCGTCGACTCCCTCGGTGGCCGTGGCCGCCAGGGTGTGGACCTTGTCCATGGTGATCGTACCCGAAGCGGCGATGGCGGCTCCGTCGAGCGTCACCACCAACTTCTTGTAACCGGTGGAGGTGGCATAATTGTAATTGACCACCGTCCCCTTCTTATATTCCACCGTTCCGGCCACGGGGGTGCCGGTCACCCCTTCCCCCACGGTAACGGTCAACGCATACTTGGGTTTATAGATCAGGGTAAAATAGACCACGACACCCGCGACCACGACGCCGGCCGCCACCAGCAGCCAGGGAAACTTCCCCTTTTTCTCCACTTTGGCGGAGCTGCTCTTCTCGACCACACCCGGCTCCACCCCGTTATCGGGCGCGACCGCCGTCACTTCGGTCGGAGTCGTTTCCTCGGCCCGGAGCGGCGCCGCCGAAGCGTACAGAAACATGACGAAAGAAGTCAAAACCAACCAACCAATCGCTTTTTTCTGAATTTTCATTACTCTCACTGTTTCCTCCTTTATCGCAGATCGTTTTGCCGATCTCCAATTCGTTTTCTGAACTCATTCATGTCCGTTCACCGCTTCGGTCCGTTTTTTCAGGACCTTGTAGACTTCGCGCCTCCCCCGACGCCGAAAACAGACGATCAGGCTTTCCCGGTGATAATGCCAGTGGATCCCGTTTTCATCACCGCCGACCGCGTCGGGTTTGCCGATGATCGCCTGAACTTCCTCCTCCAACATGCCAATGGTGATCCGGGAGAGTGAGCTTGCTTTGTTCATCGTTAAAAGTATGCAATTTACATACCAATTTCACCCAATCTAAAATTTCGATGAGAACTCCAATAGGAAAACAATTTTGCATATAGTCTCTTTTTTTTTAAAAACCACCCCCCCATCTACCGACAACCATTCTTTATAACTCTATCAACTTTTGTTTCCTGATTTTTGCATTTTTCTCCGGGTCCGCTTATAATATCGACAATGAATTATCTGATGTATGTGAAGGGCGGTGTTATTAAAAAATTTCCCCTGACCAAACCGCAAGTGTTCATCGGTCGGGGACAAAATTGCGATATCGTCCTGGACGAGCCGGTGGTTTCCAAGACCCATTGCCGGGTCGAAACGTTTGTCGATTTCATCCGCATCGTGGATCTGAAATCGAAAAATGGCATATTCATCGATCAGAACCGCATCGAAGAAGCCAAGATCACCGTCAACAATTCCTTCGGGATCGGTGACACCGAGTTCTACTTCCGTCGCGGCGACATCAAGGAATTCGCGATCAGCCGGGAGTTGTCCGGAATCATCGTGGCCATGACGCAGGCCAAACGACCGGAAAAGCGGCACGACGATACCGAGACCCGCGACGAGGAATCGAAATTGTTTCACCTGCTGCCACTATTGGCTGAGAAAGCGATCCTGATCGACGATTTTCCCCCTTTCATCCAGTTTCTTCAGGAAATCATCGGCTGTGTGATTACCCTCGGCACCCTGGTCCTCCTCCATAACCAGAAGCCGCATATGATCTTCAACCACTTGGGAATTCCCATCAGTGATGATCTCACCAGCAGAATCACCCCGGTGGACGAGGGGGAAATCCACTTTACCGTCTACGACCAACCGGTCCCGTTCATCCGGTTTTGCCACACCGCTTCGGAAAGCTGCCTGGTCTATTTATACCAGGAATTGAAACCGAAAGCCCGGGCGCCCCTGGTCGACTTTTTCAACAAACTCCTGGAGATCATCCACCTCCACCTGCGTCTCCTCTCCTCCATCCAGTTCGATCCGACACCGGCACCGGTGTTGTTCCAGGGACCGGGGATTTCGATCATCGGGCACAGTTCGGCCATGAAACAACTGGTCGATATGATCGCCAAGATCGCGCCCAAGTCGACCTTCGTACTGATCATGGGAGAAAGCGGAACCGGCAAGGAACTTTTCGCCCGGATGATCCACCAGCTTTCGGGTCGGAAACAGTATGTCGCCATCAATTGTGCCGCCATCCCTTCCACTCTGCTGGAAAGCGAACTCTTCGGATACGAAGCCGGCGCCTTCACCGACGCCCGCAAACGGAAAACCGGCAAGATCGAGGAGTCATCCGGAGGCACCCTGGTCCTGGATGAAATCGGCGACATGCCCCTGGAGATCCAGGCGAAAATCCTGCGCGTCATCCAGGAAAAATCGGTCACCCGTCTGGGCAGCAATGATCTGATTCCAGTCGACCTGCGCATCATTGCCATGACCAACCACGATCTGTACCAACTGGTCGAAACCCGACAGTTCCGCCATGACCTCTTTTACCGGTTGCGGATCCACGAGATGACCATCCCCGCCCTGCGGGACAGGAGGGAGGATATCCCCGGTCTGGTGATGCACTTCACTCGCCTCTACGCCGAACGGAATCAGGTAAATCCGGCCGGATTCGCCGAATCGGTTTTCGAGTGCTTTCAGAATTATCCCTGGCCGGGAAACATCCGCGAACTCGAAAACGAGATCATGAAGATCATGGAACTCATCGACAACCAGGAACTGATCGGCAACCAACACCTGACCCCGAGCATCCTCAACCACGGCAAGCCGCCGGCTGATATCACTCCCCCCGAAAACGCCGGATTCAAAGAGAAGGTCGGCGCCTTCGAGCGGGAGGAGATCAAACAGCTGTTGGAAAAACACCAGGGAAACAAATCGGAAGCGGCCCGCGCCATCGGCATCACCTATCAGGGACTCCTGAAAAAGATGCGCAAACTGGGCATGGATTGATTTCTACCAGCCACTTCGGTATAGTGACTCCGGATCGGTTGCCGGCTTGCGGAGGATGAACGCATTGATGGAACCCAAGAAAATGATTTCCTCCATCTTGGTTGGTTTGGCGATGCTCATTTTTCCCCTTTCCGGCAGATCCGGATTGACGGTCGAAGCGGTCGGGCGAGGAGAGGATGGAATCCATGGGACCATTGCCGATATCGGCCAGGATCCCTTCGGTTATTTGTGGATTGCGACCGACTCTGGTCTGGCCCGTTATGACGGGTATCGGTTCCGGTTTTACCAGAACGATCCCCAAAACCCCCGCAGCCTGTACGACAACGATATCCAATCGATCCACTTCGACCGCAAGGGACAATTGTGGGTGGGGACCAGTCACGGCTGCCTACACCGGTTTTCTTCGACAACAGGAGAGTTTATCCGCTATCCGCTCCGGACCGATCCCCGCAGCGACAGCGACGATTTCATCTTCCGTATCCTGGAGGATCGCAACGGACAAATTTGGCTGGCCACCTTGCGTTCAGGCTTGCTGCGCTTCGAAGAAAAAACGGGTCGATTCGGCCAGGTGGGCGACTGGGGAGTTGCATCCGGAGATCAGCCTCCGATAATGGTCATGACCCTGGCCGAAGCCCGGGACGGTTCACTCTGGATCGGCACCTGGGGTGATGGCCTGGCCAGGGTTGACCCGAAAACCCAAACATTCACCCGTTTTCATTCCCGGTCCCAAGACAAAAATAGCCTCTCCTGCAATTTCATTTCTGACCTGAAACTGGATGACGATGGGACGTTGTGGATCGCCACCGGCGGCGGCGGATTGAACCGGTTACAGAACCGGGGAAGTGAATGGGAATTTAAAAAGTTTCTCCACGATCCCAATTCTCCCACCAGTATCGGCAGCGATGTCCTGACCCGGATGATCCTCGCCCCCGACGGACAGATATGGATCGGAACGATGGGCGGCGGATTGTCCGTTTTCGATCGAAAAACCCAAGTCTTTGCGAACTCGATCCATGACCCGGACAAACGGTTTTCCTTGAGCAGCGATGAAGTGAATACCATCTTCCGGGACAAATCGGGCATATTCTGGATCGGCACCACCTCCGGACTCGACAAGCATGTTCCCGGTAAAGTGAAATTCGACACCCATCGCCTGGGCTCGGTGGATACCGAATCGCTCCTCGAAGCCAATATCACTGCCTTGTTCAAGGACAGGGCTGGCGTTGTCTGGATCGGAACCGCTTCGGGTTGGGTAACGAGGCTGGAGCGCAGGGATAGACAATGGAGTCATTTCCCCATCCCCTCCCCCCGGCTCCTGTCTCCCGAGGCCCGGACGATTTCTTCGATTTTCCAGGACCGGGAAGGGGGTATCTGGATCGGTGCCGGAGATGGACGATTGTTGCACCTTGATCCACAGTCCGGACGCCCGATCGGATCGGTTATCCGCATCGAAGGGACTGCCGATCAAAAAATCGTCCACATTTCAGAGGACACCCAGGGGAACCTTTGGGTGGGCATCACCAATGGCGGGATCGCCCGAATCGATCGCCCCTCGTTCAGGATTACCACCTTCGAGCGCCTGCCCGCTCATGGCACCAATTCCCAACCCAACGCCGTGATTTGCATGCAGGGAGATCAACACGGATACTTTTGGATCGGCGCCACCACCGGTCTGGATCGCTTCGACCCGGCAACCGGGAAGGTCCGCCATTTCAGCGAGGAAGAGGGTTTTCCTGCCGAAGCCCGGGGATTTCCCATCACCGCCATGAGGACCGCCGGAAAAAGCACAATGTGGCTGGCATCCTCTCATGGGTTGATTCGTCATGAGCTGGGCACCAACATCTTCACCAATATCCGGCGCCGGTTTCATCTGCCGCCCATCCTGATCTATGCCCTGGAGGTCGATGACAGGGGACATCTCTGGCTGGGCACCCACAGCCACGGTTTGTTCCGACTGGATCCCGCCACCGGCGATTGCCTCCAGTTTTCGATTGAAAACGGCCTGCAGAGCCTGGTTTTTCACATCGGTGCTTCCTTTAAAAGCATTGACGGAGAAATGCTCTTCGGCGGAGACAAGGGATTCAGCACCTTTTACCCGGACCGACTGATCATGGACCACCGGCCACCGATCATCACCGTCTCATCGATCAGAGGGCGAAGCGGATCGACATTGATCGAGCCCCATGGACCTCCCATCGAATCGGTGTCCCTGAACAAGCGGGATTTTCCGGTTACTATTGAATTTTCCGCCCTCCAGTTCGCCGACCCGGCAAAAAACCGATACGCCTGGCGATGGCGGGGAAAAAACTGGTCCTCCCCCAGCTTTGATCCCTGGATCAATCTGCCCAGGCTCTCCGCCGGACTGCATACACTTCAGATCCGCGCCTGCCATGCCGACGGGGTCTGGAACGAAACGGGAATCAACCTGCTGATCCGGATCCGCAGCCCCTTCTGGTCCACCCCCTGGTTTTATCTGACCGGGATCGGATTGATTTTCAGCGCAGCCATCCTGCTCCGATCCTTCTGGAAGAAGAGCATGAAGCAAGTGATCCTCGATCCATCGATCGACCTCGAACCCATCCGGTACAAGTATAACATTTCCAAGCGGGAGGAGGAGATCATCCGTCTGGTACTCCAGGGAAAAACCAACAAGGAAATCGAAGATCTCCTCTTTATCTCATATCAGACGGTCAAAACCCACCTCTATCGGATCTACAAGAAGATGAGCGTCAAGAACCGTCTGCAACTGATTCAGGTCATCTCCAGCCGCCTGCATAAATAAAAAAGATAAATCAGCGTAAAGGTGCCCGTAGGGTCGAATAGAGGACGAGCACCCCGACAGCGGAGATAACCGTGATTCCCATATATAAAAAGTGGCTGTTGGTTCGGAATTTTTTTTCTCCTAGCCAAGCGATGACAACCACCATCACCGACGCCAGGCCAATTGTAAGTAGAAGATTCCCCCGCATCCACAGACCGAGGGTGACTACTTTTCTGGTCAAAACCGGAAGTTCGACGCCGCGGTCGAAGTACGCCCGGGAAAAAACGAGTACATCGGCCACCATCGAATAGAGCAGTCGCCCGAAGACAAACACCATCAAAACGAAGTAGATGAATTTACGCTTTACCATTCGGCCTTCTTTTCACTCGCGATTATACCATAGAGGACATGACCCGGCAAAAACACAGTTCTCGCTCAGTTTGAAGAAGCGGTACCGATAAATCGCCGCAGATTACCCAAATAAATCGAAGTTTGCAGAGCATTGGACAAGCCTATTTCATCGAAAATGATTCGATCGAGATCCAACCACTTTTTCACTCTGCCTGGATCATAGTCGTGTACCAGGCAACCGCTTCCAAAAAAAACCCGGTTTTCCGCATCATATTCGGAATTGAATAGATGAAAGAGATGCTCTCTCCTATATTCGGGCGGTCCTGCGGGTGTGATATCGAGAAACATTTCAACCGCCTGCTCCGCATGGATATGTGAGGCATTCATAAACTTTCCGAACAGAGCGATCAATTCATCTGTCCAGGGCCAGCCAAGATTGGATAGTGCGAACCGCAACCCGGGAATTTTAAACAAGACTTCAAATTCAATCGGGCGGCTGTATTTCGAGGAGAGCCCGGAATCCCTGAGAATTCCGGAATGAAAGAGAATCGGTTTCTTGTTTTCAACGATTTTTGCCAATACCGGCATTACTCGTTCATCGCCAGGATAGAACCGGTCGCAAACGATCATAAACCCTTCTATACCTTCTTCAATAACTATTTCAACCTGAATGATGGCATCCGGCTCCAATGGGTCGATCCAAAAGAAGGGATACAACCTCGATCGGGCTTTGCTCCATTTCAAAACGCCATCCAACCGGGAACGCAACGATGCCGGAGGGCCCATCCAGGGAAAAGACGGAGGCGGTTGAGAAATAACGATCCCCCCTCCTATTCCAGAGACATGCAGGCGATCGGCAAATTGGCGGATATCTCCTTGATCATTCAATAATTGGATATGCCCGTCAAGCTTTACCATATTTCTCCCTTCCGTAATTCATGTGAGATTTTTCCTTTTTTCTCTCATTCTGATGAATATAGTATAGAAAGAGAGAAAAAAAAGCAACCAGGGAATCTAAAATACGGAAGTCAGGGAATTCTGATGACAGAAATCAGCCGGGACCGCAAGCCGGGGTGCCTCCGGCTTGCAGGTCCACACAATCTTTCGATTCAGCTGACAATATAAATTATAATCGCGTTTCTGGATTTTTCAAATAATTTAATTGCTAACAATGCGAACCATTGACAGTCAGCTCTATTCGCTTTCCGTTCGGATTCTGGCATAGGGTTGCATGGCAAACCGACCGGCTTTCAGGTCGAAGGAGATTCGATAGCCGGAGGCAACGTCGAAGCCGATGATTCCATCGATTCGAACGAAAGTTCCGTAATCGACCGGCATGACGATCAGATTCGTCAAACGGACCGATCGGTTGCCTATGTCCAACAGCAATTCACTGACAAAGCGGGAGACGAAATTCAGCTTCTCTCCCACACCCGACATTCGGATTCGGCCCTGATAAATACGAAGATGACCCAGCTTGCTCAGGCCAACAGGAGTCAAAAAGCTTCTCCCTGCACCGATATCGAGGCCAAAATTCAGCCATCCGCCCCGCTCATCTCGGATCCGGATCAGGGGATACCCAAGCCAGAATAGATTCCGTTCTCCCTCAAGACTCTCGGCTGGAGGGGTGAAAACAATCCGCATCTTTCGCATGTCTATGGTCACTCGACAGTACTGCAGTGTATTCCAGCCGATCAGGCCATCGATTCCGAACGTTTTTCGGGGTGCCCAGAAGATCAAGTTCTTCTTGTCGATCACAGCCACCGGATGGTTTCGGAAAGTCAGGTTTCCGATCCGAAGTTCCTCGACCACCCCCGGACGCAAAGAAACGGTATTCCCGGCAATATTTCTGGCAAAAACCGCTTTTCCCAGAATCCTCACCCCAAGGCGTGCGGCGGTGACATCGTCGAGGACCGAATAGGTGGAACCGCTGTCCAGAATCATCGTGCACCGCTGACCATTGACATGGGACGAGACCATTGCCAATCCGCTTCTTCCGGTCCGGAAGGGGATCGAAACCGGTTCTTCCAGGGTTTCGGACGGCTCGGTCGGCACACCGACTCCCGCAAGGATAAAATCCTGATTGGGAATCATATTCCTCAAAAGCAGCGCTGAATTGGCGCGAATACGATAATCAGGGGAGCGGGTCAGTTCGAGGAGTGCCTGCCGGGATTCACTGTTTTTGCCGGCGAGAATACACTGAAGCGCGGCCGCGAACCTCCGGATATCGGGGGAATGGTGACGGACAGCGACAGCCGGGTCAAGGCTGTACAACGATTCCCAGACATCGTTCACCCGCGGGGGGCGCTTGGCCTGTAGATGGGATCTGGTCATAGGATTCGCCGGGTCGTGGAACAGGCCGACGGTTCCAACCGTCAGTATGCCGATTCCCGAAATAACCGTCCGGATCATAGCCGTCATTGCCGTTCGCACCCAATTTTCCACAATACAGAAAGAGAGGCATTTTGTCAATCGCTATATAGGCCTTATCCGGCTAGGAGGAGCCGGTTCGGGATCAGGTGGCGCGAAGACGTTGCCGGGGAAGCTTTTTTAATTCGCGACCCGCCGATTTTTTTCTGAACGGCGGTTTTTCCGTTTTCCTTTTCGTTTTGAATTTCTCCCGCCCTGGTTTCCGATCATCCACTTCGTCCGTTTCCCGCACCTGGAGCGGTTGACCGCGAATACGAGTTTTTTTCATGACCGAAATGATCAACTCGGAGTGGCCGGCGGGGACCGATACCAGAGTCTCCTGATCACGGATACGGATCCAGCCGATCGACTTTCCGGATATTCCGGCTTCACCGGCAATGGCGCCAACGATGTCTCCGGGGGTCACCCCGTGCAGACGTCCCACCGTCAGAGCCAGCGTCACCATTTCGCCGGTGTCATTTCTCTGAAATAAATCCCGATCCGAGCGGTCCTCCAATCGTTCTTCGTCACCGAGAGCCAATCCGATCAAAGCAGCCGCCACCTCGATGGAGGGAACATCGTCATTCGTTAACCGCTCGGCCAAGCCCAGGTGACGTTCGGATACTCCCTTGGCAAGCCTGACTCTCACTTTTTCGAGAAACAGGGTAGCGCGGGATTCTTCCACATCGATCAAACTGGGGATGAATTCCCGCTTGATCTGCGTGCCGGTGAAACGTTGGATATCCCTCAATTTGCGGAAATCCCTGCCGCTGACAAACGTGAACGCCCGCCCGCTCTTCCCGGCTCTGGCGGTGCGGCCGATCCGGTGGAGGTAGTCTTCTTCATCCCAGGGAACATCGAAATTGAACACCGCCTCGATCTCCTCGACATCGAGTCCGCGCGCCGCCACGTCGGTGGCCACCAGGATATCGATTTCCGCTTTGCGAAACCGTTTCATGACCCGATCCCGCTGGACTTGCTTCAAATCTCCATGCAACGCCTCGCATCGGTAACCACGACTCCCCAGTGAAGCGACCAGATCGTCCACTCCCTTCTTGGTGTTGCAGAAAACCAGCGCCAGTTTTGGATTCACCAAATCGAGAAGCCTCGACAATGCCTCCAGTTTCTGATGCTCACGAACTTCCAGGTAGGACTGCTCGACCAGGGGAACCGTCAGTTTTTCGTGAACGACCGAGAGATGGACCGGTTCGCGCTGATATTTTTTGGTGATATTCAGGATCGGTTTGGGCATGGTCGCGGAGAAGAGAAGAGTTTGGCGATCGGCGGGAACCGATTCCAGAATCGATTCGATATCCTCGATGAAGCCCATATCGAGCATCTCATCGGCTTCATCCAACACTATGATCTGCAGCGTATCGAGGCGCAAAGACTTTCGCTGCAGGTGATCCATCACCCGGCCGGGAGTCCCCACCACTACTTGCGCTCCGCTGCGAAAAGCAGCGAGCTGACGCTCGATCGGTTGTCCTCCGTACACCGGGACGATCGACAATCCACGCTTGTAGGCTGCCAATCGGCGAATTTCTTCGCTCACCTGGATTGCCAACTCCCGGGTCGGACAGAGGACCAATGCCTGGGTCCTTTTACTGCGGGTATCGATTTTTTCAAGTATGGGGATGCCGAAAGCGGCCGTTTTCCCGGTACCGGTCTGGGCCTGTCCGATCAGGTCTCTTCCAGCCATGGCGGCGGGAATGGTCAGGGACTGAATGGGAGTGGCCTCTTCAAATCCCATATCGGCAAGGGCTCTGTGGATCTCCTCCGACAATTGAAACGTGTTGAATAAAAGTTTTTGCACAGTACACTCCTGGGCCCGGTTCCGGTCCGTGCCGTTATCGCAAAACCGGAGTCCCGTTCCGGAATAGGGGTGATCTTGGAATGGAATGATTTTGATGCCGGGGATGAAATGGTGAAAAACCCATCAGCCAAGTTCCGATTTCATTGTCATTTTACCACAGCCGCAAGTGAAAGTCCAGAAGGGTTGGCGGACAACCGGCACCTTTGACAAGCAGCGGCGATTACCCTATAATGCAATTCAGATTGACATCTGACCGGTCACGATTTACCATGAAAACAATCATCATCAAGGGCGCCCGCGAACATAACCTGAAAAACATCAACCTGGAATTGCCCCGCGACAAACTGATCGTCGTCACCGGACTGTCGGGTTCGGGCAAATCATCCCTCGCCTTCGACACTCTCTATGCCGAAGGGCAGCGCCGCTATGTCGAATCGCTCTCCGCCTATGCCCGCCAGTTCCTCGGCCTGATGCACAAACCCGACGTCGATTCGATCGAGGGATTGTCGCCCGCCATCGCCATCGAGCAGCGGAATGCCAGCCACAACCCCCGCAGCACGGTGGGGACAGTCACCGAGATCTACGATTACCTGCGTCTTCTCTTTGCCCGCATCGGTATTCCCCACTGCCCTGACCACGATATCCCCATCGCCGGCCGCTCGGCCGAGCAGATCGCCCGACAGGTCGCCGCCGAAGTCCCGGGAAAGGTCACCATTCTCGCCCCCATCATCCGTCAGAAAAAGGGGACTTATGAGAAACTGATCGAAGACCTGTTCCGGGAGGGATTCAGCCGCATCCGGGTGAACGGCGAGATCCGCGGCAGCGACGAACCGATCAAGCTGGAACGCTATAAAAAGCACGACATCGAGGTGATCGTCGACCGCCTCGACACCGCCGACCTTTCGCGCCTGAACGAAGCCTGTGAAAATGCCCTGAAGCGGGGTGGCGGACTCCTGGCCGTGCTCGATGCCGCTAAAATCGAGCACCTCTACTCGGCCCAATTGGCTTGCCCCGTTTGCGGCCTGGCATTCGAGGAACTTCAACCGCGCATGTTCTCCTTCAACAGCCCCTTCGGGGCCTGCGAGGAATGCCATGGACTGGGTTTCCGCATGGATTTCGACCCCGACCTGATCATTCCCGATAAAAGCAGGAGTCTCGCCGATGGAGCCGTAGCCATCTACCGCAACGCCGTCGACGGCTGGCGCGGCCAATACCTGGCCTCAGTCCTCAAGCACTTCGGCTGCTCGCCCCTCACTCCCATTCGCGACATGACGCCTGAGCAGTACAATGTCCTGATGTACGGCACCCGGGAGCGAATCAAATTTCACATGTCGATGAAAAACGGCGAAGCCAGTTGGACCCACACCGGGGGCTGGGAAGGGGTGGTGCCGCAATCGGAGCGGCTCTACAAGCAGACCGAATCGGACTACCGGAAGCGGGAGATGGAAAAGTTCATGCGCTTCAGCGAATGCCCGGCCTGCCGGGGCAAACGCTTGAAGCCAAAGGTCCTGGCCGTGCGCATCGCCGGCAAGTCGATCATCGATCTGACCGATCTGGCTATATCGCAGGTGGCTGTTTTTTTTCAAACCCTCGCCCTCTCTTCAAAAGAGGAGACGATCGCCCGGCAGATACTCAAGGAGATTAAAACCCGCCTTACCTTCCTCAACCAGGTGGGGCTGAGTTACCTGACCCTGTCCCGCACCGCCGGCACCTTGTCCGGTGGCGAAGCGCAGCGCATCCGCTTGGCCACTCAGATCGGCTCCAATCTAACCGGCGTTCTCTATATTCTCGACGAACCATCGATCGGCCTCCATCAACGTGACAATCACAAGCTGATCACCACCCTTTGCCAGCTCCGCGACATCGGCAATACCCTGGTAGTGGTGGAACACGACGAGGAGACGATCCGCACCGCCGATTTCGTCGTCGACCTGGGGCCGGGCGCCGGGCTTCACGGCGGAGAATTGATCGCCGCCGGCACGCCGGCCGAGATCATCGCTCATCCGGATTCCCTGACCGGAAAATACCTGTCGGGGCAACTGAACATTCCCACCCCGCCCAAGCGGCGAAAATCAAAAACAACCCTGACACTCAAAGGCTGCCGGGAGAACAACCTCAAAGGGATCGATGTCCGTATCCCCCAAGGATCCCTGACGGTGATCACCGGTGTTTCGGGATCGGGAAAATCGACACTGCTCTACGAGATTTTGTACAAAGCCCTGATGCGGGATCTCTACGGATCGCGGGAACGGCCGGGCCGGCACAAATCGCTGGTTATCCCCGATGGCATCCGCAAAGCCGTGGTCATCGACCAGAGCCCCATCGGCAAGACACCGCGCAGCAACCCGGCCACCTACACCAAGGTGTTCGACGAGATCCGCCGCCTCTTCGCCGAGACCACCGAGGCCAAGGTGCGCGGCTACAATGCGGGCCGGTTCTCCTTCAATGTCGCCGGCGGCCGCTGTGAAACCTGCCAGGGTGACGGTCTGATCAAGATCGAGATGAATTTCCTCCCCGACGTCTACATCGAGTGTGAACAGTGTAAGGGGAAACGCTACAATCAGGAGACCCTGGAAGTCGCTTACAAGGGGAAATCGATCGCCGAGGTCCTGGCCATGAGCGTAGAGGAGGCGATGGAGCTCTTCGCATCCATCCCCGCCATCCGCCGCAAATTGAAAACCCTGGCCGATGTCGGGTTGTCTTACATTCACCTCGGCCAGAGTTCGACCACCCTGTCGGGTGGAGAAGCCCAGCGGATCAAGCTGACCCGCGAACTGGCTAAAAAGGAGGGGGGCGATACGATCTATCTCCTCGACGAACCGACCACCGGCCTCCATTTCCATGACGTGAAAAAACTGATCGACGTGCTGCAGCACCTTGTCGACAAGGGGAACACGATCGTGGTCATCGAGCACAATCTCGACGTGATCAAATCAGCCGACTGGCTCATCGACCTGGGTCCCGAAGGGGGCGACGCCGGCGGCTACCTGGTCGCCTCCGGCACTCCCGAACTGGTTGCCAAGAGCTCCGACTCCTTCACCGGCCAGTTCCTCTCAAGGGGACGGTTCTTGAATATTTGAATTTATTGTCCCTCGTTTTTCCCAGGCCATGGCCAAGGCTGCCCCCAGCAAATAAAAAAAGATACTGTATAACAGCCACAACTGAAAAAGGAAAAGCGATCCGATGGATCCATACAATGCTGAATAAATCTTCATCGATCCGATATACCAGCTGAAAAGAAATTTCATGACTTCCCAGCAGACAGCGACGACGGTTCCGGCGATCCAAACACTCCGCCAAGACAATCGATGAACGGCTAAAACCCAATACGAAAAAGAGAAAAAAAGGATTTCAAAACCAATATAAGCGATCTCGATCACCACCATGGAGCGGAGAAAGGGAATCACATCAAACTTGGCTAGAACTCGCAGAATTACCCCGCCTAATACCAACAGGAGAAAGAAGAGCAGAAAAAAAGCCATGAAAAAAACCAAGGTATTCAGGTGCTTCAACCAAAAATGGTGGCGGTGTTTTTCCCGATCGGATGCGATCCCCATGATATGATGGAGAGCATTCTGCAATTGGATAAACATCTGGTAAGCCGTTAACAACAAGAAAAACAGACTGATCGCAGTCAACACATCACTCTGATCCATCATGCCGCTCAAGAGGTTGATAATCGCCGACGACAATTCGGGAGGAAACGGTTCCATGATCTTGCGCAGATGCGCCAGAGCATCCGTGGCGCGAACGAAACGGCCGGCCAAGGAGAGCACAAGCAATAAAAACGGAAAAATCGACAGGAAAGCGAAAAACGCCACCGCTGCCGTATAGGTGAAGATCTGCTTCTCTTTTAAATCGGCGAAAAAGGAATGAATCTTCACCCATATAACCGGTCGGTTATTCTCTGCTTCGGTTTCCATCCGGTCATTGTACCCATTCCCCCGGCTTTTGGCAAAATCTGATTTTGGAGTGCTTCCCTCGAGGCAATCCCCTGTTCACATCCGCAAGAGGTAGGAGACCTTGAAGGTGATCGAATAACCGTTCTCGTGCAGGGAATCGAAGCGGCGGCTGCTCTTTTTCAGGGTCAACTGGGCGATGTTCCCGGCGCCGAAATGATACCCCACCAGGAAATCGAAGCAGTATTGCCCTTCGTCGGTTTCCCCGAACAGGCGGGTGTTGAGGAACAGTTCGCGGGTGATCTGGAAGTGAAGCCCTAGCTTATAAGTGGCGCCGTCGAACCATTTCTCACCGGTCGCGGCCACCGTCTGGCGGACCCAACCCGTCTCGGCCTCGAGTTCCAGGAAGCTCCAGGGACGAAGGGTGAGCCCGACTTCCATGTTGAATTCATTCCCCGGTTCCACCCGGGTGAACTCGTCGTTGTAGATTCCCTTGCGATCGAGCCCGACCTCGAATTCCCACCCCTTCCAGAAACCACCCGGGTCGGCATGGATGCCCAGCTCCATCCCGTAGGTAGGAATGGATCGGTCATTCCAAAACAACTCGCCGGCGTCGTTCAGAATCTGATGCTTCTTCTCGCCGCCGTTCAGAAACAGGCTCATGAACGTATTGGAGCGGAAATCGAGCCAGGACATCACTTGAAAGCCCTTCCCAGTCGTATTCCAGGAGCTGTCCTGCTGCAGGTCGAACCCGCCGCTCACACTCAGGCGTTTCACCTTCCCCTGCCCGTTGTAGCGCCAGGCGTAGCCGGTGTTCAGATCCAAGGTCTGGTAATCGGTCTGGAAGATGAAACCGGTACGCACGTTGACGTTCTTCTCCACCCGCTGGAAAGAGAGGCTCCAGTTCCAGCCGGCGTCGGGCTGCCGCATGGCGCTGAGGGTATGGATGCCGTTGCTGCGGTTGGTGCTCCCGGCATTGGTCGAGAAAGCCGACTGGCCGCTGATATAGTAAATTTTCCCGAAGTTGAAGTTGTAATCGAGGCCGAAGTTGCGGTTGTAGTCTTCCTCGGCTTCGAATCCGGCGTAATACAGGCCGACCTGTGAATTCTCGAACAGGTCCTTCTGGATGCGGCCGACCGTGAAGAACTGGTCGGGGCCGTCAGCCTGTTCGTTCCAGGCGCCGAAGACCCCGAAGGAAAATCCCCCCGTCTGTCCGGTCAGTTTGGTGGCGATCTTGGGGCTGCGGATAGGGCGCGAATAGAAGAGCTGATTGCCGCCGCCGTGATACATCTGCATCCCTCCCCCGCCCGACCGGAAGTACTGACTGCCCTCATTGAAGAAGGGGCGGTTTTCCCAGAGGTAATTTTCGTAGGGGGCTAACTGGTAGATGAAGGGATCCGATTCCACCTCGGAAAAATCGGGGCTGGCGGTCAGGTCGAGGATCAGGTTGGGGAGGATGCCGTATTTGAAGTCGAGCCCGTAGGCGAAAGCGGTATCCTTCTCTTCCTCCCACTTCGAGGTGCGCACCCCCACATAGGGAAAAAGTTCGATATTGTAGCCGGGCTTCACATTTTCGATACCCGACAGTTCGGCCGACTGCTGCAATTCAGGCAGATCCCGTTCGCGCATGGTCCAAGTGTCGGTTTCGTGCAACCGCTGGATGTACCGCTCGAAGAGAACCCCCCAAACCTGCTGGCGATCGGTGGAAAAGCGGAGCGACTTGAAGGGGATGGCCATCTCGGCCGTCCAGCCGTCGGCAGTGATTACCGCCCCCGATTTCCAGATGGTATCGACGGTGTTGCTCTGAACACCGCGGGCGTTGATCTTGAATTCGAACGAAGTGCGCTTGTCATTATAGGTGTCGAGGATGACGGTGATCGAATCGTTCCCCCACCATTCGTTGCGCGGGGTCAATTCCGCCCAGATCTTGTCGGGCTGGGAATCGTGCATTTTGAAGGCAAAATAGAGGTTTTTCCGGTCATATCCCACGAGGACTTCGGTCGGTTCGGAGGCCGGTCCGCCGTTGACCGGGTCATATTGAATGAAGCCGCCCAGCGGAGTCAGTGCCTGCCAGCAGGGATCATCGATGAGTCCGTCGATCTTGGGCGCCTCGTTCAACTGGACCACGATCGCTTTTTTCTGGCTTTGTCCGGCAAAAACGAATGAACACAGACAGCCAAGCAGAAGCGAGACCACTCGTATTCGCGATGAGCCGCGTATCAGGTGAGATGACATGGGACCTCCTGGAATCAGTTTGATTTTTCATTATAGGGAGGCGACGATTAGGCGAACGTGAAAAATCGATGAAAATTTTTTCATCTCCGATTAAAATCATTACAACCGGGTCTTTTCCATCACGGTAAAGAATTCTATAATAGAGGCATCATGCCCATAGTTGTGCCGCCGCCCGCCCGGGAGATCCCCGCTCAGCCCGGTTGCTACCTTTTTTCCGATGCCGGGGGCGCGATCATCTACATCGGCAAGGCGCGCAATCTGCGCCGGCGGGTCGGGAGTTATTTCCAGAGACAGGACCACGACCCCAAGACCCGGGCATTGATCGAGAAGATCACCCACGTCGAATTCATCCTCACCGACACCGAAGTCGAGGCTCTGATCCTGGAAAACACCCTGATCAAGAAGTACGGGCCCCGGTACAACATCAATCTCAAGGACGCCAAGCAGTACGCCTTCATCCGCCTGACCGACGATCCCTTCCCGCGGCTGCTCATCGCCCGCCGCCGCGACGAGGGGGGGAAATACTTCGGTCCGTTCACTTCGGCCCAGCAGCGGGACGAAATCATCCAGCGGATCGTCCGTATCTTCCGCATCCGCACCTGTAAAAAAATGCCCAAAAAGCCCTGCCTGCGCTATCAGATCCACCTCTGCACCGCACCCTGCGCCGGCCTGGTCGACGCCTCCGCCTATCGGTCCCAGGTTACGGAAGCGGTCCGGGTGTTGCGCGGCCGCACCGCCTCCCTGATCGCCGCCCTCCAGGAGGAGATGGCCGCGGCAGCGGAAGCGCTCCGCTTCGAATCGGCCATCGAACTCCGCAACCGCATCCGCGCCCTGGAACGGCTGCAGGAAAGGCAGAACATGAACCGGACCAGCGATCACGACGAGGACATCATCCACTACCGGGTTCAGGAGGGCCGCGTCTACCTGATGCTCTTCGGCGTCCAACGCGGGGTGCTCTCCGATCGGCAGGAGTTCCTGTTCGATCTGCCCGACCGGCCGCTGGAGGAATTCCTGGCCCGGTACTACGGCGAACACCCGGTCCCGCGGGAGGTCGTGGTGCCGGAGGCGGTGAGCCCGGCCGTCCGGCAATACCTCAACCGGGATCACCGTGTCCGTATCACGGTCCCCCAGCGGGGGGAAAAGAAAGAGTTGCTCGACCTGGTAGCCCGCAATATCGAGGCCACCTTTTTCCGCGGCGACCGGCAGGTGGCCGACCTGCAGGAGGCGCTGCAAATCCAGGACCGGCCGGCTACAATCGAATGCTTCGACATCTCCCATCTCTCGGGGACCCTCACCGTCGGGGCCATGGTCCGGTTCCGCGAAGGGAGCCCGGAGAAATCGAATTACCGCCGTTTCCGCATCCGTACCGTCGAGAAGATCGACGATTTCGCTGCCATCGCCGAGATCGTCGGACGGCGCTACCGCCGCCTGATCGAGGAGGAGGACGCTCTCCCCGACCTGGTGATGATCGACGGCGGTGCCGGGCAGCTTTCCGCCGCCCTCGAAGCCCTGCATGACCTCGGCTTGCATCTTCCCGTCATCGCCCTGGCCAAGAAACTGGAGGAGATCTACCTGCCGGGAGGCGGCCCCCCCCTGCGCCTCGAGGCCAAACGCCCCGCCCTGCTTCTGCTGCAGCGGATCCGCGACGAAGCCCATCGTTTCGCCATCACCTACCATCGGCTCCTGCGCCGCCAACCGTTTAAACCGAAACAATAGAAACAATCGCAATCCGGTTCTTTCTTTTCGGGAGAAATTTTATCCGGGCACAAATTCCAATGACCAATTATTGGTTGATCAATTGAGACGATTCCCGGGCTGACCCCATGATAACCTTTCCTCTCCTGCGAATCGACCACCCCGCGAGTTCACCGCCATGAGTTGATTCCTGTTCAGCACATCCAGGCGATTTGGTCGAGCATGAGCAGCGGTTGTTTACCTAAAACAACTGATCAAGGAGGATATTCGATGAGGAAAAACGGATCGAATCATTTCATGAACTGGGGTATTCGGATCACATGCCTGCTGGTTGTGCTGATCTGGATGCCGAGTGGACAAGCCGGAGATCAAAAGCTTCCAAAACCGCCCGTATTTCGGTTGACGCCCATTCCACCATCCCACTTCAACCATGAACCGGTCGCCAATATCTCCAACCCGGGCCACCACCAAAACCAAATCCCCTTCGACGCTCCGACAATATCCGATATCGGATCGGAAACACAAGAGAGCCTAGAAACCCATTATCAAACACTTGCGGCCGCTGCGGCCAAATATCGTTTGATCTACACCCGGACCACGGTCGATGGGTTCCCCCCCGACAAGGACTTGTTCATCATCCACCAAGGCGGATCGGAGCGGACACGCTTGACATCCAGCAGCGATTGCGAATTCTACGAAGGGGAAACATCCAGCCGCATCGTCTTCACCCGCTGGGTGGACTCCTGGCAATTGGACCTCTACAGCGTTCTCAAAACCGGTTCAGGGTTGACACCGCTGGCAGTCGACGGAGATGATGAACGTTTCATCGCCATTTGCGGCGACCGGGTGATCTACGCCAAAAACTACGATGACGATAACGGACACGGGGATTTCTACAGCATCACGGTTACCGGGGCCAATCGGATACTTCTGGCCTCGGACGCCTACTACAGCGACCTGATCGGCGAATGGCTGGTGTATGAACGGGAAGTGAATCCCGCGAATCACGACCTATATACCGTTAAAGTGGACGGCACGCTCGCCGCGGCGCTCGCGACCGCTGACGAGTCGGAGTTGTACGCCGGAAATTGCAATGACCAG
>Ga0105099_10000918_pt1 | contig 19322 bp, 19 predicted proteins | sample PPLLak3cmMay2015_2_FD_79138 | JGI IMG/M metagenome (GOLD analysis project Ga0105099, IMG submission 79138) | Freshwater sediment microbial communities from Prairie Pothole Lake near Jamestown, North Dakota, USA - PPLs Lake P8 Core (1) Depth... | ecosystem: Environmental > Aquatic > Freshwater >... | reverse complement strand
TAACCACCAGCCAGATGGAGGCGAATCCCAAAAAGAAAAAGAGAATCCAGGCCAGGTGCGCGCCGAACGGTCCAAACAGGTTATAGGATTTTTTCAGCTGCCCCGTGACATTCCAGAAAACCGGGTCGGTGGGCGCATAGGAAAAAAGACTCAGGCTCAGGATGATGGCCAGAAAGAGAAAGATAATGCCTATAATCTCTTTTTGAATGGAGCCGGCTTGTCCGAAAATACCCTTGTTTTCTTTTGCTTTGCTGGTCACGTCGTGTTCTCTAAAAAAAGAATTGGATCAAAAGGGAATAATAACCGGCAGGATCAAAGGCCGGCGTTCAATGATTTTATCGAAATATTTTTTAAGTCTTTTTTTCATTTCCACGCCGGTCGCGTTCCAATCCATGGGCGAGTCCTGCTCCATTTCCGCGATCATGGTCAAGATGATTTGCTTGGCTTCATCGAGAATATAACCGCCCTGGTCTTCAAACACGAAGCCGCGCGAAATCAGATCGGGGCCGTAAAGGATCTCATGGGTTTGTTCATCAACCACCAAAATGGCGATCACCAGTCCGTCTCCGGAGAGGCGCCGGCGGTCGCGCAGAACGAGTTCGCCCACGTCGCCGATGCCTTTGCCGTCCACCAGCACACGGCCGGTCGCAACCGGTTCAGCCGGGAAGGCCGTTCCATCTTCAAACCATAATCCTTTCCCATTTTCAAGTACAAAAGTATGTTCGGCCGGCAGGCCTGTTTTGCGGGCCAATTGGGCATGTTTAACCAAATGCCGGTATTCGCCGTGGATGGGCACGAAATATTTGGGTTTGACCAGGCGAATCATCTGCTGCAATTCTTTTGCGTAAGCATGGCCGGAGGAATGAATGGCGGATACTTTTTCGTAAATCACTTCGGCGCCCATCCGGTACAGACTGTTGATGATGGCGGTGATGGCCTTTTCATTGCCGGGAATGAAGCGCGAAGAGAGGATAATGGTATCGCCTTCCTTGATTTTGACGTCTTTGTGTTTGTCCTGGGCGATCCGGGCCAGGGAGGACATGGGCTCGCCCTGGCTGCCGGTGGTGATGAGGACGACCTGTTCGTCCGGTAAACGCCGGACGCCTTCTTCGGAAACTTCGACTTTGGGAGGATAGTGCAGAAAGCCCAGCTCGCGGGCGATGCGCACGTTTGTTTTCATGCTTTTTCCGCTGAAGGTGACGCGGCGGCCGTATTTGACGGCCAAATTGATGACTTCCTGAATACGGGCGATATTGGAAGCAAAGGCGGCCAGAATCAGGCGGCCCCGGGAGTTTTTGAATATCCGGTTCAAGGTCTTGAGCACTTCCCGTTCGCTGAGGGAAAAACCCTCTTTTTCAATATTGGTCGAGTCGGAAAAAAGAGCCAGAACCCTTTTTTTGCCGTAAGCAGCGAAGCGGGCCAGGTCGGTATCCTGGCCTTTGACCGGTTTCCGGTCGATTTTGAAATCGCCCGAATGAATCAGAACCCCTTCGGGAGTGGTAATGGCCAGACCGACTCCATCCACAATGCTGTGATTCACGCGGATATACTCGACTTGAAAAGGCCCGAAATGGGTTTTGTCTCCGGATTTAATTTTATTCAGAATCACTTTATCGGCCAAGTCATGTTCTTTAAGTTTCTCTTTTAACAGCTCGAGGGTAAAAGAGGTCCCGAAGACCGGGATGTTGAAGTCTTTTAAAAAGAAAGGCATGGCGCCGATATGATCTTCATGTCCATGAGTCAGGACAATACCGCGGACCGATTCTTTGCGCTCTTTCAGGTATTGGGTATCGGGAATGACCATATCCACGCCGGGCATATAATCCTCCGGGAACATGAGCCCAGCATCGATCACCAGGATATGACCCTCATATTCAACGGCCAGCATGTTCAGACCGATTTCGCCTAATCCTCCCAGGGGAGTCACTTTCAACATACGGGAACCTTTACTGATTTCGGGATGTTAAACCGTATACAGCTTAATGAATATGGGCATCCGAGTCAATCTATAATTATTAATGCCTTGATCTTGAAAATTGAATTGTGTTAGGTTACATTTTGAGTCCAATCAGTTAAAATTTAAAGCAAAATCAGGAGGGGGAGGGTAGCATGGCTAGTGTCAACAAAGTGATTTTGGTCGGTAATTTAGGTTCTGATCCTGAGTTGCGATATACTCCCAGCGGAAAAGCGGTGGCTAGTTTCAATTTGGCTACCCATGAGAAATGGACCGGTAAAGACGGCGAAAAAAGCGAAAAAACAGAATGGCATCGGATTGTGGCTTGGGATCGTTTGGGTGAGATCTGCGGCGAATATCTGCATAAAGGCAGTCAAATTTATATTGAGGGCCGTTTGCAGACCCGTTCATGGGAAGACAAGGAGGGTCATAAACGCTCCACCACGGAGATTGTGGCTCAGAGTATGCAGATGCTTGGTTCTCCCGGCGCCAAGTCCGGCAAGGCCAAATCTCCGGAAGAATCCTTTCCAACCGAGCAACCGATTACGGTTCCCGAGGATGATATCCCTTTCTAAGTTGTACTTATTATTAAAATGATTACGCCCCTGATCCGTTTATGATGCCGGAACAGGGGCGTTTTTTTTGTAATAAAGGCCGGGTTGAAAGATCAGATCAACAAGGCCAACTTGGGAAATACATTATTTTTTGTCAGCGGGGTCATTCTGATTTTGCGGCTTGGAGGGAGTGGTTTCATCCAGCGGTTCTTGGGTCGCTTTCTTGAAATTCCGGATTCCTTTGCCGATGGCTGATCCGATTTCGGGTAATTTACCCGCTCCAAAGATAATAAGCACAATGACTAGAATGAGAATAAGCTCGGTTGCACCTAATCCAAACATAAAGCACCTCTCCTGTTTAGTTGAGCGATCTTAACACCCCCAATCAAGCTCGTCAAGCAGGATGATTTTTTGATCCTGCGGTTTTCAGGATCAAAAAATCATGTAAGTCATTTGAAAACAGATGCAGCCGCTTCACCCACTTTTCCCAAATTTTTGATGACCCTTATGCCGACCGACTCCAAGGCTTTGATTTTGTCTTCCGCTTTGCCTTGGCCGCCCGATATGATGGCGCCGGCATGGCCCATGCGTTTGCCGGGCGGGGCGGTTTGACCGGCGATGAAGGCGATGACCGGTTTATTGAATTCCTGTTTGATATATTGGGCTGCTTCTTCCTCGGCAGTGCCGCCGATTTCACCAATCAAGACCACGCCGCGGGTTTCGGGGTCTTGTTTAAAAAGTCTGAGATGATCGATAAAAGAAGTACCGACAATAGCGTCTCCGCCGATGCCGATACAGGTGGATTGACCGAAACCGGACTTGGTCAACTGATCCACGACTTCATAGGTCAGAGTACCGCTGCGGGAAATGACGCCGATCGAACCCGGTTTGAAGATTGGGGCCGGCATGATGCCGATCTTTGTTTTTCCCGGCGACATGATGCCGGGGCAATTGGGACCGATCAATACAATGTTGTTTTGTTTGATAAAACCGATAATTTTGAGCATATCCAAAGTGGGAATGCCCTCGGTTATGCAGACGATCATTTTTATTCCGGCCGAGGCGGATTCCATGATGGAATCCGCGGCAAAGGGCGCGGGCACAAAAATACAGGAAGCATTCGCGCCTTCTTTTTCCACTGCTTCCCTGACCGTATTGAAAACCGGAACTCCTTCAGCCTTTTGACCGCCTTTGCCCGGGGTCATGCCGGCAACCACTTTGGTTCCGTATTTCAGCATCTGCTGGGTATGGAATGTGCCTTCCTTGCCGGTAATCCCATGAACCACTAGTCTGGTTTTTTCATCAACGAGAATGCTCATCCTTTTTATACCTTTGTGCGTAAAAATTTATTTTGATGCAACCTGTTTGGTTACCAATTCGGCGGCTTCGGTCATATCTTTGGCTACTTGAAATTTTAATGGGGAGTTTTCCAGGATGCGTCGGCCTTCTTCCACATTGGTGCCTTCCAAACGAATAATCAGGGGAACCTGGATGGCGTTTTTTTGGGCCGCGGCCAGGACGCCTTTGGCCAGCACATCGCAGCGCAGAATGCCGCCGAAGATATTGATCAAAATGGCTTTGACGTTCTTATCTTCCAGAATGATCTCAAAACCTTTGGCGATCATCTCTTCATCCGCGCCGCCGCCCACATCCAGAAAGTTGGCCGGACTCGCTCCGGCTAATTTGATGATATCCATGGTGGCCATGGCCAAGCCGGCGCCGTTGACCATGGCGCCGATATTCCCGTCCAAACGGATATAATTCAGGTTATATTTCTGCGCTTTGGCATCCAAAGGATCTTTAGCCGCGAGATCGTCCAAGGCCAGCAGTTCTTTGTGGCGAAAAAGGGCATTGTCGTCAATGGTGACTTTGGCGTCAATAGCGAGCACATGACCTTGTTTGGTGATGACCAGCGGATTCATCTCCAGCAAAGAGCAATCAAATTTTAAAAAGGTTTGAAAAGCCCGCTCCATCATGCGGGTCAATTCCGTGATTGTCTGGGAATTCGGTAGCGGATTGAGTTGATAGGCCAGATTGCGGCCGTGATAGGCCATCCAGCCTCGTTCCGGGTCGATCAGTTGTTTTAAAACAAGAGCCGGGGATTTGGCGGCGACTTCTTCAATATCCATGCCGCCGGCCTGACTGAAAATCATAACCGGTTTGCCCGTGGCGCGGTCAATGACCATGGCCAGGTAGAGTTCACGGTCTATGGCCGCACCTTCTTCGATCAAAAGCCAGTTGACTTTTTCGCCGGAAGGCCCGGTTTGTTTGGTGACCAGGGGACGTTCCAGAATGGTTTTGGCTGTTTTAGCCAGTTCATCCAGGGATTGGACGACTTTGACTCCGCCACCCTTGCCGCGGCCGCCGGCATGAATCTGGGCTTTGACGACCCAAGGAGGACCATTAAGTGTTTTAGCTGCAGCAACAGCCTCATCCACTGAAGTGACCGGTTTTCCATTGGGAACAGGAATTCCGGTTTGTTTTAATAGATCTTTGGCCTGATATTCATGTAATTTCATAGGATTCAACCCCGCCAGTTGAATTAATAGATGATCAGAATGGCCTCTTATGTACTTTTCAGGCCGCCTTGTCAAGTGAATATTGTGAATGGTTAAACCATATTAATTTGTTATGTTTAATTAATCTAAAATTAATTATTTATATCTATATATTGGTAATAGTATATTATTCTGTAATCTTAAGATGAATACTCAGATAGATGTAGATTATTAGGCGAGACCCTTTATGGAGAACGAAAAATTAGGCGGTTGTATCGCTTATGAATGCATGGTTAGCATCTCACGATAGGCCAAACACAAATAGGATGCCGTCCTGAACGGTTACATTTTTCTTATGCTTGGAAAGGAAATATGCTAATAAAGTGAACCGTGGAATCGTAGTTTTTTCGATCCTATCGAAAAAACATTTAGGAGAATAGGAAATGCAGCCGGAAATCAAGCAAGCAGCGGAACTTATCGTAAAATCAAAATGCACTTTAGCCCTTACCGGGGCCGGGATTTCCGTGGAATCCGGCATTCCTGATTTCAGGAGCGCGCAAGGCCTCTGGTCCCGGTATGATCCTGGAGAATATGCCACGCTTTTCGCGTTTCAAAGCAATCCTGAAAAAGTGTGGCGCATGCTTAAAGAGATGGATGAACTTGTGACTCAGGCTAAGCCCAATGCCGCTCATCAGGGATTGGGTGAAATGGAAAGACTGGGTTATCTCCACCAGATCATCACTCAGAATATCGATAATCTCCACCAAGCCGGAGGCGCCGGGAATGTCATTGAATATCACGGCAATTCCAGTACGCTCTCCTGTCTGAGTTGCGGAAAACATTTTCAGGCTAATGAAAAAAGAGATGCTTTTCCACCGCGCTGCCTGTGCGGGAAGATTCTGAAGCCGGATGTCATTTTCTTCGGTGAAGCTATACCTTACGAGGCTATGACCCGCTCTTTTAAATTGGCTGCCACGGCCCAAGTTTTCATGATTATCGGCACTTCAGCCCAAGTCTCTCCGGCCAATACGTTGCCTGAAATCGCCAAACAGGGTGGGGCCAAGATCATTGAAATCAATATGGAAAGCACACATCTGACCCATTGTGTGACCGATATTTTTCTCCAAGGCAGCGCCGGTCAAATTATCTCCGATTTGGTGAGTGAATTGAAACGGGTTGCGGCCTGAGAACCTGCCTTATAGCCCGGGTTTTCTGTTGACAAAGCCGGCAAATAGCCTAAAGTACCTGGCTTAAATAAGACCTTATCCGACTGGACTAAGGCCAGGGATTCGGTTGGTTCGGCTTAAACAGTTGAGGAAAAGAAGTGGTACATCAAATCGAAAGGGCGCTTTTAGAAAAAACAGCTAGAGAGCTGATTGAGCCCATTCTTTTTTGTCTTCCCCATGCCTGTCGAGGAACCTTTTATTTAATTGGAAAACCACCTGATCTTATTGCCGAAAGAATCGTTACCGGGAGTGTCGATCGACAAAAAAACGAAATGATTTGGGGGCAGACCGTTTTTTCAGAGTTTGACCCGCCCGGCAGATCCTGGAGTCAATACCGGGATGAGCCTGGCCGCACCCCCCAGCCTTTGGCTTGGTGTGTGATGCATCAACAAGGCCTGACGAGTCCTGGAGCTGTTGATTTTAAGACTGAATCCGACGGTTCCGATACCGGGGCCATACTCCCTGATTATGATTGTTATGAGCCTGTTATGGTATCCAAATCACTCCTTGATTTGGATATTTACCCTTCAGCCGAATATCCCCGCGACCATCAAAACAAGGTGCTTTGGAAAGAGAGCGGTCAGGCTGTAGTAGGGGTCATTCAAATTCATTTTATTCCCCACTCTTTCAATTCGAGAGAGTCTGACATTCAAATCATCAAAAAATTAACCGCTTCCCTGGGAACAAAATTACTGTCTTTTCAATTGGGCCAGAATTCAGCCAAAGCCATGCAGCAAGTGACCAAGGAAAGGTTGTATGCCTGTAATATTTTGGCGGATTCTTTGCGCAATGCGATTACCAAATCGGGTTTGATTTTTTCGCTGATCAAACAGGAAATCGGATATCTTCGCACCCAATGGGAAAGCCTGTTGTTCGCGGAATTTAAGCAGAAAGATCAAAAAAAAGAAGCGATTAGGGATTTAAATGACCAGCTGGCCGTGATCATCTGCAATGACCCGACCTTGCTTCAGGATCTTGGCAGAGTTCAGAATAAATTTTTAGAGCTCTCTTTGCCCCCGGAAAAAGGGGAAAATTGGGTTATGATGCAAATTGAATCCAGGTGGCATGATCTTTTAAAAATTCATCCGCAGCCAAAGATTTTGGCGGATAATATTTTCAAATCTCTGGGGATCCTAAAAAAATCTTTATATTTTGGGTTGGATCCCGTGTTAATTGAAAAGTATGATAAAATTTCGGTTGAGTTAAAAAATGAATGGATTAGTTTAATTTATCAAAATTTTGAAAAATTTGATCCCGGTATGTTAAATAGAATAATTAGATTATTGGAAAATGATACCCTTAATATTGCATCCCGGGAAAGGTCTTGTCGCCGCTTGGTGCAGCTCAAGGCTCTGGCCGAAACCATGAATCAGCTCGAGCATAATACAAATTTCCTTTTACAACAGGTACTTAACGGCGGTACCGAAGAATTACTCGCTGAATATCTCGACCCATCCAATCATACCCCTTCTAAAAAAAGTATCACTCCGATAAAACCGAGTCCCGAACCTATCGGAGTACCTTTAAATTCTTGAAAATTTCTTGCAATCCATAAAGAATTAGATTATTAATAGCGGTTTTACTGCGTGAGAAAGCCGGGTTTGCGCCAGTAGCTCAGCTGGATAGAGCAGCGGACTTCTAATCCGCAGGCCGGAAGTTCGAGTCTTCCTTGGCGCACCAATTTTAGGCGATTATAGGAAAAAGATTAGGCTCTTCTTTGTTTAATAAGGCTCGGTAAGTAAAAATGAAATTTTTATTGACAAAAAAAGGTTTTTCGATAATAAAGGTAATGAAATCAAGAAGATTGGTTTAATAATAGTTTGAGCTGTCGCCTGATTTTAAGAATCAGGTATTTAAAGATTATTAATTTTTTTTTTGACTCAGCAACATGGAGCTGTCGATCTCATTAAAACGGAACTTGTGCAAAGGAGGTAAGTGCTATAAGTAAAAAAAGCGATGAAATCGGTATCAATGAAAAGATTCGTGCCAAATCGGTAAGACTGATTTCCGCCGATGGAACCCAACTGGGTATTATGACCCTTCGTGAGGCTCTTGAAGTGGCGGCCAAAGATAATTTGGATTTGGTTGAAGTCGCTCCGAATTCCGATCCGCCTGTTTGCAGAATTCTTGATTACGGCAAATACAAATACGAGATCAGCAAGAAGCAACAGGAAGGAAAGAAAAAGAGCAAGGCCATTCAGCTTAAAGAGATTCGTCTCCGACCCCACACCGAAGAACATGATCTCGGTTTTAAGATCAAAAATCTGAAAAAGTTCCTGGAGAAAAAAGACCGGGTTAAAGTCACGGTGGTTTTCCGGGGACGGGAGATGTCTTACATCGCCGCCGGTTTTAAGCTTTTGGAAAAAATAACCCAAGAGATAGAAGGCGTTGGCACGATCGAACAGGCACCTACCCGAGAAGGTTCGCGACTCACCATGGTTATCGTTCCGAGTTGATTTTGCGCAACAGGCCGGCGTTTTTTTTGTTTCGTTCCGAAACCGGCCGGATGAAGATTTCGATATGCGGTCTTTGCAAGACTGGGAGAAAAATATTTATATGCTTAAAATTTCGAGCAAAGTTTTTCAGGGAGGTTATAAAATAAATGCCTAAGTTAAAAACAAAACGGAGCGCCGCCAAAAGATTTAAAACCACCAGCTCCGGAAAAATAGTTCGCAGCAAGGCTTTTGGCAGCCACATCCTGACCAAGAAAACGACCAAGAGAAAACGTGGTTTACGCAAGTCGGGGTTGGTGGATCATGCGAACAAAAAGAACGTCGCGCGTTTGATTCCTTATTTATTCTAGTATTAGAAACGATCACCCGTCGATCCGGCAGAGGTGAAAAAATATCATTGATGAAAAGAGGTTGAATCATGCCAAGAGTAAAACGAGGCTTTAAGGCCAGACGGAGAAGAAACAAAATCCTAAAAGAAGCCAAAGGATTCCGTGGCGGCCACAGTAAACTTTTTAAAACCGCGGCCATTACCGTGAACCGGGCCAGGGCTTTTGCATATCGCGACCGACGGGCGCGGAAACGTGATTTCCGTCAGCTTTGGATTTTGCGCATCAATGCCGCCGCCAGGGAGAACGGTTTGACTTACAGCACTTTAATGGGAGCCATTCACAAAGCCGGCATCGCATTGGACCGCAAAGTCCTGGCCGATCTGGCGGTGAACGATCCGGCCGCTTTCGCCAAAGTGGTCGGCGCAATTAATTAAAAACGCCCCATTCTTTTTTTTGTTATCGCAATCCATAAGCCCCGCTTGTTTCCGACAACGGGGCTTATGCATGACAAAGACATGAGCATTGCGACATTCCTATGCCGGTCGGTACGATAGGGGGTGCGGTAAAAAATCAGCACCCCCGTGTTGTGGATGTTGAAGAGGATCTCTAAAAATATACTTTATCGTAAACGCGATGCTTTATAGCGACAAAGGATCTACCTTTTTATGAAAGAGCAGTTAAGAGCCCTTGAAGAAAAGGCCCTGCTGGAGCTTGAAAACGTAACAGACGCCTCCGCGCTTGAACAATTCCGCATTACTTATCTAGGGAAAAAAGGTCGACTCACAACCGTTCTCAAGCAATTGGGCGCGCTTTCGGCCGAAGAACGTCCCGTATTGGGCCAGTTGGCCAACCGCATCAAGGAAAAGGTCACCCAAGCCTTCGAGCAAAAAGAGCAGAACATCCATTCGCGGAAAGAATCAAACCGATCCGACCTGGATGTGACTTTGCCCGGCCGTGCACCGGTCCGGGGGAATTTGCATCCCCTAACCCAGGCCATGCAGGATGTCTGCGCCATTTTCACGCGCATGGGTTTCCGCATCGTGGAAGGGCCCAATGTGGAATTGGATTATTATAACTTTGAAGCTCTGAATATGCCCAAAGACCACCCGGCCCGGGATATGCAGGACACTTTTTATATCACGGATAACATTGTGCTGCGGACCCAGACTTCGCCCATGCAGGTGCGGGTTATGGAGAAACAGTCTCCGCCGGTCAGTATTATTTCGCCGGGCAAAGTCTACCGTCGCGATTCGGCGGATGCTTCCCATTCGCCCATGTTTCACCAGGTTGAAGGACTGTTGGTGGACCGGAATGTGACCCTGAGCGATTTGAAAGGCACTTTAACCGGTTTTGTGCACCAGATGTTCGGTCAGGATACGGCCTTGCGTTTCCGGCCCAGCTTTTTTCCCTTTACCGAACCGAGCGCCGAAGTGGATATCCGCTGCGTGATCTGCAAAGGCAAGGGCTGCCGCACCTGTTCGCACACGGGGTGGTTGGAAATTCTGGGTTCCGGCATGGTGGATCCGGCGGTTTACGGCTTTGTGAATTACGATCCCGAGGTCTACTCCGGCTATGCGTTCGGCATGGGTATTGAGCGCATTGCCATGCTGAAATACGGCATTGACGATATTCAGTTGTTTTATAAAAACGATATGCGTTTTTTAAAGCAGTTTTAGTTTCGATATTTTGGATAAAAAGACTAGGTACAATCCATGCGAGTCAGTCTGAATTGGCTAAAAGAATATGTGGATATCCGTTTGACGCCGGCAGAACTGGGCGAACGCTTGACCATGGCCGGCTTGGAAGTGGAAGCCATTGAGCCGATCGGTCAATCTCTGGAAGGAGTTGTGGCCGGACGGATCTTGGATTTCAAACGTCATCCCGACGCCGATCGTCTCTGGCTTTGCCAGGTCGATAACGGCCGCGAACAAGTCCAGGTTGTATGCGGAGCGCCGAATCTGGCCAAAGGCCAGATCACTCCTTTGGCTTTACCGGGCACGACTTTGCCGAATGGAATGATTGTTAAAGAAAGCAAAATCCGCGGTGAACGATCGGCCGGTATGCTTTTGGCTGAAGATGAGATGGGTTTGAGCGAAGATCACAGCGGCATCATGGTGCTGGGTTCCGATCTGAAACCGGGCCACGCGATCGCCGACCTGAATTTTGGCGATTGGGTCCTGGAATTGAATATCACGCCCAACCGTCCGGACTGGGTTTCCATTATCGGCACGGCGCGGGAAATCGCCGCTTTGACCGGTCAGCGTATCAAGCGGCCGCAAATCGTTTTACGGGAAGAAGATACTCCAATTGCCAAACTGGCTCAGGTGACGCTCGAAGACAGCCTGGGGTGTCCGCGTTACGCGGCCGGCATGATCCGCGGCATTGAAATCAAGCCGTCACCTTTTTGGATGCGTCAACGGCTTTTCGCCTGCGGCCTCAGAAGCATTAACAACATTGTAGATGTGACCAACTATATTCTCTTGGAGACCGGCCAACCCTTGCATGCTTTCGATTATGAGCAGGTGGCGGAAAAGCGCATTGTGGTGCGCCGGGCAACGGAGGGGGAGTCCTTCACGACCCTGGATTCCAAAGTCCACGCATTGAATCGGGAACACCTTATGATTTGCGACGGCCGACGTTCCGTGGCCCTGGCCGGCATCATGGGCGGCCTAAATTCCGAAATCAGTGCCGGGACCAAAAATATTCTGATCGAAAGCGCTTATTTTAATCCGCTCACGATCCGGCGCGGCGCCAAACGCCTGGGGATTTCAACGGAAGCCTCTTACCGCTTCGAACGCGGCATTGATATCGACGGCGTAGTGCCTTCCTTGCGCCGAGCCCTGATGCTCATGCAGCAATTGGCCGGCGGCAAAGTGGCCAAAGGTATTATCGACCAGTATCCCAAGATATTAAAAAAGCCCGCTATTCGCATGCGCACGGCCAAAGCCAATGCTTTGCTGGGCACGGATATAAATGCTTCCAAAATGGCGGAATATTTCAGGGCTTTGGAACTGGATGTTCTCGAAGAAAGACCGGAAAGTCTGCTGGTCCAAGCGCCCGGCTTTCGGGTGGATCTGGAACGGGAAGTGGATCTGATCGAAGAAGTCGGCCGCCTGGAAGGGTATGACCGCATTCCGGTTACTTTTCCGCCTATCCGGCCGGTCTCCCTTCAGGATTCTCCGGAAATGCTGCTCAATAACCGCATCCGTCCGGTCATGACCGGCCTGGGTTTTGACGAAATCATCACCTACAGTTTTATTGCGCCGGAAGCAGTCCGGGCTTTGGCGGCGCCGGAAAAGAGTCCGCTCAACAGCCTGGTTCATCTGCGCAATCCTTTGACGGTTGAACAGTCGGTATTGCGGAGTTCGTTGCTGCCCGGTCTTTTGGCGACCATTAAGACCAATGTTGCCTACGGCGAACATCATCTGAAGATTTTTGAATTGGGCAAAGTTTTTATCGCCAAAAAAGCCGATGAACTGCCTGAGGAAAAAAACATGCTGGTCACGGCTCTGACCGGTTTGGCTGAAGAAAAGGCCTGGCACAGCCCGGAACGCAAAGTCGATTTCTACGATATCAAGGGAACCGCGGAAGCCCTGTTGGGCGCGCTCGGTTTTGAAAACTTGGTTTTTAGAAACGCAACCGGTTTAATCGGATATGACGCGCAGGTCTGCGCTGAAGCAATTCAGGGCGATGCGGTCTTGGCCCAATGCGGTTTGGTCTCTGAAAACCTTCTGCAATTTTACGATTTGAAAGAGGCCAATATCTTTCTTTTGGAAATGGATCTGGATTCGATCAACCGAGTGCTGCCTGAAAAAAAACGTTTCGAATCGTTTGTCAATTATCCGGCGGTTTACCGGGACATCACCCTTTTGGTCGCCAAACAAACCGCCGGCGCCCAAGTGTCGGAGATTATCAAGAAGCAAGGCGGCGAGCTGGTGGAATCGGTGCGGCTCTTTGATCTGTTCGCGGACAGCGCTAAGCTGCAGACCGATGAAAAAGCCTTGAGTTTCCGGATTTGCTACCGTTCCCGGCAAAGAACTCTGGAAGGCAAAGAGATCAACCAGTTGCATGAAAAGATCATATTAAAACTGGGTCAAGAGACAGGCGGACGTTTGCGGGAGGGTTGAGCATTGGTGCAAATCCCTGAAGACAAACGCTATTTCAGAATAGGCGCGGTCAGCCGGATCATGGGGGTCGAGCCCTATGTGCTGCGTTATTGGGAAAGCGAATTCCCCCAGATTCGCCCGAGCCGGGCCGATTCCAAGCAAAGAACCTACCAGAAAAAAGACCTGGAGATCATCAGCGAGATCAAAAGGCTGCTTTACGAAGAAAAACTGACCATTGAAGGCGCCAAAAAAAGGCTCAAGGAAAAGATGAGCTTGTATGAGCTGACCGATCCCGGCCGGGTCGTTTCCGAAATCAAGAAGGAACTCAGGGATATATTAGAGCTTTTGGAAAAGTAATCGGTTTCCGTTTATTTGGAGCGCGAGCGCACGGATTCACGGTATCGATCCATATGCTGCTTAAATTGAGGATAAATCCAGACCGCGGCACTCACGGATAAAATCAAAAGAATGATCGCGATCAAACGCTGACGCTTGGTACTGAACAAAGCGGGAACAACCGCGCAAAAAGAGGCTAAGATCAAGCATAAAAAGCGAGCCGAGGGCGCCGGGATGATCATTCCCAAGACAATCAGAACAGAGCATACGATCAACAATGTTTTTGAAGATTCCGGGTTAAGCAAGGCAGACCCCTTTTTCGATTTTTTTTTATACAGTATAACCGCATTGCGTCGGGTTGTCAAAAAATCTTCTGTGCTTTCGCAAGTCATACCGAGCGGTCGTTGGTTACCGATAATCAAGAAAGAGAGACAGGCAATGAAATACTTAAGTCGAAAAAATATCTACAAGACCGTTCTCATCTTATCGCCTGGAAAACAACAGCATCAAAGAAATGCCGGGCAACTATAATTTTTTGGGAGGCATTGCCGATCTCTACCAGCTCAAATAAATCAAGATAGATCGCCCAAAATAAAAAAGCCCCCCTCGACAGGGGAGCTTTTGGTTCAAAATATAAAGGCAGGGCTTACAGCTTGGTTACATTCGCCGCAGCCGGACCTTTGGGGCCGGCAACCACCTCGAATTTTACCCGGTCACCCTCGGCCAGTGATTTGAAACCGTCGGCCTGGATCGCTGAATGATGCACAAAAACGTCCTTGCCGCCATCTTCGGCGATAAAGCCAAACCCTTTAGAATCATTAAACCATTTTACTTTTCCTTCTGACATTTTTACTTCTCCTTTGTTCTAGTTCTTTTGGGAACCATCTAAAAAATAACCGAATCATTCGGCGGGCCAGTCTGTTTGTTCATAAAAAAACCGCACCATCCTTATATAGGATATTGCGGTTGTTTTTACGTACGATCAAAACTTCAAACAAAAACTGTACCCTAATGTTTATAAGGATAAACGATCTATTCCGGAAATGCAAGAAGTATTATTGTGCTTATGCTGATTTATAAGAAAATCATAGTCATTTTATGTCTGCATCTTGTGGCTATTCGGCGATTGATGCACAATCATGGCATATTTTCATCTTTTGCCGGCCTTTTCGGATAATATTTTTATATGATAAATATTCAGCACTTATTTATTGACTATCAATCCCGGAGATTGGGCCGGCCTAATTCCGGGTGATGTGGTCACGGAATTGGCCGGCAAGCCGGTCACAAGTCAGGCGGAGTTTTTGCAGGTCATGGCAGGCTTGAAAATCGGGGAAACCTATTCCGTGAAAATCCGGCGCGGGGACCAGGATATAAAACTGGCTATTACGCCGATCGCGGCCGGCAGCGCCAATACGACGATTGCTGCTTCCAAACACCGGTCGACCGATTTCAACGTGCTCAAATACGCGATCATTGATCCCAAGGTGTTTTAGGGTCAAATCTTTAAACGTGACAGATTTGTATTTGGGTGTCTGATTTGTCAAGTTTAAAGATTTGACCCCAGCTCTTAAAGATTTGACCCCAGCTCTCATTCTAGCGGAAGCCGGCTGACGGCCCAACCTCGGGGGCGTGCCGCTGCTGGGCACCCCTCGGCAAAACCTATTTGACAAGGTGTGTCATAAGTGATACACTCGTTTTGGAGGTAAAAAACATGCCCCTTAAAAATCCAAGAATTAATGTGGTTTTGGAAAAACCCCTTTATACCGTAATCGAAAAGCTGGCTATCCGGGACGGGGTTTCTTTATCGCTCAAAGTGCGCGATTTGGTGAAGGAGGCGCTTGAGATCGAGGAGGATATCGCTTTATCTGCCTTGGCGGAGAAAAGAGAAAAAACTTTGAGCCGATCAAAAATACTCAAACATGATGAGGTGTGGACATCGTGACGTTCGATCTTCGCTATCATCCGGATGTTAAGGCGATTGATCTCCCGTTGCTTGACGGCAGAATGAAGACCCGTATCAAAAATGCCATTGAGACCCGTTTAGCGACCGCTCCGCATCAATATGGGGAACCGCTGCGAAAAACATTACGTGGATATTGGAAATTGCGGGTCGGAGATTATCGCGTCGTTTACAAAATAGAGGGAGCGAAAGCGGTTTTGATCTTAGCCATTATTCACAGAAAAAAAGTCTATGAAGCTGTTAATAAGCGCATTTGATAAGAGGTAAAACAATAAGAAAGCCAATTATGATTTCAGTCGCCCGAATCCTGGCGGCCCGGAAAACATGACATTGAATAGCTCCAGTTGTTGAGCCATCTTTCCTGAGCAGATCAGACTCCTTTTTCTTAATAAAAATCAAGCCAACCTAGCCAACAACGTTCCATTCGACTCAACTTTAGCGCACTTTAGGCACTTTCAACTTTAGGCATTTTACTGCTTACCCCTTGCCCCACACCACCAAGCCCATGGCATGGCGGCTGACTTCGTTGAAATGACGGGGGGTGATGCGGATATTCAGACCGAGATGGCCGGCGTCCTGAAACTGGATATCGGCCTGGTATTTAAACGTCTGTTTTTCAATGGCGCCTGTCAGGGTCAGGGGAAAGGTGGAGCGGTTCATGAATTGATTGTCCGGGTTCACCAAGCCGAAGTAGGCTTCCACGACCACGTCGTCAGGCGAAAGTTCGCTTAGGAATACATCGGCTTCCACGTGAAACTTGGTGCCCACTTCGACCTCGCCGATATTCTGCCAGCGAATGTTCTGGATCACGATATTGCCCCAATTAAACATGATCCGTTGCCGCCAATTGGAAGTTTGCTTCAGATATTCATGATTGTTTTCCAATAACTTGGCGCCGAGTTCGGCGGCCGGCAAATAAAAACGTTTCCAGTATTCATCCACCATGCGATGCGTATTGAATTGCGGGCAGAGTTTGTGCATGGAGGCTTTCATCATGGCGATCCATTGCCGGGGCAGGCCGTCCGAGCTGCGGTCGTAGAACAGGGGAATGATGTCGGATTCCAAAATATCGTAAAGGACTCTGCTTTCCAAATCATCCTGAAAGGTGTGGTCCGAATATTCTTCGCCGTTGCCGATGGCCCAGCCCAGATCGCGTTCAAAACCTTCATCCCACCAGCCGTCCAACACGCTGACGTGCAGAACGCCGTTGGCCACTGCTTTCATGCCGCTGGTGCCGCAGGCTTCATTGGGCCGCCGCGGCGTGTTGAGCCAAATATCCGCTCCCTGCACCAGATGGCGCGCGATTTCCATGTCATAATCTTCCAAGAAGACCATATTGCGGCGCAAAGATGCCTTGGCCGCGGTTTGCACCAGCCATTTGATCAATTCCTTGCCGGTGTTGTCTTGGGGATGGGCTTTACCGGCAAAGATGATTTGCACGGGATATTTTTCATTGGCCAGAATTTTTTCCAGGCGCTGGATATCGCGCAAGATCAGATCGGCGCGTTTGTAACTGGCAAAACGCCGGCCGAAACCGATGGTCAAGGCTTCGGTATTCAGGACTTCATCGGCAATGGCGAGATGACGATCGGAATGGCCGCGCCGGGCCAGTTGTTCTTTCAAGCGTTTGCGGGCAAAAGCCACGAGGCGTTCGCGGGCCCGGTCTTTGGTGCGCCACAATTCCGTATCCGGAATTTTTTCAACCCGCTCCCAGATCTTGGTATTATCGGGGTCCTCAATCCAGCGCGGGCCCAGATAACGATAGTAGTTCTCGGCCATGGGCGCGGAAACCCAGGAGGGAATGTGTACGCCGTTGGTGACATAACCGATGGGCAGATCGCTCTCGGCGGTTTTGGGCCAGATCTGATTCCATAAGCGCCGGCTGACCCGGGAATGGAGGCGGCTGACCGCGTTGTTCCAGGTGGAAAACCGCAAGGCCAACACGGCCATGGAGAATTCTTCTTCGCGCTTGCGCGGATTCATGCGGCCGTAACCGACCAATACGTCGAAACTGATGCCCATGGTCTTGGCGAATTCTTCGAAATAAGTCCTAATCATATCGGGGTGAAAAGTATCGATCCCGGCCGGAACCGGCGTATGGGTGGTAAACACATTGGTCACGCGCGTGTATTCTTTGGCCTCGTCAAAACTCAGGCCCAAGGTCGCTTTTAGTTCGCGTACGCGTTCAAAAGCGGCAAAAGCAGAATGGCCTTCATTCATATGAAAGACCGAGGGGTGGACGTTCATGGCCCGCAGCATGCGGACTCCGCCGATGCCGAGCACTATTTCCTGGCGAATGCGCATCTCCTTGTCGCCGCCATAAAGCTGGGCCGTGATGGTACGGGACCATTCCGTATTTTCAGGCAGATTGGTGTCCAGTAAAAAGAGTTTAATCCGGCCCACGCTGACCTGCCAAGCCTGGACCCAGACCTTTTCACCCTTAAGATCCAGGGTGATTTTAATCAACTGACCTTGCGGGTCGCGCACTAATTTCATGGGAATGGTCGGGAACTGGTTGACCGGGTAAGTTTCCATCTGCCAGCCGTCTTGAGTCAAATATTGACGAAAATAGCCTTTTTGGTAAGCCAGGGAAATGCCGGTCAGCGGCAGATTAAGGTCGCTGGCCGATTTAAGATGATCGCCGGATAAGATACCAAGGCCGCCGGAATAAATGGGCAAACAATCCGCCACGCCGCATTCGGCCGTGAAATACGCAATCATAAAAGGCGTTTTTTGCTTGCCGAAAACATGGGAGGCGGGTTTTTCCGCCAGGTAACGGTCAAATTTTTGTTTGACTCTCTCTAAGTGAGCCAAGAACCCCTCATTGACGGCCAGACTTTCCAACTCCTCTTGTTTCAGATGGAAGAGAAGCTCGACCGGGTTTTTATGGGTCTCTTCCCAGAGATCGGGATTGATCCTGCGAAAGAGCTCCTGGGCTTCATAATTCCAGGCAAACCACATATTTCCGGCCAGTTCCCTTAAAGGCAGAATGGGTTCCGGAATCTTGGGTATCACGTCGATGATTTTTATGGGGGTGGTCATGGTATGGACTCCATTATTTTCTTAAATGGTTCAAAGTTCACGGTTCAGGGTTGAAGAGAATAGAATCAATAATTGAGTTATGTTATGGGATCAATTATACCCTAAAAAGAAGCATCAAAGCCAATCTTTATAATGGGTTACTCTTAAACCGTGAACTGTGAACCGTGAACCTGGAACCTTATTTACGCATATTCACTGCAAAATCCAATCCAATCTCAGGTAAAAAATACCTGCTCAAAGGGCCCGGCCGTAAATCTCAGTCATTTCGCGCAGTTTTTGTTTTAATTCCAATGTGATTTGATTTTCCTGCAAGCGCCACTGCCAATTGCCCTCGGTCACGGCCGGTTTGTTCATGCGGCCTTCCTGGCCCAGGCCCAGCAGGTCCTGGATCGGAAAAACCACCCAGTTCGCCACGGACATCATGGCCAGGCGGATGAGGGCCAGGGGTAGCTCATGGGGCGGAATTTCCCGGCCAAAATATCGGAACAACCTTTGGCGGTCTTCGGGGAGGAGCTCATGCTCAAACCAACCCCGGATGGTATTATTGTCATGGGTGCCGGTATAGACAATGCAGTGCGGGATATGATTATGGAGCACATAAGGGTTGGTCGGCAAGTCAGAACCGAACGCAAAGAGCAGGATTTTCATGCCGGGAAGGTTGAAGCGTTGCATCACATCCTTTACATCCTGGGTGATGAAGCCTAGATCTTCGGCAATGACGGCATCGGCCGGGATCTCTTTTAAAATGGTTTGCAGAAATTCATCGACCGGCGCTTTGACCCATTTGCCGTGCACGGCGCTTTTCTTCGTAGCCGGAATCTCCCAATAAGCCACAAAACCGCGGAAATGATCGATGCGCAC
>Ga0105099_10000917_pt1 | contig 19328 bp, 18 predicted proteins | sample PPLLak3cmMay2015_2_FD_79138 | JGI IMG/M metagenome (GOLD analysis project Ga0105099, IMG submission 79138) | Freshwater sediment microbial communities from Prairie Pothole Lake near Jamestown, North Dakota, USA - PPLs Lake P8 Core (1) Depth... | ecosystem: Environmental > Aquatic > Freshwater >... | reverse complement strand
GTTTGTCAATCGTTTGCAGAGGCAGGGTTTCCGGCTTCTGATCACCGGCAGTAACGCCAATCTGCTCAGTTCGGAGCTGGCCACTCATCTGACGGGTCGTCATACCGCGCATCTACTGTTTCCTTTTTCTTTCAGCGAGTTTCTGGCAGCGTCGGGCGATGAGTCTGCCGAGCGGACGGCGATGGAGAAAATGGCCTCGCTGGATGCCTATGCGGAGCAGGGAGGCTATCCGGAACCCCTGCTCAAGAAGATTGACCGGCGCGACTACCTGCGTACCCTGCTGCAATCCACCCTGTACAAGGACATCGTCAAACGGTTCAGAATTCGGTCGGTTCAAGGGATAGAAGACCTGACTCTGTATCTTATGTCGAACATCGCCCGGGAGTATTCCTTGAACGCTGTCTCCGGGGTGACGAAGTGCCACAGCGTTCATACCGTCGATAAATATATCCGCTATCTGCATGAAGCCTACCTGGTTTTTTCGATTCCGCGCTTCTCCTTCAAGGTGAAGGAGCAGGCAGGTCGCAACAGGAAAATCTACTGCACCGATAACGGGCTGGCGGCATCGGCGGGTTTCCGTTTCAGTGCGGACCGGGGGGCGCTCTATGAAAATCTCGTGGCCGTTGCTCTGAAAAAAGAGGAGATCGCCGGTCGGATTTCCCTGTTCTACTGGCAGAGTTTGCAGCATGAGGAAGTGGATTTTGTCGTCAAGGAGGGCCTGCAGGTGGCGAGATTGATCCAGGTCTGCTCCGACATTTCGGACCCGAAGACTCTGAAACGGGAAATGCGGGCGCTGGTCAAGGCTTCGCAGGAATTACATTGCGATGAGTTGTTGCTGCTCAACGACCGCGTCGACCGGACGGAGACATTTACCTGGCAGGGCGCCGAACGAGCCATACGGCTGATGCCGCTCTGGAGCTTCTTGGAATAAAGGTGTCAGCCGCCCGACCCCTGCTTTACCAGTTACCCGTTATCCGTTACTATTCACTCGTAACTTACCTTTAACCCTTGCCTTGTTGTTTCATAACTCAAAACTCAACACACAACACTCAAAACAGTTTTTCATTTCTATCCCCTTTCGCCATTCGCCTCATGCCTCATGCCTTATTATGCCTCACCTTACAACCCCAGGGTATGCCGCAAAGCTGCATCAATGTTACCCATTGGAAGCGTCCCAATGATCCGATCAATTTCAGTTTCGGCAACGGTAGCCAGATTATCAGTCATGACAACCGAATCCGTGAGCAAGCCCGATTGCTGTCCTTCGAGTGTCGAAAGCTGCACAATAACACGGCTCTTGTGCTGAGCGCGAAGCATCTGACTGGTTATCATGGCCACAATTTTTTGCGGAAGTCCGGTTTGAAGGTTATCGGCCTGAATAACCAATGCCGGACGAGTCTTGGCTGTCCGCAAATCGGAATGGGGAAAGAGCATTAAGACGATATCACCACGCTTATAGATTTGCTTTTGCTGCGTCATAGTTGTCATAGATATCCATTTCCGGGGTATTCCAGTCTTCGGCAAAAGTTGCCAAACGCGCACGCAAATCGGTGGCTTGCTTGACACCAATGCCGCGTGCCTGCAAGTCTATGCTACTGGCCTTGAGAAAAGTAACGACAACCGGTGTTTCATCAGTGATGTTTCGCGGCAGTTCGGTCAAATGAATTTTCCCGCTACGATAGACGCCTTGAATCGCTGTAAGCATATTTTCCCTCCCCTCTCGTCATTCGAACTGGCGTTTACCTCAGTCACAGTTGATCCATATTTACCACAACTATTTATGATTGCAAACAAATAAGTAATAATTTTGAATCGAAACAGCGAGCGCATTCCCGCCGAAGGTCCGCCGTGGCGGACTTGCTGCGGGGAGCTTCAAAAATCTTTGTGATTTCTGCCGGCTACGTTATTCGATGTCCAATGTACCCGTATAACGGGCCCGATGTTCTAAGTCCGACATTCGATGTACCCGTGTAACGGGCTCGATATTCGATATTCGGTTTTACGCCCCCTAAACCCTTCCCTTATTGTTTCATAACTCAAAACTCAACACACAACACTCAAAACAGTTTTTCGTTTCTATCCCCTCGCCCCTATAAACCCTCGGCCCCATACCCTCTTTTTTACTCGTCACTCGTCACTATTCACCCGTCACTTTCCTTTTACCCCTTGCCTTGTTGTTTCATAACTCAAAACTCAACACACAACACTCAAAACAGTTTTTCGTTTCTGGCCCCTAGACCCTTGTTCCTCCCACCGTCGGATTTCTTTACAATTTGAATTTTCATGGAAACTTAATAATCTTTTCTCTGCATTGAGATACTATCGCTGATATAAAATTATCATAATATGATCAATATAATTAATTAGTTAATAAAGGATAAAAAATATATTAATTTTTATATTTAGATATAGGCATATTACTTGCTTATTAAATAATCGTAAAAAATCAACTTGAGGATAGAAAGGAGTAGACTATGAAAAACTTAAAAGTCATTTTAATTTTAGCCGTTTCTTTGATTATCTGCATATCGGATGCATTTGCCGATAATATTACGATTTATGATGATAGAGTAAGTGGTTCTGTTGGTACTTGGGCTAATCGTGGTACTGACCCGGGTGAAGATCAGGAAGTTGAACCCGGAATGCAAACTGGCCAAGTTTGGGATTTGGAAGGATTTTTTCTGGATGGCAACTTGTTGAGCATGGTCGGCGGATATAACTTTGAAGCTGGATATGGTGGTTATTTTTCCGGGGATATATTTATTGATGACGATGGGGATGCGAAATACGGCGTTTCTGGTGTCAGTTTACTTAACGGATATGATTATGCCATAAAGTTAGACTTTGGTGAAGAAGCTTATTATGTGTTTGAAATATCATCTTCGGGAACTTTATCAGATGTCCTTTCTTACAATTCTTATGGTTCCAGTCCCTGGCGTTACACGCCATCTGAGGGAGAGACAAGTATTGCCGATGGTTATTTCGGTTTAGGTGATGCTTATTATGATAGTCAGGGTGCACATTATTCGATAACCGGAATTGATCTGTCTTTCCTCGATGCAGGAACAATTTTTGTATCACATTTTACAATGGGATGCGGAAACGATAATCTAATGGGAAGCGGTACAACACAAGTTCCCGAACCCACCACGCTTCTCCTTCTTGGCTTCGGTCTGGTTGGGTTGGCTGGTGCAGGCAGAAAGTTTAAAAAATAGATTTTATAACTATTTAAAATAAAAGGCAGAGTCAGAAATGGCTCTGCCTTTTTTATTCAAAAACTTATTTGACAGGATTTACAGTATTAACATGATGTTTTATCAGGCTGCTCCGGTAGAGCGGCCCGAAACCCGCATCCGCTTTGCGGAGGGTTGTAAGCGTAGACGATGGCTTGTTGTCCGCCGCGGCGGACTTCCGGCCGGCAACAATCCTGTTCATCCTGTCTAAAATTTTTTATTCCTTTCCTCTTCACTATTCGATATTCGAAGTCCATATTCAGCATTCGCCTCCGCCCCTGTTCCTTGCTCCTCTTTACACTGATCACTGGTGACTGATCACTGCTCCCTTTCCCACCGTCGGGATACTTTACAAAAATGATTTGGACCCAAAAAGAATCATAAGCGCTTGTATATTCTATATTTTTAACAATCTCCTGATACGCGAATGGGTTTTTGCCTGACAAAACGTCGGTTTCCTTTACAATTTTCATATCATCAGACACGGATGCATATTTTTACTTAAAATACTTTACATATAAATGGTAGATATATCAATAAGTTAATAATTTATTGCGTGTGTAATTTAATATTGGCATTACCGTTGCATAACATACAAACAAAAGAAAATGTAAAGGACTAATTGCGGTATAATAATAAGGAAGGAGGAAAAAATGAAAAAGATTTTAACAGCTTTAACGGTTTTTTTATTCGTAATAATGGGGTTTGCGGGAGGAGCTCAGGCATACAGCATTACCACGTACAGCAACTATCTCTCTTGGCTGGACGCTATCGATCCGAACACATATGTGAACGAGAACTTCGAGGATACCACGTTAGAGCCGAATTTCAGTATTACAGAGATCGGCGGTACTGGAACTATAGCATTCGGGTTGTACACGAATATCGTTGATAGTATTGTGCCTCGCTACCAGATATTCAACTATGCAACGGGCATGTATGCTTTCGGTGGCTTTTTCAATCTGAATGACCCGGGTGGACCTGGCTCTTCGATCGATGTCTATATCAATGACGACAACACATTCGTGATGAACATTCCTGCCATTGCGGACGACTTTTTCTACGGTTTCGTTACCGACGGGTCTTTCCTCGGTGTGAGATTTGAGGAATATGCGCAAGCCCCCGCCGGCTATCAGGAAACCTACTACGGCATTGACGTGTCTTTAGCCGCTGTTCCCGAACCAACCACCCTGCTTCTTCTCGGCTTTGGTCTGATCGGACTGGCAGGTGTAAGCAGAAAACTTAAAAAATAGATTTAAATTAAAAATAGTTAAAACAAAAGGCAGGGTCAGAAATGGCTCTGCCTTTTGTTATTTAAAAACTTATTTGACAGGATTTACCCCGTTAGAGAAAGCCACTGACGAAGTCGGTGGTAGGATGCCTTATAAAGCTGACGGTGGGTTTAATGCCACCTGTCGAGGACGAAGTTCTCTAACGGGGTTTACAGGATTAACAAGATGATCAGGGAAAAGGCCAACAGCTTTCTATACCCTCGTAAAGACTGTAAATGGTGACTGAAATAGTAACGAGTGACGGGTAACTGATTAATCGCCCCTGCTTTTTTAACCACTCGAACCCTCGAACCCTTGACTCCTTGAATCCTATTTCTATTTCCACCGTCGGTTTTCTTTACAATTTTTCATGGATCTTAAAAAAACCTGATACAATTCAGGCAACATTAATCTATTGCTATAATATATCATCAATTAATCCGATTGGTTAAGATTAATGATTAAATTATGCGAGCCATATTTATTATCTGGCATGTATGTTGCTGAATATATCTATAGCTTTTCTTTATAAACATAGCTTTTGGTTAAATAATATACGGAAGTGTGAATATGAAAAAAATGAAGATCTTAACGACAGTGTTTTGTATGGCATTTGTGGTTTTTGGTACGATGCCCAGTGCAAGCGCTCTCTCGATTACGCCGACAACCACTCCTCAGTGGACTGGAACAAACAATGCAAACCTTAGCGAATCTGAAATCGCGAGTGCGGTTGGATACATTGGGACTTTGTTTGTATTGTATAAGGCAGACATGGGGACTATTGTTTCTGAATCAGGCTTTTTCGCCGCATATTACCAAACCACATTTTCTAATACACCTGAAGATCCCGAGGACGCTTTAATTGAATATATTGGACCTGGAACACCGTCATCGTATATTACAGGAAGTCCTCTTTATCTTTATGTGAAGGATGGCAATAATGTCCCAGCGTTCTACATTTTCAATTTGACTTCGCTGGGTTGGAACGGTACCGATGACCTCGACTTGCAGGATTTCTGGCCAAATCAGGGCGCCATCTCCCACGTAGCAATTTACGGCCCCGTCAGCGTTCCCGAACCAACTACGTTGCTCCTTCTTGGCTTCGGTCTGGTTGGCTTGGCGGGTGTTGGGAAAAAGTTTAAAAAATAGATTTAAATTATAAATATTTAAACAAAAGGCAGAGTCATAAATGGCTCTGCCTTTTTTGTTGAAGCTCCCCGCAGCAAGCTACGGGGAATCTTCGACCGCAGGGAATAGCGTCTATTTTTAATTCGCTCGCTAACCCCGCTGCAAGCAGCGAGGAATGCGCTCGCTATTTCGGTTCAAAAACTTATTTAACAGGATTAACAAGATGATTGGGGGAAAAGGCCAACGGCTTCCCATCCTGTCCATTCTGTTGATCAATCCTGTTCAAAATCTCGTTACCCCCCCCCCATTTCATGCATATTTAAAGTGGCGATTTATATTTGTCTTGACAGGTTGTCGATGATCTGTTAATTAACCAAAAATGATCTACATTCCCCGCGATATCGAAACAGTTCTTCAGGATCGCCTGGCATCCTTTCCGAGTGTCGTCGTATCCGGTCCCCGTCAGTCGGGAAAATCGACGCTCCTCACGCACACCCTGCCCGATTATGCGTACCTGAGCCTTGACGATCCCCTCACCCGTGAGCGGGCTCTGTCCGACCCCCGCTTTTTTCTCGACACAGCAGGGGAAAAGGTCGTCATCGACGAAATTCAGCAGGCGCCGCAACTGCTCTCCTATGTAAAAATGAATATCGACCTCCGCCGGGACCAGCGCGGGATTTACGTTTTCACCGGATCCCAGCAGTTCACAGTGATCCGGGACTTGAGCGATTCCCTGGCCGGCCGCATCGCCCTGCTGGACCTCTTGCCCTTTTCCGTCTCGGAGAGGAGCAAGGCCCTCGGCCCGCACACGCCGCTTGAGGATTTCATTCACGCCGGGCTACGGGGCTCCTACCCGGAACTAGTCCTCTCGCCGGCGCTCGACCCGTCGGCCTGGTACGGTTCGTATATCCAGACCTATCTCGAACGGGATGTCCGCAGTCTCCATAATATCGGCAATCTTCGAGATTTTCAGCGTTTTATCCAGCTTCTTGCGGCGCGGTGCGCTCAGGTGTTGAATCTTTCCGATTTTTCCCGCGACCTGGGAGTCAGCGTCCCGACCGTGAAAAGCTGGCTGTCAGTCCTGGAAGCTGGCCGGATCATTTATCTGCTTCCGCCGTATCACAGCAATCTCGGCAAGCGGATCACCAAAGCGCCAAAGCTCTACTTCCTCGATATCGGTCTGGTCTGCTACCTGACGGGAATCAAGGATGAGGATCATCTGCTGAAGGGTCCTCTGAGCGGCGCCCTGTTCGAGAATTTCTGCGTCGAGGAAACGGTCAAGATGTTTTTCCATCAGGGACGGCGGCCAAACCTGTATTTCCTGCGGACCCAGAATCAGCTCGAAGTCGATCTGCTGATCGAAGAGTCCTTCCAGACGCTCATCCCCGTGGAATTCAAGATGACGAAAACGCCGCATCCGGCGATGGGAGGGGCAATCGGGCGATTTCGTAAACTCTTTGCCGGCTGGAACATCAAACCGGGGATGATCGTAACCCTCGTGGATCAATCCGTCCCCCTGAGCGACGTCCTCTCCGCGACAACACTCCCTGACTATCTGTCCGCCATAGGAAATTCGGGAGAACAGTAGCCCCCTTCACTTTTCTTACCTTCATCTCCATGACACCCCACAAGTGAATTGAAGCTCCCCTCAGCAAGATGTTGAACGCCGCTTCTCCGGATTCAGAGTACGTCATTCATTTCGGCCTTTAAGATACGACGATCAAATGGTGTGGTGATATCGATGTTACCAAGTTTGCTCTTTTTTCCCACGACGCGGAGAGTGGCCACAAGGTTCCGGAGCCGATGACCCTGTACCCGTGTAACGGGCCCGATATTCGATATTCGGTTTTACACCACTAAACCATTCCCATATTGTTTCATAACTCAAAACTCAACACACAACACTCAAAACAGTTTTTCGTTTCTATCCCCTTGCATTCACATCCCGCATCAGTCTTCCTGCAAGATATCTTCTTTGTGGTTGAGTGACCGCGTCACGCGCAAGACCTCTTCAGCGGTGGTGATGCCGGCCATAACTTTCTGGATGCCGTCCTGCTGCAGAGTGATCATCCCCTGCTTAACCGCCAGTTCATTGATCTGGTTGGCATCGGACGTTTTTAGAACAAGTCGTTTTATGTCATCATCCACAACAAGAATTTCGAAGATCGCCGTTCGCCCCCGGAATCCGGTCTGCATGCACAGATTGCAGCCCTTCTTCAGGTAAAATGTGCTGCAGGGTAAAACGGAGAGATCAAGGCCGAGATTGGCCAGAGTCTCTTCATCGGGCGTATAAATCTCTTTGCAGTGCGGGCATAGAACCCGAACCAGACGCTGGGCAATTATGGCAACGATGGATGAGGTCGCCAGAAACGGTTTGATGCCCATGTCGAACAGACGCGTCACAGCGCTGGCCGCGTTGTTGGTGTGCAGGGTGGAAAAAACAAGGTGGCCGGTAAGTGACGACTGGATGGCGATTTCCGCCGTTTCCTGGTCGCGGATTTCGCCGATCAGAATCACATCCGGATCCTGCCGGACGATGGAACGAAGCCCGGTGGCAAATGTCAGATTGATCTTGGGATTGACCTGAATCTGCCCCACGCCGTCCATCTGATATTCAATCGGGTCTTCGATCGTAATGATATTGATTTCCGGCCGGTTGATGGTGGAAAGCGCCGCATACAACGTTGTGGTTTTGCCGCTGCCTGTGGGCCCGGTCACCAGGATGATCCCATAGGGGGATTTAATCAATTTGTCGAGCAGCTTGATTCGTTCGTCATGCATTCCCAGGTCGGGGAGCATCAGAATGTTGGCGGATTTATCCAGAAGGCGCAAAACAACGCGTTCGCCGAAAGCGGTGGGAATGACAGAGACGCGCACGTCCACGAGGCGGTCGGCTATCTTTAACTCGATGCGGCCGTCCTGCGGAAGACGTTTTTCGGCGATGTTGAGCCTGGCCTTGATTTTAATGCGGGAGACCAGCGGCGACTGAATACGCCGCGGCAGACTCAAAATATCATATAAAATACCGTCAATGCGGTAACGGATTTTTAGATGGCTGGAATACGACTCAACATGAATGTCGCTCGCCCGATCCTTGATCGCGCCTGACGTCAGCAAATTGACCAGTTTAATAATCGGCGCGTCGCTCGTTTCATCGAGCAGATCGGCGGTTTCGCTGATTTCGGAAATCAGCTCATCGGCCGATTCCTCGCTGATCTCGTTGAAATAATCCTTTGCCGAAGAGCGGTTCATATCGTACGCCAGATTGATTGCGGCAGTGATTGCCTCCTGCGTAGCCAGAACAACCGTCAGTTCCGGACGCCCCAGGAGATGGCGCAAATCATCGGCAGGTTGAAAGTTCGCCGGATCGTTAACCGCGATTACGGCGGAATCAGAGGTGACAAGCGGAACGATTTTATTTTTTTTCAGATACTGAATGGAAACAGCCTGGGTGAAATCAATGTCGATGCTTTCCATCGGCAATTCAAGCCACAGGGGAAGACCGAAATGTTCAGACATGATGTTGAGCAGGCGTATTTCTTCAATCGCTTTCTTACGGATGAGGATATCGAAAAAGCCCGCGCCTGTCCTGACCTTTACGCTGTGCGCCTCGGCGAGTGCGTCCGGCGCGACTCCGGCGGCCAACAATTTATGGTCAAGCGACGTATGGGGCATTCCCTGAGACGAGGCGACGCTTTTTTGCGCGCCGGATGATGTTTTTAAGGCTGTCAGGATGGTAGACATAAGCAAAACCGCCTTCAACTATGGTTTGCCGGAAATGGAATTATCCGGCGGACCGGACTCGACCGGAGACTTTTGATCAAAGCGCCTTTCATTTAACTTGATTACGCCTTCGACCACTTCGCCCATGGAGTTTTTCTTTTCTTCATAGAGTTTACCGGCGTCTTTTTGCGTACGGACGATGTGAGGCGTTAGAAAAACATACAGGTTTGTTTTTTCCCGTGTCACCGTATTAGCCTTGAAAAGCCAACCCAGAAAAGGGATATCGCCGAACAAAGGCACCTTATTTGTACTATCCTCCGTGCTGTCGCCGACCAGACCGGCGATGACGACGGTGTCGTTGTCTTTGACAACCACGGTGGTTTTGGCTGTTCTTTTTAAAGTGGTCGGCAGCGCGATATCAGCGCCGGACTTTACTTTGGTGACCTGTTGGGATATTTTCAGACGAACAAAGTTTTCCTCATTGATATGCGGGGTAATAGTAAGTATTACACCGACATCTTTATACTCATAGCTGTTGTAATTAACCAGCGTAGAAGTTGTGGAATCCTGCTGCTTGGTAAGATAAGGAACGTTCGAACCGACATTAATTTCCGCCTCCTCATTATCCAGCGTCAGAAGCTGTGGCGTTGACAGAATCGAAACATCGGAATCATTCTTATACGCTTGGACCATTGCGCCGATTGTGGGAAATACGACATTGCCAATTGTAATACCAGCGCCGATAATCCCCATGGAAAAACCGCTGGGAAGGGCAAAAGCGGAAAGGGTAGAGTCAGTAGAAAGAGCTGTAGCGGTTATACTCGAAAGCACACCGGTGCCTGAACCGACAAAGGCCGCAGACTTGGAGCCATCAAGCCCGGTTATCGAACCCGTATCCTTCACGCCGCGCCATTCCACACCCAGTTTGAAATCCTTGTTGGCGTTGACTTCCATGATCAGCGCCTCGATATAAACCATCGCGCGCGGCCTATCAAGCTGCCTGATGATATTTTCGAGTATTTTATAGTCCTCGCGCTCGGCCATGATCACAAGGGTATTGGTCGATTTATCCGGCACAATCTGAACATTTTTGGATATAACAGGATTGGCGGCTCTCTGAACTTCCGCAATGCCGCCCGACGGCGTCGAAACCGAGTCCTTGACGATCTTGTTGAGCACCTTGGCCATCTCTTCGGCCACGCTGTTTTGCAGGCGGTAAATCTGAATATTGGATTCACCGCGGGGAACATCCTTATCCATGAAATCGATTAATTTGCGAACATTTTCCGTATCGGCAGCGCCTGCGAAAAGGATCAGGGAATTCGTTCGAGGATCGGCCACCGTCCGAATCGGCGTGACGTTGGGGCGGCGCTGTTGAAAAATGGCCGTCAGCGACTTAACAACTTCTGAGGCCGAAGCGTTCTGCAGGGGAATATACGTAATCTGTTCTCCCGCGCCTTCCACATCGATCGCTTTGACAATTTCCTGCAAACGGGCAACATTCGACAAATAATCCGTGATAATCAGAATGCCCGCGGGCGGATAGGAGAGCACCGAACTGGTTCTGGAAACAATAGGATCCAGCAAGCGCTTGACTTCATCGGGGTTGGCGCGCTCCAGGGCGATGATCTGGGTGACAATCCTGTCATCCGCCTCGACGATATCCCTATTGATTCTGGTCTCGACACTCTTTTCCCGCGCGACCGCCGAAGGCACAATCTTGATCATATTGCCGACAGGTACGGTGGCAAAGCCGTTTATCTCCAGAACGGACAAAAAGACGCTATAGACATCGGAAAGCGGAATTTTCTTGGGTGAAATGATCGTGACCTTGCCTTTAACTTTATCGTCTATGATAAAATTCTTTCTGGTCAGTTCGCTGACGAATTTGACGAAAACCTCGATATTGACATTGTCGAAATCAAGGGTGACATATTCTTCGCGGGCTTTTTTATGCGCAGGCATCGACTTCTTTTTGTCGGATGGCTCTGTAACCGTCGGCGCCGCGCCCGATTCCGAACCGACGACGAGAGACGGGGCTGCAATCGCCGGTGGATTTTCGTCCTCAATCCGGGCGGCCGACAGGGGCTTTGCCGCAAACAGAATCGCCATAAACAGAAGAGCGCAGAAGAACGCGGATATTTTAAGTGAAAGGCTCAGTGTTTTCATTTTAATTACTCCGTGCCTGCAACATTTTTTTAAACTCGGGTGAATCGGCCAGAATCTTCAAGTCCTGATCTTCATCGACCCATTGTAGAACATCCGGATTAAAATCAATCGCATTTTTGAGATAAAGGAGACTCCTGTCGACATCATTTATCTGCGCGTAAACGCAGGCCAGATTGTAGTGCGCCTTCACGTAATCATGCCGGACATTAAGCGCTTCATTAAAGCTTCCGATCGCCTGTTTGTATTTATTCTGATTCATGTAAACCACACCCAGATTGTTCATGGCCGCCAGATGGCGCGGATCGATTTCCAATACTTTCATATAAAGAGTTTCCGCCTGAGCGAGCCTTCCTTCGTTTTGCATCTGCAGTGCCTGCTCGTAAAGCGCCAGAGGATCGCCGATCTCATTCTTTGCGATGCCTTCATTACCGGTTAGTTTGCCGGCGACTTGCGCGCCGCCCATTGTATGAGGTTGATCCAAGACGGCGGGCTTTGTTTGATTTTCCACAGTCACTGCGGCCTGTATGGTCGGTCGGACATCTTCTTTCTTTCCGGGCGCAGCCTGCTTCTTTTCAGCAGGAGCAACCGGTTCGCCGGTTTCCTGACCGGTTTTATTATCCTGAGACGGATCGAAATGCGCAACCGTCGCTGCAATCTGCTCAGTCGAAGGTTTTGCCGTCTTTCCCTGCAACCAATATAATATCGCAAGAATTCCGGCTGCAAACAACAGCGCACTTAAAATCACTGGAGCCGAGAGCCATCTGGAACGCGCATCCGGTTTTTGCCCCGGAGCCGAAACAATATCTCCGTAGGGCGTATAGATGGTTTCTTTGTTTTCCTGCGCCTTGCGCAGCGCGTCGTTTATGTAGCTCATAATTCCCCTCTGGTCAAGCACTTCCGGCGGCTATCAGGCCATCAGGCGCTTCCATAGTTTTCTCGCGGAGCTTTGCGTTTGCTGAAAAAAATCTCCGCCGATGTCCAGCGCCGCCTTTCGAATGATCCTGCGGTCGATCTTCAAAATATTTTTCGTATAGGCGATCAGCAAAGCGCGGTCGCAAAGCGCGTTAATCCTTCGCGGAATCCCCTCGGTAAAATAGTAGATCAGGTGATAGGCGCCGGATGTGAACCGGACTCTACCCGGTCCTCCGGCGACCCGCAGGCGATGTTCGATATAGTGGATAATTTCATGCGCCGGCAAAGGTTTCAGATCATAGCGTACCGTGATTCTTTCGTTCAACTGTCTGAGCGCCGGCAGCGTCAGGGTAGCCTTGAGTTCCGGCTGGCCGATCAAAACGATCTGAAGAAGCTTTTCTCTTTCCGTTTCTAGGTTGGAGAGCATGCGGATTTGCTCAAGCACGCCGTGTGAGAGATTCTGCGCTTCATCAATGATCAGCACCGCGTTTTTGCCCTGTGCAAAATTGGCGAGCAGAAATTCGTTTAGAATATCCACGTAAACTTTCTTTGTCCGTGTCTCGCAAAAGACGGAGATGCCGAATTCCTTGATTATCGTTTCGAGCAATTCGACATCGGAAACGGCGGTGTTGAAAATCAATGCCGTTTCCACCGACTCATGGAGCGCGGCAAGCATGGTGCGACAAATCGTTGTTTTCCCGGTGCCGATATCGCCGGAAATCATAACAAATCCCTTTTTCTCCACGATGCCGTATAACAGGTAATTGAGCGCGTCGCGATGCTGCTCGCTTAAGAAAAGATAGCCGGGTTCAGGCGACAGATTGAATGGATTTTCTGTCAAACCAAAATACTCTGTATACATGGCCAGAAAACCCTCATACGCTTTCAGTGAAAAGAATAGTTAATCGTTTCGCTTTTGCCGTTGCGGATCAGGTTCACGGATATGTTCCCGCCCGACTGCATCAGGTTCACCAGTTGCAGGAGATCAACCGCCTTCCCAAAACTCTTGCCGTTGACCTCGATAATGATATCGCCGTTTTGCAGTCCCACCCGCTCGTAAAGACTGCCGGGCACGATATTGAAAATGATATATCCCTCCTGCACGCCGGCGTTTAAAAAGGGCTGCACGACCGCCTGGCTCATGATGGATTTCAGATCGCCTGGATTTTCCGTAACCTCCTGTTTGCTCATCGTGATGCCGGACTGTGTCTGGCTTGATCCGAAACGCAAAGGTCGGGTCGTGTGGGACGAGTCCTTCGTCTCCTCGATTCTCATAACGAGTTCTCGCCCGCCGCTATTCAAGATAGCGGCGCTGCGTGTAATTCGCACCAGTTTCGCCGAGCCGACCATCTCGCCGATGCGGTATAATTTCTGTTTTCCCCTCCCTTTTTCTTCGACCACGATAAAGCCGAAATCATCATCCACGGCAATTGTCCCTCTCAGATCAAACGCCGTATATTCCTCGCCGGTGGAGATAAATCCTTTTGTGGATTTGTCGGCAATCGCTTTTTGCGTGGTTAAAAACAGATTGCGCTGTGCAATTACATCGTAGCCTGAAGCCGGTTTAGGCCCCGAAGTCTGCGCCGCCCGCCCGTTAAAAGCCTTGCTTTTAGCTGAAACCGAACGGGCGGGAATCGTCAATCCGGCGATTTTATAAATAATGTCAACCGTCAGATAAGATATGATCGTGATTATGACCAGGATCAGAAAAGGTCCCAGCGCCCGGAACAAAAGCGCCGGATTGGCGGCTGTGCTGAACAGATGGTCGCACCATTTTTTTATCGAATGCGCTATGGAAGTCCGCAAAATCTTCAGCATCGTCTTTCTATCTTCTCTCCTGCCACCAGACGGTTAAATATAGCGTAAGAACGGACTGCCTATCGTTCCGCCTACGGTTACATTCATCTTCATTTTTCTTTTATCGGGAAATTCCAGAAAGCCCTTTAAATCCAGTTTGCTGTTTGCAACATCTTCGGCCAGACTGATCTCTCCGCTCAAGATACAATTAATCAGTGTTCCGTAAATTTCGATTTTTTCAAATTTGAGCGCTCCGCCTTTAAACTTCCCGTGAATTTCACCCCGGTCAAAATCGATGCGGCTGACGCCGAGAAAGGGTTCGGGCAAAGGATATGAGCCTTTTGTCAGATAAAGGGCCAGACTGCTTGCTGGATTTCGATCCGTCGCTTCCGAGAAGACATAGGAGAAAGATCCTCCGGCCGTGCCGGTGACGCCTTTCAAAAACGAAACGCCCGCAAAAACGATTTTCCCCAGATCCATATTCGAAAAATTAAGCCGGCCCTCCACCGGCGGAAAAGGCTGTGTAAAAGACTTGAGGCCGACCCGGCCGTCAAAATATCCGTTATAAGCCTGTCCGCTGAAATTGACATATTTGCGCTTCGAAAAAAGGCTCCACCAAGCGGGTTGGATATCGAGCCGGTCGCCGCGAAACAATGGATGGTCCGGAGTCTGAGGAGAGAACAATATGACATTGTTCAGCGTGACGCCGAAAGGCAGCGAAGGAGACAGCGATGCCGATTTAAGCTCAAGAGCAGGCGAACGCATCCACTCCTCAAGCCGCTGTTTCGCAAGTTCAGACGGGAAAAGGATATAGAAGAACACAGCGGTGATTCCCATACCGTAAAGCGTGAACCACAAAATATTTTTCTTCAGGAAGCGCAATCGGTTCATTGACCTCCCGAAGGCGAAGCAACAGGCATGTAAGAGGTGATCATAATCCCTGCGCTGAGATATTCCGGGCTTTCTTTCATCTTGCTGACGGTTATCTTTTTGATTCTGACCATCTCCGCCGGCGATTCCACGTAGTATAAAAAGTCCGTCAGTTGCTTCATCGTGATTTTTTCCAGTTTCATATCAACAAGCGTTTCTTCAAAAGAAGCGGACTGCGCGCCACGGACGGAATTCATCTGTTTGATGCAGCCCTTGACATTAGCCTGCGCCGCATTTTTTTCCAGATAGGCAAACAGCGTAAAATCGGCGCTGCGCGCAGCTATCGCCTTTTTTATTCCGGCGATCTCAGCCTCCTGCACGGCGAACTGGGCATCGAGATGAATTATTTCCTCGAGCGTTTTCGTGTTGCTCGCAATAGATTTTTTTATTTTTTCTTTCGCATCCCAAAACGGAACGAATGCAAACTCGAAAATCAGGGTCAGCATAACGAAAGCCGCCCCAAAAGCTACAATATAACGCTGTTTCTTATCAAGTTTGTCCTGGAATGCCTCAATCATTTCAGCTCAATCCTCAAATCAAAATCCACTTTTGAACCTTCTTTCGTCAGGCTGGTTGAGCCCAGCGCCACATTTTTAAAATACGGGGATGCCGTCAGTTCATTTTTAACCGCAGAAATATCATCCATGCTTCCGGCTTCCCCTTTGATCAGAATCAGCTTGTTTTCATAATAAAAATTGGTGAGCATCAGATCAAAGGATGGCGCGATCAAACCGGATATCTCTTTTAGCATCTCGACTACGGTAACCTCCGACAGTCCACCGTACATTCCATACGTTTTTTTATTTTCCGCAAGCTGAGTTTTCAACTGCTGTGCAGGATCCACTATCGCCACGGTCTGCGGAGAATTCTTTTTAAACAGCAGGCTGATCCGCCGTTTGAGGTCTGCCGCCCGCAAATCCTGCAGACGGTAATCCAGATACACATCGGCAACTATCAGCGACACGATAACGACCCCCACAACCGCGAACCGCTTGAACAGCCCCTTGAGAGTTCCGAAATCGTTTCGGGCGGCAAACTCGCCCTGGCGGAAATTAAAGGAACGTTGCGACGTAAAGGCGCGCCTGGCTGCGGCAACCGCGGTGTTGAAATTTTGCGGCGCGTATCCGCCCCGCAGCCTGGCGTCGATTTCCGATGTTCCCATCCTCGCAACATCCAAAACTTTCAGCGGCAGTCCGAACGTGCTTTCCAGCTCTTTTTGCAGGGGCGGAAATAAAGAACCGCCGCCGGTGACCGTTATTTGAACCGGTTCATGGCGCAGCGTTTCTGAAAGACGCAGAAACTCAACGGTATTTTTCAACGCCTCGCAGAACCGGCGGCAGGTCTCCGTAGCCCTCCCGATCGTGCCCGCATAACTTCCGCGAATTTTCATCGATTCCGCTTCTTCTTTGTCACAAACCAGATCAAGCGCCAGGCTTTCGGTTATCGTCTTACCGCCGAAGGCAAATGAGCGCATTTGGATGATCGCGTCCGAATCATAAAAAACCGCTGCGCTGGCTGATTCTCCCACGTCCAGAAGGATCCCTGCGATGTTTGCGGCCTTTTTATCCAGAACCGGCAAAGCCAGCACCGATCCGGAGACATCGACGGCTATGACTTGTCCAAGGGTCTCTTCCACACGGGCGATCAACGGACGGATTTTTTCTTTGGCAACGGCCGCGGCCAGGAGGCCTTTACCGGGCAGTTTCATATAATCAAAGACTATTTCATCGACAGGCAGGAGCGGCTCCAGCTCAAACGCCAGCGTTTTCTTAATCCGGCCATCGTCACGGAAAGGCAGCACGACCTGCCGGAACATCACATCCGCAGGCGGCAGCGAAATAACACAGCGGGCGGAAGAAATGCGCATCTTTGCGGCAATAACTTTTAATGCCGCCTCCAGATCGCCGCAGGCATCCAGACGAACCGCTTCAGCGGCCCAAACGAGGATATCCGTCCGGCCTTTTCTTGTAACTGCAACCGCTTTGATCGTCTCGGGACCGATATCCAGTCCGAGGATGGTTTCCGGCATTAATCCTGCCTCCAGCTCAAAATCTGGAAAGGCGACCGCCGGATCACACCGCTGATCGTCTGTTCCATGTTATCCGACACTCCGGTCGAATCAATTTTGAAGTAATTGCTTTTCACATTTTCAATCAGTTCCGGCTTAATCAGCACATTCTCCAGACCGGAAATTTTTTTATACCACAGGGGAGATGACAGGTCGTTTCCATCGGCTTTGCGGTATTCATCCATCTTATCAGCCAGTTCGGCGGAGATCGTATCGGAAAGGGCGCGTAAAACCATTTTAGGGGCCGTGTTGATGTTGATTGCCCCCGTCCCGTAAATCGTCACATACTGAGCCAGACCCGGTTTTTCTTTTGTGCCTGCGTAAATCTCGCTTGAGATCCCTCTTATCATAAGCAATTCTTTAATGCAATCAAGCGGCGCGTTTTTGGCCGTGTGGGGAAAAGCCTGCGTCGAGTAGAAGGCGCCCTCGGCGCCCGAACCCGTTATGTCGCCGTTTTCATCGATCCAGTCGATGATCGCGTCCACGATTTCGCCCGCCTTATTTTTGTTCAGATCAAATTCCGGCAAACTCAACAGACGCAACAATAAATCCCTGATATCGGGATTGACGACGTTTCCGTCCACCAGCTTATTAAGCGGAATTTTGCCTTTTTCGTCTTCTACTTTCACAATAAAATTACCGGTTGGAAAATATCCTTTGGATTGCGCGGATAATATTTCCGCCTTTGCCCAGGAATCGCGCAATGTGTCATAGTCGCCTTTGGAATTGATCAGCAGCGCCGCCGCTCCGTAGAACCCCGATTTGGCCACATAGGTCAGTTTGATGCCATCGCCGATATTGGCGGCATAATAAACGTCGGCTCGTGACGCCCGGTTAAGCTCCAACGCAGCGGCCACCAGTATGCTGATGATCAATATCACCGTGATGAGCGCAGCGCCTTTATTATTCCGAAATCTGTTTTTGCACGATTTCATTTTTCCACCGGCAGAAATATTCTGGTCATAAATTTGAACGGTTTTTCCGGTTCCCGGGCATTGACAAGGCTCAATTCGACTTGAACCACCGCCGGCGCTTTGCCTTTTTGCTGCGCCGAAAGCGATGACGTATCCCAGCGATCATTCTCTCTGCCGCTTTCGTCATAATACTTGAGATTGAGCGTTTGAATATTCTGACAGATAATCATCCCACCGCCCGCCATCTTTCCCGGCCACGGTTTGACGTCCGGCACGTCGGAGCGCCACAAAGAAAAACTTTTACCATCCGGATCTTCGAGAACGAAATAGGCAATGGACGCGGGATATCCGGAAATTTCCGTTTCGCCGAAGGCCAGGTGCGCCGCCGACCAGAAAGACAGGGAACTGAACCTGCGGCTGCCGATGGTGTCATCACCGGCATGCAGCACAAAGGCGCCGGCATAGGGCTGCAGCGACGATAAATCCCTCATAATCCTGTCGAGCGTGATACGCGCCATTTTGTAGGATCGTGACGCATCACCCATCTCCTTGATCGTAGTTAATGTCGAGCTATAGGCGGCATAGACCGTGGAAAGAACGACGCCGAGGATGAAGACGGCGATCAGGATTTCCAGAAGGGTGAAACCGTTTTTTTTGACAGGCGGCGCAATCATAGGTCATCGACCGCACGTTTTATAGAAAATCAATGAATAGGAACCGCCCCGTTCAAGCGCCTTGTTAAAGACCGTCACCTCAACTCTTTTTAATCCGAGTATCCTGGTATCCGTAATCTTCAGATTCCAGTCATACTGTGGGTAGTCGGAGCCGAAATCGCCATTTTCAGTTCGGCCGGTCAAAGAGGCGGCGGACTCCACATCGGCCATCTTGCTTTGCGCCAGCAAGGAGGCGGTCGTCGTAAAACGCGCTTCAGTCGCCATAGAAATGCTCTGCAACTGCATCTGAAAAACTGCCACCAGGGAGATCGCCAGAATAGCCATCGCGATCATCACTTCCAGAAGCGTGAAACCGCCTTGTTGATTTCGCATTGCGCCGCCTTTACTTAGTTTCCATCCGGAAATGGCCCTTTTGTGCGATCTCTGTGTCAATCTGCGTGATTTCTTGTGCGACATACTATGCGTATGTCTCCGCGCAATCCCTTGATTTCCTTGAGCTTGCCCAAAAT